>LXOW01414521.1_pt1 | contig 14808 bp, 13 predicted proteins | sample 1368591 | NCBI WGS metagenome assembly LXOW01 (sample SAMN04884650, study PRJNA319009) | bovine gut metagenome | isolation source: Cow rumen | host: Bos taurus | place: Italy: Legnaro (PD) | collected 2014-07-09 | reverse complement strand
GAACGTAAAGATGATATCACACTCATAACCCGTCCACGCCGTTTTGGAAAGACCTTAAATATGAGTATGTTGGATTGCTTCTTTTCATTCCAATATGCCAATCGTGGCGATTTATTTGAAGGTCTGTCTATCTGGGACGAGGAAGAATTTAGACAGTTGCAGGGAACCTATCCAGTGATTAATTTGAGTTTCGCAACTGTGAAATGTACAGATTATGAGAGTGCGTGTAAGTTGATTTGTCAAACGATTACAAATGCCGTGCGACCTTATGCAGACTTGAAGAATGATATGCAAGTTGATGAAACGGATAGACGTTTTTTGAAGCAAATTGATATAGACATGCCAAATCATGTTGCAATACAGAGCTTACAAGTGTTATCTTCTGTTTTAGAGTCTTACTATGGCAAGAAAGTGATTATTTTGCTGGACGAATACGACACACCTCTTATAGAAGCATATACTCACGGTTATTGGAAAGAAATGACAGAATTTATGCGTGGATTTTTTAATGCGACCTTTAAGACAAATCCTAGTTTGTATCGAGGAGTAATGACAGGAATAACACGTATTAGTAAAGAATCTATGTTCTCCGATTTAAATAATTTAAAAGTTTGTACAACCACTTCAAAAGAATATGCCACCTGTTTTGGCTTTACCGAAGAAGAGGTTTTTGCTGCTATGGATTTGTATGGCTATGGAGAGCAAAAAGAAGAAGTAAAACGTTGGTATGATGGCTTCATCTTTGGAAAACAGAAGGATATGTACAATCCGTGGTCGATAATTCAATTCTTGTCTGTTGGTGATTTTAAAAATTATTGGGTAAATACTAGTTCCAACGCACTAGTAAATCATTTGATGAAAACAGGTTCTAAAAACATAAAAATGGAATTGGAAATGCTTATAAAAGAGCAAACGATTTTGGTAGATATGGAGGAAGAAGTCGTTTATAATCAATTGGACAATAACCCAAAGGCAATATGGGGACTGTTGGTAGCCAGTGGATATCTGAAGGTTGTTAATATTCACGCAGAGGAAGATTACCGTGGTCATAGACACATCAAATATGAATTGTGCATTACCAATGAAGAAGTGTATCAAATGTTTGAAGAATTTGTGGAAGGTTGGTTTCATACAGACGAAATTGGAGATGTTTATAACGCTTTTTTGGAGGCTTTGCTGGAACATGACTTGGACAGTATGAATGAATATTTAAATGAAGTATCATTGAGTGTATTTAGCACATTTGACACCGGAACCCACCCAAGTGAACGAACAAAGCCAGAAAACTTTTACCACGGTTTTATTTTAGGGTTGATGATGGATTTACAAAAAGATTATGAAATCACATCCAACAGAGAAAGCGGCTTAGGACGCTATGATGTTATGCTGGTGCCAAGAGATTTGACAAAAGATGCTTTTATTTTTGAGTTTAAGGTACTTCGCCCAAGCAAAGAAAAAACATTGGAAGATACGGTACAAGCTGCATTACAGCAGATTGAAGATAAGAAATATGTGACTACACTTTTGGAGAAAGGAATTCCAAGAGAAAACATTTATTCCTACGGATTTGCCTTTGAAGGGAAAAAGGTGTTGATTGGGGAATAAACAATAATAGACATAGAATAGTAATACAAAAACCTACAAAACTGGAAGTTAAACGTTTTGTAGGTTTTTTGGGTAAAATATGAGATATATGAAAATAAACATTTTTAGATGAGATAGATTGGGAGGATGGATGAGAATGAATAAGAATATGTATACAGTTGCGGTTGCTCAAATAAACACCGGCAATCAAAAAAAGGAAAATTTGAAAAAAATAGAGCAAATGGTACAAACAGCAGTTGCAAAGGGGGCCAGATTAGTTTGTTTTCCGGAAATGGTAAATATTCAATCCGAGCATTTGTCACATATGGAGAGGGCAGAAGAAATCCCTGGAAAAACATCCGGTTTTTTATCCAATTTAGCAAGGGAACATCATGTGTGGATTTGTGGTGGAACCATTCTTGAAATTGTGCCGGGAGAAGAAAAAGTTTTCAATACAAGTCTGTTGTTTGATTGCAACGGAACCTTGGCTGCCAAATACAGAAAACGCCATACCTTTGATATTACGATGGAGGATGGAAGAGAGTTTCGGGAGTCGAATACTGTAAAGGCTGGAGAAGAAATTGTATTGGCAGAGACGGAAATTGGAAAGCTTGGATTTGGAATATGTTATGATCTTAGATTTCCGGAACAATATAGAGAAATGACCAAACATGGAATGGAAGTATTGTTGTTGCCTGCAAGTTTTACAAAAGAAACAGGAGAAGCACATTGGGAAATCTTGCTTCGTGCTAGAGCCATAGAAAATGGATGCTATGTACTTGCAAGTAATCAATGTGGACAAAAGGTTGGGTATGAGGCATTTGGTCACAGTATGATCGTCGATCCATGGGGAAGAGTGCTTGCGAAGGCATCCGATGAAGAAACAATTCTTTATGCACAAGTAGATCTTTCTTATGTTGAACAAGTGAGAAAACTAATTCCAAGTACGATTATGAAATAAAAAAAGATGGCAGAGAAAATTGCTATGATGCGTGAATATCTATAATAATGACATTTTGTTAAGTTTGAGATAGTAAAAAGGACTTGGTGAGTTGAATATATATGTAGAAAACTGTACGAAAGCCTCGGTACTTAATGAGCAGAAGTACTTCAGCGAATTTAGTACCGTTAGGCTTGAGTCAAGCGAAAGCGAGTTTTCGTAATATATATTCACTCACCAAGTCCTTTATTATAATAAAAAACTTAACAAAATGTCATTCTAAAGCATTGAAACAATTATTTCCCTGCATTTCTCTTTGCGCGCATACGCATAGTAGCATCCAAAATCTTCTTACGAATACGAAGATGCTCAGGTGTAATCTCAAGCAATTCATCCGTATCAATAAAGTCAAGAGCTTCCTCAAGACTCATAATCTTAGGTGGTACAAGTCTTAAAGCTTCGTCTGCACTTGATGAACGAGTATTTGTCAAATGCTTTGTCTTACAAACATTTAACTCAATATCATCTGTCTTACCATTCTGACCGATCACCATACCTGTGTAAACCTTCTCACCAGGTCCGATGAACAATGTTCCACGCTCCTGTGCATTGAACAATCCGTAAGTAATAGACTCACCAGACTCAAATGCGATAAGTGAACCACGGTCACGGTATGAAATCTCGCCCTTAAATGGACCATATTCTTCAAATAATGTATTTAAGATACCATTTCCCTTTGTATCTGTCATGAAATCACCACGGTATCCAATCAAACCTCTGGAAGGAATTAAGAACTCCAATCTCTGGTATCCGCCGTTGGCAAATCCCATATTCTGAAGCTCGCCTTTACGCTGGCTCAATTTCTCAATAACAGCACCTGCAAATTCTTCAGGAACATCAATGATGGCACGCTCGATTGGCTCCAAGAGATTTCCGTTTTCATCATGTTTATATAATACTTCTGCTTTACTTACTGCAAATTCATAACCTTCACGACGCATTGTTTCAATCAATACAGATAAATGAAGCTCTCCACGTCCTGATACTTTGAAGGATTCTGTGCTGTCTGTATCTTCAACACGCAAACTAACGTCTGTATTTAACTCACGCATCAAACGCTCGCGCAAATGTCTTGAAGTAACGAATTTTCCTTCCTGTCCTGCAAGTGGGCTGTCATTTACCATGAAATGCATAGCAATGGTAGGCTCAGAAATTTTCTGGAAAGGAATTGCCTTTGGATCTTCCGGTGAACAAATTGTATCACCGATACTAAGGTCAGCAATACCGGCAATGGCAACGATTGCTCCCGGTTTCGCCTCTGTAACTTCCACTTTTTCAAGTCCTTCAAATTCGTAAAGTTTTGTAACTTTTACCTTCTTGCATTTGTCTGGCTCGTGGGCATTTACGATAACTGCATCCTGATTTACCTTGATAGTACCGTTGTCCACTTTACCAACACCGATACGTCCTACATATTCATTGTAGTCAATAGTACTAATAAGTGTCTGAAGACTTGCATCAGGGTCACCTTCTGGAGCAGGAATGTACTCAAGAATCTTTTCAAACAATGGCTTCATGTTTACAGGTTCATCATTCTCATTAAGCATAGCATAACCTGATTTTGCAGAAGCATAGATAAATGGGCAGTCAAGCTGTTCATCATTTGCATCCAGTTCAATAAATAACTCTAAAATCTCGTCGATAACTTCCGAAGGTCTTGCTTCCGGACGGTCAATTTTATTAAGACAAACGATAACAGGAAGTTCAAGTTCAAGAGCCTTTTTAAGAACGAATTTTGTCTGAGGCATTGGTCCTTCAAATGCGTCAACAACAAGAACAACACCGTTTACCATCTTAAGTACACGCTCAACTTCTCCACCGAAATCTGCATGTCCCGGTGTATCGATAATGTTAATCTTAACACCGTTGTACTCAACTGCTGTGTTCTTAGAAAGAATTGTGATTCCACGTTCACGCTCTAAGTCGTTAGAGTCCATGACACGTTCCTGAACATCCTGATTGGCACGAAATACACCGCTTTGTTTCAATAATTCATCTACCAAAGTAGTTTTACCATGGTCAACGTGGGCGATGATTGCAATATTTCTGATATCGTCTCTCTTCATAAGATAACCTCTTTCTATATTTGTTTTAGGAAATTAGTTTCCTAGTATTTTCCAAAAATGTATAGTTCAACCTTTTCATTTTATCACATATGATGAAATTTACAAGAGATAATAATTATTTTCGTGAACATGACGAAAAAAGGGAGTTTTGACACGTTTCTATGCATAGATTCACGAATGAAAAAATTTTTTGTTCTAAATCTTAATTTGCCCTCATATATTAACTAATGACAAAAGGTAGTCAGATGCATCGCCCTACCAGTTAAAAACACGAAATAGAGAGGAGTCGTTTAAGTAATGACAGATAAAGTATTTGATAACAACCAGGTAAGTGTGGCAGGACAGGTGGTAAGTGAGTTTGAATTCAGCCATGAAGTGTTTGGAGAGGGCTTTTATTATCTTTACATTAAAGTAGAGAGATTAAGTGAATCCTATGATATTATTCCGTTGATGATTTCGGAACGATTGTTGGATGTGGAGCAGGATTATCGTGGAAAGGTGATTGAAGTATTGGGACAATTCCGTTCCTACAATCGCCACGAAGCAAACCATAACCGTTTGGTATTATCTGTATTTGCAAGGGAAGTTAACATAAGTCAGGCGGAAAATGCGGACATCAAACCGAACCATATTTATTTAGCAGGATATATTTGCAAAAACCCTGTATATCGTAAAACACCATTAGGTAGAGAAATCGCTGATTTGCTTGTGGCAGTCAATCGCCCATATGGAAAATCCGATTATATTCCATGCATTTGCTGGGGAAGAAATGCAAGATATGCAGAGAAATTTCAGGTAGGGGAACATATCCAGCTCTGGGGAAGAATTCAAAGCAGAGAATACCAGAAAAAAATATCAGAAACCGAGTCAGAACGCCGCATTGCTTATGAAGTATCTGTCAGTAAATTAGAATGTATGGATGACGACAATGAAATGGAAAGTACGACGATCCACACTCAGGCATAATTTGAAAAATTGTAGTTGTGATTAAAAATCTTCACAAATTTTGAACAAAATTTGACAGTGATAGGTTACTATGCTATAATCTTACAGACTTTGAGTGTTAAAATGTGCTAAAATGTATTCTTAAGATGTTTCGTGTGTAGCAGCCCGCATTTTTGTAAAATGCAATGATGAAAGCGTACACGGTGAGAATGCTAGATCATAGATGTGGAGGCAGAGCAGTGGAAACAGACATGACAGGTAGTAAGATTGTTCAGGTATATTACGGTGATGGACAAGGAAAGACGACAGCAGCAGTGGGACAGAGTATTCGTGCCGCAAGCAAGGGACTTAGAACAATAATCATTCAATTCTTAAAAGGTTGCGATGCGGAAGAATTTTCTTATATTCAGAAATTGGAACCGGATATTCGATTGTTCCGATTTGAAAAGTCCGAGGTTTGTTATTCGGATTTGTCAGAAGAAGAACAGGAAGAAGAACGTAAAAATATAATCAATGGATTTAATTTTGCCAGAAAGGTACTAAATGCCGGCGAGTGTGATATGCTTGTTTTAGATGAGGTGCTTGGATTGGTGGATTTAGGAATTATTACTGTTTCTGACATTATCAACTTAATCGATATGAAAGAAGATTATTATAAGTTGGTACTGACAGGAATGCACATGCCAGAGGAATTAGTGGAATACGCAGATTTGATTTCTTTGGTGGAACAACAAAAAGGATTAAAATAGTTTGGGTATATGAAAAGGCTGTCACAGTGTGACAGCCTCTCTGATTCTTAGATTTAATATTAAATAGATGTACCAATTTTACCATTTATGGCAATCTTTGTTTGATTCATATGTTACTGAATAGATGTACCGGTCTTTCCTTTCATGGCAGCCTTTGCATTTTCACGGTTTGTGATAATTGCTTTTCTACCTTCCTTAGCGCCAACAAATTCAATGGCAGCATGTGCTTTTGGCAACATGGAATTTTCAAGGAAATGTCCATCATCCGTATAGTGACTTAAGTCTTTTACAGATACAGTATCGAGTGTCTTTTCATCTGCTTTTCCGTAATTTAAGCAAACCTTTTCAGAACCTGTTAAGAATAATAAAGTATCTGCATTTACCTGATCTGCAAGTCTTGCAGCAATGGTGTCTTTTTCGATAACCGCACTGGCACCCTTAAGTGTAGTACCCTGCTGTAACACAGGAATACCGCCACCACCGCAGGCAATAACTACCTGGTTTGCATCTAACAATGCTTTAATGGCATCAATCTCGTAAATTTCGATTGGCTTTGGTGCTGCGATAATACGACGGAAACCGCCTTCTACTTCTACGATATGATTTCCCTTATCTTCCTCAGCCTTTGCTTCCTCGGCATTCATCAGACGACCAATAACCTTGGTTGGATTTGTGAATGCAGAATCAAAAGGATCCACACGAACCTGTGTGATGATGGTAGAAACGGTCTTGAAAATACCACGATCTAACAACTCTTTACGGATGGCATTTTGCAAATCGTAACCGATGTACCCCTGGCTCATGGCACTACAAACAGAGATAGGAGCCACTGTGAACTGATTGTCCAAACGGCTGAACTCTGTCAGTGCAGTATGGATCATACCTACCTGAGGAGCGTTACTGTGTGTAATNNAGATCGCTCGTCGGCAGCGTCAGATGTGTATAAGAGACAGGTATGGATCATACCTACCTGAGGAGCGTTACTGTGTGTAATAACTACCTGATATTTATCTTCTACTAAGTCAGCAATTGCCTTCGCAGCGTTTACGACTGCAATTTTCTGCTCGTTGTATGTTGTACCCAATGCTGCATGCCCTAATGCAACAACGACTCTCTTATTGTCCATAATATCCTCTCCTTTATGAAAAGTAGAAGTACCCCAGATTAGGAATATCTACCCGAATAATAGGTAACAGTCTCAAACGTGAAATAACTGTTACAATGATAGTTCTAATATACCACAAATTCGTAAAAAATGGAAGAAATCCATGAAAAATATTGTACCACTGTTCATTTATCAGTATAATAGTTAGAGGTTTTGCGGATTCGGATTGGAAGAAGTCTGCAAAACAGAAATGATTTTGGGGGAATATAAATGTTAATAGGGATTATAATTGGTTGCATGTTGTTGATATTTGCAGGGTATTTATTTTTAATAAAGCCTGATACAAAAAGAAAAGAGTGGGCAAAACCCTACGAAGAGAAAGGTGTGGCTCACAGGGGATTGTTTGATAAAAGTCTTGGAATACCTGAAAATTCCTTGGCTGCATTTCAAAGAGCAGTGGAGAAAAACTATGGCGTGGAGCTTGATGTACAGCTTACAAAAGACAATCGTCTTGTGGTATTTCATGATGAAGATTTGTTTCGAATGTGTGGCGTAAAAAAGAAGGTCAGAGACTGTACCTGGGAAGAACTTTGTCAATATTCATTGCAAGGAACAGAGGAAAAAATTCCTTTATTTACGCAAGTAAAAGAGGTATTCAAGGAAGATACACCGGTTATCATAGAAGTGAAGCCGGATGGAGATTACATAGGTGCTGTCAAAACCTTGATGGAAGAGCTTGAAGGGTACCGTGGAATATATGTGGTAGAATCCTTTCATCCATTGGTGCTTCATTGGTTGAAAAAGCATTATCCTGATGTGATACGTGGACAGTTGGCATCGGATTTATTTCGAGACAAAAAGAAAAAATATAGCTGGATAAAAAAAGTGATATCTTCCAATATGCTTTTAAATTTTCTTGGAAGACCGGATTTTATTGCATATAATTTTAAACAAGCCAACCAGATTTCTTTTCGAATTTGTCATAAATTATTTGCTGCAAAGTATGCGGCATGGACCATCCGAAGTAAAGAGGACTGGCAAAAAGCGAAGCATTACTTTACAATTATGATATTTGACAGTTTTATACTATAAAAGTGTTATATAGACAAAGCAATGTTCTCTCGGATTCTTGTATAAAAAGACTCCGAGAGAACATAGCAGAAAAAAGGAGGAAGAATTATGATAGAACAGAGTAAATTCCTGGCATTGCTAAAAGAAATGAGCGAAGTAGCCAGAGTACAGGAAAACTCAATGACAAAAGAAGAAATTGCCCAGTATTTTCAAGGGCTTGATGTAACAGAAGAACAGTTAGAAGCCGTATATCAGTATTTGGGAGAGAATGGAATACGTGTTCCGGGATTTGCGTTAAAGCAAATAGAGCAGCCTGAGGAAGAAGATGTGGTGGAAGCAGAAACTGAGAAAAAGGATGAGAAAGAGGAAAAACAGTCGGTAGCTCATCGCTTGTATATTGAGGAATTAGAGTCATTGGAAAAGCTGACAGAGGAAGAAAAAACAAGATTGTTTCTGGAAGTTCGAAATGGCAGTGAAGAGGCTAAATTGCGTCTGATGGAAGGATACCTTCCTGTTGTTGTCGAGCTTGCTGAAAAGTACAAAGATAAGGGAATGCCGGTGGAAGATTTGATACAGGAAGGAAATGTAGGGCTTTTGGATGCTCTTAGTAAAGTAAAAGACATTGCTAAGATTGAAAATGCAGATACATTTTTGATTGAAACCATCCGTCAAAATATGGTGGAAGCTGTGGATGTTGAAATTGGAGAAAATGATTGGGAAAGCACATTGCTTGCAAAGTCAAATCTTATCAATGAAGCGGCAAAATATTTGGCAGAAGATTTGGGACGTGTGGCAACAGTGCAGGAATTGTCGGATTATACAAAACTTACCGTGCAGGAAATTTTAGATATCCGTAATCTTTCCTTAGATGCCATTGAATTAGGAAAAGGAGAATAGGATGCAGGAACGCAATAGAGGTATCAGTGGTGCAACTCTTAAATGGTTTGCCATCATCAGTATGCTTATAGATCATATTGGAGCTGCACTTTTAGCACCTGTCATTTTAGGAAAAGCACATTACCTTCAAAACGTAGACCGATATACTCTCATTCAGATATATACCTGTATGAGAGAGTTTGGTCGACTGGCATTTCCAATCTTTTGTTTTCTATTGATTGAAGGAATTCGATACACAAAAAATCGAAAAAAATATTTTTTGCAAATGCTTTTGTTCGCCCTTGTGTCGGAAGNNTTGATGCTTGGAATGCTTGCAGTGTATGCGGCGGAATATATTATGTTACGTATGCCACAAATACGTGCAGTCTGGATGATAATTCTTCTTTTGTTATGTGTAGTGGCAGAACTCACACATGTGGATTACGGCGCAACGGGGGTAGCGGTAATTGTAGTCATGTGGTCTCTTCAAAAGTCGCCGGTTATTAGAGGAGTACTTTGCACCCTTATATTGATTGTAGGGGCGTCAGTTGCGGAATGGACCGTAGTGTTTTCATTTTTACTCATTGCCTGTTACAACGGAACGAGAGGAAAACAGTGGAAATATTTCTTTTATCTGTTTTATCCGGCACATTTGTTGATACTAGGAATCGTGTATTACTTATATGTGGGATGAATTTGCGAAAATCAGATGTTAACACTCAATTCATAATTCATTCATAAGTATCTGATATAATGGGGCATGGTTGTTATGTATCTTTGTGATTGAAAAACTTGTTAAGATGCATATTTGAAAAAATTATGATTGAAAAAATAACTTTGTAGAGATAAAAGATTTAGGGGATGTTGAAATAAACAGGTCTCCAGCTTTAGCGGAGGTAAGAAATGGACGAAAATCAGGAAAATGAAGAGATTGAAGAAAAAAAAGAGTTTTCCTTTATGGAAGAAAAAGTGATGGAAAGCAAGAAAGTGAAAAATAAACGTTTTAATAATATCAGGCAGGCACTTGTCAGTGGAATTGTTTTTGGAGTGTCGGCAGCGGTTTGTTTTTTTGCGGTACAGGCAATTGCAGGGAAAATTCAGGATGCTGAAGTTAGTGAAAAGGTAGAGCTAATTACGTCTACAGATTCAGGGTTAAACAACGAAAAAAAGGAAATACCTGAAAAACAGGATGAAAAAAATGAAAGTTTGAAAAAAACGGATCAGGCTGTTCATATGTTAAACGATGTTCTTAGTTATACAAAGCGACTTGAAAATTTGTGTAGTCCATCTTTGGTAGGATTATCTTTGTATTCTTCTAGTGATGAAAAAAGCATACTTTATGAAAAAAATAGTAGCGTTTCAGGAATTATTTTGGCAAAAACATCTTTGAAAGTTTTGATTTTGACTCAGAAAAGTGCCATCGTGCAGGATGTAATTCACGTCAAATTTGTAGATGGAAACGTAGTATCCGGAAAGCTATATTGTCAGGATGATAAATTAGATTTTGCCATTATCTGCGTGGAAAAGAAACAGCTAACTAACTCTACATGGGATAAGGTGAAGCCTGCGGTAATGGAAGAGTCTACAAGATTATCTACCGGCGACATTGTTTTTGCTTTTGGAAGTCCGAAAGGAGTAGTTTCATCTATTGATTATGGATATATAAATGCAGGAGAAACACAGAAAAGTGTTGAGGATTATCAAATGGATGTGTATACTACAAGTATGACTCATCACAGCAATGGTTTTGCCATGATCTGTAATGAAGAGGGACAAATGGTGGGATTGCTTATAAACGGTGGAGATTCTATGGAAAACTGTACATTTTACGGTATGAGTAAATTGAAATTGATACTAGAAAATTTGATCAATCAGGATGAACAACGATATTCCGGCGTGACAGCAGTGGATATTGCACAGGATGTAATGAGTAATTATAGCTTAAGATCCGGTATTTATGTGGAGGCAGTACAGCAAAAATCTCCAGCTTATAAAGCGGGTATTATGGTTGGGGATGTGATTACAGCTGTTGAAGGTGAGCGGGTTACTTCCATTGTGAATTATTATACGTTGCTTCAGCAGTATGATCAGGGGGAAAGTGTGAAGATGACGATTGTACGGGATCCTTTTGGAAAACAGAAGGAAATCAAAGTGAAAGTAAAGCTTGGTACAAGAAAGTAGTAGTTAGAAAGGATTTAGCATGAGATATATAGAAGATTTGAGAGAAGAAATGATGGTGAATGATGTTTATTTTTGCAGAAAGAAGCAGGAGCTTTTGACAAAAGCAGGAAAGACCTATTATTCACTTATTTTGCAGGACAAAACAGGAAGCCTTGACGGAAAGGTCTGGAATGTTACTTCCGGAGGTATCGACGAGTTTTCTTCCTTGGATTATATACATGTGCAGGGAAGAGTGACCAGTTTTCAGGGAAGTCTTCAGTTAAACATTGAGCGTGTAAGAAAATGTGGAGAAGGAGAGTATGATGAGGCAGATTATATGCCATGCTCAAAGAAAAATGTCGGTGAAATGTATCAGGAATTAGTTTCTTTCGTGCAGTCAGTGAAAGAGCCACATTTACAGCAGTTGTTAAAGCAGTTTTTTGTGGAAGATGGTGACTTTAAAAAGAAATTCAGTGCACACTCTGCTGCCAAAAGCGTACACCATGGATTTATCGGAGGATTATTGGAGCATACACTTGCTGTGACAAAGATGTGTGATTTCTTTGCAAAGACATATCCTATCATCAACCGTGATTTGTTAGTTACTGCAGCGATGTTTCATGATATGGGAAAACTTACGGAACTTTCAGGGTTCCCGGAAAATGATTATACAGATGCGGGACAGCTTCTTGGACACATTTATATCGGTGCTCATTTAGTGGAGAATGCCTGCGACAACATTGCAGATTTTCCACCAACATTAAAGCGTGAGTTAATTCACTGTATTTTGGCTCATCATGGGGAATTGGAATATGGTTCTCCAAAGAAACCTGCCATTGTGGAAGCATTTGCCCTTAACTTTGCGGACAATGTGGATGCGAAGTTTGAGACATTGTTAGAATTGATGAGTGGCGGAGAAGAAAGTAATTTGGAATGGTTAGGTTTCCAAAGAACATTGGATACTAACATTCGAAGAACATCCAGAAGGGATTAATATGAAAACAATTGCAACATATCAGGGAAAAGAGATTGTGAAAAATCAGGAATTTGTAGTGGATATAGAAGATATGACGGCAGAAGGTGCGGGTGTTGCCAAATTAGACGGCTACACCCTGTTTGTGAAAGATGCTTTGGTGGGAGACAAAGTCCGGATTTCTGTCATGAAGACAAAGAAAACCTACGGATATGCCCGTCTGGTTGAAATCTTGGAACCTTCCAAAGAACGTGTAGAACCGGTTTGTCCAGTGGCAAGAATTTGTGGCGGTTGTCAGCTTCAGCATTTAAGCTATGAGGGCCAGCTTGCGTTTAAAGAGAAAAAAATCGAAAGCTGTCTTCAAAGAATTGGCGGACTAAGGGATATTCCCATGGAGCCGATTATGGGAATTGAACATCCATTTTACTATCGAAACAAGGCACAGTTTCCAGTGGGACTTGATAAGGACGGGAAAGTTATTACCGGATTTTACGTAGGAAGAACCCACAATATCGTTGACACCAGTCATTGTATGATACAGGCAAAAGAAAATGACGAATTACTTGCCATTGTGAAGGCTTTTATGGAAGAATACAATATCAAACCATACAACGAGGAGCAACACAGCGGTTTAGTGCGACACATTTTAACAAGAGTGGGCTTTACCACAAAGGAGATTATGGTGTGTCTGATTATCAATGGAGAGAAACTTCCAAAGGCAGAAGAACTGGTAAAGCGATTGGAAAACGTGCCGGGAATGACAAGTATCAGCATAAACATCAACAAAGAAAAGACAAACCGCATCCTTGGAGAGCGTTGTGTTACTTTGTGGGGCAAAGACTATATCGAAGATTACATTGGAAATGTAAAATATCAGATATCACCTTTGTCTTTTTATCAGGTAAATCCGGTACAGACGACAAAACTTTACGAGACTGCACTAGAGTATGCATCCCTTGACGGAAATGAAATCGTGTGGGATTTGTATTGTGGAATTGGAACTATTTCCCTGTTCCTTGCTCAAAAAGCAAAACAGGTATATGGTGTGGAAATCGTGCCACAAGCCATTGAAGATGCCAAGCGAAATGCAAAGATTAACGACATAAACAATGCGGAATTCTTCGTGGGAGCAGCAGAAGACGTCCTTCCGAAGAAATATGAGGAATCCGGTGGAGTCATGAAAGCGGACGTTATCGTAGTTGACCCACCGAGAAAAGGTTGTGAGGAAACACTTCTTGACACCATTGTCCAAATGGAACCAAAGCGCATCGTGTATGTAAGCTGCGATCCTGCAACATTGGCAAGAGATTTAAAAATATTATGCGGTAAAGGCTACGAAGTCAAGCGGGTACGAGGCTGCGACATGTTCAGTCAGAGTTATCATGTTGAGACATGCGTGCTCTTATCGAAGACGAGCGAAACTTCCTAATCAATCAATAAAGAAAACGGCAAATATTTTGTTGATGGAAGTATTGGTTTGTTTACAATAGCTAATTATAGAAAATGTGTAGCAACGGGTATATATGTTGTTTCTGATGTATATTTAGAGGATGATTGGAAACTTGGATGGGAAGGCAATGATATAAAAAAGGCTGTCGGTGAAATTATTGATATGATAATTAAGTCTATAAGATAAACGGGAGTGGTAAGATTGTTATGAAGTTTGAAAATGTATACTTTATTAATGGAACTGCTTATGCCGGAAAATCAACAATGGTTAAGCTTCTTGCCGAAAAGTATAATGGTATAGCCTGTGAGGAAAATTATCATGACAGACTGGTAGATGAAAATCTTGATAAGAACAAGTTTCCATGTTTGTGTTACACCAGGGATCTTGTGGATTGGCGAGATTTTATTCGCAGGACGCCTGAAGAATATGAGGCTTGGATTGATGGTGTGGCTAAAGAGTGCGAAAATCTTGAATTAAGAATACTTGGTGATTTAAAAGAACAAGGACAAAAAATATTCGTAGATACCAATATTTCCATCGAAACTCTTAAGAAAATTTCCGATAATGATCATGTTCTTGTAATGTTGTCCGATCAGATGGTGTCTGTTAACAGATTTTTCGATAGACCAGATAGAGAAAAACAGTTTTTATATCAGCTTTTGATGCAGGAAGAAAATCCGGATGCAGCGATGGCGAATTTCAGAGAGATGCTGATGAGGGTCAACTCTAAAGAAAGGTACGATAGGTTTCTTAATTCAGGGTTTCAGGTCTTACTGCGTGATGACAGCAGAACAGTTGAGGATACTTTGGAAATCGTTGAAACAATGTT
>LXOW01333327.1_pt1 | contig 14812 bp, 14 predicted proteins | sample 1368591 | NCBI WGS metagenome assembly LXOW01 (sample SAMN04884650, study PRJNA319009) | bovine gut metagenome | isolation source: Cow rumen | host: Bos taurus | place: Italy: Legnaro (PD) | collected 2014-07-09 | reverse complement strand
TACATCGTCTGGGGCAAGATCTTCAACGACGAGGGGTTGGATAAGGTCCAGGAGCGCCTGGACCAGCGCACAGGCGGCCGCGTCCGGCTTACGCCTGAGATGCGAGAAGTCTACAAGACCGTCGGCGGCACGCCCCATCTGGACGGCCAGTACACTGTCTGGGGCGAAGTGGTGGATGGCCTCGACGTTGTCGATGCCATCCAGCGCGTCCCCACCGACGCCAACGACCGTCCTATCGAAGACGTCCGTATCCTCCGCACCTATCTGAAATGACCGAGAAAAGATTCGGTCAGCGAAGATAATTATTTCAGGCCGCGGTTCTCCAGCAGGCCGTCGACGCTCGGCTGGCGGCCACGGAAGTTCTGATACATCACCATGCCCTTGTCGATGCCGCCCGGCGTCAGCACATATTTGCGGAAGCGCTGTGCCACGTCCTGATTGAAGATGTCACCCGTCTCCTTGAAGGCCTGGAAAGCGTCGCAGTCGAGCACCTCGGCCCAGATATAGCTGTAGTAACCGGCGCTGTAGCCGCCACCGATCGAGTGGCTGAAGTTCGTCACGCTGTAGCGGGGCAGGATCTGCTTGGGGATGCCGCGCTCCGCCAGTTTCTTCGACTGGAAAGCCATTACGTCCAAGTCCGCCGGCACCTCCTGCAGCACATGCAGGTCCATATCCACATAAGAGGCGGCGAGATACTCGACCGTAGCAAAGCCCTGACCGTACTTGTCGCTCGCCTGAATCTTGTCGATCAGTTCCTGCGGCATCGGTTCGCCCGTCTGGTAGTGCTTCGCATAGACGCGCAGCACTTCGGGTTCGAAGGCCCAGTGCTCGTTGATCTGGGAAGGCAGTTCCACGAAGTCGCGTTCGGTGCCCGAGACGCCGCTGTAGTGGACGTTGCGGAAGAAGGAGTGGAGAGCGTGGCCGAACTCGTGGAACATGGTCTCCACATTGTCGAGGCTCTGGAGCGCGGGCTTGTCACCGGAGGGCAGGGTCATGTTGCAGACGTTGGTCACAATGGGCTGCACGCGCTGCGCACCATCGTAAGTCTGACCGCGGAAGCCTCCGCACCAGGCACCGGCGCCCTTGCCGTCGCGCGGGAAGTAGTCGCTGTAGAAGATAGCGATCACGTTGCCGTCGCGGTCGATGACGTCCCACGATTTGGCCGTCGGCTCATAGGCCGGATAGTCTTCGGTGCGTTCGTTGAACGACAGGCCGTAAAGTTTGTTGGCCACATAGAAGATGCCCTGCTGCACCTGATTGATTTCCAGATACTCGGACACTTTTTCCTCATCGATGTCGAATTTGGCTTTCTTGGCTTTGTCGAGGTAGTACATGTAATCCCAGGGCTGGGGCTCGCCTTTCACGCGGTCCTTCTTCATCATGGCCTTGATATCAGCGATCTCCTCATGGGCTTTCTTCACGGCCGGGGCCCAAATCTGGTCGAGCAAGGCGTAGACATTGGCGGCATTCTCGGCCATGCGATCCTTGAGCGACATGGCAGCGTAGTCGGTGTAGCCCATGATCTGCGCGCGTTTCAGGCGCAGCGCGATGATGCGGGCAGCGATGGCCTTGTTGTCGTACTCGTCGTTGTGGTTGCAACGGTTGTTGTACATCTCGTAGACCTGTTTGCGCAGGTTGCGGTTCTTGCAGTATTGCAGCACGGGGTTGCAGCTGGGGCGCTGCATGTTGAAGGCATACTTGCCTTTCTGGCCGATGCGCTCAGCAAGGGCAGCAGCGCGGTCGATGTTGTCCTGCGGCAGGCCTTCGAGTTCTTTCACGTTGTCGACTATCACATAGGTGTTGTTGGTGTCGTGCAGCAGGTTCTGGCTGAACTGCAGCTGCAGGGTCGAGAGCTCGAGGTTGATCTTGGCAATCTCCGCGCGCTTGGCGTCGTCGAGCAGGGCACCGCCGTTGACATAGCCGTCATAGACCTTCTGCAGCAGGCGCTTCTGCTCCTTGTTCAGGTTGTATTTTTCCTGGTGTTCGTAGACATATTTCACCTTCTCGAACAATTTCTTGTTCATCCGGATCTCGTTGCTGTGTGCAGCAGTGATGGGGTTCATCTCGCGGGCGAAGGCCTGAAGTTCGGGCGTGGAACTGGCGCTGTTGAGCGATCCCCACACGGAACGGACCTTGCCGAGCAGCTTTCCGCTCTGGTCGAGAGCGACAATCACGTTCTCGAAGCTGGGCTCCTCGGGGTTATCCACGATGGCCTGGATCTCAGCCTTTTCGGCCTCCATGCCCTTGAGCATGCCTTCGCGGTAATGGTCGATGGTGAAGACCTCGAACGGCGGGATCTCATACGGGGTCTTGTACCGTTTCTGCAGGAAGGGGTTCTGCGCATCGGCGGGGCTCCAGACGGCCGCGATGAGCGCTACGATCAGGATCAGTTTTTTCATATTGAATGCTTTTTGGGATTGTCTTCCTACAAAGGTAGCAAGAAGAATCGGTTTTTCCGATGGCCCGGACACTTTTGACGGATAATTGCTACATTTGTGCTATTATGACACTCGAACAACAGATCCAGGAAGACATCAAAGCCGCAATGAAGGCCAAGGATGCCGTGGCGATGGCTGCCGTGCGCGCCATCAAGAATGAAATACTCCTCTTCAAGACCGCCGAGGGCAGCGCGAAGGACGTCACGGACGCCGACGTGCTGAAGATGACCCAGAAGCTCATCAAGCAGCGCAAGGAGACCGCACAGATCTACGTCGACAACGGGCGGCAGGAACTGGCCGACAATGAACTGGCCGAAGCCGCCGTGATGGAGCGCTACCTCCCGAAGCAGCTCTCGCCCGAAGAACTGGAAGCCAAGATCAAGGAGATCATCTCCGAGACCGGCGCCACGTCCATCAAGGATATGGGCAAGGTGATGGGCATCGCCTCCAAGCGTCTGGCCGGCCTGGCCGACGGCCGTGCCATCTCCACCGCCGTCAAGGCACAACTCAGCTAAGATGCGATACCTTACCCTGCTGCTGGCCGGCGCCCTTCTGCTGGGCGCGTGCGGCCGCCCGTCCGATCCCCAGGCCGAGGCGCGCCACCAGGCGCAGGTCGATTCGCTGATGCAGCGACTTTCCGTCCGCGAGAAGGTCGCCCAATTGTTCGTCATCGAAATCAGCCGGGAGCCAAGCGAAGAGACCCTTGCCCGGCAGGATTCCCTCGTGCGCGAATACGGCGTCGGCAACCTGATCATCATGCGCGGACCCATCGGTCCCTTCATTGAACGGACCAACCACCTGCAGTCGCTCGCGAAGATTCCGCTGCTGGTCGCCACCGATGCCGAATGGGGTGCCGCCATGCGCTTCGCCGAGTATCTCCCCTATCCGCGCCAGCGCATCCTCGGCCGGCTAGAAGGCCGCCAGGCCCCGCGCCTGCTCTACCAAATGGGCCGCAACGTCGGTCGGGAACTCCGCGATCTGGGCATCTACGTCAACTATGCTCCCGTGGCCGACGCCTGCCCCGATCCTTACGATGCCTCCGATGGCCAGCGCTCTTTCGGCAGCGACCCCGAAATGGTAAGTGCGTATACCTCCGCTTATATGCAGGGCATGCAGGACGAAGGCATCTTTGCCTGCGCCAAGCACTATCCCGGCCATGGCTGCACCACCGTCGATTCGCATTTCGAAATGCCGGTCGTGCTCTACAGCCGCGATACGCTCGAAAGCATCGCGTTTGCGCCGTTCCAGACCTTGTTCGACAACGGCATCGCCATGGTCATGGTGGCCCACATGAGCATCCCGGCCATCGATTCCACGGGCGTACCGATGTCCATCTCAGCGCCCTGCATGAAAGGGTTGCTGCGCGAAGAACAGGGATTCAAGGGCGTCGTCATTACTGATGCCGTGGGGATGCAGGGTGTGGCCGCCGGCCGCAGCCCGCTCGAAGTCAACACGGCTGTCTATCGCGCCGGCAGCGACATGATCCTCATGCCCAACGATGTCAAGCTGTCAATCGACGCCATCGCCGACTCTGTGGAGACCGGCGCCTGGCCGCTCGCGGAACTCAACGCCAAGGTCCGCAAGGTGTTGGAACTGAAAGCCCGCGCCGGTTTCTTCGACGCAGGCTTTGATCCACAGGTCCGCGATCTCGACCGCAAGATCGCCGAAGCCCGCCACCGCGACTCCACGCTGCAGGTACGCATCGACCGCGCCCTGAAACGTTCCTCCAAGCCCTACATTGAACCCATCGGCGGCGACCGCACGCTGGTACTGGACAAGGGCGGCGCGCTGGCGCCCAAATAGCTATATCACAGCTTTTTAACAAAAATCGATTGCGCAAAAATACGCAATCGATTTTTAGTATCTGGCTGACTTTCAGCCGTATATCTGCCAGCCTTATTTGTTCTTCTGCACGGCCTGACCGATCAGGAAGCAGACGGCGGCGACGACCATGCCGTTGATGGCGGGGAAGCCCCACTTCACGAGGTTGGCGACCACGGCGCCGATGACGACACCCGCGATGGCGAACCAGTCGACCTTCTTCACGGGAACGGTGTCGTCCAGATAGGCCTTGCGGTTCATGAAGTAGTGGAGGATCAGGATGATACCTACCGGCGGCAGGGTGCAGTTGAGCACGTTGAGCCAGCCGCAGAAGTTCCAGTAGAGCCATACGGCGGCGAGGGTGCCGATGATACCGGAGATGATGACCATGGTCTTCTTGGACAGGCCGGTGATGTTGGAGAGGCCCAGACCGCCCGTATAGAGGGCGTTGTCGTTGGTGGTCCAGATGTTGAGGCCGAGCACCAGCACGGCGAGGTAGAAGAGGTTGAGGTTGAGCATCACCTCGAAGATGTCGTTGCCACCGGCGTAGATGCTGGAGACGGCACCGAAGAGGAACATCAGCGAGTTGCCGATGAAGAAGGCGAAGACCGTAGTCCACAGGCCCACGCGCGCGCTCTTGGCGAAACGCGTGAAGTTGGGTGTCGCCGTACCGCCCGAGACGAAACTGCCGATGACCAGGCCGGCGCCGGCGATGACTCCCAAGTTCTTGGTGCCCTGTGCGAACTGCTCGATCAGGCCCATGTCGCCCTTGTTGACAGCCATGATCATGGCCACCGTGCCGAGGATGGCGACGGCCGGGACGGCGATGTAACTGATGATGGTCAGGCTCGTGATGCCGAAATAGGCGCTGGCCGTCATCAGGATACCGGCGACGATCACCAGCACGTAACCCTGCCAGGGCATGTAGTCAGGCGTTACTTCAAGGCCCATCATTTCCTTGGCCACCGGGATGGCGAACATGGCCAGGCCCACGCCGAACCAGCCGATCTGCGTGAAGCTGATCATCGCGCTGGGCAGGTAACTGCCCTTGGTGCCGAAGCTGCGGCGGGCGAGCATGTCGAGCGAGAGGCCGCTCTCAGCGCCAATGTATCCCAGGGATCCGGTGTAGGCAGCGAGGATGAGGCCACCCAGCAGGAGGGCCGCCAGGAAACCCCACCAGTCGAGGCCGTTGGCCAGTTGCTGGCCTACCCACATGCTGGCAGAGAAGAAGGTGAAGCCCAGCATCACCATGAACATACTCAGGTTCGATTTCCGGCCGGCGCGGTCCACCGCGCGATCGGTGTAGTCAACATCAGTCGTTTTCATATTGTTGTTTGAGATTATTGATCGATGCAATACGGCGGAGGGCGATTTCCCGCAGGTCGACCTTGCGCTGCAGCAGGGTCTGCTCATCGGCCCAGAGGGAACCGAGGTCTTCCAGGCCGCGCAGGTGGGTGACGTCAAGCCACTCTTCAAATTCGATGGGACCGGCGTAGCCGAGTTTCTCTTCGAGCAGGGCCCGCACGTCGATGCGCGCGGCATGCTCGCGGATGCCTTCCCAGTATTCGAGCACTTCCGCGAAGTGTTCGCGCAGGTTGTAGCGACGGGCACCGCCGTCGTAGATGATGCATTTCTCGAGCAGGGCGTCCGGCCGGTCGACGATGAAACGCCGGAACTCGGGCGTCACCACGCCGCCTTTCCAGCCGAAGTCGATGTCGGGCACATTGATGCCACTCACTCCCTTGTCTTCATAGACGGTGAAAGCGCCTTCGAAGAAGAAGCAGTCGATGCCTTCGAAGCCGGCGAAAAGGCTCCGGAGCCGGTCGGAGAGCGCTTCCATCAGGGGGAGGGCCCGCGTTCCGCCGATCGTGAAAAAGATCACGCGACGGACGCTACCACCCGCGCGCAGGAACTTCTGCATGAGGTGCTCGAAGCAGTGGCGGAAGGTGTCGCCCGTGGCCAGGATGTCGCCGATGGCCAGCACACGGCCACGGCTCGGACTGATTTTGTCGTATTTAATCTCCAGGCCCTTGATCACATGGTCCTCGATCACGCGCTCGCACGAGACGAAGTGCATGTCACGCACCCGCATCCCACAGCGGGACGCCGCCTCTTCCAGCGGGTAGTTGAGGCCGCCGCGGAGGATGGTGAAAATATCGAGATCGCCGCCCAGGCCATTGTCAATCAAATGGTGAAGGGCGGCGACAGTTTCCTCAAGGAGAGCGGAATAGCAGGGGAAGCCGACGACTTCCGGCGCGGAGAGCAACTCGCGACTGCCAGGGCCACTCAGCAGATAATATCGATTGTGCAACTGGGATCCCCGCAGTTCGTATATGCTCGTGTCTCCCATCAGGCCTGCAGGGTGCAAGCTTGTGCCATCTATCAGTGTGATCATTGAAATCCCGATTAGATTAAACCGGGGTACAAAGGTAAGGATTTTTTTCCGGTCGCCAAGATTTTTTTTATTTTCTCAGCAGGCAAGTTGCCTGCGCGGCGATGCCCTCTTCGCGGCCGACAAATCCCAAATGCTCTGTGGTCGTGGCTTTTACGGAGACGGCGTCGAGCGAAAGCCCGAGCACCTCGGCCAAGGTCTGGCGCATCAGCGGGACATAGGGCGCAATCTTGGGTTTCTGGGCCAAAAGCGTGTTGTCGACGTTGACGATTTCCCAGCCGGCGGCACGGATCATCGCCGCCACGCGCGCCAATAAAATTTTGCTGTCGATGCCCTTGTAGTCGTCCGATGTGTCAGGGAAGTGCTGCCCGATGTCGCCCAGCGCAAGGGCGCCCAGCAGTGCGTCGCAAAGTGCGTGGATGAGCACATCGCCGTCGGAATGGGCTACGCAGCCCTTCGTGTGGGGAATCTTGACTCCGCCCAGCACCAGCGGAAGGCCCTCGGCCAGCTGATGTACGTCGTATCCATTGCCTACCCGGAAATCCATAGCTGAAGCTCCTTTGTTTTCGCAAAGATAAAAAATCATTATCTTTGTACCATGGCTTTTGGATTTAAATTCTGGCATATTCCCGAGCACCGGGTGTTCCACTACGAACCGCGCTACTACGACGAACGCAAGGAGCGCCTGGAAGAGATGTACAAGAAATACGGCAAGACCATGCCGAGCGAGGACATCGACGAGATGGCCCGCAAAGAGGGGCTGATTCAGGAGGAAAAACGCTACATTCCGGGCATGCACATCCGCGGCTCGTTCCGCGCGACCTACGAGGAGAAACGCCTATCGAAGGAGAAGGAGAACTCGCCGATGAGCATGGTCAAGAAACTGATCCTCGCGCTGACGATGATCGCCATCGCTGCCGCCGCCTACTATCTGTCGAAAGGCTTCATCCTTCTTTTGGTGCAATAGATGCTTCAGGTCCTTCCGCAAAACATATCCAACCTGATTGCCGCCGGTGAGGTGGTGTCGCGTCCCGCTTCGGTCGTCAAGGAGCTGGTGGAGAATGCCATCGACGCCGGTGCCCACAGCGTCATCGTGACGGTGCTCGACGCGGGCAAGACCCTGATTCAAGTGATCGATGACGGTTGCGGCATGAGCCCGGAAGAAGCCGTGCTCTGCTTTGAACGCCACGCTACCAGCAAGATCGCCACGGCGGAAGACCTGCAGCACATCCTGACATACGGCTTCCGCGGCGAAGCCCTTGCTTCCATCGCCGCTGTGGCCGAAGTGACGCTCCGCACCCGCCGCCCTCAGGACGAAGTCGGCACCCAGGTCGAGATCAGCGAGTCGAAGCCGCCGAAAGTCCAGCCCATCGCCGCACCCGCCGGCAGCAACTTCGCCATCCGCAACCTCTTTTATAACGTGCCCGCCCGCCGCAAGTTTCTCAAATCGGACAACGCGGAACTGCGGGCCATCATCCAGGAATTCCTGCGCATTGCGCTCATCCGCCCGGAAGTCGCCTTCAAGCTCACGTCCAACGGCAAGGAGATCCACAACCTGCGTCCCGCCGCCACCCGCAAGAAACGCATCCTTGACATTTACGGGATGAACCTGGCCCGGGAACTGGTGGAGGTCAGCGTCGACACCTCGCTCGTGCGCATCAGCGGCTTCATCGGCAACCCCGAGGACGCCCGCAAGAGCAGCGGGAACCAGTTCTTCTTCGTCAACGGGCGCTATTTCCGCTCGCCTTTCTTCCACAAAGCGGTGTGCAAGCCCTATGAAAAACTGGTCCCTGAAGACTGTGTCCCGGCCTATTTCCTTTTCCTGGAGACCGAACCCGAGCGCGTGGACGTCAACATCCATCCCGCCAAGACCGAGGTCAAGTTCGAAGATGAAGGCCTGATCTACGAGATCCTGACGGCAGCAGTCCGCGAGGCGCTGGGCAAGAACAATTTCACCCCGAGCATCGACTTCGACATGAAGGGTGCGCCCGACATCCCGGTCTTCTCCAGCCGCGACAGTGGCTCCGGTAACTGGACCAAGCCGCCCCGCATGGACTATTCTCCGCTCTTCAATCCCTTCGACGAGTTGCCCGTCCCGCCCGCAGACGTGCCGGTGCTTGACCCTGTGCCGGGCTACGGCCGGCTCTTCGAGGAAGAAACGGCTGCCCCCGCCAGCAACCTGCTGGTGCTGCAGCGCCGCTACATCGTGACCCCGGTAAAATCGGGCCTGATGGTGGTTGACATCCGCCGGGCCCGCGAACGGATTTTCTACGAACGCTACTTCGAAAAGATTGCGGAGCAGCAGCCCGTGCGGCAGCAGTCGCTCTTTCCGGTGACGCTGACCCTCAGCGCGGAAGACTACCTGGCCGTGCTGGAGCAGCCCGACCTGACCGCCGCCCTGGGCTTCGACATCCGGGATTTCGGCGCGAACACCGTTGTGGTCCACGCGTTGCCCGAAGGCTTCGGCAGCGGGGAAGAGAGCGTCCGGCGCGGCATCGACGACTTGATCGCCGCCCTGAAAGACGACACCTCGCTCGACGACCAGAAGCAGTTGCTGGCTGCCAAAATGGCTGCTTCCGCTGCGGCCAGCGACCCGGGAAGCCTGCATTCCGAACAGGCACAATTGTTGGTGGACCAACTGTTTGCCTGCCGCGAGCCCAAGCTGACCCCGGACGGGCGAAAATGTTTGACCATCCTTACCTTTGAAGATTTAGAGAAAAAGTTATGAGAAACCTGACTGTCGCGGTCAAGAACCTACTGATTATCAATATTATCGTCTATCTTGGCACGGTACTCATCGGCAACCCGATGTACCAGTGGTTTGCCCTTTTCCCCATCGGATCGCCGTTTTTCCGCTGGTGGCAGCTCATCACCCACATGTTCATGCACGGCAACTTCGCCCACATTTTCTTCAACATGTGGTCGCTTGTCGTGTTTGGTCCTGTCCTCGAACGCCTGTGGGGTGCCAAAAAGTTCCTGATCTACTACTTCGTCTGCGGTCTGGGCGCTGCGCTCTGCCACGAACTGGTGCTCTATTATTTCGTGCACGGTGCGCTCAACGTGCCGACGGTCGGTGCTTCCGGCGCCATCTACGGCCTGCTGCTGGGTTTCGGCATGCTCTACCCCAACATGACGCTGTCGCTGGTGTTCCCGCCCATCTCGATGAAGGCCAAGTGGTTCGTTGTGGTTTTCGCCGTCATTGAACTCGTGACCGGCATCACCGGCACCGCCGACGGCGTGGCCCACTTCGCCCACCTGGGCGGCATGCTCTTCGGCCTGATCCTGATCCTCATCTGGAAAAAGAAAGGACAAATGTACACAGAATGGCAGTAAGGCGGAAATGGAGCTTTGGCGGCACGGTGTTCGCCCTGCTGGCTGCCGTGGCGGCCTGCGCGCTGCTGATGTCCTGCCTGGCTCCCTTCCTGCACCCGACAAAGCATCCGGTCGTGATGTTTTTCGGGCTCTACTTCATCCCGATCTTCCTGCTCAACGTGCTGCTGCTGGTGATTGCCATCTTCCGGCATCCGCGCGCAATCCTGATCTGCGTGGTGGGTTTGCTCCCGACCCTGCTGCTGGCCGACCGCTTCGTGAAGTTCGGCCGCGGGGAGGAAGATCCGGAAGCCCCTTCCGTCCAGATCCTGACTTACAACCTGGGGCGCTATGACGCGGGCGGCCGCAAGATCACGGCCAACGAAGCGATCCCCGGCATCCGACGCCTGATCACTGAGCAAGACGCCGACATCGTGTGCCTGCAGGAATTCGCCATCCCGGACACCAGCCGTCTGGGTGACTGCCTCCCCGATTATCCCTACCAGGCCCGGCATCTCTTCAAGGGCAAGCGCTGGTTCGGCAATGTCACGCTCAGCAAGTATCCCATCGTGGGCGAGAGCGTGCTTACCTTCCCGGACAGCCGCAACCTATGCCTGGTGACCGACATTGACGTAGACGGGCAGACTCTCCGCGTCTACAACTGCCATTTGGAGAGCTACAGCATCTCCTTCACTACGCTGGTCAAGCGGCTTTCGCACCGTGAGACCTTTACCGACGAGGTGGTGCAGGTCCACGGCAGGCTGCGCGAAGCCACGCGCCGGCGCACCGAACAGGTAACGGCGCTGCTGGAGAGCGAGGCACAGAGCCCGTATCCGAACATCCTCTGCGGCGATTTCAACGACTCGCCGGTCTCCCATACCTATCACCGCCTGACCCGCAACCTCAAAGACAGCTTCGTAGAAGCGGGGCACGGAATGGGCGGCACCTATGCGGCACTCTGGCCGATGCTGCGCATCGACTACATCCTGCTGCCGCAGGCCTTCCAAGCCCGCCACCACGAGACACTCCGCGTCCCCTGGTCGGACCATTATCCCGTAGAAACAACTGTATATTTTGAATAAGATGGAAAAAGAAATCGATCTCGAAGAAGTCAAGGCGGCCGTGGAAACGCTCAAGGCCGGTGGTGTCATCCTCTATCCGACCGACACGGTCTGGGGCCTCGGTTGCGATGCGACCAACGAAAAGGCGGTGGCCCGGATCTACGACATCAAGCAGCGCGCCGACAGCAAGAGCCTCATCACACTGGTGGCCAACGCCGACATGCTGGGCAAGTATGTGAAGGTCATCCCGGAAGTGGCCATCAACCTGCTCGAAGTCAACGACAAGCCGATGACCATCATCTATCCCGACGCCATGGGTCTGGCGCCCAATGTCGTGGCGGAAGACGGCACGGCCGGCATCCGCATCCCGATGAACGATTTCTGCGTGGAGGTGATCCGTCGCTTCCACAAGCCCATCGTCTCGACCTCAGCCAACATCTCCGGCCAGCCCGCCCCGGCCTTCTACGAAGACATCCCCGTCGAAATCATCGAGGCCGCCGACTGGGTCGCCGACCCCTACCTGGAAGAAGGCGCTACCGGCGAACCCTCCCAGATCATCCAGGTGGGCCTTCACGGCGAAATCAAGGTGATACGGGAGTAACGCTACTTGCTGAACGTCAAATACACGGCGGCCGTCGCTACGATGGCCGCCGTTTCTATGCGGAGGCGGCTGTCGCCGAGGGAAACGGGCTGCCAGCCGCGTTCGAGCGCAAGGGCCACTTCAGCACGGGAGAAGTCGCCCTCAGGTCCAATCATGATGGTGATCTTCGGCTGAGATGCCGGGTCAAGCCCGGCATGACGGAGGGCTTCTTTGATATCGACCTTACCGGTGGCTTCGTCGCAATAGCAGATCAGCTTGAGGCCTTCGTGGTCCTGCTTCAGGAAGTCCGTGACGGTCGTGGCTTCGTCCAGCTGGGGGATGGCGCCTTTGTGGGATTGCTTGGCCGCGCTGACGAGGAGGCGCTCGATGCGCTCGGGTTTGAAGACCTTGCGCTCGGAGTAGTCGCCGAAGAGGGGCGTGATGACGTCGACGCCGATCTCGGTGGCCTTCTCGGCAAACCATTCGAAACGGTCGATGTTCTTGGGCGGGCAGACGGCCATCCGGAGCCAATAATCGTGACTGCCATAGTTTTCCACCCATTCGTCCACGTCGAAGAGGACGGCGCGCGGATCGTCGTCCACGATCGTGCAGCGGTAGAGCATGCCGTGGCCGTCGACCACGTGGATCGTGTCGCCGCGGCGGTGGCGCAGCACGCGGACGCAATGCGCCGACTCGTCGGCGTCGAGGGTCCGGCCGCCGTCGGAAATGGTTTTGGAATAGAAGAGTTCCATCGGGAGACAAAGATACGATTTTTTAGTCTATCTTTGTATGTTATGACACAAACGCAAACCCAACGATATGTCGCCCTCGATGTACTGCGGGGCATGACGGTGGCCGGGATGATCCTGGTCAACAACCCCGGCAGCTGGGCGCATATCTTCCCGCCCCTCCGGCATGCGCCCTGGACCGGCTGCACGCCGACCGACCTCGTGTTCCCCTTCTTCCTGTTCTGCGTCGGCGTGGCCATGGCCTTTTCTTTCGCCAAGTACGGCGACGCCCTCAACAAGCAGAGCGCCTGGAAACTGGTGAAGCGCGGCATCCTTATCTTCCTGGTGGGCACAGGCCTCAACCTCTTCCCCTTCTACCCCACCTCACCCCACGACCCGTCCTGGACCTTCGGCCAGAACTGGGTGTACTGGATTCAGCACTACCGCGTGTTCGGCGTGCTGCAGCGCATCGCCATGTGCTATGTGCTGGGCGGCTTCCTGGCTCTGCTCCTGAAGACCCCCAAGAAGATTCTCTGGGGCATTGCGGGCGTGACTTGCCTCCATTGGCTCATCCTCTACGTGTTCGGCACGGAACCGGGCTGGGCGACACTGGAAGGCAATATTTCAGGCAAGATTGACATTGCGCTCGTGGGCGAGAACCACGTGTACCATGGCTACGGCATCCCCTTCGATCCGGAAGGGCTGCTCGGCGCGCTGTCCGGCGCGGGCACGGTGCTCCTGGGCTACTTCATCGGCCAGACCATCCGGCATACGGACAGCAAGATCGAAGTCGTGGCCAAGCTCTATACCATCGCCGCCATCTGCCTGGCGTTGGGCTGTGTCTGGAGCATCGGGCTGCCCATCTGCAAGGCGCTGTGGACCGGTTCGTACGTGCTCTACGCGGGCGGCTGGGCCATCTTCTGCCTGGCGTTCTTCGTGTATTTCATCGACGTCAAGGGCTATGAAAAAGCCTTCATTCCCTTCAAGGCCATGGGCATGAACCCGCTCTTCTGCTTCGTGATGGCGGGACTGACCGTGAAAATCTTCGGCCGCATGATCCACTGGACCACGCCCGACGGCAAGGCCACCAACTGTCTGAACTGGTTCTACCGGAACTGCTGCATGACCGTTTGCGGCGGCGACAACGAATACGCCTCGCTGATGTACGCCCTCTGCTACGTGGCCCTGTTCATCGGCATGGCCATGTGGCTCTACCGCAAGAAGATCGTTATCAAAATCTAAGCGGCCATGGCTTATATCGGACTGATCTCCGACACCCACGGATACTTCGACAAGAAGCTGGAAAGCTTCCTGGCGCCGGTCGATGTGGTCTGGCATGCGGGGGATGTCGGCAATGAGGCCACCTATTCGGAGATCGCCACCTTCAAGCCACTGGTGAGCGTCTTCGGCAACTGCGACGGCTACGACGTACGCGACTGCACGAAGGCCATGCGCTACTTTGAGCAGGACGGCATGAGCGTCCTGATGACCCACATCGGCGGCTACCCCGGCCGCTACGACTACCGCGCCCTGCGCCTGATTGAGGCATACCGGCCCCAGATCTTTGTCTGCGGCCATTCCCACATCCTGAAAGTGGTTCACGACAAACACTACGACATGATGGTGCTCAACCCCGGCGCCGCCGGCATCCAGGGCTTCCACCTGGTCCGCACCGCCCTGCGCTTCCGCATCGAAAACGGACAGCTCAAAGACATGGAAGTGGGCGAATGGGACCGCAATACTTTGTAAATCATTTAAAACACAGAATATATGAAAAAACTGCTCACCCTCTGCCTCGCCGCACTGCTCTGCGGCGGCGTCGCGTCGGCCCAGGAGCCGAACTACGCGCTGGCGGACCAGTTCTCGGCCAAGAAGGTCAACAACATGGTCTTCAGCACCTCCATCCGTCCGAACTGGTTCAAGAACTCCGACAAGTTCTGGTATTCCTGGAAAGATTCCCAGGGAACGAAGTATTACATCGTCGACCCGGTCGCCAGGACCCGGACCGAGGCCTTCGACATGGAGCGCCTCGCCATGGAAATCTCGGCCATCGTCAAGGATCCCTTCGACGCCCAGCACCTCCCGCTCCGCAAGCTCGAGCTGAAAGATGACAGCAAGTTCACCTTCGAGGTGCAGAGCACCGAAATGGTAGAGAAGAAAGACAAGAAGAAAAAAGAGGAAGGAAAAGAAGGCGACAAACCCAAAGGCAAGCCCCAGAAAGAAAAGAAAGTCTATCGCTTCGAATACATCATCGCCACCGGCAAGCTGGTCGACGTGACGGAGGACGAAGAGAAGAAGGACTATCCCCGCTGGGCCTGCATCTCGCCCGACGGCACCAAGGCCGTCTATTCCAAGGGCTACGACCTGTACTGGATGAGCATGGACGACGTGAAGAAGCTGATGGAAGACGACAAGGACTCTACCGTAGTGGACCACCGGCTGACCTTCGACGGCACGAAGGAATTCTACTGGGGCGGCAGCAA
>LXOW01330647.1_pt1 | contig 14833 bp, 7 predicted proteins | sample 1368591 | NCBI WGS metagenome assembly LXOW01 (sample SAMN04884650, study PRJNA319009) | bovine gut metagenome | isolation source: Cow rumen | host: Bos taurus | place: Italy: Legnaro (PD) | collected 2014-07-09 | reverse complement strand
GAGGGACAAGGGCGCGAGTTGGGCAACAACTGTACAGACCTTGTGCATAAGGGATTAATGAAAGACCGACTCAGCAACGACCGCGTCGGTGAGGGTTTCCGTCCCCGACTGCTATTGTTCAGGGAATGCAAGAACGTGGAAGTGGATAATGTCACCTTCCGCAACGCCGCCAACTGGGTCTGCATGTACGACCAATGCGAGAACGTGAAAGTCAACAACGTGAGGGTGCAGAGCACCGCCTTTTGGAACAACGACGGCATCGACATCGTGGACTGCGACGGTTTCCTGCTGACCAACAGCTATATCAACGCCAGCGACGACGCCATCTGCCTGAAGTCGCACAGCGCCAAGAAGTTGTGTCAGAATGTGGAAGTGCGCAACTGCACCGCCCGTAGCAGCGCCAGCGGCATCAAGTTCGGCACGATGGGCGCAGGCGGGTTCAAGAACGTGAAAATCATCAACAACACCGTTTACGACACCTACCGCAGCGCTATCACCATCCAAAGTGTCGACGGAGGCATCTGTGAGAATATCCTCGTCGACTCGCTCTACGGCACCAATGTGGGCAACGCCATCTATCTGAATATCGGCATCCGTCGAGACAAGCAGAGTTTCATGGACGGCATCACCATCAAGAACCTATATTGCGAAGTGGCCGCCACCAAACCGGATGCGGGTTACGAATATGAGGGTCCCGTAGAAGACTTGCCCCGCAACATCTCGCCCTGTGGCATCATTGGTCTGGTCGACAGCAAAATCAAGAACGTCACTTTGGAGAACATCGAAATCATCTTCCCCGGAGGCGGCGATCCGCATTATGCCCACGTGGGTCTTGATGAATTGGACAAAGTGCCTGAGATGCCCAAAGCCTATCCCGAGTTCTCGCAACACATGGAACTTCCTGCCTGGGGCTTTTTCATTCGCCACGTGGACGGCCTGACGATGCGTAACATCAAGCTGACCGCTTTGAAAAAAGACTACCGGACGGCCATCGTGATGGACGATGTGCAGAACCATCAAATCGACCAACTGGCCGTAGATGAGCCACAAAACGAAGGGAAAGAAAGCATTTTCGAAAGAAAATAAAAGACATTTGTCCACCATAACAGGTAAATTACTAATTTTGTAGTTTCTTTTCTTCCCTACAAGAGGGTCACTTTTGTAGCGTAAGAAACGCATTGTAACTCAAAATAACAGTTTTATGACAAACCCGGAAGAAGAAAAAGTAACGGAAAAGAAATCGCTCAATTTCATTGAAGCGAAAGTGGAAGAAGACCTCAGTAACGGCAAGAACGGCGGACGTGTACAGACGCGCTTCCCCCCAGAGCCGAACGGTTACCTCCACATTGGCCACGCCAAGGCCATCTGCCTCGATTTCGGCATCGCTGCCCAGCATGGTGGCGTGTGCAACCTGCGCTTCGACGACACCAACCCCACCAAGGAGAACATGGAGTACGTCGACGCCATCAAAGAGGATATCCAATGGCTCGGCTACCAGTGGGGCAACGAATACTACGCCTCCGACTACTTCCAGCAACTCTGGGATTTTGCCATAGAATTAATAAAAAGAGGTAAGGCCTACATCGACGAGCAAAGCTCCGAGGAGATTGCCGCACAGAAGGGCACGCCTACGCAACCCGGCATCGAGAGCCCCTATCGCAACCGTCCCGTCGAGGAGTCGCTTGACCTCTTCAACAAGATGAACAACGGCGAGATTGGCGAGGGCAAGATGGTGCTTCGCGCCAAGATTGATATGGCCAACCCCAACATGCACTTCCGCGACCCCATCATCTATCGCGTCGTCGACACCCCGCACCACCGTACAGGCACCAAGTGGCACGCCTACCCGATGTACGACTTCGCCCACGGACAGAGCGACTACTTCGAGGGCGTCACCCACTCGCTCTGCACCTTGGAGTTTGTGGTGCATCGTCCCCTCTACGACCTCTTCATCGACTGGCTGAAGGAGATTCGTGGCGAGGGCGACAACATGGACGACAACCGTCCGCGCCAGACCGAGTTCAACAAGCTCAACCTCAACTATATCCTGCTGAGCAAGCGCAACCTGCTCGTCCTCGTCAACGAGGGCTTCGTGAGCGGCTGGGACGACCCGCGAATGCCCACGATATGCGGCTTCCGTCGTCGTGGCTACACGCCGAGCGGCATCCATAAGTTCATCGACAAGATTGGCTACACCACCTTCGATGCCTTGAACGACTTCGCCTTGATGGAGAGCGCCATCCGTGAGGACCTCAACGCCACCGCCACCCGTGTGGCCGCTGTGGTCAATCCCGTGAAGCTCGTCATCACCAACTATCCTGAAGGACAGGTTGAAGATATGGATGCCATCAACAACCCCGAAGACGAAACGGCAGGCAGCCACAAGATTGCCTTCAGCCGCGAGCTGTGGATTGAGAAAGAAGACTTCATGGAGGACGCTCCGAAGAAATACTTCCGCATGACTCCTGGCAACGAGGTACGCTTGAAGAACGCCTACATCGTGAAATGCACAGGCTGCAAGAAAGATGCCGACGGCAACGTGGTAGAGGTGTATGCCGAATACGACCCCGATACCAAGAGCGGTATGCCTGGCGCCAACCGCAAGGTGAAAGGCACCATCCACTGGGTGAGCTGCGAGCGTTGCCTAGAAGCCGAGGTGCGTATGTACGACCGTCTCTGGAAGATGGAGAACCCACGTGATGAACTCGCCCGTCTGCAAGACCAAGGTCTCAGCTCGTTGGAGGCAATGAAACAGATGATGAACCCCGACTCGTTGGAGGTTCGTCCCGTCTGCTACGTCGAGGAATATCTGGCCGACGCCAAGCCTTTGGACCACTTCCAGTTCCAGCGCATCGGCTACTTCACCGTCGACAAGGACAGCACCCCGGACCATCTGGTCTTCAACCGCACGGTGGCCTTGAAGGACACTTGGGCAAAGAGCATGTAAACAGTTACGATTGTCCCACTGTCCCAAGGACGGAACAGGTGGGACAGTTTTCCCAAGGGAGTCCTCTTTGTGTTTTTTTAACTGTAACTGCAACAACTGCAACACGGGTTTTTACTTGTCACCCTGTCGTCACCACAAAGCTACCTCAGAGTTACCTTGGAGTTGCAAAAAGTTTGATTAGAATTTGAGTAAAGTTTGAGTAGTGTTTGAGTAAAGGGGGAGTAAAACCTAAAGACCTCCATGCCGTCACGCTATTTGATGACTGTCCCACGCTGTCCCAGCTGTCCCACCCCCGGGACAGTGGGACACTTGGGACATTCGTCCCTGTGGGACAGCCTCCACCTGTGGGACAGGGACAGCTTTTCTCACTTTTCTCACTGTGAGAAAATGAGAATTTTGCTATTTTTGCAGCATGAGAATGAGAATTCTTGTACATAGAATCGTTGTACTGCTCGGCATAATGCTGATGCTGGCGGGATGCGGGACCTCACCCCGGCCCTCTCCTCGAGGAGAGGGAGAAGCCTGCCGGACGCTGGTGTTTGTCGACAGCCTGATGTGGCAGCAGCCCGACAGTGCCTTTGCGCTGTTGCAGACCTTTGCCGCGACCCCCGAGGCCGACAGTCTCGATGAGTTTGAAGGACATTACTTCCAGCTGTTGCTTTCGGAGCTGTTGTACAAGAACGACTACCAGCAGACCAACCGCAAGGACTTGCTTCGGGCGGTGGCCTATTTCGACAGCCTCACTCTTGGCCTAAACAACAACCGCCATCCTCGAATCCCTCATCGCGGGCTCGACCCGCGATCTCCCAACCGCAACGACGAGCTCGTTTTCCTCACCGCCCGCACACATTATATTAATGGTGTAGGCTATTACGAGCGGGACAGCGTGATGGAGGCGTGTGCAGCGTACTTGAAGACCCTGGAGATAATGGAGGGGAACTTTGAAGAAAAGGATTTGAGAGGACACAAAGCGCAGTTCATGACCTACACCTTTAACAGGTTGGGCGACCTGTTTTCCGAACAATTAATGATGGAACCGTCCATCGAATGCTATGATAACGCACTGGTTTTCTGCAAGATTAAACCTACCTCTCCGCAAGGCATAGCCAATATCCTTTCCCGTATAGGGCTGCAATACGACAAGTTGGGAGACAAGGAAAAGATGAGGTATTACTATGAACGAGCATTAAAAGAGATGCCTGCGGTGGAAAACTCAAATTACAGGGACTTGAAGGCGATAGTTGCGCTATGTGACTACCAACTTGGTTCGGGGATTGAGAAACCGATGAAAACCCTGATGGAAGTTCTTGACAGGGCTGAAGACGACGGTGAACTCATGTCGCGATACCTAACCATTGGGGACATTTATTATGAAGAAGGGCTATATGATTCCGCTTTACACTACCTGAAGCCGATATTCGAAAAACAGAAAAACGTCGCCCTTAAGGTTCATGTGGCTGGAATCTTGCATGACATCTATAGTGACCAAGGAGATAGTTTAAACGCTGATAAATACGCACATTACATAGTCAGTCAAAAGAAATCCGAGGGTGAAAACATGGTGCTGGTCTCAAAACTTGAAGGGTTGTTTCAGACCTATTCGATTAACAAGCAGAAAGAGAGGGCCGAGAAGGAACGATTAACTGTCCTGAAGAAAGCGGTAGGAGTCATCATCCCCATTGCAGCGTTGGTTTTGCTATTCACCCTCTCTATGGCTAGACTAAAGGGCAAGAAAAGGCTTAGACGACAGCAAACGGAAGCAGACAGAGCCATGGAAGAAAAAGAACGACTCCATAGACAAGAGCTGAAACAAAGACAGGCCGATGCCGAACAGAGACTTGATGAAGTAAGGATGCACTACCGAAACAACTTGGAGGAGCTTCGTATGGGACTGCAAAGCCGCGATAATCAGATTGACACCCTGAAGGCTGCCATGAACCAGCGGCAAAGCAACCCGAAAAGCCAATACGAAGCTTTTCTCAACGAACCTGTATGCCGCAAAATCATAGACACTGTTAGTGACACGAAACTCACCACGAGAAGCAGGTACGGCGACCATGGCAAGCTCTGCATGGATGAGGCCATGGGCGTTGAATTGGGCGAGGCCGTGTCGCGCCATTTCCCCAACTTCAAGCCTGGTCTGTTGGCCAGGATGCCCAAAATGAGTACAAAGGAATTGCAGATGTGCTATCTTAACCTGCTCCATTTAGAGGACATCAAGATTGCATTCCTGCAGCAATGCCACAATTCAACAGTGTTCAGACGGAAGGATAAGCTACAAAAAGCCATTGGGGTTGACGGCGATTTGTCAGATTTCCTGTTCAAACTGGCCAATGGTTTGGACTAAAATGCCATAAGGAAGGAGAAAAATTGCTGTTTTTTCTTTGATATGTGTTTCATACACAATTGATTATCAGTATATTACCCCACCCCAATGCAAATGCAAACAAAATGCAAACAGCTAAAAACGTGCTGAATAAGCAGATATCGTAATTTTGCTACCACGATATTCAACACACCAAAACATCAATTAAAAAAATTACGCTATGTCAAACTTGAAACACACGATTCTGATGCTCTGCCTAATCTTCTTGGGAGCATCTTGCTTTGCCAACAACGTGGACGTACTGGAAAAGAAAAGCGACGGAATACCAATTCTTGTAAAAGAGAACACTATTCACACTGGTTCGGATAAAAGCTGCACCATCGTTGCAAGCATCAACGGCCACACCCTCGCGGTTGTCTTTTCGGAGAACCTTGGCCAAGTTGCAGTAACAATCACCACCGCCACAGGAGGTCCGGTAGAAGGTACATCGACCATCACGCCTACGGGCATCATGTTCTACATCCCGCTTGCTGGCGACTACATCGTCAACTTCACCCTGCCTAACGGGGACGAGTATTATGGGGAGTTTACGGTGACAGATTAATTGTAAAGGTGCTTGATATGAACACAAAATTCAAAATTGCAGTAGCCACAGTTGCACTATGTGGCGGCTTCTCGGTTTGCCAGGCGCAACAAAGCAGCACTGTGTCCTTTACATACGACCGTAACGGCAACAGAACAGCACAGAACTACATCCCAAGCGGAAGCAAAGGCATGGAAACGGGCAATGACAATCACCTTACAGATTCCGCCGCCTTGGATGTTCTCAATTCCTTGAAGATAAGCCTCTACCCTAATCCCACGTCCGACAACTTGACGCTGTCCGTACAAGACAAGCCCGCCGAACTTAACCTTCTTTTAAAGATAACCACCGTCTCGGGTTCAGTGATACAAGAGAAACTGCTTTCAAGCGACCAAGAGACTTTTGATATGTCAGGATTGCCAGCTGGGGTTTATCTCTTCCAGTTGATAAGCGGGGATAAGGGATTCGTATGGAAAGTGATGAAACAATAGCCTAAAGACAGAAAAGCAATGAAAAAACACTTATACACCGTTATGATGATGCTTTTCGGCATCGTTTCGCTTTATGCACAACAGTATAGAATAATGCCACCACAGGAAGACGAAGTGGTAGTGGGTGCCATCGGCGGTGTCGTGGATGTCACGGCACTTGGCGGCGCATCATACAAAATACCGATTCAGATCCCCGAAGGAATTGACGGGATGCAACCTGATTTGTCCATAGTGTACAACAGCCAAAATGGAAACGGGCTGTTGGGTTGGGGATGGGATCTGGGAGGACTTTCGTCCATCACCAGAGTAGGGAGGACACAATACCATGACGGCAAAGCTGGTGGCGTCTTTCTTGATGCCAATGACCGTTTCGCTCTTGACGGGCAGCGGCTGATGGTTGTTGGCAATTCAACTTATGGAGCAGGTCAGGCGGAATACAAAACCGAGGAGGACGTCATGAGCAAAATCGTTTCATATACTGATCATGGATTTGACGGTCCGAAGTATTTTAAAGTCTGGACGGCTGACGGACTTGTGCTGGAATACGGCAATGACGAAAATGCCAGAGTTGTGTATGCCAACGAGTCGGGTAGGAAAACAGTGGTCATCTGGCTACTAAACCGAGTGGAAAACCGTGAAGGAAATTACGTGGTTTATAATTATGAAATGAACGAACACGATTACAGGCTGACTAACATCCAATACTCTGGGCATCCCGGCAGTAAAACCACAATTTACGGAATCAGTTTTCATTACTACGCCCAACGGGTGGACCGTGAAAGCGAAGCCATTGGCAATTATCTTCTCTACCACCCCTGGCTACTCAAGGACATATCCATCTACCATTGGAGCCAACCGTTGAGCAAATACGAATTCGTCTACGATGAAAACAGCGGGCAACTAAACACACCTAACTATTATAACAAGCTTACCGAGATACATTATGAAAACGATGGAACAAAGATACATCCAACCATAATAGACTGGACGGATTATCCTGAGGTGAGCAACAGCAATCTACCGGCGGTCGACGACGTGTTCGTCTCGAATGTCGCTTACCATTACGGACAGCCGACAAACGTACAGAACGAAACGAAATTTGCAGGCGATTTTAACGGTGACGGCCTGCAGGACTTTATTGTTGTCGGGCCGTCAAGCAGTGACGAAGGCACCGTGGCTTCGGGTGACACGTGTGAATTGAGAGCGGGTGTTCATTCAGCTTTTGTCTTTATGAACATGGGGCATACAAAAACAGACCACGAAGGAGGGTCGGTTTATTTCGACGAAGCAGGGAAGTTTACTGTTTCATACAGCCTTAGGTGGATATATGTATGTGATTTTGACGGCGACGGAATAGACGAAGTTCTGTTTGTGGGCGAGGACACCCACTTTGTCAGCACATATGTTCATTATGACATAATGAAGCTAACCTGTCAAAACAATAACGGGAACGCCGTCGTTAACCGGGATTCCGGCAATTATGTCACATATCGTTCGTTTTTGGACAATGGTGCTGTGTTCACCACGTTCGGAGGGGCCAGTAGTATTGTCAACAACGGCACCTATATCATTACGCCGAGCCACCGCTATTCATTTATAGTGGGGGATTTCCTAGGTAAAGGGCACAACGATATCATCTTTACGTTTCCTTACCAACATTTCAGATACATCACCTATGACGAAAGCACCGAACTTTTTACCGAAACGGAGAGCAACGCCGATTGGAACGGTATAGCCTACACAACAGGAGACTTCGATGGAGATGGAAAGACAGAGGTCTGGTTCGACAGCGCTTTTGACAACGATGATGGGATCTTGGCTAAGGTCTACATCAACAGCAGTGGGCAGTACTCCTGGTATCTTGTAACCCATATAATGGACAGTTGGAATCTCAACTTTACTGGTGATTTCAACGGTGACGGGCATACTGACTTCCTAACGTACAGGAAAGACACCCACACATGGAAAATCATGCTGTTTATGAAAGACTGGCATTCTTATCCCGTTTATGACGTGACAAACAAGATTCAGCACTACGTGGGAGAAACGGACCCCGGGGATGCCAATTTTTCACTTGGAGAGCTGAGCGATCTGGCCTTTTTCATCTCGGTATTTGATGCAGACGGAGACGGAATATCTGATGTAATGATTAGAAACAATGAAGACAGGAATGACTATCAGGTCGCTATCCTTTATGGTCCGCCAGTTGGGAATGATTTTTCCAGGATAGAAGAATATGACCCCAATGATATAGGCATAGCGGCCCAACCCACACCGGCTTTGTGCATAGGAAACTTCTTGGCGCAGGAGAACATGGGGGTCTTGGGCTACGAGAAACTGTTTTCTGTCCCCCAAAAATCCATTTACTATAATGTAAGAGCCATCACAGACGGCATGGGCAACCGGGTGTCTTTCGATTTTGACTATCTTGTTCACAATCCAAAGAAAGTGTTTCCCGGCCATGACCGCAACATTTACACGGTGTCCGGTATTGGTAACAATCTGGGCGGCTATTACATTTATCACACCCCTCTCCCCGTCAAGGCGGTCAGCAGAATTGAAACCTACAATACCCACCTGACGTTTGAGGCACATGCGGTCGACAGCTGTTCATACCATAATGCCATGATTCATAAGCACGGGAAAGGTTTTCTTGGTTTTGAGGGGGTCACGCATGACAACTGGCTGGTGCAAAACGAGGTGAAAGGCCGTGCGACCAACAAGCACCAAAGCAAGACTGTCAGCACCTATGACCACAAGCCCATGGGTGAACACTGCAAGGTCTTGCTGATAAATGAAGAGGTGTTCCGCTATAAAAGACGAAGTGGCAATCCGTCGCTATTTGATGAGGTTGCAGAGTCGGGAACCTATTATGGCTATATGAAATTCCTTTGTAACAGGGATAACAGCAGTCCTGGTGCCAAAGTGTTCATTCCTGTTCCTGTTACTATTGTAAGCGACGATTTCGATCTGAACAGCCACAGAACCCTGCTTAGACGCAAGATAACCGAAACCGTTTACAATGGCCAAAGCCAAGGCCCTGGCACGTATAACAACGCCGTCCGCCCAACAGAAACACGCCAGGGGGTTGATGCCGGACAGCTGTCGCAAGTGGCAAATTGCGAGTTTCAGGTACGCAAGTCGTCAAGCTATATGCAGGACTTGAGCAATAGCTGGATATTAAACCGTCCGTCGTATGTTTATTTGGAAAAGACCCGTAATACAGAAGGGTTTGACGATGTGAAGCTTCTGACCAAGTACGTTTATTACACTCAAAAGCCATATCTGCCCAAGGCAATATACACCTATCCCTCTGGCTATGAGTCATCATCCGACAAGTTGGCAACAATTAGGATATATACTTATCAAAACGGGAAGGTGAAAACGGTGGATGTCGAGGCCATCAACGACACGCTCCAACCGCGTGGCAACAGCTACGACTACGACCCACACTATCGTTTCATGACAAAAGAGACCAATCCGTATGGTCATGAGACTTCTTATCATTATGACGAGGTCTATGGGACGCTTGATTATACAACGGATTGCAACGGGTACAGGCAAGTCACGCAAAACGACGACCACATGGGCATTACGGTCAGGACCTTCGAGACCGACAACGATGCGGACGCGACCGAAATCAACGGGACAGAAGCCGTGACGGCCATTCGGTGGCTGCAAGACAGTGGTTTTGGGCAATATGCTCAGGGGCTGGCAGACCCGGCTTATTTCTTATGGAAGAAAAGCGAGGGCAGTGCCGAGACCGTCGTCATCTATGATGCTGTAGACCGGGAACTCAGGACGGTTTCGCGCGGATTGAGGGAGTCGGGGAGCAATATCATCTATCAGGACACACAATACGACAACTGGGGCAGGGTTTATCGTACCAGCGAGCCCTATTTCTCCGACACACAATCAGGGGACATCAGATGGACGACCTACATGTATGACGACTTTGACAGGATGGTTAGAGCGGACAGCCCATCCTACTTGGTTGACAACGAAGTGGTGGAACCTTACACCGTCACGGAATACGATGGCTTGAAGACTACCGTCGAAACGGGAGCCGTCATCGGCGAAGACGAGGAGTCGCATACCGTGGAGACCATGACCAACATCATGGGATGGACGGATTATGTCAAGGAGTACCTCGACCCTGAGCTGCTGACCTATAACACGACAAATTACGAATACAATGCCGACGGCAGTCTGGTTTGGACAAAGGTAAACAATGACGAGACATCCAAAATATCGATTGTCTACGACCAGGCGCGCAACCGGCGCGAACTGCACGACCCCGATTACGGGACAACCATCACAAAATACAATGCCTTCGGACAACTGCAGAGACAGCAGACACCCAAATCAGACGTTACCATATACAGGTACGACAAACTGGGGAGGCTTGTGGTCAGGGAAGAAACCGACAACAACAGTGGAAATCCTGTCACCGAAACCACCACTTGGACTTATTCCAACACCGCAGGGAAAAAGGGCTTGCCGGAAAGCATCGCCCTGGATCAGAGACAGGAAATCACTTACACCTACGACCCGTTGCATTACAACAACGTGGTGGAAGTGGCCGAAGACCGTAACGGAACGGAATACTCCGTTTCATATCTGTACAGCGACAGCAACTTCCCGAAGCGCGTCAGCTCCGTGACCTATCCCAGCGGCTACACTGTTGAACAAGGCTATGACGCCGTTACGGGCGGTTTGACGGCAATCCACCACAACAACCACCTGCTATGGCAAACCCTTGATGCCAATGCCTTAGGTCAAATCACTCATTTCCAGATGGGTAACGGGGTGCATTCCTATTACCAATATGACGACCGCCACTATCTTGAGGCACAACAGGCTTCAAAAAATTCGACCGTCATACAGGATTTTGGCTATGAGTACGATATTTTTGGTAATTTTGCGGCGCGAACAGAAGACAAATTCATCATGCCACTCAGAGAGTCTTTCCAATACGACCGTCTGAACCGCCTGAAAACAGTCACTTTGGGCGTGGTTGAGAGTTCCATGGACTATGACGCACAAGGGCGTATTCTTCTCAAGGAAGCCGATGGGCAAACGGTGTTCAGCAATGCGCAGTACAACACGCTTGACCCGCTGGGCAACCTGAAGCCGCACGCCATCAGCTCCGCAACAGTTACGGGCAATCCTTTCCCCGGCGCGTCTATGGACATCTCTTACACGATGTTCGACAAGGTTAAGACCGTGACGCAAAACAATGCAAGCGGAACCCCTGTGAGCCAGGTCAGATACCAGTACGGCTTTGACCACGAGCGTATCTCAATGGTCAAGGGCGAGACCTACGAAAAGCATTATTGGGGCAATTGCGAGCTGATTAACAATAGTGGCAGTCAGATGTGGAACACGTATGTCAGCGGCCCTCTCGGCGTGTTCGCTGCGGTGACCGGCAGCAACAACACGGAAACGACGCGATACATCTACAAGGACCATTTGGGCAGCTGGACCACCATCACGGATGACGCGGGGGTCATACAGCAAGAGCTGAGCTTTGACGCATGGGGCAACCTTCGAAGCCCGGGCACATGGAGCGGCACATACAACGGCCTGCTGCTTTATGACCGAGGCTTCACCGGACACGAGCATCTATTTGACCTTGGGCTCATCAACATGAACGGACGCATGTACGACCCTGTGATGTCGTCGTTCCTCTCGGTGGACAACTTCATTCAAAGCCCGGGAAACTCGCAGAATTTCAACCGTTATGCCTACTGCATGAACAACCCGCTGAGATATACTGATCCGGACGGGGAAAGCTATTTACTGTATGTTGCAGCGGCGTATTACCTGTTTTTCACCGAATCGGGATACGAGTTCCAAAAGTATGTGTCTCAAGCAGCTTTTCATGTTAATTTACACCTTTCAACTGAACAAATAGGACTTGGATTTGATGCCTCGTTTGGTGTACCAAAAAAATATCCCTTTAGCCATCGTAGTCATTTTGGTGCCACATATTATTGGAGGCACTATGATAACAGCTATCAGGGATGGGAACTTCGATATGGCGGGGAATGGACGATCTTTTCACTTTTCAATTATTCCGGAACGGTTTTTAAAAGCGGAGAGACAAGCCAGATAACAAATGCCATTACTGTTGGGGATTATCATGGCAATCTGAAATATGAGAATGACTATATGTTTGATATTGGCAAGTATCTTCCAGGCGTTCCTAATGCTGACCATGGTGATAGATTCAGAAGTGCCGCCGCTCGGATAAAGTTGGGAGAACTAAGCGTAGGCGTAAATCTTTTCACTGGCGACCCAGGTAAAGAGGGTGGAAAGGATGGAATTAGAGAAACTTTTGACGACCCAGAATATGGTGGAAGGAGAACATATGTGAAAAATCAATATGGTGATGACCCAGATAAATATAGAGCAGGGGTGTTTTATGTAGGATTAGGCTCTTATAAGATTGGATGGAACTCGGAAGGGATAAGGCATACTTTTCAAAACAGGTTTGCACACGATTTTATAACCCAAGGTGAATCACCTTATTTCAAGGTCTTGGATATCCAGCCGCGTTTCTACTTTTATTATGGCACTTCTACTGGTAACACATTATGGTAAAATCCTATAAAACACTAAAAAATGAACAGAACTTTAAAGACAGTATTGATAGCGGCAACAATCCTTCTTATAATGGGCGGCTGCATAAAATGGAAATACGAAGAAATGACTATTGTCAGACAACCCTACAATGGTAATCAGCTTAGGTTAGATGGATACTATTATTATTCGCAAGAGGAAAAGGTTTGGAATACATATTTCTTCTACAGAAACGGCACGTTGCATTATGGGATTGGTAACTCACCCGACATGTCCATTGATATGTATGATTCGTGGTTCGCTTCAGATGATTATAAGGAAAGCATCAAAACAGACAGAAGAAGATGGGGACTATTTGAGATACAAGATGACAGTATTGTGTTTGAGCGATGGGGCATTCAAGAATTTGAGGATCCTGTAATACGCTACTCTGGACATATCATCAATGACACCACATTCATCATATCCAGAGTTGAGTATCCACATACAGGCGGAGTTTATGAAAAAAACGAGCTGTACCGTTTCCACGCCTTCTCCCCCAAGCCCGACAGCACCAACACCTTTATTCCCTGACAACTTCGGTTTGGGCGGGCATACCTCCCGCCCAAACCTATAAAACCAACATTACTTATTCAAACCGAACAAGAAAACCATGAAAGCAATTAAAAACCTCTTGTTGGTGGCGGCTCTCCTTGCCACCGCCTTCACGGCCTGCAAAGACCCTGAGAATAACGAAAACAACGTTGAAATCAAGGTGACCACCTACGCAGCCACCGAAATCACCGCCACCACGGCGCAATGCGGCGGCCATGTCACCGCAACGGGCACGGCCAGGATTGCCGAACTTGGCGTGTGCTGGAGCACAGAGGAAGACCCGCAGGCCACCGGCAGCCACCTTTCCACCACGGTTACCAACGAACCCTTCAATTGTACGCTCGAAGAGCTGCTGCCCGAGACGCAGTACCATGTGCGCGCCTACGCGCTCTATGAATCGGAATACCATTACGGCGAAGACCTCAGCTTCACCACTTTGGCCGACAACGGAGGCGGCGATGAGCCTGAACCAGAGCCGGAATTTCCAGAAGGAGCGCTGGGCGGCCTCTTCTCAGTGGGACAGGGCAAGCAGGTGCGCTTCAGCCAAGGCAACCTGCAATACCAAGCCTCGACCAACACATGGCGCTTCGCGGAGAGCCAGTTGGACTGTATCGGCGAAGCCAACGCCAACATCAGCGAGACCTACGACGGATGGATAGACCTGTTCGCATGGGGCACCAGCGGCTATGACCACGGCGCGGTGTGCTACCAGCCCTGGTCGATAAGCCAAGGCGACGAGAATTATTACGCCTACGGCAGCCAGAACAGCCATCTCTACGACGGCAACGGCCAGGCCGACTGGGGCTACAACGCCATCAGCAACGGGGGCGGACAGACCGGGCAGTGGCGCACTTTGCGCGGCAGCGAGTGGCAGCAGATTCTCGAGTACCGCGAAACGGCCTCGGGCATCCGCTTCGCCTTAGCCAGCGTGGACGGCGTGAACGGTATGCTCGTCTTCCCCGACGACTGGGATGCCTCGCTCTACACCGTCAACGAGCCCAACCTTTTCCAGACGGAGGTGTTCACGGTCAACACCGTCGATGCATCCGACTGGACTGATGTCCTCGCAGTCGCAGGCGTGGTGTTCCTGCCCGCCGCAGGCGTGAGATACATGAATGAAACGAACTATGTATCCAGCGCGGGTTCCTATTGGGCTTCAACAAAACAAAACGATTACCCAGAGAGCCTTGTGTTTATCCCGACAGGAGGCGGAACCGTCGACAATTCCTGCCACTGCAGTTGGGGATTATCGGTCCGCCTTGTGCAGGATTTTGTTGAGTAATTGAAACCCCTCTCAGCCACCCATT
>LXOW01061023.1_pt1 | contig 14844 bp, 13 predicted proteins | sample 1368591 | NCBI WGS metagenome assembly LXOW01 (sample SAMN04884650, study PRJNA319009) | bovine gut metagenome | isolation source: Cow rumen | host: Bos taurus | place: Italy: Legnaro (PD) | collected 2014-07-09 | reverse complement strand
CCCGCCAAACGGACCACGGCACCATCCTGGCCCGCAACCCCATGACCGACACCACCACGGTGAAGGCCATCGCCGTGAAGGACGGCGTGAGCAGCACGGTGGCTTCGAGAACCTTCACCAAGGGTTCCGGCTCTGGCGGCGGTGTCCAAGGGGAAGACTAGCGCTTCTCAAATTGAAAATTGAGAATTGATAATTGAAAATTTAGATCCCCGATCTTTACAAATGCATGGTCATGCAAGTGGGGATTAGAAGGGTTTGAGCGTCGCGACGGAGGTCTTTGGTGTAGATGAGGTAGCGGTCGCTGATGCGGCTGGAGAACTTCTTGCAGAACTCGTCGAGCGACTTGTGGCTCTTGTAGCCGGACGACTTGACTTCGATGGGCCAGATCTTGGTACCGCGTGAGAGGATGAAATCAACCTCGTAGTTGTGGTTGGAGGTCTCGGAAGGCCAGGTGTGGTAGAAGAGCTTGTTGCCTGTGGCAGTGAGCACCTGCGCCACGATGTTCTCATAAACATAGCCCAGGTTGGCCGAGAGCTTGTCGGAAAGGAGCTTCTGGTAGATGATGTTTTCGGTGATGCCCTTGTCCCAGAAGGCGAGGGTGATGAAAAGGCCGGTGTCGCCTACATACATCTTGTATTGGCTGTAGTCGGTATTGAGCGGAAGTCCTACATTGGGATCATCGACATGATGGGCGAAATTGACGGTGAGGCTGTCTTCGAGGCTGCGGAGGATCTCGTCGAGGGTGTCTTTATCCTCGCTGCGTCCGAGGACGCTGGTGACCTGGTAGCGAGAGGCGTTCTTGGTAAGCTCGGCAGGGATGGCCGAGAAGAGTCGCGATGCCTTGCCGGAGGGGTCGATCTTGATGAAATCGTCGAGGTAGAGCTCGATAATCTCACGTTTCTTCTTGTCGACATCGGAGAGGTTGTTGGTGTCGAGATAAGTATTGACGGCCTGTGGCATTCCGCCTACGAGCATGTAGAGGCGGAAATCGCGCATGAGCTTGCGGCATACCGCATCGCCAAGGGGCTGTCGGCTGAGGAGCGCTTCGCCAAGAAGGGGTACAGTGGCGGTGTCGCCCATAGCCCAGCGGAACTCCTCGTAGTCCATGGGATACATGGTGATGCGGGTTTCCTCGCTGGGGATGACGATGCCCTTGGTGTTCTTCTTGATGGAAAGCAGTGAGCCGGTCTCGATATAATCATATCGGTGGTCTTTGACGAGGTATTTGATGGCCTGACGGGTTTCGGGGCTTTTCTGTATCTCGTCGAAGATGATGACCGACTGGCGCTCGTAGAGCTTCACGCCATAGATGAACTGGAGCTGGGTGAAGAAGTAGTTGCGGTCGGAGATGTTGGCCACGGCCTCCCAGAGTGCTGCGGGGGCATCGGCAAAATCGACAACGATATAGGATTTGTACTCTCTTTTTGCGAACTCTTCAGCGATGGTTGACTTGCCCACACGGCGAGCACCCTTGATGAGGAGGGCGGTCTTGCCGTCGCGCTCCTGTTTCCACTGGAGCATCTGATTGTAAATCTTGCGTTTGAATATTCTAAAGTCTTCCATAATGGGTCATTATTTTGGGTGCAAAGATACATATTTTTATTGAATCCCCGAATTATTTCCGATAAAAATGTATGGAATCCCCAAATTTATAATTTGCATAGTGTATGGAATCGCAAAGTTTATTTGTAAGTTTACGGAGAAAGCCGTCTTGTGAGGTTTAGGGGGGAGGTGAGTTTTTTTAATTGATAATTGACAATTGATAGTTTAGGAAGTTGAAGGAGGTAAACCTCCTAAACCTAGTAAACCTTCTAAACTTTTCACTTTTTCACCGTAAACTTTCGATAAAAACATATCGTCCATCACCACCAACCGGCCGGTGACTTCAATAGTCCCTTTTACTAAGGGGGGCTTTCACCGTAAACTTACAGAAGAGTGAGCCCTTCCTGTTGTGGATTACAGGAGAGGCTTACAATGAAAATTAAGCGAAAATCAATCCCAATAGTGTCTAAATTATCAGAAAGTTTGCTGCATATTGAGAAGTTTTTGTATTTTTGCAAAAAATTCTAACTATGGAGAGAATAAAGCGCAACGGATATACTGCGTTGGTTCGCAGCTTGATGGGCAAGGGCGAGGCCGTGGTGCTGACAGGGCATCGTCGTGCCGGCAAGAGCTGCATCCTGGAATTGTTGGCTGCCGAACTGGCAACTGAAGGCCATGTGATATACTTCGACATGGAGGATCCTGCGAATGCTGACCTCGCCACGTTCCGTGAACTGTCAGAGCGAATCAAGACATCGGTGTGCGAGGGGCAGCGCAACTATGTGCTGATAGACGAGGTGCAGGAGGTGGCGGATTTTGAGAAGGCCTTGCGCTACTGGGTGAAGCAGAACGGTGTGGATGTGGTGGTGACGGGCAGCAATGCGGCCATGCTGTCGAGCGATATCGCCAATTCGTTTGCCGGACGCTACCATCGCGTACACGTGAGCAGTCTGGACTATCAGGAGTTCCTGCTGTTCTATGGCATGGAGGATTCCGACAATGCCTTCTCGCAGTATCTGCGCTGGGGCGGTCTGCCGTTCCTCTATCGCATCCCTTTGGAGGACGAAAGGACCAGAACGGAGTATCTGGGCAGCATCTACGACACCATCTTTGTGAAAGACATCGTGCGACGGAAGAATGTGCGCAACGTGTCGTTGCTCGACAACCTGGCCCGCTTTGTGGCCGACAACAGCGGAAAGGTGTTTTCGGCCAACAGCATAGCCAAGTACCTCAAGGGCAGTGAGATGGCGGTGAGTGCCAACACGGTGGGCGAATATATGGATGCCTTGTGCGACACGTATATGATTGACCGCGTGAAGCGCTACGACATCAAAGGCAAGAGCGTCTTCGAGCAGCAGGACAAATACTATTTCGAGGATTTGGGCTTGAGGAATTACCTGTGTCGCGACAAGCGCAGTCTGGATATGGAGAAGGTGCTGGAGGGAGCCGTCTATCTGAAACTCAAGCGCAGCGGCTATGAGGTGTATGTGGGGCAACTGAACGGGAAAGAGATTGACTTTGTGGCCCGTCGGGGCGACGAGGTGATCTATGTGCAGGTGGCCTTGCAGGTGACAGGTGAGGAAACTTACGAGCGGGAGTTTGGCAATCTGAAGCTGATAAAGGACAATTATCCCAAGTATGTGGTGACGATGGACCCGAATGTGGGACTGATTCACGACTCGGGCATCGTGGCCTGTTCGGCCAGGCAGTTTCTCTTGACCTATTGACTGAACNNTTGAGGAAGTTTAGGAAGTTGAGAAAGTTTAGGAAGTTTAGGAAGTTTAGGAGGTTTAAGGTTTACATGGTTTTTCAAATTTGCGGCAGTTGTGTGAAATAATTTGTGTATTTTTGCAAATTGAAAGTAAAGGAAGAAAAGTTATGTGTAGAGTTACTGTAGAAGTTGACCAAGAGGTACTTAGAGAATATTGCCCGACACTTGACAGTACGGCTGCTATCCGCAAATGGGCGCAGCAACTGATTGATATGCGTATCCAGCAGATGGAGTTTGAGGATACTGAAACCGTGGATCTTGAAACAGCTCGCGAAATGATTCTTGAGACGGTGAGAAAAGAATATGCACGGCCATGAAGCATGAAATCAGGAAACGTTGCTTGTTGAAAATAAACTCTTTTTACCATAACGTTTCTAAAAAGTACAAGCATGTCTATTCTCTGGAGTTGATGGAGGAGAATGTACATGAGTAAGTTTACGGTGAAAGCCGTCTTGTGAGAATTAGGGGGAGGTGGTTTTGATAATTGATAATTGACAATTGATAGTTGAGGAGGTTTAGGAGGTTGAGATAGTTTAGGAGGTTTATCTCCTTCAACCTTCTAAAGGTGATGTCCTCATTCCGCACTCGATGCGGAATCTCAATAAGCGTGTGGTTGCATTGAGCTCTGGTACATCGGCTGTTCACCTTGCTTTGATTGCCTGTGGCGTTAAGGCGGGGGATGAGGTGCTGGTGCAGAGCTTTACTTTCTGTGCTTCTTCGCACCCGATTACTTATTTGGGGGCTACGCCTGTGTTTATTGACAGCGAGAAGGACACTTGGAATATGGATCCTGAGTTGCTGGAAGAGGCCATTAAGGATAGGATTGCCAAGACGGGCAAGAAGCCGAAGGCAATCGTGCCTGTGGCGCTGTACGGTATGCCTTACAAGATTGACCGCATCATGGAGATTGCCAATAAGTATGACATTCCTGTGATTGAGGATGCAGCTGAGGGCTTCGGCTCCAAGTACAAAGGTCAAGTATTGGGCACCTTCGGTAAGTATGGGGTGTTAAGCTTCAATGGAAACAAGATGATTACCACCAGCGGTGGCGGTGCGCTTGTGACCAACAATGAGGATGAGTGGCGTGAAATGACTCCAATTACTGGCTCTGCACGATTACTCTCGACCCTGAACTGAAGATTAAAGGTCAGGAGAATGCTTACAAGACCATCGTGCAAGGTGCAGTGGGTGGTGCAGCAGGTGTGATCCATGTGGCGGATAGTGCTACCACCGATTGCCAGCCCAATGACAATGTGGAGGCATTGCGTGTTTGGATGGATCAGGCTGGAGTGGAAGCTCGTCCGCTATGGAAACCTATGCACAAGCAGCCTTGCTACAAAGGTGCACCGGCATATCTGAACGGTGTGAGCGAAGCCATGTTCAAGATTGGCATGTGCCTGCCCGCCGGGCCGTACGTCAAGGACGACGATGTAAGATATATTGTGGATTGCATCAAGAATGCTATTGTTTAGTTAATTGATAATTGACAGTTGATAGTTTAGGAAGTGTAAAAAAGTTTAGGAAGTTTAGGAGGTTTACCTCCTTCAACCTTCTAAACCTGGTAAACGTCCTAAACCCTGTAAACTTTCTAAACTTATAACCGTATAACCCAAAAAAAGTTCCAGCGCAAGGGCCGGTGCAGAGATGCATCGGCCTTTTTTTTTATCTGTAAGCATACGGTGAAAGCCGTTTTGTGAGGTTTAGGGGAAGGTGGTAGTTATAATATCCCTCCGCGCTTTTTCGTTTTGGGGAATAGTAATAACTAAAACGGAAAAGCTATGGAGAAATTTACTCTATGTTTCGGAACGGTCGCGAGCGGTCGTTCCGAAATTCGTTTAAAGCTGGAAGACGGAGAACAAGTCTTCTACCACTCGACAGAAATCGCTTCAAATGAGACGCCGCCCAACGTCCCGGCGGAACCTCTCCAAACCCGCTTTGTGCGTTATCTTGACGATGCACACCGCGACGGGGTGATAGGCGATGCGCGTTATGCCGTGGCCATTGGCAAGGCGCACAAACTGCAACGCTTCCTCACCATCAACAAACTCTTGACCATCACCGCCAACGACTTCACTTCTGACCTGGTGCTGGAGTTCCGGCAATTCGTTTACGACGAGTACCAGTACGTGCCAAGATACCCCGAACTGTATCCTCGAACCTCCGGCCACCGCCCTCCCACCAAACGCTGCTGCAACTCTACCGTGGTTCACGACCTCAAGCTGCTGCAGGCCTTCTTCACCGAGCTGGAAAACACGGGCGAGATACAGCATTCGCCTTTCCGCAAGATATCGCTGAAGAAACGCCGTGCCATCATGCACGTGATGTACGACGACCCCGTGTATCTGAAAGCCGACGAGCTGCGACAGGTGATGGCGACAAAGGTGCCATCGGACATGCAGTGGGCCAAGGACATGTTTGTGTTGAACTGTGCCATCGGTTGCCGCATCAGCGACCTGCTGCGCCTGACGCCCGACAAGGTGGCCGTTTCGGACGACGGCATCCCTTACGTGCATTACATCCCCTCGAAGACCGCAGGCCGGCAAAGCACCAACAAGGAGGTGGTGACCCCGCTGATTGAGCCGGCGGTGGAGATTATCCACCGCACCCAGCTGAAGCTGATGGACACCAAGCCCAACTACGGCAAGCAGCGTTACAACAAAACCCTGCGCAAGTTGTTGGAATACTGCGGCATCAACCGTCGCGTGAGCCTCTTCAACCCCGATGCCTGCGACAACGAGTGCAAGCCCCTCTACGAGGTGGCCACCTCGAAGCTTGCCCGCAAGACCCACATCGACATGCTCAACAAGGTGCAGATCAACTATTACGCTGCCGGCCTCCACAGCCAAGGCTCCGATGCCGTGTTCCGCTACACCTCATTGGAGCTTGCCGACCGCAATGTCCTGATGAAAGCGGCATTCCGCACCAATTGAGCAACTGTCTATACTAGTTCAAAAAACGTATCCGGCTTCTCGGGATTGAAAATCTCGTTGCAGTACATCACTGTGACGAGGTTTTCGGTGTCGGAAAGGTTGATGATGTTGTGCGTGTAGCCGGGAAGCATGTGGACACACTGGATGTTGTCGCCAGTCACCTCAAATTCGATGATTTCATCGGTGCCCAACTTGCGTTCCTGAATGAGGCCGTGACCACTCACCACGATGAAGAACTCCCACTTGGTGTTGTGCCAATGCTGACCTTTGGTGATGCCAGGCTTGCTGATATTGATCGACACCTGACCGCAGTTGAGGGTGTGTACCAACTCGGTGAACGAGCCACGGTTGTCCACATTCATCTTCAGCGGAAAGGCTACTTTTTCTTTCGGAAGATAGCTCAGATATGTCGAGTATAGTTTCTTGGCGAAACTGCCAGCCGGAATCTCAGGAATCATCAGGGTTTTAGGCTGTTCGGCAAATGATTTCAGAAGGTCGACTATGCCACCGAGAGTGATTTTGTGGGTTATCGGACAGTAACAATAGCGCCCTTCGACAGGCTCAGGGACCACATCAAGACCGTTGAATTCGCATCGATGCTCTTTGCCTTCTAGACAAGCCATCATTTCATCAACGAGGTCGTCGATGTAGAGCAATTCAAGCTCCACTGACGGGTCGTTAACGGTGTATGGAAGGTCGTTGGCGAAAGCGTTGCAGAAAGTGGCGACCGCACTGTTGTAGTTGGGTCTGCACCACTTGCCGAAGAGGTTTGGGAAACGGTAGATCAATACCCTAGGTTTTAGGTGACAGGTTTCAGGTGACATGTGACAGGTTTCAGAGTTTTTAAGGAAGTCTTTCTCATACTCTAAAAACAAGTCTTCACCGGCTTTTTTTGAGCGGCCGTATTCTGAGTTACCGAAGCGGCCTGTAAGGGAGGCCTGCTGCGACGATGAGAGCATCACCGGGCAGCGGTTGCCATGCTTTTTCAGAGTGTCGAGCAATGTGGATGCAAAGCCGAAGTTGCCTTGCATGAACTCATCCTGATTTTGCGGACGGTTGACGCCTGCAAGGTTGAACACAAAGTCGCAGTCGCGGCACCAAGCGTCGAGTTCCTCAGGCTTGCTGTCGATGTCGTATTCATAAACGGCTTCGATGGTCAAGCCAGGATGGGTCTTGTCCTTGCCGTCCTTTATATTATTCAATGCAGCGCAAAGGTTTTTACCTACGAAACCTTTGGCTCCTGTAACCAATATTTTCATACTTTCAACTCTAAACTTTTAAACTACTCTCAACACTAAACTAAAACTTTCTCCATACCATTTTATTAACTACTCCGACGTAGCTTTGAATGATGCGGACCACCTTGGTCGAGACGTTTTCATCGACGTAATCCGGCACCGGGATGCCGTGGTGACCGTCTTTGATAAGCTCAACAGCGATGTCGACGCTCTGCAGCAGACCTTTTGTATCGATGCCGCTCAGCACGAAGCAACCTTTGTCCAAAGCCTCCGGACGCTCAGTAGAGGTGCGGATGCAGACGGCCGGGAACGGATGACCGACACTGGTGAAGAAACTGCTTTCCTCCGGCAATGTACCGCTATCGGAAACCACGCAGAAGGCGTTCATCTGCAGGCAGTTATAGTCGTGGAAACCGAGTGGCTCATGCTGGATGACACGTTTGTCGAGCTTGAATCCGCTTGCCTCAAGGCGTTTGCGTGAACGCGGATGGCAGCTGTAAAGAATCGGCATATTGTATTTCTCGGCCATTTCGTTGATGGCGTTGAAGAGGCTCATGAAGTTCTTTTCGGTGTCGATATTTTCCTCACGGTGAGCGCTCAAAAGGATATATTTGCCTTTTTCCAGACCAAGACGTTTGTGGATATCGGATGCCTCGATTTCAGCCAGATTATTGTGCAAAACCTCAGCCATTGGTGAACCTGTAACATAGGTTCTCTCTTTCGGGAGACCTGTGTCGGCTAGGTAGCGGCGGGCGTGTTCGGAGTAAGCCATGTTTACATCTGAAATTATATCCACAATCCTGCGATTGGTCTCCTCAGGCAGACATTCGTCCTTGCAGCGGTTGCCGGCTTCCATGTGGAAAATCGGAATATGCAGACGTTTTGCGCCAATCACCGAGAGGCAGCTGTTGGTATCGCCCAAAACGAGCACGGCATCAGGCTGAACCTCAACCATCAGCTGGTAGCTCTTTGCGATAATGTTGCCCATGGTCTCGCCAAGGTCGTTGCCCACGGCTTCCATGTAGATATCAGGGTCGGCGAGCTTCAAGTCCTTGAAAAACACGCCGTTGAGGTTATAGTCGTAATTCTGACCTGTATGTGCCAACAGGCAGTCGAAATACTGACGGCATTTATTGATTACTGCAGCCAAGCGGATAATTTCCGGACGTGTGCCCACTATGATGAGAAGCTTAAGCTTCCCGTTATTTTTGAATGTTGCCATAATGCTTATTTTACGATGTTAGGAATGCNNGGGCGGTAAGTGTTGTCGCTGTTGAACTCCTCAATGGTAGCGCGCTTGGTGTCGCCATCCTTGAAATATTTGTCGTAGTTGAGGTCGCGGTTGTCGGCCGGAACTGCGTAGAAGTTGCCCATATCAATAGCTTTTGCAGCCTCTTCCTTGGTGAGCAAAGTCTCGTACATCTTCTCGCCGTGACGAATTCCGATGACTTTGATTTCCTCTTTCTTTCCGCCAAACAACTCGCAAACGGCCTCAGCCTGTGTCTGGATGGTGCAAGCCGGGGCTTTCTGGACAAGAATATCGCCATTTTTGCCGTTTTCAAAAGCGAAGAGCACGAGGTCCACAGCCTCTTCAAGGCTCATGATGAAACGGGTCATCTTCGGCTCAGTAAGGGTGATCGGGTTGCCTTTGCGAATCTGGTCAATCCAGAGCGGGATGACGGAGCCGCGTGAGCACATTACGTTGCCGTAGCGGGTACAGCATATCTTAGTGTTGCCGCTGAGACGTGATTTCGCCACAGCGATCTTTTCCTCGATAGCCTTGGTGATACCCATCGCATTGATAGGGTATGCAGCCTTGTCAGTACTCAAACAAATCACGCATTTTACATCGGCTGCGATGGCCGCATCCAAAACGTTGTCAGTACCAATAACATTAGTCTTGACAGCTTCCATCGGGAAGAACTCACAACTCGGCACCTGTTTCAAAGCGGCTGCATGGAACACGTAGTCGACGCCCTGCATGGCATATTTCAGGGTCGATTTGTTGCGCACGTCGCCGATGTAAAACTTGATTTTGTTGGCCACTTCAGGCATACGCGCCTGGAAGTCATGGCGCATGTCATCCTGTTTCTTCTCGTCGCGGCTGAATATGCGAATTTCGCCTATATCTGTTCTCAAAAAGCGGTTCAGCACTGCATTGCCGAAGCTGCCTGTACCTCCGGTGATAAGGAGGGTTTTATCTTTAAATACGCTCATTTTATAATGTTTTGAAAGTGCAAATATACAAAATTTATTTGAATTGCAATTTTTTTTCGACTATAAGTTTCACATTCTCATCGGTAACCCATTGTCCTGACGGCAGACAGAGGTGGATATGACGTTTGTTGATTTCCATTAGTGATAAAATATCGGGTGCATAGACACAAAAATTTAATTATCAATGAATTGATTTAATTNNGAAACATACTGCCAGTGCTTTCGAGATACGCTTCCCGAAGTTGTTTAATCGCGTCGGCATGGTTTAACGCGTCGATAGATTGGTCGTAATAATTCAGCAAAATTGGATAAAGGTTCAGCTTTCTGCTCGTCGGTCAGCGGCGAGGGAAAATCTTCAATATCCGAATCCAAAGTATGTCCTTCTTCTCGGCTATGATGTCGTATAATCACACGATACAGTATGCCAAGCAAGGCGACTTGCAAGTGGATGGCAGACACATCTTTGAGGTTGGAGGCAAGGGGAAAGGTTTTGCCCAGATAGCCGACTTGCCCGACAGTTATGTTGTTGCCGACGGCATAGAAATAGGTTTTGCCAACAAAATCCCTCTTTGGCTGTTCGGATTCATCTATTAACAGTTTAGTATTTATGTTTACGGTGAAAAGGTGAGAAGGGGTTAAGGGTTTAGAAGGTTTACCAAGTTTAGGAAGTTGAAGGAGGTAAACCTCCTACACCTCCTCAACTTCCTCAACTTTCTAAACATCCTACACTTCCTAAACTTTTTTACACTTCCTAAACTATCAACTGTCAATTATCAATTGTCAACTATCAACTCATCTTCACCTCAGCCAGGTATTCCTTCCCCTTCATTTAGTCCCTCAAGCACCCGATGGGCACCACATACACACCGTCCTCTCTCCTGTACGCATACTGCCCAACGCCTGTCAGAACCATCATAAACGATGGAGCCTTCATCTTCTCGGTATCAATCTTTCTCGCCAAGTTCTTCAGGGCGTCAGCACCATCCGCCACGACAGGTCAGGAAAGCCACCTGCTCGATATCCATCTGGTTGATGGCACCAATCTGTTCAGGAGTCGTGAACAGTTCTGCCAACGACACCTCTCCAGTCGATTCCTGCGACTCCCATAGGCTCATCGGGCGCATCCTGAGCCAGCCAATGCGACCGGTGCCGGAATGAATCACCTTGCTCATTATTTTTCAAATTCACCCACTTGGCTAAGATTTATTCACCCACTTGGCCAAAAATCGTTCAGCCATTTGGCCATTATTTGTTCCGACACTTGGCAAAAACGCCAAAGGGCCGATGCATCTCTGCACCGGCCCTTGCGTTGGAACTTTTTTGGGGTTATACGGTTATAAGTTTAGGAGGTTTACAAGGTTTAGGAAGTTTAGAAGGTAAGAGGGTGAGAAGGTGAGAAGGGGTTAAGGGTTTAGTAGGTTTACCAGGTTTAGAAGGTTGAAGAAGGTAAACCTCCTAAACCTCCTAAACTTCCTAAACTATCAATTGTCAATTGTCAATTATCAAAACCATCTCCCCCTAATCCTCACAAGACGGCTTTCACCGTAAACTTACGGTGTATTTGTCAAAAACCATTGGGGCTTTGACGAAATCAAAGTCTTTGTTATAAGAATGATGAAGCATGTTTTAAGAGGTCTACATGTCTACGAGTCAACAATTACATCAGGGCTTTCTGAACAAAACAGAGAATGCTTTATCCAAGAAACAAACGCTTTCCTTTATTTCAAAGTTCCGGCAGCAAGCTTCTTCCTGAGCATGAAACACACCATGCTGCAAAACGGAAGGAATGCCCGATGCTCTTCGTCCTTGTATAGTATTGTATGGCGGCTTTCCCATATTGACAATACTGCCGCCACATGCTTTTTTGTCCAGCCCATATCGTTCAGTTTCTCAATAACGGTAGCCCATGTCTCCTGGCGATGCTGCACAAGGTAATGGTTGTTCAGGTTAAGGCCATCTGCATTCAATTCGGCATCTATCTGTTTATCTGTCGATTTAACCTTGCCCGAGGGTGTAAACCTTATAGTGCTCATCATGGCAGAACTTAAGGGCGAGATTGCCAACTCCTTATGCCCCTTGGCCTTGTCGCAATGATAATAATCCTTGTTGTTGGCAATATTGCCCGGACAACATATCACCATATTCAGATAATCCAAGTCCGAATCATCGCCAGCCTGTCGGGCATTAAGTTGAGGGTTCAGATGGTCAATGCGGTGGTCTTCCTCGTTTGGAGCATCTCTGTGGGGTATCCTACGTTCGCAATAGGCGCATATATAACCCTGCTCCTCCAGCAAAGCATCCACAAGAAACGGGAACGACTGGTACCGCACATTGGGTGTTGTGCGATATGCTTTCCATTCCTGAGGTTCCGGTCCTTTGTCAATCTTTCTCATGGCTAAACCTCGTAAAATGAGAGCAACGTCTTTGCACGTGTTATTTCTGGTAAACGGTCAGTAAAGCGGTTCTCCAACTGTGCTAGCAGGGTCTTCGCTTCCTTCACCTTTTCGTCATCCAGCAATCTAAAAAGTTCGTCAAGCTGTCGCTGAACGTCAATATCCTTATTAGCCTGATGAAGATAGGTCTTGATAATGGTGCTTGCGTCCAGACCGTAAGTGCTTATCTGTTCGTTGTAATAGTTGCCGTCGGCATATCCCAGTCTGAACACAGCGTTTTCGGCGGTGTCCTCTACGCTGGTCATCACCATCGGCGCATGGGTTGAGATGATGAATTGCACCTTGGGGAAGGTACGCTGCAAAGACTTGATTACCCTCGCCTGGAGGGACGGATGCAAATGGTCGTCAATCTCATCAATGCACACCACACCCTCAGTCCGTTCGCAGGTTTCCATGCCGTAAAGAGGACGGTTCATGATACTGCACCTGAAAGCCAGGTCCATCACAGTGTTCACCAGTCTCAGATAGCCGTCCGAAAGGTCTTCAAACCTCACTTCCCTTCCGTCTGTGAAAATAAAATATACATAACCCTGCTTGGGTCTGATGTTCACTTCCCTGATAATGCCGCAGCCTTCTTCGCCCAACGCACTCCTGAGGGCATTGGCAACTATCGTCAACTCCTCTTCGCCCTTTCCTCCTTCCTTCAGCACCAGCATCCTGTTAATCCAGTGTTTGGCCAGGAATCCGCCTTTCAGGCTGAAATAATAGCCAAATGATGGTGACAGGTAATAGTCCTTGAACGCCTTGCCGTTCACATTGCCCACTTTCGAATGGATGTCGTCGGTGGCGAAAAAAACCAACAGCGGAAGCGGTGTGTGGCGATGGTCGCCGTCCTCTTCGGCAATGCGATGGTAGAGTTCCTTGTTCCTCTGGTTAAACTCTCTGGCATTTCTGTATGTTGTTGCAGTTTTCTTCGATTCTCTGTAAATCGTAACCTCATCGTCCATGCCGAATAGAGAAAACGTGACCTCTGCGGGACGGGTCATGCTTTTCGACTCGTTAGCCACCGAATGGTTAAAGTCGTCTAAGGCAATGCCGGCACACGAGGTGTTTTCGTCGCTGAAACCTTTGAAAAAAGCATTCAATGCCAAAGTCAGGCTCCTGATTACCGAGGTTTTACCGCTCCCGTTGTCGCCTATTAAAAGATTCACACCTGGGCGGAACACCATCCTATAATCATTAAAGCATCTGTATCCTCTGAGGTTTATTTTATCGATTCGCATATCTTTTTTATCAGAATTTCAAATTGCAAAAATACACAAATTATTTCACACAGCTGCCGCAAATTTGAAAAACTGTGTAAACCTTAAACCNNTTATCAATTATCAAAACCACCTCCCACTAAACCTCACAAAACTGCTTTCATCGGAAACTTACGTTTAATTCTCGCATCATAGTCCATGTATCATAGATACGAATCTAAATCTATTGTATCGGAAGGTACTTGGTCTCTTACTATAATATGTTTTACATGCAGCATTGGGTTATACAAAGAAGGATTCACGTGACAGGCATTCACTTTATAATCGCTTAGATCCAAGAAAACCTCTTTGTCCACACGCAACTTCGTCGTATATGCATTATTCAACTTATCAAGAGCAGAGGGCGCGATGGCATCTTTTTTCATTTCTATCATACTTGTGGAAGATATAGACATATTTCCAGAAGGTGGATAACTCACCACCAGCCCCATTTCCTCGTAATCTTTAGGATCATAACCGTCTATCGATTGAAGGATGCTCCTTATCTTGATATATGATGACACCAATTGTTCAAAAGCTTTCTTCTTTATTTCATTAAAGCCAGACTTCACTTCAACAAATAGCAAAATATTGCGTCCATCAACTTCCAATAAACAGATACCATCGCAATCTCTACGATAACTGATTCGTCCCGCATCCCTGTCTTCCACCTGATATATATGCCTCGTTTCTTTTAGTATGCTATTACTCAATTCAATAAATGTTCCCTTCGATTGCATTTCAATAAAAGAAAGGATGCCTTCGGCTGGTTTTTCTTCGTTTTGCACGGTCAACTTACCAGCTGACTTTGAGAAGTATATATCCCTATATATTGATTCTTTAAGACTNNAACTATAAATTGCATCATTGATATAATCCTCTTTTTCGGCAAGGTCTCGCACCACATCAAAAAAACTCTTCATGGGAATACCCTCATCTGTCACCTCCATTGCTTCAACAACCGTTCCTCCCTTTTCATTTTTACTGAAATAATATGCCTGGATATCTTTTGCATCCAGATAGCTTTGTGTATCCAAACCTCTGTCTCTACATATTTTTTTGTAGAGGTCTTTGTCCTTACGGCGTATGCCTCCTAATTTTACCAATTGATTCAGACGCTGTATAAGATAATCACTATGGGTGGTGAGATGAAAAATACAAGAGGCTTTCTGATGCATGGTTATTGCCATCACTTCCGCTATCTGCACCGTTACCGACGGATGCTGGTGCGCTTCTGGCTCTTCCATACAGATGGAATATGGGAAGCTATAGTTTCTCAAATAAAAAAGCCAAGGTGACAAATCTTTAACAGACGAAGCTCCTGCAGATAGAGCTATTTTCTGTTTGTCATTCAATTTCAAATACTGTTTGCCTTCTACAGAATATAATTCCCCTCCTGAAGTCAGTTTTAACAAGCGGTCTGACAAATGTCTGTCTCTTATACACATCTGA
>LXOW01018152.1_pt1 | contig 14844 bp, 8 predicted proteins | sample 1368591 | NCBI WGS metagenome assembly LXOW01 (sample SAMN04884650, study PRJNA319009) | bovine gut metagenome | isolation source: Cow rumen | host: Bos taurus | place: Italy: Legnaro (PD) | collected 2014-07-09 | reverse complement strand
AGAAGCTGGCGCATGGCATCCGCGACTTGGTCATCAATGCGCAGTTCCAATACTCTTTCCTGTTGTATTTCATCTGCCCCGCCATCGGTATCCTGCTCACCATCCTGTTTTGCAAGTACATTTTGAAAAAGGAGGTCGGCCACGGCATCCCAGGCATCCTTTATGCCATTTCGAAAAACAAGGGAAAGGTCAGCCGAAGCAGCACTTGGTCGAGCATCATCACCAGCGCCCTGACGGTAGGCTTCGGCGGTTCGGTGGGATTGGAAGGTCCCAGCGTGTCGACGGGTGGCAGCATCGGCTCTAACATCGCACAAGCATTAAAACTTGACTATAAGCACACTATACAACTCATCGGCATGGGTGGCGCGGCGGCGCTGGCGGCCATTTTCCAGGCACCCATCACGGGTATCGTCTTCGCCCTTGAGGTGTTTATGATAGACCTGTCGCTCAACGCTATAGTGCCTATTATCTGCTCTTCGTTTGTCGCCATCTTGACGGCTTATTTCTTCCTAGGTCAGACAGTGGAATACCCTGCCGTCATCGCCGAGGGCTTCATCCCGAGCAACGCCATCTATTACATCGGTTTGGGTCTTGTTGCTGGTTTGGTGTCGGCTTATTTCCTTAAGGTGTCCTTCAGCGTGGAGAAGAGTTTTAAGAAGATACAGTCGCCTTGGACGCGGTTTATTATCGGAGGTACATTGTTGGGTATCTTAATCTTTTTGTTCCCAGCACTTTACGGCGAGGGCTATGAAGCCATCAACTCGGCCTTACGCGGCGACTACAGCCCTGTGTTCGGCAATGCATGGTTTACCCAGTTCAAGGACTACGACCTGGTGGTTATCATCCTCTTTGCTGGTATGATATTGTTGAAAGCCTTCGCCACGGCCTTCACCTTCGGTGCGGGTGGCGTAGGTGGTACTTTTGCTCCAGCTTTGTTTATCGGAGCCTTCACAGGATTGTTTTTTGCCACCTTGGTTAACTACCTGGGTATCGGTGATTTGGATCCTGCTAAGTTCGCCCTCGTCGGTATGAGCGGCTTGGTGGCGGGTATGCTGCACGCCCCGCTGACGGGTATCTTCCTCATCGCTGAAATCACCAATGGCTATGCCCTCATCGTGCCCCTGATGATCGTTGCCGCCTTGGCGTATGCTATCAACAGGTTGTTTTTCAACCACAGCATCTACACCAATCCCGTCGCCGAGAAAGGTGTTGAGGTGACGCACAACAAAGACAAGAGCATTCTCAACATGATGGCCATCAATCAGTTGATAGAGACCAATTTCACCCCTATCCATCCCGATGCCACCTTCCGCGAATTGCTACCTTTGGTGTCGTCGTCGAAGCGCAACATCTTCCCCGTTGTCGACAAGGAAGGCTTCTTCTGTGGTCATGTGTTGTTCGACGACGTGCGCGCCATCCTCTTTGATGCGACGTATTACGATCAGTCGATACAGAATTTCGCTGTCCTTCCCGACTATGTCATTCATCCCGAGGAGCCTATGGAAGAAATTGTGCACAAATTCCAGAAATCGGGCAAATACAATATCCCCGTCATCCAGGGCGGGAAGTATTTGGGCTACATCTCGCGTGCCAATGTGTTTTCCGCGTATCGCAATATGATGAGCGAGATTTCCGAGGATTGAACCGCCTATGTCATTCCTGCGTGGGAAAGTGTGCAAGCGGGAATCTATAGGCGGTGGGATTTACGGTCGACTTTTAAATGCATAGATTCCATGCCACCGCACGGCCTGACATAGGAATGACATGCATTTAAAAGCCTTGTTTTATCTTCTTTTTTTAAAAAAATCCGTCAACAGTCCCAAACATTCATCATGCATCACGCCCATGGCGGTCTTCGTCTTTGGGTGTAACATATTCCCGAAGCGTGAAAAGCCGTTCTTGGGGTCGTTGGCAGCCCAGACCACCTTGCCGATGTGGGCGTGGCAGAGTGCACCTGCGCACATGGGGCAGGGCTCCAAAGTAACATACAAGGTGCATTCGTCCAAGTATTTAGCCCCTAGAGCATTGGCGGCGGCGGTGATGGCCAGCATTTCAGCGTGGGCGGTCACATCGTTAAGGGTTTCGGTTTGGTTGTGGGCGCGGGCAATGACCTTGTTGTTGCACACCACCACAGCCCCGATGGGGATTTCATCGGCCTCAAGAGCCAATAGGGCCTCCTGATAGGCCTGTTTCATATAGGATTCGTCGGAGAAAACGGAAAATGCCATTTTTATCGTTGTTTGTAGAGACGCAATGCTTTGCGTCTCTAATGGGATTATGTGTTATCGTTTTTGAGACGCAAGACATTGCGTCTCTACAGCGTTATTCATATTTTAATGGTAAACCCATCCCAATCCGGTCCCAGAGGGAATTTCTCCCTAAACCGCACAAGGCTATCGCCGTCAAGGGTGCAATGCAGCACAGTCTCTTGGTAAGGTTCCGCCTTGGAGATGACCAAACCCCGTGGGTTGATGACCTGTGACTCGCCGCTGTAATGCAGCCCATGGGCATCCTCACCCACACGGTTCACACCCATCCAATAGGCTTGGTTTTCGATGGCGCGGGCTTGTAGCAGCGTGTGCCAGACGTTCATCCTTGAGTCGGGGAAGTTGGCGAGATAGAAGCCCAGGTCGTATTCGTATTGTCCGTCCTTGTAGCGATTACGGGCCCACACGGGGAAGCGGATGTCGTAGCACACCATCGGGCGGATGCGCCAGCCTTTAAGCTCCACAATCAGTTGTTTTTCACCGCGTTCCACAAGCTTATCCTCACCGCCCATGGTGAAGGTGTGACGTTTGAAATAGAGTTCGTAGCTGCCGTCGGGGCGCATCCATACGAGGCTATTGTAGTAATGTCCGTCCTTTTCGATAGGGAAGGTGGTGGCGATGACCGCGTTTTTTGCTTGGGCTTGTTCACGCAGCCAAGCCAGCGTTGGACCATCTTCTTTTTCGGCGAACAGTTTTGGGTCGACGGGAAAGGCTGTGGTGAAGGTCTCGGGCATGAGGATGAGGTCGGTGCCAGGCTGCACCTGTTGCAGCAGTTGGCTGAAATGCTCAATGTTGGCGGCCTTGTCCTCCCATTTAAGGTCGGCTTGGATATAGGCGATGTTGAGGGGTTCCATTATTTTCATTTTTATTGTTACCAATCTGAGTCCCAGTCGGTGCTGCCGCTGTCCCACGAATCGCTGTCACTATCCCAGTCGCTGTCGTTGTCCCAGCTGGAATCGTCGTTGTGACTGCCTGAATCGTACCAACAGGATTCTTCGAAGGATTTTCCCGAATGGTTGTTGTATTGGTAGTCTTTGGCGTTGTCATCGGTGATGGCTTTGTCCAGATCTTTCTCGTCGTTCGACTGGTACCAATCGTCCGTATTGGCGTCATAATAGTACCACGACGAACCTTGGTGGTAGTATTGTGTGCCGTTATACTTGTAGTAGCCGTTTGGGGCTGAGCTGTCGAAAATGGTGGCCAGGATACCCAAGGCAAAGAAAACGATGATGGCAATGAGGCATCCTTTTTTCTTCTTTTTCTTATTGTCGACGACGGGTTGTTGTGTATTGGCTGGGCTGTTGACTTTTTGGTCGGCGATTTCGGCCTTCAGCCGTTGGTACAGCTCGTTGACGGCATAAGTCTCGTCGGAGCCTTTGTAGCGGACGGCGCGTTGTCCGTCGGCCTTATTTTTGTAGACCACAAAGTCGCCGTTGCCATCCCTGTAGATGCCGAAGGCCTTGGGCTCAGTGATGTCCTTGCCGATGAAAAAGCGGGTCACCTCCTCTGGTGGCAGATGGTGGGCGACATACCAAGCTTTTAGCTCTTCAATGGTCTTGGGTTGTTCCGACGATGTTCGGTTGGCACCTGAGAGTGGTGCGCCGCATTGGGGACAATTTTTGGCTGTCTCGTCAATCATCGAGCCGCAGAATTCGCATTTGATCTTCATGGTTTTTGCTTATGTATGACGAGGCAAAGATAATAAAATTTTGTAGAGACGTGCCATGGCGCGTCTCTACAAAATATAACCCCAAAATCAAAGGTCGTTGATGATTTCCTCAAAGCTCCTTTCATCCTCCATGCCGTTCATCTTCTCTTGTTTGATGCGCGACTTGCGGCGGGCGTAACTGTTGGTTTGCAGGTTCATTAAGATAGAGATGACCTGGTTGCTGAAGCCCTGTTTGGTGAGGCAACAAATTTGCAGGTCGCTCTTGGTGAGGGTGGGGTATTGTGTCGTGAGGCGTTGGGTGAAGCCGCCATAAACCTTGTCGATGAGCGTCATAAAATCGTCCCACTCGTTGTCGCTCAGGTTGAAGTCGAGTGTCGAGGCGGTGATTTGCTCGGTGAGGGCCAGGGCGGTGACGTAGACCTTGTTTTTCTTCAAAGCCACTTCCATCTGGTTCTTCATTTCTTCGGCCTTCAGCTTGGCGCTTAAGGTCTTCTGCCGCAGGAGCAGCAAGGTGATGGCCAAAACCACCAACAAGGCACCAAGGATAAGATATAAATACAGATTTTTCAATTTCTGTTCAGTTTCCATCTGGTTTTTCTGCATTTGTAGGTCGTAATCTCCTTTGATGCGTTGCACTTCCTCGCTGCGGTGTTCACGGTCAGCCTGCATCATGTTGTCGTTGAACCTCTCGTTGTATTCCAAAGCCTTCTCGTAGTCCCCTTGCAGTTGATGGATGAAGCTGAGAGCTTGGTAGGCCGACATGCGGGTGCCAGCAGTGCTACTCTTCGTGGCTTCCGTGAGGTGGACGATGGCGAGGCTGTCCTGGGCAAGGTAATAATGCGCCAGTCCCATGGTCAGGTGGCAGATGTCGGGCGAAGCGCCGCCTTCCAACGCTTGGCTGATACGCTCAATGGCGGCATTGTAGTCTTTGGCAATCATCAGCACATCGCGGCTCGACTCGAGGAGGATGTCGTTCTCCATATCCTTGTCGTTCAATGCTTTGGCGATTGATAGAGCTTCGTCATAATAGGCTTTGGCACCGTCGGTGTCGCCCAATGAGGCCGCTGTGCGACCGCAGTTGCGCAGGGCGGTGGTCAGCAGGGTGGAGTCACCGAGCGAACGGAACAGGTTGGCGGCATCTTTGTGGAGCGGCAGGGCTTCCTCAAACAGCTCATGTTTCCAGTAGCAGAAGCCAAGATTGTCTTCGATTTGGCCTTTCAGCCGTTGCACCTCGGGCTTGTCCATGTCGCAATGCTCAATGGCGAGCAAGGCCTGGCTGAAGCTCTCGGCAGCGGACTCCGACTGCTTATCGGCGCGCAGTTCCACCCCTTGTTGGAAGAGCGTCTCGGCCTCTTGCAGGCTGCGCGTATCCCGTTGGCAGGCGGTGAGGCCTACCACGACAAGGAATAGTGTGAATAATATATGTCGTATTCTCATTTCACTACAAATTTCACAGTCTGTTCGCCCACGGTGATGAAATACATGCCGCTGGGCAGTTTCTTGATGTCGATTTGTTGGGTTTCGGCATTGATGCTGCCTGATAGGACGGTTTGTCCCAACAGATTGGCGATGCGGTAGGTTGGGTTTTGTAGAGACGCGGCGCGCCACGTCTCTACAAATAAGATGTTGTTTGCAGGGTTGGGATACACCGCAAAATCTGCATCTTCTGTCGTTTCATCCACACCATTGTGCCATTCGTTATAGATGGCATCGCAATCCTCGTCACCGATTTTATAGATTAATTCGTTGTCCAACCAATAGCAACGCAAGCCATTCACGCGATACCACTTGCCTTTCGACATCAGTTTTTCGGGGAAGAAGCTGGTTTGGTGGCCGATGCTGCCTAATAGGTTGCCGCTGAACACGTTGCTCGGGTCGGCAATGGTGAGCCTTTTGTAGGGAATGCCATTGATATATTGAAGGTCGATTTCGTAGACCTTTGTTGTGATGGTTTCGTTCCCTACCTCGATGGTCCACTCGTCACCCACTTCGGCACCGAAGTCATACAATACGGTGAACCTGCCTAAGGAGCTGTTCCACCAATAAACCACACCATTTCCCTCATAGACATATTCATGAGTCACTTTGGTGTGTCCGCTGCGGTCATATTGTGTGTTGCTTCGCACGATGACCTTTGGACGTTCTTCATTGATGGTGGTGTCGCCCACGCATTGCAGATGTTGGTAAGTGATGCTACCGTCGTCGTTGAGGATTTCGTAGTACCACTCGGCACCCACGAAGACGAGGCCATCGGTGCCGAAGATGGGATAGCCGTCGTTTTCGAAAGGATCCGTGTCCATCCTATAAACAGAGCTTCCGTTGTTAAGCCTGTTGACAAAAGCCTCGGTTTTCATGTAGTCACTTTCCAATGGCATGCCGAAACCGTCGTCAGGAGTGCAATTTTCTTCAAAATAGCAATTCCTTACGATAGTCATGTTGGTATTTTGGGCGAGAATGCCGCCTTTGTATTTTGAGGTGATAGGTCCTACATGGTAGCTGTTTTTGACATAAAGTGTGGTGGAGGCATTGGCTTGTCCGATGATACCTCCTGCGATAGCATTGTTGCTGGAAGAAGTTGAGGCGTTGCCCGTAAGGGTGTCGTTGCTGTAGCAGTTCAAGATTGTTAATGTATCAATGCTCAACACATTACCGATAATACCTCCGAATTTGGTATTGCGCATTTCTCCGTAGTGTCCAAGATAGCCCTGGGACATGTTTCCACGGCTAAAACAATGCTGAACTCGAATGACACCTTTGTTCTCGGTTGCACTGCTGCACTGGCCTATGATGCCTCCAACTGAGCCACACAAGTCATCCATAATACCACAATAACTACAATTGAAGATGCCATCATTTTGATTATACACCGGATCGACAATCATTTGTGCAACAACGCCACCTACAATTGAGGTATAGGCGTTGAAATGGGCTTGGACTGTGCAGTTTTCGATGCGACAAGCCCTTGCGGTTCCTGCTATGCCGCCGATATAACCTCCACCATTGTTGTATTCAATACTACCCGCTATAAATTTACCTGATAAATGACAGTTGGTTATGGTTGAACGGGTCCCATTACCAACAATGCCGCCTGTATGACATCCTGCTTGCATATTGATAAGGAAATTGTTGGCGTAAATATTACTGATACTTGCTTCATATATCATGCCGAACAGACCTTGGAATTGATTGATGTTGCTTTGCGAATAAGAATTGGTATAAAGACGGTAATTATCAATAGAATGATTGTTCCCGTCAAATCGGCCTGCAAAAAAAAGATAGCAATAATAAATCGGATTGTTGAACACATCATTTAAGTGATGTGGTGAAGTAACGGGGCCGTCATAAGAGTTTTGATTAATGTAATAGGTGCCCCCGATTGGGTTCCAAAATAATTCGTCGTCTTTCTTCAAATCAATGTCGATCACCACCTTGAAACAAGTGTCTTGGAAGGCATACACATCATAAAAGTGGTAATAGAGATACCAACCGCCTCCAGCGCTATAGCATGTGTCAATTACAAGATCTTTCTTTTCGTTGACGGATTTGGCCAGCCATGCCAAGTTTTCAGCGGATTCGATGAGATAAGGGTCGTCGGTGGTGCCACTGCCATTGGTCCAAGGCTCGGCCTTTCCGTTCCAATAAGATTTCTCTACGATATGATGCGCAAATCGAGACCATCCTGATGTGTTTTGGTATGCTTCTTTCGTAGTATAGGGAACGCCAACCGAAATCCATGTGGGCACTTCGGCGAAAGCGTTAGCTCCGGTTGTAGGTGGAGTAACAGCTTTTATACTGATATTATTGAAAGAAGTGCAACCTTTGAAAGCCTCGTCACCGATGACAGTCAGCGTGGACGGTAACATGAGCATTCCTTTGAAAGCGCATTGTTGGAAAGCTTTAGCTCCAATATAGGTCAACGAATCAGATAGATAGAGTTTGCTGGAAAAGCCAAAGCAACCACAAAATGCTTCGTCTTCAATTCGGGTAACAGGTGATGGGATGTTGAGGTTTCCATTCAAGTTGGAGCAGCCTTTGAAAGCACCTGCCCCGATGGACTGGACGGTTTCGGGAAATTCGAGTGCGCCTCTCAGGCCCGAACAGCCGCAAAAAGCGTGATTGCCAATAGCTACAAGGTAGTAGTCAGTGCCTTGGTAGGCAATTGTATCGGAAAGAATGAGTTTGCCTTCGGGTTTGTCGTAGCCCCACCAATAGTTATCACCGTTTTGGCAGGGGTAGGTGACTTCAACCCAATGGTTCTGCGCATCGATAATGCGGTAGTAGAATTCATACCCCGTCGGATTAGTGATGGAGAAATCGAAATGAGCTTCCTGGGCAAAACTGTTCATGGCCCAAGCCATTAAAACAATAATGATGAATAACTTTTTCATGGTATTAGGTTTTTAATGGTTTATTTCACTACAAATTTCACGGTCTGTCCACCCACGGTGATGAAATACATGCCGCTGGGCAGTTTCTTGATATCTATTTGTTGGGTTTCGGTGTTGATGCTGCCTGATAGGACGGTTTGTCCCAGCAGATTGGTGATGTGGTAGGTTGGGTTTTGTAGAGACGCGGCGCGCCACGTCTCTACAAAGAGAACGCCATTTGTTGGGTTGGGATACACTGTTAAGGTCCCTGAGCCCGTCGAAGGGCCGTCCTCCTCAACACCATGGATTTCGCTGTAGATGGCATCGCAATCCTCATCGCCATTGTGGTACAGCAAGGCATCCTCCACCCAATAGCAGCGCAGGCCGTCCACCGTGTAGCTGGCGCTTCGGTTCATCAGTTTTTCGGGGAAGAAGCTGGTCATGTGGCCGTAGCCCACGACGATGTCGCCATTAAAGATGTTACCGGCATCGCTGATGTGCAGCATCTTGCGTGATTCTCCATCATATTCAAATACGCCAACACTATCCACATGCACGATGATGCTCTCCGTTCCCACCTTGATTTCCCATTCGTCGTCTGCTTCAGCAGTGAGATTGTATAGTGTGGTAAATTCTTGTAATTCATTGTTCCACCAGTAGACAATACCGTTTCTTTCGAAGACGTATTCGTGTGTTACCTCGATAGAAATGGTATCGCGGTCGTACTGCGTGTTGCTACGCACGATAACGGTGGGGCGTTCATTGTTGATGGTGGTGTCGCTTTCGGCTTTCAAATGCTGGTAGGTGACGGTGCCGTCGTCCCATTCCAGTTTGTAGTACCATTCGGCAAGTTCCAACTCCATGCCCTCCATACTGGTCTGGCCTGCATGCAANNTCGCCACCGCTGATTTGATGGCGGAAACCAAAAACAAGATGATCAAAGGTGGTATCAACTATGGGTTGGTTAAATACATACGGTGCTATATAAACCCAATCGCTCCAATTGGATAAAGTATCTATACGGACATCGTCATAATAGTCCAACACCCATTGCACCCATCCGGGACCTGCTGAAGGGTTTGGAATGGTAATGTAATCAAAGCACCGAGTTGCTTCCCAATCCGAACTTAACATCAGAAAGCCAGTAGGTATTGGGGATGCTGAGTTATAAAGATTTCCATAAGTAACAAAATCGCATACGGAATCTCCATCCATATCCAAACAAAAGCCCTCCTCTTCTGGAATACCTTGAAAAAACTGGCATGTGTCTCCTTCGAATTCGGTGTAGATGATAGGAACTTCTTCTATGAAATTGGTGAAATAGCTCCAGCCTTCAGCATTTTGATAGACTTCTGTACATCCTATGGGAATGTGTATCGGGATATTTGGGTCACATTCATAAAAAGCAGCATTATTAAGCGTGGGTGGTGTTGTGTTTGGAGAATAGATTTCCTCGAAGTTGGTGTAAGCAAAAGCATCAAAGCCAATCTCGGTGAGTGAGGCAGGCAGTCTTAATACACCTGTGAGATGGGTATTGCTAAGATCGTTGTTAAATGCATGGTTATCAATGGTTGTTACAGAATTTCCTAACACAAGTTCAGAAAAGTTTGTGCCTTCAAAAGCCATCAAGCCAATATAGGTCACAGAATTGGGGATAACCAAGGATCCCGAAAAATTTGAATAATAGAAACTTCTAGTATTAATGGTAGTGATTGATGAAGGAAGGATTAAATCTCCTGAAAGACCGCAATCAGCAAAAGCAGCTGCCCCTATTTCTGTTACAGAATTGGGAAGTGACAATGACCCTGAAAAGTTGCTTTCAGAAAAAGCATTCACACCAATGTATCTCAACGAATCCGACAGCGTGATTGTGCCTGAAAAGTTACAATAATGGAAAGCGTATTCGTCGATAGAGGTTACGGAATTTGGAATAACTAGATTGCCGCCGTCACCAGCTCCTTGAAAAGCAGAACGGCCAATGACTTCTACATCGTCTGGTATTATGGTTGTCTTGCATCCTTGTATCAAAACCTTGCCTTGTCTTTTGATAAGGGCATTGTTTTCTGAATAGAACACAGGATTCTCTTCGTCCACTATGATGGATTCCAAAGAGCTACAGTATCCAAATGGAGTACCGTTTCCATAGGAAGCGGAAGAGATCACCTCGGTACTTTTAGGAATACTAATAGTTGTAAAGAAACAGCCTTCAAAAGCGCAGGCTCCAATGGACGCGATGCCTTCCGGTATAGTTAAGATCCCTGTCAAATGGCAAGCACAAAAGGCATTTTTATCAATTGCGGTAACGAAGTATTGAACGCCATTGTAATCCACAATTGTCGGGAGAATAATATCACCTTGCGGCTGAGTATAGCCCTCGTAATAATCGCCGTGAAATCCATTTTCTTCCGAGTAAGGATGGGTCAGGGTCACAGTATGCTCTTCTTCGCTTGAAATGAGATAGTACAAGGTCTGTCCCGTCTCGCAAACAGCAGAGAAATCATAATGCAGGATTTGTGCGAATCCGTTCATGGCCAAAGCCATTAAAACTGTGATGATGAATGTCTTTTTCATGGTATTAGGTTTTTGATGGTTTATTTCACGACGAATTTCAAGGTTTGTCCGCCCACGGTGATGAAATACATGCCGCTGGGCAATTCTTTGATGTCAATTTGTTGGGTTTCGGCGTTGATGCTACCTGAAAGGACGGTTTGCCCTATCAGGTTGGTGATGCGGTAGGTTGGGTTTTGTAGAGACGCGGCACGCCACGTCTCTACAAAGAGAACGCCATTTGTTGGGTTGGGATACACCGCAAAACCCACAGTTTCGTTTGCGTTCACGTTATGGATTTCGCTATACACAGCATCACAGTCCTCGTCGCCATTGTGGTACAGCAAGGCATCCTCCACCCAGTAGCAACGCAGGCCATCCACCGTGTAGCTGGCATCTCTGTGCATCAGTTTTTCGGGGAAGAAACTGGTCATGTGGCCGAAGCCCACGACAATCTCCCCGTTGAAAATGTTGCCAGCATCACTGATATGCAACCGCTTGAAGGAATCGCCATCGTATTCGAATACATCCACGCTGTCCACATGCACGATGATGCTTTCTGTTCCCACCTTGATTTCCCATTCGTCGCCAGTATCGGCATTATAGTCATAGAGCGTGGTGAACTCCTCCAGGTCCTTGTTCCACCAATACACTACATTGCCTTCTTCAAGGATATATTCATGAGTTACTTCGATATATTCGTCGCGGTCGTATTGTGTGTTGCTGCGCACTATGACTTTCGGGCGTTCATTGTTGATGGTAGTGTCGGCGGTATATTCGAGGTGTTGGTAGGTGATGGTGCCGTCGTCCCATTCCAGTTTGTAGTACCATTCGGATAAAATGGGGAAATTCTGTTCAACGGTATTATAATGCATGCTGATTTCAAACTGATTGACTTCACCATATGTGAATTCTAATTGCCTTTGCCATTCATACAATTGTGAATCATTGAATAAGGATTGTCCTGAAAAGACATCCCACTCCCAATCATCGTTGTTTTTCTTCCGGAAGGAAATCGTCACTGTTTGTGTCTCATCATTGAAATCATAGAGAACTTTCTTGGTGATGTCCCATTCGGAATTTTCAGCAGACCAAGAACCAGTCTGGTATTCAACCACGCGATTCTTGATGTCGTAGATATAATGCGCAATTCCTGAATTCACCCAATCACCATCGTTGAGTACCTGTGTGATAATGCTATCGGTTTTGTTGCGGTCAGTGTAAGTATAAGTTTTCAATGACCTGGATGTGATGGTTCCAGAATTGTCGTATGTGTCTGTTTGTGAAGTCAACACCTGTTGTCTTTCATTATAATGATTGGTGGTCACAGAGGAGAGCCTTGTAGTATCTGTATAAGTGGAATCAATTCGGATTCTGTTTCCGTTTTCATACGCGTAATTGCTACGCTGCCATATCCGTGTTTCTCCGTATTCAGTGCAGCTTGAGTCTTTCCGAAACAATCTGTGGTTGGTGTAATAATAGTCGTAATGATTATTAATTTCGTCATAATAATCATTCCCTCGGTAATGATCGGAATGTTTTATCTGATGATCGGTTTCGTATGTAAAGCTCAATGTTTCGAATGATGCTGGATGGCCTCCTAAATTACTATGAATTCTCAACGGCTTGGAAGGAAACTCGAAAAACGTAAAAGAACTAACGCGGCTTTGAGACGTGAAATCAGTCAACACACCGTTTTGGTCATAGTTGAAATCAGAATGACCTTCAGCCGTCACTTGGCCTGCGGCATTGTACGTTCGACCGATGACATGGTCAGGGTATCCTATGGAATCATACACCGTTACGGAGCAGTCGAAGCAAGCAGTCATGATGCAATCGTGATCCAGCGTAAAAGTATATTCAGGAGAATAGGCTACGACCGCACCATTTCGTTTCCAATAACCGAAAACATGGCCAAGATTTGCGGTGGCACGAACGGTAGCTGTCGTATGGTCGCAATCTTCGGGTATCGAAACCACTTCGGCGGTGCCATATTCGGGGTTGTTGACACCAACGGTTAGTGCAGGAGCTCCGAGAAACAAACTACCTTCCATATTGACGAACCGACTCCAATCCCAATTCAAAAGGAATTGATCGAAAGTCAAGCAATTGACATAGACTGGAATATCCGTGGGGACATTATTGAAAATACTACGATCCTCATAATAGGGATTACTTGGAATATGCTCACTGAATGGCGGAGTTGGGGTATTGCAGTAGATGGATTGCAGGCCGATGCAGTCCTCGAAAGCGCTATATTGTATGGTATCCACGGAGGCGCCAATGGTCAATGAAGACATTGCCGAACAACCAAAAAAAGCATAACCTCCAATAAAAGTACATTGGTCAGGGATAATAACCTGGCTGGAAATGCCAGTACAATACCAGAAACCTTCAGCTTCTATCTTTTTTATGGTATTGGGAAGTACAACGGAGGTGATACCATAGCAATCACCAAAAGCATTATCACCTATTGATACGACCGTGTAGGTTACACCTTCATATTCGGCAATTTCAGGAATGACAAGATGGCCTTCGGGTTCGGTATAACCGTACCAAGGATTTGTGGTGTTATTGTAAGGGTGTATCACTGACACTTCGTGGTTGTCGTTTGGGAGAATGCGGTAATATAAGGTCTGCCCCGTTTCGCATACAGCAGAGAAATCAAAGTATTGGGCAAAAGCACTTGTTGCGAGTGCGAACAGAATGAAGACTGCGAATAACTTTTTCATAATATTGAGTTTTGTTTGTTTGCAATGCAAAAGTAGAACATTTCTCAAACGAAAAAACGTTTTGTCAAGCCCCTAAGAGGCCTTGTCTATCATTATGTGAACGTGGAAAAATATAAAAAGTTGGATTTCAATTTATTACAAAATCGAAATCCAACCATTGTCTATGGGGTTGTCTATGCCGTTGCGTTGGTATAGACGCAAAATTTTGCGGTTTTACAGTTGGTTTTTCAGCCAAAATCCAAAAAATCGGTCATCAACTCGATAGGTGTTTTTCTCTATTGTGATTAAGTCCTTGTCCATCAGCTGACGTATGGCTGACTGTATATCTTTATCATGCTAAAAAAATGATAAAATTTTCATCATAAAAATAAAATGATGACATTAAGAGGCAGAAAAAATCTCCCAAACTTGATTTTTGAGAGATTTTAAAGATAGATTTTTGAAAGATTTATTGCCGTAAGGCAATCCCATCATTTCTTCGGCTTCAACTCGTCGAAAATCATGTTGCGGAGGTTGTCGATCGGGACGCGCACCTGCTGCATCGTGTCGCGGTCGCGCACGGTGACGGTGTTGTCGACCAAGGTGTCGTTGTCCACTGTGACGCACATCGGCGTGCCGATGGCATCCTGACGACGATAACGCTTGCCGATGGAGTCCTTCTCCTCGTATTGGCACATGAAGTCGGCCTTCAACGAGTCGATGATTTCGCGGGCCTTCTCCGGCAGGCCGTCTTTCTTGACCAACGGCAACACAGCCACCTTGTAAGGTGCCAGGATGGCCGGCAACTTCAGCACCACGCGCTCCGAGCCGTCTTCCAGCTTCTCCTCGGTGTAGGCGTTGCTGAACATGGCGAGGAACATACGGTCGAGGCCGATGGAGGTCTCGATGACGTAAGGCGTGTAGCTCTCGTTGGTGTCGGGGTCGAAGTATTGGAGCTTCTTGCCCGAGTATTTGGCGTGGGCCGAGAGGTCGAAGTCGGTGCGGCTGTGGATGCCTTCCAGCTCCTTGAAGCCGAAGGGGAAGTCGAACTCGATGTCGGTGGCGGCGTTGGCGTAGTGGGCCAGCTTCTCATGGTCGTGGAAGCGGTATTTCTCGGCGGGCAGACCTAAGGAGAGGTGCCAGTTGAGGCGTTCCTGCTTCCAGTGCTGGAACCATTCGAGCTCCGTGCCGGGGCGGACGAAGAACTGCATCTCCATCTGTTCGAACTCGCGCATACGGAAGATGAACTGACGGGCCACAATCTCATTGCGGAAGGCCTTACC
>LXOW01278086.1_pt1 | contig 14848 bp, 14 predicted proteins | sample 1368591 | NCBI WGS metagenome assembly LXOW01 (sample SAMN04884650, study PRJNA319009) | bovine gut metagenome | isolation source: Cow rumen | host: Bos taurus | place: Italy: Legnaro (PD) | collected 2014-07-09 | reverse complement strand
GGATTGGAATCCGGGAGAATGGGATACTCGGAATTGGTGAGATAGGCACGCTCCATCTTGAAATGGCTGCCGTCGCAAATCAGGAACACATTGATGTCATCGACAAAGGATACGGGGCAATGGAAGGTTTCCGTGATAATGGAGCCATCCAGGGCGGTAGCCGTCTCCACAACATACGCCGTACCCTCGCTGGCATGGTCAATCACCAGCTCAACGGTGGCGCCGTTCATCTTTTCGCGGAAAGCAGCCCACCAGCTGTCGTCGCCGGGGCCTTCGCCGTCAATATCCAACGCAATGTTGGCACCGTCGTACACGGATCCCCAACCATATTGGTCGGAACGGATGACGGCGTACTCTGCATAACCGTCTACACCACGTTCTTTTGCCGTCGTAATGGCCAGGTTCCAGTTGTTCCAGTTATTCACACCGGTACCATAGTTCACAAAACTGAGAACCAATTTCTTGGCAACAGGAATAGTGAAATACTGGCTGAATTCGCTCCACCAGCCGGAGGAGTTGTCTTCCGCACCCACCACGGGTTTGGAAATCTCAATTTCAACAGCGTCGTCGGGAACCGCTTGTTCGGCTTCCTTTTCCGCCTTGTACTCGGCAATTTTCTCGGACAGGTCTTCGGGGGCTTCAATCTTGTAAGGCTCAAGGCCTGTACAAGCGACCATCCCGAAGAAAGCCGCGCTCATTGCACCAAGCAATAGTTTTTTGGCTTGCATACGTTTGTTGTTTTGGTTAATAATTTGTTATGGTTTAGTTATAGTTTCACCGTAGGCCACCCGCCGGTCCAGTCGATGGGCCGCACCAGCAGATGGGCGTTGTATTTCAGGTTTTTATCGTATCCGTGGAAAAACAGTTTGTCCCCCACTACTGCGCAGTGCCCCACGCCGGGGAACTGCTCATTGCCACTCACAACCACTGTTCCACCACCCTCCAGGAGGGAAACACCGTCTTTGTCCACATAAGGGCCCGTGACTTTCTTCGCGCGCCCGCATACCACTTTATAAGTACTCTTGGGACCGCGGCAGCAAAGGTCATAGCTCACAAACAGGTAATACCAGCCGTCCCGCTTGACGATGAAGGGAGCTTCCACGGCACCGTTGCCCGGGTCGAAGACCTTGCCGCGCGGGTCTGCCTGGATGGCATCATCTGTCTTGGAAGTATCTTCCGCCGTGCCTTCCGGACGGATGCAGAGCGGATACCACACCTGCGGTTCTGCCGGACGGGTAAGGGTGCTGTCCAGCTGCACCAGTTTGAGGCCGCCCCAGAAGGAGCCAAAGCTGAGCCAGGGTGTACCGTCATCGTCCACAAAGAGGTTGGGGTCTATGGCGTTCCAGTTGTCGCGGCCGCCCACCGAGCGCACCACGCAGCCTTTGTCTTCCCACTTGTAGTCTGGGGAAGCGGGATTAAGGGTTTTATTGACCGCAACGCCAATAGCGCTGTCGTTCTTGCCAAAAGAAGAGCAGGAGTAGTAGAGATAGTATTTTCCGTTATGGCAGGAGATATCCGGAGCCCAGGTGTGGCCGCGGTAGCCGGGAACGGTTTCCAGCGCCCACTGCGGCGGGTTGTCAAATACCTGACCACTATATTTCCAATTTTTCTGGTCTTTGGAAGTATAAAAATCGACACCGAAACCCGTGGAAAAGAGATACCACGTGCCGTCGCATTGGATGGCCACCGGGTCGTGGGCCGGGGGCTCTGCAGGGCGGAACTTGGGGACACGGCCACCAGGCTGTGCACAGGCACTGCAAAGGGAAGTGAAAAGGGCCAAAAGAGGCAACAAATGTTTCAGTGTCATTATCAAATGGTTAACCGAAAGCAAAGATAGGCACTATCCTTCCACTCAAAGGGGACAAAAAAACATAACAGGTGGATTTTTGAACAAGTCGACATCCGCCCCTAAATAACCCAATCCGGATTTTTTATCTTTGCACCATGAAGAATAAGTTCCTGATTTACGTCACCTTACTAATACTCCCGCTGGGCGCCTGCAAAAAGGAGATCATCCCTCCCGAGGATGCGTCTGTGCAAGTAGAATACTACCAATACGGCCTGGCCAGGCTGAATATCTTCACCGAAAACGAGCGCATCGTCAACTCCAAAGAGACGTACATTCCCTGCAGCGCCCACCTGCTGGGGAACGGGCACTTTGAAGACCACCTGTTCATGAAAGGTGAAATTCGCGGACGCGGCAACTCCACCTGGGGCTGGTATCCCAAGAAACCCTACAGGCTCAAATTGGAAGAGAGCACGCCCCTTTTGGGCATGGCCTCCAACCGCGACTGGGTACTTTTGGCCGACTTCCGCGACGTCACCCACCTGATGAACAATGTTGCCTTTACCCTGGCCCATGAACTGGGGCTTCCCTGCGCCAACCACTCCCGCTACGTAAACCTGTATCTGAACGACAAGAATCTGGGCTTATACATGGTAACGGAGCAGGTAGAAGAAGGCGGCAACCGCGTTCCGCTGGACAAAGAGGAAGGCATTCTGCTGGCCCTGGACCTGAACGACGGGCCCGGTGAGAACCCCAAAGCCACCAATAACTTCTTTTCCACTGTCTTTAAAAGCGCCTGCGCCGTAAAATACCCCAAAGACCCGGATAACAGCGCCAAAAGCCGTGTGCAAAGCGAATTTGCCAAACTGGAAACCGCCATCGGACAGCGCCGCTGGCAGGACATCCAGGCAATGCTGGATATCGATTCCATGATCCATTATATCCTTATCCAGGAGATTATCGGCAACGGTGAGGTAGACAACAATCCCAGCATGCGCAGCGGGTACATCCACCGGCACGACAACGAGGCCAAGTGGGTGATGGGGCCCTTCTGGGATGCCGACGCCGGCTTTGGCTACGATGCGTCCGACATGTTCAACCACAACGGAATGTGTCACACCTATTTTAAATGGAACGTACTGGTATTCGGAACGGAACCCTACCTGCACAAGGATGCCATGAATGGAACGGCGCCGGACTTTTTCTGCCGGCTGTGGGGCATCCCGGAGTTTGTACGCCTGCTCAAGGCCCGATGGAACGAGGTAAAAACGCCTCTCCTGGAAGCTGTTATCGAGCAAATTGACCAAACCGAAGCCACGATAGGACAGGCCGCAAAAGCCGATATGGAGCTCTGGGGCATCAACAAGTTTTCCCACCAGAAAGAAGTGGCCAGGCTCAAGGTCTGGCTCCAAAACCGTTTCACCTATCTGGACAGCGTTATTAATGCCTATCCGGAGAAACGGTATTAGGCTTTCTCCCCTACCGCACTGGGCGCCATGCCAAATTCTTTGGTGAAGCAGCGGGTAAAATACTTGGGGTCGTTGAAGCCCACCTCGTAGGCGACCTCCGCCACGGTGGCATCCGTGCCGCTTTCCAGCATTTCCTTGGCAACGGCCAGGCGGTACGTACGGATAAAATGGCCGATAGACTGGCCAAAAGCATCTTGCAACTTGGTGTTCAGCAGCGTTTTGCTCACACCCATGGCCAGGCAGAAGGCGTTCACGTCCAGATCCGGATTCTTGTACAGGCCACGGACCACCTCCAGCGCTTTTTCCCGGAACGGATTATCCTCGGGCGAAGCAGGCCGCTCCGGCGAGAAGAGCATCTTCCGCGAGGCCAGTTCCTCGTTCTGGCGCAGCAGGACCTCGTTTTGCCGCCGCAGTTCCTCCGCCTTCTGTTCCACCAGCCGCTTTTGGGCCGATATCTCCTGCGTGCGCAACGCCACCGTCTGCTCCAGTTCCTGCTGCCGGCGCCGGAGGGAGCGGGTGCGCAAAAGTACCAGCGCCCACCCTGTCAGGGCAAGCACGACAACCACCAGCAGGTAAAACCACCAAGTCCGGTAAAAATAAGGCTTGACCACCACAGGAAGCAGAATGCTTCCCGTCACATTGCCGTACGGGTCCAGGGCACGTACCCGCAAGGTATAGCGCCCTCCGGGCAAAGTGCTGTACGTAACGTCTCCCCGCTCCTCCGGCAGTGTAATCCACGTCTTGTCAAAGCCCTCCAGCTTGTACTGGAAGTGCGTCCGTTTGCCGCTCAGCCCCAACACGGAGAAGCAGAAGCGGATAGAACGGTCCTTCTCATGAAGCCGCAGTTCCTTCAGGAAAGGATCCCGGTACTCCGTATCTTCCACGCTTACCAGCGTGAGGCGCAGCGGATCCACGTTCATCTGCTCATGGAAATGGCTGGGATCCAGGACAATAATGCCGTCCGTATAGCCAAAATACAACAATCCGTCATGCCCCTGGAAGGCATTGTTCCAGTGGAAAGCATCCCCCGGGAGGCCGTCTTTACGGAAAAAAGGTACGATGGAGCCGTTTGTAGGCGAAAGTCGATTCAGACCACGGACCGTGCTCACCCAGACATTCCCCTGGGGATCTACGGCCAGCCCGCGCACCTGATCACTGGACAAGCCCTGCACCGACGAATATCCCCGGAAGTTCCATCCGCCTTCCGACGCTGTTGCATGGAACACGCCCCCGCCATTGCTCCCCAGCCAGATGGTACCGTCCGGCGCTTCAGTAATACAGCAGACTTTGTCCTCTGCCCGGAGCTCCGGAGAATCCAGTTTGGAAGCAAAATGCTTGTACGAAAAGGTTCCATCGGGCCCTTTTTCATTCAGATTGAACACATACAACCCCTGCTGGCACCCCACCCACAGGTTTCCTTGTTGGTCTATACAGGAGCCAATGCAACCGGAAACCGCTTCCCGGGTTGCCTGTACGTACATGTGCGTATGTAAGTCGTATTGGAAGATACCCTGGTTGGAGCCCACCCAGAGGATATTGTTGCGGCTGTCATATTCCAGCAGGCCCACAAAGTCCGTCAGTGAACCATTCCGGGGAAGATGCGCGAGCACCCTGTAAGGCGCACTCCCCCGCACCACATCGATACCGCCGCCCCAGGTACCCGCATACAAGGTATTGTCCGGTCCCTGACAAAGCGCGCTTACACTGTTGTGCGCAAGCCCGCCATGCTCCCGCGTAAGGGTGGTAAAGCGTTTTTGACTGGGCTCCAGAACACTCAGGCCGCCTTCTACCAGTCCCACCCAAAGCCTCCCGGAAGGCTCCTGCAAAAGGGCATTCACCACCCCCGTGGGCAGACCGGCATCCCGGCCCAGATTGGTAAAACTGAGTTGCTGGGGACTCACCACCTTCCAGCCGTTGTTTTCCGTAGCCACCAAAAGGCCGTTGGGAAGCGCCCGAAGACCATTAATGACGTCTTCCCCAAAATGGAAGAAGTTGTCCGTGAGCTGGTTATAAATATTCAGACCATGCAAGGTAGATGCCAGCACCTGGCCGTCCGGCATCCGGGCCAGTGCGGTGACAAAGTTCTGGGTAAGGGAGCGGGGGTCCGAAGGATTGTGCACATACCGTTTCCACTCACCGGAAACACGGTGCAACAAATACAGGCCCCCTTCCGTGGAAATCCACACCTGGGACCCATCGGCAAGAAAATCCGACACATAGACTCCGGCGCCTATATCCAGCGTACTTTGCAACGGACGGGCCGACAAATGATCACCGGACAGGCCGATGGTATGAAGACGCCCGTCCAGCACCGCCCAAACAGTGCCGTTTTCGTCTACGTCCTTAAAGACATAATTCACCCGGGCTAAACTGGGATGGGTGAACGAATGCACATGCGCCACACGACCCTCTCCGTCGAACGCCAGACGATACAGTTTGTCAGAAAACTTGGTCCATACCGCACCCGTAGCGTCTATTGTAATATACGAGCAGCAGACAGGCTTATCCATTTCCGGGATGGGGACATCCAGCTGCGCCTGGGTAAGGCTTTGTAAATCCAGAATATCCAAGCCACACTCCGAAGCAACCCAGAGACGATTAAACCCATCCTGAGCCACATTGCGAACAAAATTACTCTTGACCGAAGGGGTGGTGGCATACGAAAACGTGAGCAATTCCGTTCCGTCAAACCTGCATAATCCTCCCCCACCTGTAGCAATCCAGAGAAAGCCGGCGCTGTCCACAAAAAGGTCATCCACATAATTACTGGGAAAACCTTTTTCCATGTTTGCCACAGAAATGTTATATTTGTCTTCATAACCACTTTGTGCCAGGGAGGCTACCGGCAAGAAGAGCAGCAAGAGCGCCAACAGGGCAACTGTTTTTACACCCGTATTGTTCATTTGTCCACCTATTATACCGCAAAAATATGTATTTTTGACCAATTAAAAAACTGATAACCTGTTTATATGCGAAAAATCGTCCTGACACTTGCCGCGGCGCTTCTTTCCCTTGCCGCCTTGGCGCAAACCCATCAATTGGATATCAACCTCAAAAAAGCCGGTGCACCCATTCCGTCCACCTTGTATGGCATTTTCTTTGAGGACATTAACTACGCCGCAGACGGCGGTCTGTATGCAGAACTGGTCAAAAACCGCTCCTTCGAGTTCCCGTGCGACGCCCTGCAAGGCTGGAAGGCCTTTGGCAAGGTAGAGGTTCGCGAGGATGGTCCCTTTGCCCGCAATCCGCACTATGTCCGCCTCAGCAATCCCGGCCATCCGCACAAATGGACCGGACTGGACAACGAAGGTTTCTTTGGTATCGGCGTAAAAGAAGGCGCAGACTACCGTTTCAGCGTATGGGCCCGCGTTCCGGAGGGCGGTGAGTCCCTTCTCCGCGTAGAGCTGGCCAATACGGCTTCCATGGGCGAGAACCACTTCCTTTGCCAGGACACCCTCAAGGTGAGCGGAAAAGACTGGCAAAAATACCAGCTCATCCTTCACCCGGACCAGACGCTGGATAAGAGCATCCTCCGCATTTTCCTGGTGGGAGAGCGTGCTGCCACAGACCTGGAGCATGTTTCCCTGTTCCCGGTAGATACCTGGATGGGCCATGAGAACGGTCTTCGCAAAGACCTGGCCCAGGCCCTGTACGACCTCCGCCCGGGCATTTTCCGCTTCCCCGGCGGCTGCATTGTAGAAGGAACGGACCTGCAAACCCGCTACAACTGGAAAAACTCCGTGGGCCCGGTGGAAAACCGTCCCCTCAACGAGAACCGCTGGGAATATACCTTCCCGCACCGCTTCTATCCGGACTATTACCAGAGCTACGGCCTGGGCTTCTTTGAGTTCTTCCAGCTCAGCGAAGAAATTGGCTCGGAGCCGCTCCCCATCCTGAGCTGCGGCCTCGCCTGCCAGTTCCAGAACGAGGATGAGAAAGCCCACTGCCCGCTGGACGAGCTCCAGCCCTTCATCCAGGATGCCCTGGACCTGATTGAGTTTGCTAACGGTTCCGTAGATACCCCCTGGGGCAAGGTCCGCGCAGAAATGGGCCACCCGGAACCGTTCAACATGAAGTTTATCGGCATTGGCAACGAGCAGTGGGATGCCACCTATCCGGAGCACCTGGAGCCTTTCCTGAAGGCCATTCGCGCCGCGCATCCGGAAATCAAGATTGTGGGCTCCAGCGGCCCGGATTCGGAAGGCAAACAGTTCGACTACCTGTGGCCGGAGATGAAACGCCTGAAGGCCGACCTGGTGGACGAGCACTTCTACAGGCCCTACAACTGGTTCCTCTCTCAGGGCGCCCGCTACGACACCTATGACCGTAAGGGACCCAAGGTGTTTGCCGGCGAATATGCCTGCCACGCCAAAGGTAAAAAATGGAACCACTTCCATGCGTCCCTCCTGGAAGCAGCCTTCATGACCGGCATCGAGCGCAACGCAGACGTAGTGGAAATGGCCACCTACGCTCCCCTCTTTGCCCATGTGGAAGGCTGGCAGTGGCGTCCGGACCTTATCTGGTACGACAACCTGCGCAGCTTCCGCACCGCCAGCTGGCACGTCCAGCAGCTGTACGGCCAGTTCCGCGGAAGCAACTGCCTCAGCCTCACCATGAACGGGGCCAACGTAACCGGCGCGGAAGGTCAGGACGGCCTGTTTGCCAGCGCCGTGCTGGATGGCAGCAAGATTTACGTGAAGGTGGTGAACACCTCCGACAAGGCGCAGGACGTAGCCCTGAACTTTACCGGCCTCAAGAAAAAGGCCGTGGTGAAAGCCGTGGAAAGCTACCTACTCAGCTGCCCGGAGCAGGATGGAGAGAACAGCCTGGAGCGTCCGGACTACATCCAGCCTGCCCAGGTGACCTTCACGGGAGAGGGCAAGTGCATTGAGGCCCGTGTCCCCGCCTACTCCTTCTGCATTTATGTATTGGAAAAATAGCCTTATGAAAAAAACACTTTCCATCCTGTGCGCAGCACTCGCAGTAGCCTGCGCCCCCAAGGCCCAGCTCACCCGGAGCGGCCTCAATCCCCAAGACTTTGTCGATGAGTACAACGGTAAACCCACCGCGCTGTACACCCTAACCAATGCCAGCGGCATGGAGGTGTGCATCACCAACTTCGGCGGTCGCATTGTTTCCATCATGGTGCCGGACAAAAACGGCGACATGAAGGACGTCGTGCTGGGCTTCAGTAAAGTACAGGACTACTTCCCCGAGAACAACGCCAGCGACTTTGGCGCCGCCATCGGCCGTTATGCCAACCGCATCAACCAAGGGAAGATTACCCTGGACGGTGTTGAGTACCAGCTGCCGCAGAACAACTTCGGGCATTGCCTCCACGGTGGTCCCACCGGCTGGCAGTATCAGGTGTATGAGGCTGTAGAGGCCGATGCCACCCACGTGAAGCTGCTCCGCGAGTCCCCGGACGGCGACAACAACTTCCCCGGCAACGTTAAAGCCTACGTAACTTATACCCTCACTGAGGACAATGCCATCGACATCGTCTATGAGGCCACGACGGATGCCACCACCGTCATCAACATGACCAACCACTCCTATTTCAACCTCTCCGGAGACCCTGCCGGCCACGGCATCGTGAAGGATGAGCTGTACATCAACGCCTCCAACTTCACGCCCGTTGACGATACCTACATGACCACCGGCGAGATTGTCCCGGTAGCGGGCACCCCGTTCGACTTCACCACGCCCAAGCTCATCGGCCAGGATATCGCTGCCGATGACCAGCAGCTCAAAAACGGCAACGGGTATGACCACAACTGGTGCCTGGATACCGCCGGCGACATCACCAAGGTGGCCTGCGAGCTCTACTGCCCGGAAACCGGCATCGACCTTAAAGTCTATACGGACGAGCCCGGCGTACAGGTGTACAGCGGCAACTTCCTGGATGGCACCGTTACCGGTAAAAAGGGCATCACCTACATGATGCGCACCGGCATTTGCCTGGAGACCCAGAAATATCCGGATACGCCCAATAAACCCCAGTGGCCCAGCGCCGTGCTTCGGCCCGGTGAAAAATATGCCAGCCACACCATTTTTGCTTTTGGCGTAAAATAATTATCTTTGTCAATCTACATATCTATTAATATGGCTAAAACAAACGAAGAACTCAAGCAGATTGCCACACAGGTACGCAGGGACATCCTGCGCATGGTGTGCATGGCCAAAAGCGGACATCCGGGCGGCTCTATGGGCAGCACGGACATCCTCACCACCCTGTACTTCAACCAGATGAACCAAAACCCTGCCACCTGGACACGCGATGGCAAGGGACAGGACATGTTCATCCTGAGCGCCGGTCACATGACCCCGGTGTACTATTCCGTCCTCTCCCGTGCCGGTTATTTCCCGGCCAGTGAACTGGGCAGCTTCCGCCAGATGGGCACCCGCCTGCAGGGTCACCCTTCCGTGCGCAAGAACCNNGTCTATTGCCTCTGCGGAGACGGCGAGTCCGAGGAAGGCCAAATCTGGGAAGCCGGCATGTTTGCCGTATTCCACAAGCTGGACAACCTCATTGCCATGACAGACTGGAACGGCAAGCAAATTGACGGTCCCGTGGACCAGGTAGCCGGCGAAGGAGACCTGGCCGCCAAGTGGGAAGCCTGGGGCTGGAACGTGATTGTGGCCGATGGTCACGACTACGACTCCATCCAGAAAGCCTTTGAGCTGGCCAAGGCCGGCAAGGGCAGCGGCAAGCCCAGCATGATTCTGTTCAAGACGGAAATGGGCCACGGTGTAAGCTTCATGGCCGGCACCCACAAATGGCACGGCTCCGTTCCCAAGCCGGAACAGCTGGAACAGGCCCTCAACGAATTAGGTGAAACCCCCTTAGGAGATTTTTAGTATGAAAAAATACATCGACACAGGTAAAAAAGACACCCGCAGCGGTTTTGGTGTAGGTCTTCTGAAGGCCGGACAGGCCAACCCTAACGTAGTGGCCATGACGGCGGACCTCAAAGGCTCCCTGAAAATGGACGCTTTTGCCGCTGAATTCCCGGAGCGCTTCATCCAGTGCGGTATTGCAGAAGCCAATATGGTGGGAGCAGCCGCCGGTCTGGCCATCACCGGTAAAATTCCTTTCATCGGCTCCTTCGCAGAATTTGTGACCGGCCGCGTGTACGACCAAATCCGTCAGGAAGTAGCCTATGGCAACACCAACGTAAAAATTGCCTCCTCCCACGCCGGCATTACCCTGGGTGAGGACGGTGCCACGCACCAGACCATGGAAGACCTCGCCCTCATGCGCGCCCTTCCCGGCATGGTGGTGCTGAACCCCTGCGACTTTAACCAGACCGTGCAGGCTACCATCGCCGCCGCCAAATACAACGGCCCCGTATACCTGCGCTTCGGCCGTCCCAGCGTGCCCAACTTTACGGACGAAAACGAGCCTTTCGTAATCGGCAAAGCCATCGTCCTCAATGAAGGGTCGGATGTCACTCTCATCGCCACCGGACACACCGTGTGGGAGAGCCTGCTGGCCGCAGAGGCCCTGGAGGCCGAGGGCATCAAGGCAGAGGTCATCAACATGGCCACCATCAAGCCTTTGGACGAAAAAGCCATCATCGCATCGGCCAAGAAGACCGGCGCCGTGGTTGTTGCGGAAGAGCACAACATGGCCGGTGGCCTGGGTGAGGCCGTGGCCGGTGTCCTGGCTCGCGAACTGCCCACGCCCGTCGTCTTTGTCAACGGCGAGGACAAATTCGGCCAGTCTGGCACGCCTTCTGCATTAATGGCCGCGTATGGCCTGGACGCCCCGCACATNNTGGACTGCGCTTCCCTCTTTCCGGGGGGAGGCGCAGCTTTATACCTGGGTATGGCGCATCGCCACCAACGAAACCCTCAACTGGCTGCGCCGTGAGCGGGTACGTGCCGCCCTGCGCTTCCAAAGCATCGATGAGGAAATGGAGCGCCGCATCCTGGCAGACCCTTATTTCAATGGTACCCAGGCGCAGCGGGAGCTGTTCAAAGCGCTGGCCCGCCTGCCGGAAAAACAGCGCCAGGTTTTTGTGATGCGCTGGTGGGACGAGCTCCCGTATGAGGAGATATCGGCCATCACGGGAACCTCCGTCGGGGCGCTTAAGGCGTCTTATCATATCGCCCAGGAAAAATTAAAATTAAACCTTTCGCAAGCAGAGGTGTCAAAGTAAGCAGTGATGACAAAGAAAACAGGCATATCGGTCCCCGAAGGATACTTCAGCAAGCTGGAAACCCGCTTGCAAAGCATCCCCAACCAGGAGGTTAAACCCACGGTGATACAGAAAGTGTCGCCCTGGCTCGCGTACGCCGCCTCCCTGGCCATTCTGGCGGCCCTCGGAAACTTCATCTTCGGCCGTGCTGCAGCTACGGAAGAAGACGCGTGGGATTATTACTCCTATCTGTCCCAGTCACTGGATCCGGACGGGCAGATCGAGCTCATGGAGTCCCCCACCCTCACCGAGGAAGACGATATCCGCAGTTTTCTTATTGCCAGCAACATCCCCGTTGAACATTTAGAAGAACTTGATTATGAAGAAGATTATTAGTGTATTCTTTGCCCTGGCATTGGTTAGTGCCATGGCTTATGCCCAAAAACCGGAAAAGAAGGGGGACAAAGAGCAGTGGAGAGAAAAAGCCCGCGCAGAGCAGGTAGCCCTCATCACCGAAGAACTCAACCTCACGGAAGCGGAAGCCCAGGCTTTCTGGCCCGTCTACAATGAGGTGCAGCAGCAGCGCCGCGAAGCATTTAAGCTGTCGGCCGATGCCATGAAGGCCCTGAAAAAGGGTGTGGAAGTAGGCGACAAAACCGCCGACCTGCTGGATGCCTATATGAAAGCCAAGGAAGCGTGCTACAATGTAGACGTCCAGGCCGTCAAGCGCTACAAGAAAGTTCTTTCTGATGAGAAAATCGCCAAGCTGCTGCTGGCAGAAGAGAAGTTCCGTCATCGCCAGATTGGCAAGCTGGGCGGCGGACGTCCCGGCCCCGGTGGCCACAGAGACGGCCAGCACCCTATGCCAGAGATGCCTGTGAAGGAATAATCACAGCCACGCTCCGTCCTGCAAAGTGCAGGTACGATCACAAAGTTGGGCCAGACCATTGTCATGCGTAACGATGACGATGGTCTGGTTTAGTTTTTCCCGGAGCTGGAAGAAGAGCGCATGAATCTCCTCTTTAGTACGGGTGTCCAGGTTGCCGGTGGGTTCGTCGGCAAAGAGAATGGCGGGCGCATTCACCAGGGCGCGGGCGATGGCCACACGCTGCTGTTCGCCGCCGGAGAGTTCCGAGGGTTTGTGCTGCAGGCGTTCGGCCAGGCCCACGGTACAGAGCAGTTCTTCCGCCCGCTCACGGGCTTCCCGGTCCTTTTTCCCGCCGATAAGGGCAGGTATCGACACATTTTCCAAGGCGGTGAATTCCGGCAGCAGATGGTGTGCCTGGAAGACGAAGCCAATTTGGCGGTTGCGGAAGGCCGATAATTCCTTCTGCGAGAGGCGGAGCACCTCCGTACCGCCGATGTGCAGCGAGCCGGCGTCCGGCGTAAGCAGCGTCCCCAGGATTTGCAGGAGGGTCGATTTTCCCGCCCCGGAAGCACCTACGATAGCCACCACCTCCCCTTTATCGGCACAAAAATCTACGCCTTTGAGGACCGGCAGCGCGCCGAAAGACTTTTGAATATTCTTGGCTTCGATAATCATTTTTACTATCTTTGCATGCTATTTTACAAAGATAGGAACATTCTTGCAAACGCGCAACCTCATACTGCTTCCGCTCATATTCCTGTGCATCACGCTGCGGGCGCAGGTGGGGGCTCCCGTCGGCGGTAACGACTTCTGGATGACCAAAAACGGCGAGGAATACCTCAACCGCCTGCTGGAGGACCTCGACCAGGCCCAGAGCACCATCGAAATGGAATATTATTGGTTCGATGCCGATAAAGCCGGCAAGTTGGTGCGCGACGCCCTCATCCGCAAGGCGCAGGAGGGGGTGAAGGTGCGGGTGCTCATGGACAACCTCATCACCCTGATGGCACCGGAGTACTTTTACCAGAAAATGCGCAAGGCCGGCATTGAGGTGGCCTACGTGCACGACTTTGACAAGTTGTGCCTCGGAGAGTCCGTCGCCAGCATCTTCGGTTTCCGGGACCACCGGAAAATTGTGGTGATAGACGGCGCCATCGCGTACACCGGCGGCATCAACTTCAACAACCAGACCATCTACGTGTGGCACGACACCCAAGTGCGCATCGAAGGCCCTGCTGCGGCACAGCCGCGGGCCATTTTCGAGCAGGGTTGGAGCCATTTCACAGGCGGAACGGCGGCACCCGCCATTGCTGCAAAAAAAGCAGGAGATGCTGTGGTACAAGCACTTAGCACGGTAAGCCGGGACACCACCCTCACGCATCTGTATGTAGAAAAGCTCAACGCAGCCAAGGACTATTTTTACCTGCAAACGCCTTACTTTGGCCCTCCGCCGCAGGTGCTGCAGGCGCTCAAGGACGCCGCCGCACGCGGGGTGGATGTCCGCCTGCTTTTCCCTGCGGAGTGCGACTGGGGCTTCATGAACTCCCTCACACAGGACTACATCCCGGAGCTCATTGCCTCCGGCATGCGTGTGTTCGTGTACAACGGCGTGTACGACCACTCCAAGCTCTTTGTTACGGATGACAGCCTGGCCAGCTGCGGAACAGTGAACCTGGACGGCCGCAGTTTCCACACCAACTGGGAAGACACCCTGCTGTTCTATGACCGGGAGAGCGTGCAGCAAGTGAAGCAGTCCTATCTGGACCTGGAAGCCCAGTGCCAGGAAATGGATGCCAGCTACCCGCAAGCCAAGGGGCTCAGCAAGGCGTGGCGCAAGTTCCTTCGGAAAATCTACCGCATTTTGTAGATTTTTCGTACCTTTGTTTTATCGGGGTGTGGCGCAGTTGGCTAGCGCATCTGCTTTGGGAGCAGAGGGTCGTGTGTTCGAGTCACATCACCCCGACATAAAGAGCTGGCACGCAGCTACTCCAAATCCAGAATCCCTTCGGGGATGGTCATGGTGATGGTTTGGGCCGATTCCTCCATGGAGAGGATTAAATCCTCGTGGAAGGGAAGCAGGACTTGTTCGCCGTCCGGGCGTTCTACCCACAGGCAGAGGTTGCCGGGAATGTCTTCGTAGTCCACTACAGTGCCGATAATCTGGCCCTCTGCGTTGCAGACTTTCCAGCCCACCAGGTCTTCTTCGTCCTCTTCCTCAAAGTAGTCCGCATAAACCGCNNGATTCAAAATAAAAAGGAACCGGCAGTCCATCGAATTCGATGAATACCGGTTCCTGGAGGTCCATATCTTCCGGGGCGATGTCGAGAAAGCTCAGGAGCAATTCGCCATTGGTCCCGTTGGATTTGAGTACCTGGGCTACTCGCAGCATTATTCTGCCGGAGCTTCCACGGGTTCTGCGGCGGGAGCCTCTGCAGCGGCTTCTTCAGCGGCCTTGGCGGCAGCAGCTTCGGCTTCTGCTTTCTTGGCGGCGATAGCCTTTGCGCGAGCCTCGTTCACCTCGGTCTCGTGCTTTTTGGCAGCCTGGGCCTTGGAGATGGCCTCGTTCTTGAGACCGCTCTTC
>LXOW01323147.1_pt1 | contig 14850 bp, 5 predicted proteins | sample 1368591 | NCBI WGS metagenome assembly LXOW01 (sample SAMN04884650, study PRJNA319009) | bovine gut metagenome | isolation source: Cow rumen | host: Bos taurus | place: Italy: Legnaro (PD) | collected 2014-07-09 | reverse complement strand
CCTTTTGGCTCTGATGACGGGTCTTAATATGGCTTGTGCCCAGAAAAGTATTGTGATTCTCTATGAGAACGATGCCCATTGCGGTATCGACGGCTATACGAAGATTGCCGGTCTGCGCGATGCCATCAACCGTTCCGACACGGCATACGCCGCTGCCGTCTGCTGTGGTGACTTCCTGCAGGGTAACACCACGGGAGCCATCTCGAAGGGACAGTATATCGCCGATATCCTGCGCTATATGGACTACCATGCCCTGACCTTGGGCAACCATGAGTTCGACTATGGCGTGCCCCGTATGTTACAGCTGTTGGAGCAGACAGGCCTCCCCGTGGTCTGTGCCAATCTCTACGAGGCCGGCGAGCACTACCCTATGTTCGCCCCCTACGTGATTCATGAATATGGCCATAAGAAGGTGGCCTATGTCGGGGCTTGCACGCCGGAAACGATGATTTTAGAGGGCTATTCGTTCTACGATACCAACGGCGTGCTACTTTACGACCTGAAGCCAAAAGCCTTCTACCAGCTCATCCAGCAGGCTGTCGACAAAGCCCGTTCCGAGGGTGCCGACTATGTGGTGCTGCTCTCGCATGTGGGTGAGACCCCGCAGTCGTTGGGCATCAGTTCCTATCGTCTGGTTAACAACACCCGGAGCATCGACGTGGTGCTCGACGGCCATTCGCACGAGATCATCGAGAATGCCCGCGTCAAAAACCTCGACGGTAAGGAGATCACCGTCACACAGACGGGCACACAGTTCGCCAATGTAGGTAAGCTGGTCATCACCCCCGATGGTCATTGCACCACCCACCTCATCAAGAGCAAGGATATCCCCTACGAGAATGCGAAGATCACCGCCACCGTCGACAGCATCCACAAGATGGTGAAAGCTGTCACCTCGGAGGTGGTGGCCCACAGCGACTACCGTCTGGTAGCGAAAGACGATAACGACAAGTTTCTTGTGCGCGGCCAGGAGACAAATGCCGGTGACTTGGTGGCCGATGCCTATCGCTATGCCATGAAGGCCGACATCGGGCTGGAGAATGGCGGCGGCATCCGTAACGACATCCAAGCCGGCGACATCACATACGGCGACATCATCGGCATGCTGCCCTACGACAATACCCTACGCCGCATCTCAGTGACCGCCGAACAACTGCAACAGATGCTCACCCGCTGCACGGCCCATTTGCCCGTGCTCGACGGCAACTTCCCCCAGTGTTCCGGCCTGCGGTTCACCATCCACTGCAAGAGCCACACCGTGAGCGATATCGAGATCCTGCAGGCCGACGGCAGCTATGCGCCCATCGACATGCAGCGCACCTATAGTGTGGCCCTGACGAACTATAACCACGACGCCGGCGGTTTCTTCGACTGTTTCAAGAAGTGTGCGGTGCTTGAGGAGAGTACGTTGCGCTACTACGAGGCCTTGTCAGACTATCTGCGCAAAGTGCTCAACGGCAACACCAGCCAAGCCTACGCAATGCCCCAAGGCCGCATCAAAATCATAGAGGATTAACGGACGACAAACTTTCGGCCGTTGCGGATATAGATGCCCTTTGCTGGCTGCTGAACCTGTTGGCCTTGGAGATTGAAAAGGCGGTTGTCGGGTTCAGGAGAGGCAATGGGATGGATGCCAGCAGGGACACGCGCCCGGATGTCGGCCAAAACAATGGCGGAACGATAGGGGAAATATTCGTTGAGCAGGCGGTTGCGCTCGGCCATATACGCCTCGTCGACCGTATAGAGCTGACCTTTCGACTTCCATCGGTGCACATCGCGGCGGTAATCGCCCCAGCGGGCGGCCTCAGCATAGATGGCCTTGGAGACGACCTGATACAGGCTGTCCCACGTCTCCACCACCGACCGAGGACCTAACAATCCGTCATCAGCCAGCAATTCGTTGGCCCGACGGCCATAACGGTAGGCAAAATCATCGTTCTTCATCAGGTTCTTGAAGAGGCCCGTGGGATAGGCACTGCCATCGCTCTTATCCAAGACATTTTCGTAGACACTGCCGAAGATAACCTCAGAGTCCCAACAGAGGAAACGGAAGCCCTGAGAGCCAGTACCCCGTCGCAGGATAGCATACCAGTTATGATGCGCCCAGTCGGTATTGCCGGCATATTGGTTGATGAGCATATAGTCGATGAAGTTGTCGATGTCGAGCATGGTCTGCAGTTGCTGATAGCTCTTGGCCTTAGAGGCCTGCCTGCCCAGATCGATCATCTGATTCCACGCATCGAGGGTGCCCTCGCTGGCTTCATGGTGATTGCCGCCATCCTCCTCGATCTTCACCACGTCGATATCACTCTTGCTACCGCCCAGATGATCCTTGCCATACTGGTCGTTGACGCGCTCGGCGATGTTGTAGATGCCCCAGTACATGCCGTTGAGGAAAAGGTTGACGTAAAGGGCATTTACGCTGGTGTGACCCATCTTCCGCTGCATACGACGGGCCCAGACATCGCGGGTGTACTGAGCCTTTTCGCGGTTGTCCTCAGACCAGTGCTGCCAGGAATTACCGAAATGACAGCGCAAGACGAGTTGATCGAACTTCTGAGGTTCATCGGCACCGTACAAGGGATAATCAAGCGATTTGGGGCCATATTGCGACTTAAACACCAGACGGAAGGAGTGTTTGGGATTCTTCTCAGCCAGACGGCCATGCCCACCATGCAGGCGCAGACCGCAATCAATAGTGAAATCATGGTGCATCGTGCCACCCATCAGTTCGACGCTGGCCGGACGCGTCCAACCGTGGCCGGTCGCATCGCCCACCGGAGGTCCCGTAAAGATATAAATGCCTCCTGTCTCCTCGTCGTTGTCATGACTGAAAAGGTTATCCTTGTCGGTCACAATGCTAAGTACGGGCAGCGATTTCAGTCCCTCAATGATTTTTGGTGCCAGCACGGGGTCGTTGGTCATCTCAGGATCCATGCCATAATCGGCCTTGGCTGTACCATTGATCTGCGTATACCTACCCCACTCTTCCGGATAACCTTCGGGATGATCCGTCTGCTTCAGGACGTCTGCGGCAAATATCCATGTCGCGGTGGTAACGGTAGTGAGACGGGCAGTCGGCGAAAAAGCAGCAGCCCGGAGGATGGTAGTCGTACTGATATCGAGCGGCTGGGTATAGACCAGGCTGGTAAGCGTAGGCACACTACCATCGAGGGTATAGCGGATGACGGCATCGTCGGACAGGCTCTGGCCGTCAGTTGTGGAAATCGTCAGGGAGAAGGGAGCCTCACAGAAGCCGTGGGGCTGACTGAAGGTCAGCTTCTGCGCACAGAGTCCCAGTGGGATAAATAATAATGTCACACAGATCCCACAGATCTCACAGATATGGCCTTTGGCCCAGATGCGATAGACGATCTTCACTTTGTCAACTTCGGAACGTATTTCACAGGTTCGCCATCGCTGGCCTTCAGCACACTGGCGAACGTCTGAGGCGACACCTCGACAGGACCCAGCATGAACTCAGGGACATTATAGCACTTCATGAACTGACGGTGGTAGTCGGGATCGGCCTGTGGCAGTTCGAAGGGCTTACTGGCCTTGCCATTGGCATCGACATGGGCGAAGAACGGCCGGGTATAGCTGCCATCATCGCGGCGGCTGCTGAACACCACCCACCTGCCGTTGCTCGACCAGGCATGGTAGCTCTCCGTCTCGGGCGAATTGATCTCGTCCATCGCACGCACCTCGCCAGTGGTGAGATCCAGGAGATAGAGGTCGGCCTCGCGATGCCAGATATGGAAGACACCGTAATGGCCGAGTGTAAACATCAGGTAGCGTCCGTCGGGCGACACACGCGGAATGGTGGCGCTCTTACCGAGGCTGTCGGCCTGGAAGACCAACTCACGGGGACCGAACTGGTAGGTATCGGGATTGAACGATTTCTTATAGATATTGTATTTCACCTCATTGAACCTACGGACGACTTCCACGTCGTGGCTGACGGTGTCGCGGAACTCGAAGTGGGCGCTGCAGTAATAGAGCGTCTTGCCATCGGGTGCCCAAACGGGGAAGACCTCAAACTCATTGACATCATTCTCGAGATTGGTCACCTCGTTCTTTTCCACATCATAGGCAATCAGGTCGCTCACAGCATCGAAAACCTCGATCTTATTGAGGTTGCGCGTATGGAAACTCTGACTGGTCCTGTTGGTGGAATAGGCAATCAGCGGAAGCCATGGATGCCAGGCGGGATAGACACCGGCAGAGAGAATGGAGTCGTTGCGCATGTTGATCTTTCGCAACTTGCCGTCATAGGCGATAACGGTGCCCCCATGGAACTGACGGGCATGGAACTGCATGCGACGGGGGTTGTATTGCTGGTAGTTATGACAGTTGACACACTGGCCGGTGATTTCCTCGCCACAGAGCATATTATTGACCATGACCTGCTCGTCGTAATTCTCCAGACAGCGCTGATTCAGGGTCAGCTCCTCATAAGCGACATAGCTGGGTGAGATGAGTCGGTAGCTGATATATGGGTCGATACTGTCGGTAGAGACCGTGATATGGAAAGGCTTGTATCGCCACCATTTCTCGTCAAGTCGGACAAAGACTTCAACATTGACAGGCTGTTTGTTGCCGACGGCCTTACCGACCAACTCGCGCCAATCGTCCATCTCAGGCTGTACGGCCTTACCACCGCATACCAGTTGATGGTCGCCCACCTTGAAACGTGCCACAATCTCGTCGTAGGGACCGTCGAACTCAAAGGTCAACGGAGCGATATTGACAGGTATCGTCACATCGGTATAGTCGGGATAGATGTGCGGTGTCTTGTTGATGTCAGAAAACTGCCTTGGCACCGAGGCGTTATGACAGGAAGTAAAGAGGAAAGAGGAAAGCGGAAAGAGGAAAAAGATTACCCCTACCATGAAAAGCCTCATCCTATTTCTATCGTTTATCTTTGTAATCATATAGTTCAAAGCTCAAAGCTCAAAGTTAATAAATATAGAGATCGTGGACAAAGAAATAATTATAATAGAAGGTATGACCGAAGCGTTCGAAGAAGATTGTGCGCATGACCTCTTCATCGGAGCTCGGCGCGTTGTTGGCCAGATCCATAAACGCCGCATAGTCATTTTTCACCTGATCGTCGAAAGGCATCTTACTGATATCGACCTGATGTTCCAGATTACCATACAGATAGGCTGCCTCCTGATAATGGACAGGCATACGCTCCTTGGCATGACTCTGTGCATATTCGAAGAAACGGGGCCAGAACATCTGAATATCCTTCTCCCAGAGTGCAGCAATCAGCGACATTTCCTGGAAGAGTTTATCGTCGCTATGGCTTCTGACGAATCTTTCCATAATAAACTTCTCGGCCATCATCATGTCTGTACCCAGGAAATCACCACTGGTCATCAGATGGAAGATGGGCGAGAACTCCGCATCGGCCTTCAACTGATTGGCATGACCGATAAAACGCTCATATTTCTCGGCCCAAGCCTTGTGATAGCGCGTATGTTTCAGCAGAGAGGCATATTTCCGGGCCTCATGATCCTCACCGTTCATCAGGGCGCAACGCATCAGGTATTTCAGGTATTCCGCCCGGAACCCGAACTCAACGCCCTGCTCCAGACACCAGCGATGACAATAGTTGATAAGGCCATAGTTATAGTACATACTGTAACCACAGACCTGCATCATACGCACAGGCACCGGGTCCTGGCAAGACTTTGAGCCATCAATGTAGCGATACATCTGATCACCCTGACGACCAACCCGAAAGAGGGCGAGATTACGCATCATCACAATGGCTCGCGTGGGTTCCTCTGCATCGGCAGCAGCAACAGCTAATACGCCCTCCCAGTCAAGATTCTCCATGCATCGCTCCATGCGGAGTTCCTTGTGGAAGTTATGATCCTTGTACCAGAAGCGGTGGAGGCTATAACCAGCCACAACCACAATGGCCAAATGAATCAAGAGCCAACGGACAGGAATCTTGGTCGGTTTTTTCTTGACGGTTTCTTTCTCTCGCTCCCAGTAGCCGTACATCAGCGCGAAGCACACCAGCGAGCCAACCAGGACATAATAGGGGATATAGAAATTAGGCAATTCCTTGTCGACGACAAACAGGGGCAGGCCCGTCCACCAGATGTTCTGGATGTTTGTCTGACAGAACACATAATTATAATAGAACAGTGGCCAGAACACTATCGACAAGATGGCGACTGCAGAACTTATCAGTTTAGAGTTTAGAGGTGAGAGGTGAGGGGTGAGAGAATACCCTGGCATGCGCCATAGGAGCAGACCCATGAGGAGCACGGATAAGAGGCCATAGAAGCCGATGAGCGGATAGAGCACACCCGTTATTGCAAACAGATAGACAAGGCGCAGATAATATTTGGCCGGCACCAGACGGAAGAGCCACACGGCACCTACGGCAAGCGTCGTACCGATGGTTGCGGTATAGAAATTGCCTCGCAGTTTCAGATAATAGAGCCAATAGCCCAGATCCATATTCATAAGGACGATGGCTGCGAAAGGTATCAGCAATACGGCCATCCACCTGACGGGAATACGGAAGGTACGCCAGATAACCAGCAGAAGCAGAGCCCACCACAACGTGAGGAAGGTGACGCCCAGGGCCGGGTGATAGAAAAACTCCGTGAAATAACAACCCAGCCATGATAGCAGCCAGCCTGAGGTCACCATCTGCTGCTTCAGGAACAGCGGTGTATCCAGAAAGAGATTCAACTCCTGCACCTTCCAGAGAAGGTCGCGCTCGTAGGTGAGCAGACAACCTGCAACAACCAACAGCGCCACCACGACCAAAGCAGGACTTAATAGTTTCAGTTTATCCTTCATTTCCTTGTTAATTGCAATTACGGCTGCAAAGATACAAAAANNCCGCCACTTTCGTTTTTTTTCTAAAAAATTACTTCACGATCACCTTTTCGGTCTTGATAGAGCCGTCGCTCATCACCTTCTTGACGATGGTGATACCCTTCTGAGCCTTGCTCAGACGACGACCGTTGACATCGAAGAGTTGGATAGCGTTAACCTTAGCAGCTGCAGACTTATCAAGCGTCTCAATACCAGTAGCCTCGTAAGCACCAGCATAGTCGAAGCCGTCAGCAGGAGCTGTCAGATAGATACGAACCTCATTGAGGAAGGTGTGAGAACCCTGACCGGCATTGACACCTAAGGTCAGGATACCGTCGGTAACGACCACGCCCTCGATAGAGAGGCTGCCAAGACCACCAACGAATGGGAAGGCCTGACCAATCTCGCCTGCGAAGACAGGAATCTCCTCGTCAGAAGAAGTCTTGCCATAGAAGTAGGTCTCTGACAGATCGACGTCGGTATTACGCTCACCGAAGGCAGCGCTCAGTGTATAGACACCTGCAGGCAGATTTTCGATGGTCTGCTCTACGCGGTAGCTACCACCCCAAGTCTGGAACATGCAATCCTCAGCGATCTCATTATTACCCTTCGGCTGTCCCCAACCGACAGTCAGACCCGGTTTGTTGTAACCCTCAGGTGTGGTCCAACCAGGAACGTTCTCCTCGGTGAAGTTCATGTTATCCTGCTGCTTGTAGATGTTCGGGTTCTTCACGAAGACAGTCAGGTCGTATGACTTCTTAGTCACGTCACCAGTCTCCTCATTCACGGTCTCCGGGAAGAGGTTGTTGTCAGCGTTCTTCAGCTCACCATAGACAAGCTCCTTAATGCGGCTCTTGATCTGGTTAGCCAGAGCGCCGTCATCGGTCAGAGCATTGTTAGCAGCCACCATCAGAGGATCGTCGTCAGCAACGCCAAGATCCTTCAGTGTCTGAGCACCCAAACGGATGCGCTCAACCAGAACGGCCACACCAGTACCCTTACCACCATTTGCATTCTCAGGAGCAGAAGCACCCTCGGTGAAGAGCAGAGAAGCGGTGTTGGCAATTGTCTTCAACTCGTCGATAGCAACTGTCAGTGCAGCGTCATCGGTCAGCACGTCGAAGGTGTAAACGAGCTGGGCTGCGCTCTCAGGATTCTCAGGATCCTCGTTCACCCACTCAGAAGAACCGTTGTACTTGGCAACGATACCCTTCAGCTGGTTATAGAGATCGGTGTTGGCGAACTTGTTCTCAGCATTCTGACGAACAACGTCGATAGCCTTCTTGATATTCTCGTCGTAAGAATCGCAGTTCTGACGGTGATCCTTAACAGCCTGTGTAGCCTCGTCGAGGGTAGCAGCGGCATTCTTGAACTTAGAAGGAGCGGTGTAGCCGTCCATCTCAGCCTCATACTTCGTGATAGCGGCAACCAGTGTCTCATAAGCTGTACCGGCATAGCGCTCACCAGTATTCTCATCACGTGCAGCCTTTGCATTCTCAAGGGCATTTGTCAGAAGCAGGATCTCTTCCAGACCCATAGCATCCGGCATGTACTTCATGGCAGGCTTAGCCAGGATGATCTCCATGTAGGCAGGATCACCAGTCTCGCTACCAGAAGAAGTCCAACGGAGCACATAGTTACCATCTGCCTCAGGTGTAAACTGGAAGGTATACTGTGCAGAACCGTTCACAGCGCCAGTGCTACCATTTACGTTAGGCTTATTGTCAACCACCTTCACGAAGACAGGATCGATAGCCTGGCCATCGGCACCAGCGGTATAGACCTCAAAGCGAGTCTTAGAACCATTGTCCTTCCACATAGCGGTGTTGAAGCTGATGTCATAACGCTTGCCAGCCTCCAGAACCAGGGGATAACCCTCTGTACTTCCGTACTCAGCATAGCCCTCACGGAAATAGAGACCCTTTGTAAAGTCACCACCAGCAGCAAAGTCGAACATACGAGAACCGGAACCGACAGAACTCTGTGCAGGACGATCCTCAGAGCCGAATCTTACGAACCAACCCTCAGGAATGGTATTGGCAGGTGTAGAAGCGAAATAGTCGGGCAGCATATCCTTCGGCTGATCGGTGATCTCGGTCTTACCAATACCAATATAATAGGTGGTATCGCCATAGACACTCTCATCGATACGGAATGAAGGATAGATCTTCGTTACACGGATGGTGTACTTGCCTGTAGGCAGATCCTCATCACCCTCGCGTACCAAAGTAATCTCCTCTGCGAAGCCGTCATTAGGAACCACACTCAGGGCCTTGCCATTCAGGGTAGCCTTCAGGGCAGCGGCATCAACCTTCTTGTCGAAAGTCAGTTTGAACTCCTTGATGCTGTTAGGCAGGTTGAATGAACCATCCTCAGGATCAGCAGCGATCACGATAGGTGTCTCGAGGTCATAAGGATAGACATCATCATACTCATATTCCATCTCTGCATTGAATGTAGCAGTCATGGTGAAGTCCTTCACATCAGTATTTGCGCTTGGACCAGAGGTATAGGTAATGTGATAAGCGGCGTCAGCAGGATTCTTGAAGGTCACAACAACCTCTGCATTATCCTCAAGAGCCTCCTCTGTGAAGATGTAGAAACGACCGTCGGCAAAAGCCTCTACAGAGAACACGCCGATTTCCTGACCGTTAGCAGTCACGGTTACGCAGTCGTTCGGATAAACCAGACGAGGTCTGCCACCCTTCTTCACCAACTCAGGCAGGTTCGTATCGAAACCGAAGTCAACCTTGATAGCCTCGTTAGAGAACTCAACCATCGTACCGAGCTTGAATACCTCGAAGAAAATATTATCGAAATAATAAGTGTTGGCGTCAGCCAGCTCATTCAGGTTGAAAGCGATAGAGGTGAACAAGCCACCAGTGCCATTAGGACCAGCCTGCTGTTCTGTCACCTCACCCTCAGCAGTAAAGGTCTGCCAGTTTTCGGTGAAGTTCACGTTACCCAACATCTCATAGTGGATATAGTCACTGGGTTCAGCGTGAGCCTGTGTGCTGGCCGTAGCAGCAGCATCAGCACGATAGTCGAATGATACGCGATACTTGGTACCGGCAGGAACGATCTCGTTGAAACGGAACCAGAACTGGTTGTCCCAAGCGTCAGACTCCTTGGCAGTAGCCTCAACCATGATACCACGGCTGTCGTTAACACCGATACCTTCAGTGATGACAGAAGGCTGAGGAGCGCCCTTGGCAACCTTCGTAAAGAAGCTGCTCACGTCGTCACCTTCCATGTCGCTGTTGTTGATCAGATTGACCCAACCAACCTGTGCAGCATTACCGGCTTTCTCAAGAACCATGCTCTCGACAGTAACATCTTGCCAGTTAGCACCCTTGATAGCGTGCAGATGAGCGTAGCCCTTGTCCTTGACAAGCTGCTTCAGGTCGACGGTGTAGACATCGCCGTCCTGTGAAAAATACTTGGAAGACCAGCCTCCTTTAGTATTGTCGATCAGGTGAGACTCAGCCTCATTGTCAGACCACTGGCCCTCATCCATGTCACGGTTCAGAAGGAAGCGCGGTGTACCTGCCGATACCGTCACGACTAATTTTGAATACGAGGACAGATCGGCACGGTTAATCACACTGCCATCGCCATAGGGTAATCCGGAAGGTTCTCCGATAACCCAAGCGCAGTCTGCAGTACCTGTAGACCTGGCATTTAACCCCCAACCTTCCCATGAGCAGAAGGGAACTTCCTGCAAGGAAATCTCCTCCGCATTGACATTCATTGCACCCAGCAGCATGGTGGCTACCAGCGCAAGAAACATTTGGTAAGTTTTTCTCATGTTGTTNNGTATATAATAACATACATACATGTTTTTCCAATTGTTTCATTTGCTTTCATTTTTGTGTTCAAATAACAAAAATCCCGCATTTGCCGGGAAAATGCGGGATTTTTGAAACGAAATGAGACAAATATTAAACACCCGTCTCATGCTCGGCGTATTCAGAGGGTGCCACACCGAAGTGTTTCCGGAAGATAGTGGAGAAGNNTAGGCCACCTGTGTGACATTGATTTTCTGTTCTTTCAACAGCCTTGCAGCCTGTTCCAGACGGATATTTCGGATAAACTCGCTGGTGGAGATACCCGTCAGCTCCTTCATTTTCCGATGCAGTTGCACACGGCTGATGCCTACTTCCTGCGTCAGACGCTCCACATTGAAGTCGCTGTCGGAGATATTCTTGTTGATGGCCTTCATGATACGTTCCATCAGCAGCTCGTCGTTGCCACGCACCTCGGGCTGTTCTACCTTTTCTGCCTGTGCCTGCTGAGCGCCGGAATACTTGCCTTTCAGACGGAGACGGCTCTGTACCAGATTCTCGATCACCATGTGCAGTTCCTCCATATCGAAAGGTTTCGCCAAGAAGGCATCAGCACCCCGCTCCAAGCCCTCCAGACGGTTGGCCACATCAGCCTTGGAGGTCAGCATAATCACTGGTATATGCGAGATATTGATATTGGTCTTGATCATTCTCAGCATGGTGAAACCGTCCATTTCGGGCATCATCACATCGCTCACCACGACGTCGTACTCATTGGTAAGCAGTTCTTTCAGACCTTCCTTGCCATTCGGACAGATACCAAACTTATAATACCTACCCAGCTCAGAAGATACATAACGGGCCATATCAAGGTCATCATCGACGATAAGAACATGATATTTCGAAGTGGACGTCTTGGCACGGCTCAGCTGGACGATGTTCGTCTGCTCATCCAATTCCTCGGGTTTGAGGTGGGCCTTACCTAATGGCAGACGGACAGTGAATACGGCGCCCTTATCGTCGGTACGGTTCTGGGCTTCAATTGTGCCATGGTGCATAGCGACAATCATCTTACACAGGTTCAGGCCGATACCCGTGCCATCGATGTGCATACGACGGGAATTGCTGCCTTGATAGAAACGGTCGAAGATATGCTTCAGACTGTCCTCGTCGATGCCCACACCATTATCCATGACAGAAAGTTCCAGTCCCTCCTGCTCCGCTATATGCTTCAGATAGACTGTCACTTCGCCGCCGTCATTGCAGTATTTAAAGGCATTGGACAAGAGGTTGGAGATCACTTTGTCGAACTGTGTCCGGTCGATCCAGGCATCCAGACGCTCCAAACCCTCGTGGTTGAAAGTGAAATGGATATTACGCTCTTTAGCCGGGAAATCAAACATTCTGCAGACGCCCTCGGTAAAGGCCACCAGATCGGTCTGCTGACAATGCAACTGCATCTGCTGTTTGTCAATCTTACGTACGTCGAGAATCGAATTAACTAGGTTCAGGATGCGCTGGGCATTGTGTTCAATCGTATCGACAGCAGGATTTCCATCGCCCTTGACTTTCTTCAAGGCCGAAAGGATGATGGTCAACGGCGAACGGATATCGTGGGTGGCGTTGATAAGGAACTTCATCTTTTCCTCATCCATCTGCCGATTGGCCCTGCGACGATAACCGTAGATGATGAAGCCGACAAGAGCCACAAGCGCCAACAGATACAGGCAGTAGGCCCAGATGGTACGGTACCAAGGCGGCGTGACTTCGATGGTAATGGTCTTTGTGGCCGAATAGAGATCGCCGGCTCGTGCCCGTACCTGAATGGGATAGACGCCTGGCTGCAGATGACTCAGCTGAATGACATTGATGCCCTGGGGATTATGCACCCAAGCCCCGTTTCCGACGCAATACTCATATATCAGACCACGGGGATTATTGAAGTCGAGGAGTGAGAATTCCATCGTCAGTTCTGTTTCCATGTAGGATACCTGGAAACGGTCGATACCCACGACAGGTCTCGAATCATGACCTGCTATGGTAAATCCCGTCAGCTGCACATCCGCCAGTTCCGTCCTGCCACTTGTAATATCCGACGGGCGGAAAGTGGTCAGACCGTCATTGGTGGCAAAACAGATGAGATCGTCATTGGTATGGATACCGACACAGTTGATATACTCCTTTGTAATCAGGCCGTTACCGTTGACATAGCCGACGTAGGCATTCTTTTTCACATCGTACTGCCAAAGTCCCATCGGCGTAGAGCACCAGATATCGCCATTGTCAGCCTCAACGATATAGCCGATGACCTTATCACTCATCGCCTCTACCAACTGTGGCTCACTATCACCCTTTTTATACACATACAGGCCCTCGTCGGTACCTATCAGAATTTCTCCCCGACTCGTGGCACAAAGGAAATTACACTTGATATGCGTCAGCTGCTGCAGCCACCCTTGCGACATAAAGCTGTCGGTCTTGGGGTCATAGCACGACAGACCGTCGGAGGTGGCCAGCCAGATATGTCCCTCCGCATCGGGCATCATAGCCAGCACCCAGTCGTTACAGATATGTCCGCGCAGCGAATCGCGGTCGGCAGAACGGTAATTCCGCAATTGTCCCGTCTGCGGGTTATAGATACACAAACCCTTGGAATAAGTTGATATATAGATATTACCGGCTTCATCGCTGGTGATGTCGTTAAACTTATCGCAATCGAAGGTTACCTTCTTCTGACTCCGGCCCGTCATGGGATCATAGGCATAAAGGGCATCGTCGGTGCCCAGCCAATAGCGCTTCTGCTGATCGCGGAAGATAAATTCCGGATTCGGTGGGCAGGCCGGTTTAGCCACGATGCGCCCCTGCCGGTTGAAGCCATAGATGCCATTACCCTGCACCGTCACCCAGAGCATGCCGCCATCGCCCTCACAGATCGACGACACCGTCGAGCCCAGATCCAGACCCTGCGCACTGAAACTCATGGCCCTGAACTGTGGCGGTGTATGGCGCAGCAGGACCAAGCCCTTGGAATAGCAGGCGATCCAGAGATTACCATTTCTATCTTCATTGACATCCCATATCTTAGCCGTATTCAGGTCGATACCCCAGGCAACGCACTCCACCCGTTCCAGTTTCTGGCTGTTTTTGGGAAGCCGGTACAGACCATCCCCGCGCGTACCTATATATATATCCCCTTCATGATCGCGAAAAGCACTGGCCAGGATGATATTGTTTCCAAGTACCGATACGTCCAGTGGCGCTGGTTTGAGGACACCATCCTTATAGACAGCGATGCCGTGCAGACAGATTACCAGCATCTCACCGTTACGTTCGACAAGTGTCAATACGTTACCGAGAGGCGCTTTCATCTCTGTCACCTTGCCATCAGGCTCACGCCGTGTGACTGCATCACCATAGCCGCTTTTCCAGAAACAGCCCTTGCTATCACACATGAAACAATTAAAGAAACGGTTCTGACCAGGTGTCGTAAAGCCGTCTTCCACATAGGCCAGCTGTTTCTCATTCATTTTAAACAGGCCATAACCCGCCGTAGCGACGAATAACTGTCCCTTGTCACACTCCGTGATACAGGTGACACGGGGTGACACATTGCCTTCAAACGGGTAATGCACAAACGCACCTGTCTTGTAGTCGTAGCGATCCAAGCCCTTGGCTGTACCCACCCAGAGACGTCCCTTACTATCGCAGAACATACTGGATATGTCGTTATTACCAAGCGATGTGGAGTCGTTCTGCCGATGCAGGAAGGGTGTGAAACGATAACCGTCGAAACGGTTCAGGCCATATTCGGTTCCGACCCAAATATAACCGTATTGATCCTGGCAGACTTTGTTGACAAGTCCGCTGGTAAATCGCTCTGAGAAATAGAAATGTCCCATCTGCGCCTGTACCGGCAACAGCACAGCAAAAAGGCCTATGATATAAGAAACAACCCGTTTCATTAGTTATATGGCAAAACTATGTTGGTTCAACTTTAATTATTTATATCGGCACAAAGTTACAAAAAAAAGTGAAATGAACCAAATTTATAGGCATTTTTTTGNNGAAAAACGCTATCACGTTTGTTTCTCTTTCTTTGCTTTTTGTATTTTGCAAAAAACTTATCATCCTGTCTTTTTGCGACACAAAATCCAAAAGAAATGAAACAAAAAGGAAATCCACCTTTACAAACAGAAAAGCCTCGGGAATAAAAAGA
>LXOW01183156.1_pt1 | contig 14854 bp, 16 predicted proteins | sample 1368591 | NCBI WGS metagenome assembly LXOW01 (sample SAMN04884650, study PRJNA319009) | bovine gut metagenome | isolation source: Cow rumen | host: Bos taurus | place: Italy: Legnaro (PD) | collected 2014-07-09 | reverse complement strand
TCCGGTCCTTACGGTGAGTTCCTCCTCCCCAAGGACGATCCTGATTCCCAGGAATACGTATTCGTGGGCGGTGGCGCCGGTATGGCTCCCCTCCGCAGCCACATCATGCACCTGTTCAAGACCCTCAAGACCAAGAAGGAAGTGCACTTCTTCTATGGCGCCCGCGCCCTGGTGGAAGCCTTCTATCTGGAAGACTTTGCGGAAATCGAGAAAGAGTTCCCCAACTTCCACTTCCATCTTGCCCTTGACCGTCCGGATCCCGCAGCCGATGCTGCAGGCGTGAAGTACACCGCCGGCTTCGTTCACAACGTGATGAACGAGACCTACCTCAAGGACCACGAGGCCCCCGAGGACATCAAGTACTTCATGTGCGGTCCGCCCATGATGACCAAGTGCGTATGCGACCTCCTGGATTCCCTGGGCGTTGCTCCCGAGAGCATCCTCTTCGACAACTTCGGCGCCTAAGATCGCCGAAACTCCATAAAAAAACCGGTTCAGATTTGAACCGGTTTTTTTTGTTATCCAACGTAATGCATCATTAGGATGCGGATACAGTCCGAAACCCTTTTCTCGGTGTCCGTGGCCTTTTCGTAAAGCTCTGCGAGGTTCTTGTACTTGGTCATTTCCCGGAGGTCGGGCTCCTGGGTGAAGATGTAACCGATGTAGTTTTCGTAGGCTTCATCGGCCTCATGTTCGAGTTCGGTTACGCGGTCTGCCTGCAGGATAATGGCCGAAGCATTCTTACGGATGTCTATCAGAAGGGGGAAGATGGCCTTGAGGGCCTGGCTTTCCTCCAGGATGATGCGGGAAAGATCCTGCAGCTGAGGATCGATCTTGGCCGGCTGATAGATATTAAGGGCGTTGGAGGCATCTTTGATTACGTCCAGGACGTCGTCCAGTGCCATGGCAATGGTGGACAGTTCTCGGCGCACGCCGGAGGTGAAGAGGGCATGGGCCGACTGCTCCCGGAACTCGGTGAGCTGAGCGTCTCCCATGTGCTCGTTGTTTCTAATCTCGGAGTACACTTTTTTCCAATGCTCCCGGTCAACGGACTGCTGCATCTCACAGAGGAGACGGGCACTGTCACAAAGAAGCTGAGCCTGCCGGTCAAAGATGGGCAGCAGCTCACGCATGGGGTAGAATATACTCGCTAACATCATAAGAAACATTATTTTTTTAACCGAAAAGTCGGTTAAAACAGCAAAACTTTTTCAAAAACCGTCTGATACAACACTTTCTTTTTTACGATGCTTGGAATCCGGAAGTCCCGTGTCTAGCTTTGCCCTTGGACCAAGACCCAAAAACCATGACGCGAAGAAAAAACTCAGGCCGGACTTCTTCTACACATTCCCATCCCGACTCTTCTGCTACCCGCCGCATCTCTGTGGCCATCATCACTGCGCTCTTGCAGGCTCCGGCCTTTTTTTCTTCGTGTGAACACCCTCCAGTAAGCGAAGATGCCCCCATCGGCACGCAAATTTATATACAATGGACTAAAAATACAACACCGCAAGCCATTGATTTATTCTTTTTCGACACCCTGGGAGCCCAGAAACTGGACAGTTACCAGCAAATCCTTCGGCCCCAAGGCTCCGGTCATTCCTACGGCGTATCCGGTACCGGGGCCAAACGGATGGTGGCCCTCTCCGGCACCGCCGGCACCACCGACCCCTGGCTGGAAATCTGCAACTACGGCAGTCTCTGCAAGAAAACCTTCCGGCTGGAAGAGGAGAACCCCGGCGCCCCTAATCTGGTGGCCGAAGCCCTCCTCTCCGATGCCGCCTCCCGAACGCAACTCCTAAACCTGCAACCCATGCTGTCCCAAATCCGGTTGGTTTCCGTCTCCTGTGACTTCAGCGGAAGACCTTATCATGACCCAGCATTTGTGTGCTCCAAAATCTATCTGACAAATGTAGCCACGGAGTACAAACCGCTGGGGCCTGGAGGCGGACATCCGGTATCCTGGATCAATGCCGGGAGCCTGGACAGCGTGGCTACCCAGGCCCTGCCCCACCCCGAGCTCATCCTCAGGCCCGGGCTGGGGCGCTTGGGCCGGGAGCGTCAGTCCCCCAATCTGCTATTCTCCTGCTATGCCAATCCATCGGGGCAAGGAGACATCCCCCGCACACGGCTGGTGCTGGAGGGAACGGTAGACGGCATCCGCTGCTACTACCCCATAGAGATTCCCTCGCTGGAACCGGCCAAGGAGTACCAATTCAGCCTTACCCTCAAACGCATGGGCTCTCCCGACCCCGACATCCCCGTCCAGAGCGATGCCGTGCTGGTAGAAAGCCAGACCATTCCCTGGCAAACGCGAGACCCTTACACTGTTACCTTCTGACATATGAAAAAGACCTTATTCTGCCTTCTTATCGTTCTGGCCGCCTGTACCAGGGAGACCTCTTCACTCCAAGATGTCACTCGGGTCATCCTTAGCACTGCTTCACCTCTCACCCGTGCAGGCGACCCGGACGATAACCGCATCACCGACTACAACCTATATATATTTAATGCATTCGGCGTCCTGGAGGAAAGGGCGTACGTACCCAGCCGGGCCCTCAAGCTGATTGACGGAAAAGTGCAGTACCACACCACCCTACTCAGGGACGTCCCCTACACCATCATTGCAGCCGCCAATCTGGGATACGAGCTACCCTTCCGGACACTGGAGGAAGCCCGCGAATACCGTTACCACCTGGCTTACCCGGACGAGTTCTCCCAGGGCCTCCCCATGGTGGCCTGGCAAGAAGGTGCTACGGTGGGAGAAGACGGAGTGCTGGAGGTGGAGTTGGAACGCCTGATGGCCCGCATAGAGCTCACCATAGACCGAAGCCAGTTGCAGGCCGATATAGATTTCAAGGTGACGGACGTACGCGTGGGAGCCTGCCCCTCCTCCGTCCAGCTGCTGGGCCCCAGCAAGGTGAACGGCCCGCAGGAGACCTTCAGCCTGGGCTACGGCAAAACCGGAAACCAGGTAAGCGCCCTCAACGAAGGCGCCAGCATCAGCCGCAGCGTCAATGTCTATTTATTGGAAAACTGCCAAGGGGACCTCTTGGAGAACGTTCAAACCGACAGTGGCAAAGTCTTCAAGGACGGCCGCTACCAGGACATCTGCTCCTATATAGAATTAAAGGCCCAATACCACTCTCCCACCTATAGCACGCCAACGGGAGAACGCATCATTTACCGGTTCTATCTGGGAGAGGACCTCAACAACTTCGATGTTGTGAGAAACACCTGGTACCGCATCACGGTCTGTCCCCGCGGAGACGGCCTGCAGGAAAGCAGCTGGCGGGTTAACAAAGAGGCTCTGAGAGGTTCTTGAGGCACTTTTTAAGGGAGTCCGTCCAGTAAGGGACAGACAGGCCGAAGGTTTGCTTGACCTTGGTCTTATCCAGAACCGAATAGGCGGGTCTCACCACCTTGGACGGGAACTCGTTGCTGTGGCACGGCTGAATATCACAGTCCGTATGCCCGGAGAATTCTGCGATGGCCTTGGTAAAGTCATACCAGGAGCATACGCCTTCATTACTATAATGGTATATAGATACCCGGTCGGGGCCGGGTATGACGCCGTCCCATGCCTGACCGGCCATCTTTACTAGGGCTTCTGCGAGGTCCCCGGCATACGTGGGAGTACCCACCTGGTCAAAGACCACCTTGAGGGAAGGCTTTTCGGACGTAAGGCGTAGCATCGTCTTCACGAAATTCTTACCATACTCACTGTACAGCCAGCTGGTCCGAATGATCAGATGCCGTACGCCGGAACGCAGGATGGCCTCCTCACCGTGGAGTTTGGTACGGCCATAAGCACCCGTGGGGCAGGCGGGAAGGTCTTCCCGGCAAGGCGTGTTGTGAGGCTCGCCGCCAAACACATAATCCGTAGAGATGTGCACCAGCAGACCACCCACTTCCTTCATGGCCAGGGCCAGGTTCTCAACCGCCTTGGCGTTCAACAGTTCTGCCAGCGGCTCGTTATCTTCGGCCGCGTCCACGTTGGTATAGGCAGCACAGTTGATGATAGTATCTATCTGATTTTCGGCCACCATGGCCCTGATGGCCGCAGCGTCCGTGATGTCCAGTTCTTCCACGTCCGTGAAGACAGCTTCCGAAAGAATCCTTCGGAGGCTCATTCCCAACTGGCCGTTGGCACCGGTTACCAGGATCTTCATTCTGCGTAATAGTCTATGGAATAGTCAAACAAATCCGTGGCCTGGGCCAGCAGCGGATGGTGTTTATCCTTCTCAGACAGGAGGATATCGGCCTCGGGGATGCGCCAGTCAATACCCAGGGCGGGGTCGTTCCATGCGATGGCGCCTTCGGATTCGGGAGCGTAGGGATAGTCGCACTTGTACTGGAAAACCGCCTCCTCGCTCAGAACCACAAAACCGTGGGCGAAACCGCGCGGGACAAAGAACTGCCGGTGGTTTTCCTCGGACAGTTCGCAGCACACATGCTGGCCAAACCAAGGCGAGCCGCGGCGGATATCCACCGCTACGTCCAACACCCGGCCCCGGACCACACGCACCAACTTACTCTGGGCACAGGAGCCTTTCTGGTAATGCAGGCCGCGGAGCACGCCGTAACGGCTCTTGCTCTCGTTGTCCTGTACAAAGTGAAGGGGGCGCACGGCCGCGTCAAAATCACGCTGGCTCCAGCTCTCCATAAAATAGCCTCTCTGGTCTCCAAACAGTTTGGGTTCGATGACCAGCAGACCCGGTATAGCCGTTTGCTTAATCTCAATCATACAGACCGTTTTCCACGTCATCGGCCAGCTTCAGAAGATACTGACCGTATTGGTTCTTGGCCATGGGCCTCGCCACTTCCCGGATGCGGGCCGGAGTGGTCCAGCCCTGCTGCAGGCCTATGGCTTCCAGGCAGGCCACCTTGAGCCCCTGGCGCTTTTCAATGGTTTCAATGTATACGGAGGCCTCTGACAGGGAGTCGTGCGTGCCGGTATCCAGCCATGCAAAACCGCGTCCCAGCGTCTGGACCTTGAGCTGCCCGGCCTTCAGGAATTCCTGGTTCACCGTAGTGATTTCCAGCTCTCCACGGGCCGAAGGCTTGATGCTCGAAGCCACCTCCACCACCTTGTTGGGATAGAAGTACAGGCCCACCACGGCATAATTACTCTTGGGGTGCTCCGGCTTCTCTTCAATGGAGAGGCAGTTGCCGGCCTTGTCAAACTGGGCCACGCCATAACGCTCGGGATCACTGACCCAGTAGCCAAATACGGTGGCTTTGTTATCTTCTTCGGCCGTACGGACCGCCTCTTTCAGAAGCGTTGTAAAGCCGGAACCGTGGAAGATATTGTCTCCCAGCACCAGGCATACGCTATCGTTTCCGATGAATTCCTTGCCGATGATGAAGGCCTGGGCCAGACCGTCCGGAGAAGGCTGCTCCGCATAGGAGAAATGTACGCCATAATCTTCTCCACTGCCCAGCAGACGTCGGAAACCCGGAAGGTCCTGCGGGGTGGAGATGATAAGGATATCCCGGATACCCGCCAGCATGAGAGCGCTGATGGGATAATACACCATGGGTTTGTCATAGATGGGCAGGAGCTGCTTACTCACGCCCTTGGTAATGGGATAAAGCCGGGTTCCGGATCCTCCGGCCAGTACAATTCCTTTCATAGGCTATGCATTGACATTCCGATGTGACCACCAGCCCCAGTAACGAAGACCGGTAATGAGAAACAGATAAGGAAGCATATATAACTTACGACCCAAGCCCTTTACACTGCGAAGGCCCAGGACAAATTCAGAGCGCCACGGATGCAGGCGGGACTGCCTCCGGCGCTTCGCGCTCCACTCTTTCTTATGCTGATTATAAAATTCGGCATCACTGATGCCATACATGATATACCGTGATTTTAGCTCTGCATAGCTGTTATCCAATATTTCATAACAGACTACGTTAGAGTAACCTATGCTGTATCCTCCGCCAGTTATGCGTTCACACAGGTTGGTATCATCGGCAAACCGGAGAGTTGTGTCATAGGGGAACTCGTCCAGAATGATCTTTTGCACCAGGAAAGGGGTTCCAACAATGGATTTCGGGCCCTCCGTAATCTTGTACTTCCAGCGCTCGTTGTTACAACGGGCCAGGTAGGAATCAAGGTTCCGGATGCGCGTGAGCATACCGCAATATACGTAACCGTGGAAAAGCATATATGCTTTGAGCCGTGAAATGGAATCCGGATCGATCTCATTGTCGCACCCCATGAAAAAAACATACTTTCCCGAGGCGGCATTGATGCCAATCTGACGGGCCAGGGCGATTCCCTTGCCAGGGTCTGTCAAAAGGGTGACGGAGTCTCCGTATCCACGAATCACATCCAGCGTGCCATCCGTGGAATGCCCGTCAACCACAATGAGTTCGTAAGGGTTTGTAGCCAACGCAGAATCCAGTGCATGGGCGATGCCGTCCACTGCGTTTTTGCATACTATTATGATGGAAACCTCCTTCATACTCTGCTAATAATAAGAAACCGAGGCGTAACAAGGTCTCAAAGCCAGATGGCGATGAATGCTGAAACCATTCTTGTTTACGCCGTCGATATCGTGATACTTCCCAACATAGACACGGTCACCGTTGTGGTCGGTATCGGAGCACCACACGAAATCGTGCCACCAAAGGAACTCATTCCGGGCATAATACCAGGCGAAAAAAGTCCAGGCACAGACCACTGCCGGCGGAAATGAACAGCCGGATTCCAGTAAGACGCCGGGCTGGACGGCACGGGATTCCTCCAGAACCGACTTTTTAATCAGGTGCCAGCTATTGTCCAACGGAAGATCCATAAAGGCTTCGGCCAAATACCAGTCCTGGTTGTAGAAACACGGCTCAGACACGGCAGGGTCCGTGCCGAAACAGTCCCGCAAAAAGCGGAGGGTAATGGCCTGCCCGGCAATAACCGACGGGCACCAGATGAGGATATAACCTTCCTGCTCCGCCTTTTTCAGAACCGAATCGTCAAAAGGGACGGGGGCTTCCACCATATCAGCCTCGGAAAGGCCCAAGACAGAAAGCAGCGGACGAAGTTCTACAACAGAGATTCTTTCCATCTTTGGTAAGCAATTACTTCTTCGGCAGTGGCCAGATGGCCCATTGCGCTATATTTTTCGATACGTTCAAATTCGGCCTTCAGGCGGTCGAAACGGTATCCCCAGCCACTGTCCACAAACCAGTTCAGGTTACGGACCGGCGCATTGTACAAGATGATTCCGCTTCCGCTATCCAGCACTTCCCTCAAAAAAGAAAGGTAGGCACGGTACTGATGTTCATGGGAGGCCACCAAAGCGAGTTTCTTCCAGCCCCTCTCCATGGCCATCTTTACCACTTCAATGGCCTGCTGACGAGTGTGTAGCGACTTGTCCTCGTGAATCAGGTCCTTTGCCGGAACCCCTTGGTTCAGGATAAAGGGAGCCACCTCTTCGTAGGGAAAACTGCCGTAATCTCTGTCAATAATGTTCCCGCTGAAGACGATGCGGTCTACCATCCCGTGCTTATAAAGCTCCACCGCTTTCTGGAAGCGGAAGAAGCCATCTCCTTCGAGCAGGACGGCCGCATCGGAGTGCGTGAGACAGTCATTGTCCACGATAGCCAGAATTATTTCCCTATCAGTAATCATGGGGCTAAAGGTCTTCCCAGAAAATAGGATCCCGGGCGGGAATGTCCTTGTTTATGGTTTTGCCGATAAGGGTCTTGCGGAACTTCGGCGGAATTCCCAGGGCCGGACGCAACACATCCAGATCCTCTTCGGAAATCACCTGTCCCTTCTTGAGATCCCGCTTGGCATAGAGGCAGCGACGCTGGACGAAGACGGTTTCGCCCTCTTCCTTCACTACTTCCTTGCGAGTGCTGCCCATAGCGCGTTCCACCTCACGAATGGAATCTACCATGAACTTGAATTCGTCCGGCTCCATGGAATGCGGGTGGTCGGGCCCCTTATCCTTCTTGTTCAGCGTGAAATGCTTTTCAATCACACGGCCGCCCAGCACTACGGAAGCGAGGGCCACCACATGGCCCGGGGAATGGTCGGAATAACCGGTGAGGCAGTCGAACGCGCTCTGGTAGGTCTTCAGCACGTTCACGTTGGCGCTGTCAATCTTCGAGGGATAGTTGGTGATGCACTGCATGAGCACCAGATCCTTGTTGCCGGTCTTTTCAATGGCGCGTACAGCCTCGTCTATTTCGGACATGGTTGCATCGCCAGTAGCCAACATCACAGGAATACCTTTGGAAGCGATATACTCCAGCATTTCCAACCAGGTGATTTCTCCGGATCCAATCTTGATGAAAGGCAACTTCATATCGGCACAAAGATCCACGGCTTCCTTGTTGTATGGAGAAGTAGAGAAGTCGATCCCCACCTTCTTACAGTAGTCGGCCAGTTCCTGATGCCACTCCATGGGGAACTCCACATCCTTGAACACCTCCGTCACCGTACGGCCCCACGAGCCGTGCACGCCGTGAAGGGTCATCTTGGAGAAACCGCCCTCCGAGACGATGCTCTCGGCCTTGAAGGTCTGGAACTTGGCGCAGTCGGCGCCGGCTTCCTTGGCAGCGTCAATCAGCCGCTTGGCTTTGTCCAGGCTGCCATCGAAGTTACCGCCGATCTCGGCGATGAAATAAGTTGGATAGTCCGGACCAATCATCCGGTCCCCAATCTTGATATTCTTGTTAAAATTCAGCATATCGGGCGGTTATTAGTTTAAGCGTTTGAAACCGGACTGGCATACGGGACCTTCAAGGGCCTTCATGACGTCCTTGCCGTCCTCGAACTCGCGGATGTCTGCAAAGACCTTGTCCAGTTCATAGAAATAGTTATCCAGGATTTCCGGGGTGTGGGCAATGCAAGGATACATGCTGTTGCCGGCCAGAAAGCCTTTTTTGAGCATCTGCTGGCTAATGTAGGTCTTGTAGGCAAGATGGTTGGGACTGTCAAAGTTGTAGCCGGCCAGGGCGGGAATACCCCACTGGGTAATCTTGAGGCCGTATTTGTCGGCCAGGGCCTGCCAGCGCTTCTTGTTTTCAAGGCCGATGGCGGTAATGGTCTCCCAGCTCTTGATGCGCTCCATTTCCTTGAGGGCGGCGAGGGCAGCAGTGGGGCCGATGCGCTCGGTCCAGAACGTGGAACTGATCCAAGAACCCTGGGCCGCGTCCATGATTTCCTTCTTGCCGATGACGGCAGCCAAGGCATACCCGTTGGCCATGGTCTTGGAGTAGATGGTCATATCCGGAATGACGCCGTATTTCTTAAAAAGGCCGCCAAAGGTTTCCCGAAAACCGCTGGTGCACTCGTCAAAGATGAGCACGATGCCATGCTCGGTGCAAAGATTGCGCACCTTCTCCAGGAAATGGTTTTCAGGGCCGAAGTTACGGCACACCTCCATCTTCACGGCCGCCAGATCCGGGTTCTCCCGGACAATCTCCTGCAGCTCATCGAAGTTGTTGTAGTGGAAAGGAATGGCCGTTCCACGCAGCTCGCGGGGAACGCCGTTGGTGGGAATACCAGGAAGCAAGTGACCAGCCAGGGCATCGCTCTCTCCCAGATTCACGGACACATACCAGTCGTGCCAGCCGTGGTAGCCGCAGATGGCCACTTTGTCGCGGCCCGTATAGGCACGTGCGATGCGCACGCACATGGAATTGGCTTCGCCGCCGCCGCGGGTGTAACGCACGCCGCCGGCCCAGGGCTCCATTTGGAGGAGTCTTTCGGCCAGATACACTTCCTCGGGGCAATTGAGGGTGGTCATATTGCCGGCCTTAACCACTTCCATCACGGCAGCATCCACGGCGTCGTTGGCATAGCCCAGTGTATTGGTGCCAATGCCCATCATGGAGCAGTCAAAGTAGTGGTTCCCATCCAGGTCCCATACCTCACAGCCTTTAGACCTGCTGTAGTAGGAGGGCCAGTTCTCCGGAAGAAGCTGTTCGGGGCGCTTGGAAAGAAGGGAGGTCCCTCCGGGTATCATCGTTTTCGCTTTCTTGTAAAGCTCTTGACCTTTTCCCATGTCGTTATTTGATTATTTTGTCATTTGCCAGTGATTTGGCATAACCTTCATTTCGCATAATGGAGGCGTTGATATCCTTCACCTCCTTGTGGGTGTTCAGATAGGCCACATAATCGGCGCAGTGTCTGTCGATTCCCACCTCTTCGATGAGGGCCTTGATGACTTCGAAGTCCCGCTGCTCGTCCACGGTGATGCGCAGTTCGCTTAAGTCTACGTCGTTCACCACATTAAAGGACTTGAACAACTGGCCACCCATGACCGTAGAGTTATTCTTTATGTAGGGCGTCACGTGTTCATGCTCGCTCATGAGCTTGGCTTCTTTCCAGGCTTTTTCCAGGGCGGAGAAAGTGAATACCTCTACATCCATGCCGTCCGGATAGGTGGGGATGAGCGTGTTGGAAGCATAGTCGTACCCGCCATCGATGCAGGTGCGGATGACCTGGTCGATGATCTCCGGATCGATGAGCGGACAGTCCGAGGTGACGCGGACCACATAGTCCGGCTTTTCCGGACAGGCCGTCTGGTAGAATCGGTCCAGAACGTCATTCACGGAACCCTGGTGGTAGGGGACCCCCACTTTGTTGCAAATGTCGATGATATACTTGGAGCCTTCTTCATCGGTGGTGGCCACTTTGAGTTGGGAAATAAGTTTGGACTGCAGGATGCGCCGCAGATGAACTTCCAACAGGGTGACGCCGTTCACTTCCTTCAGGATTTTGGCCGGAAGGCGGGTAGACCCGTAACGGGCCTGTGTGATGGCTAAGACTTTCATTACACGGTAAAATCAGGATCGACAAACTTACGGATATTCTCCCGCATGGATTCCACTGTCTCCCACTGATCATTGTTATCCGAGGCATAATAGAATCCGTCGGGAACCGGCTTGGCGTTGTGATGGCGGATATAGTCTTCCTTGCTACGCTTACCGGTGAAGGTAATGGACGGGAGGATGGCGTAATACTTGCCGATATCGATGGTGTTGAGCGAATCCGTGGGCGTAATCATTTCCTCGTGGAGCTTTTCTCCAGGACGGATGCCCACCTCTACCTGCGGCAATTCCGGAGCGATGGCAGTAGCGACGTCCGTGATGTGATAGGAAGGAATCTTGGGAATGAAGATTTCCCCTCCCAGGTGATGGCCCAGGGCCCACATAACCAGGTCAACGCCGGCCTGTAGAGAAATGTTGAAGCGGGTCATGCGCATATCGGTAATGGGCAGTTCCTTGGCACCCGATCTCTTCTTATCCAGAAAGAAGGGGATGACGGAACCGCGGGATCCCATGACATTGCCGTAACGCACCACCGAGAAACGGACGTCCCGGGGGCCGCTGATGTTGTTGGCCGCCACGAACAGTTTATCCGAGGTAAGCTTTGTGGCGCCATAAAGATTGATGGGGGCGCAGGCCTTGTCCGTAGACAGAGCCACAATATCTTTCACGTGGTTGATAAGCGCCGCGTCAATGACATTCTGCGCGCCAAACACGTTGGTCTTGATGCATTCATCGGGATTGTATTCGGCCGTATCCACCTGCTTGATGGCCGCTGCGTGAATGATGACGTCAATTCCCTCGCAAGCCCGGATGAGACGATCCTTGTCCCGCACGTCGCCGATAAAATAGCGCATCATGGGGAATTGATCTTCCGGATAAATCTGCTTCATGTTGAACTGCTTGAGTTCACCACGAGAGTAAATGACGATCTTCTTGACCTGGGGATAATCCCGCAGGATGGTTTCCACGAATTTCTTACCGAAAGAACCGGTGCCTCCGGTAATCAGTACGGATTTTCCATTTAACATATCTTACTCACTTCCTATTATCTTACAAAAGTACTAATTATTTACTGAAAGGTCAAAAATTGTCGTACCTTTGTCCAATGAATAAAGAAAAACTAAAACTGTTTTTTGAAGGCCGAAAAGGTCTCCTTCCCAAGATAGCCGCCGCCTGCAGCAAAGAGAAAGATATCATCTGGTTCCACGTGGCTTCATACGGCGAATTCGAAGAAGCCAGACCCGTCATCGAGGCCACCCGCGCCCGTTTTCCGGATCGGAAAATCCTCTTGACTGTCTTCTCCCCTACCGTCTACATTCCCATGCAGAACTATGAGAAGGTTGACTGGGTTTTCTACCTGCCGCTGGATACGCCCTGGGATGTCAGGCGCTTTCTGGACGCCATCCAACCTTCAAAAGCCATTTTCACGCTGACAGACTTATGGCCTGTACTCCTGAACGCCCTCCGTCGCAGGAAAATCGATACGTACATGATGTCACTACACATGGAGGAAACCAACTATCACTTTAAATGGTGGGACTTCATGTTCCGGCAACTTATCCGGAACTGTTACAAGACCGTGCTCGTCAGAGACGCCGAAACCAAACGCCTGCTGGACCGACTGGGAGTCAAAGACGTACGCGTAACCGGCGATCCCCGTATGGACCGGGTGGCGACCATCGCCGCCAGTGAATTCAGCGACCCTGTCGTGGATGCCTGGTGCCAGGGGGAAAAGGTGTTTGTCGCAGGAAGCACATACCCTATCGAGGACCAGATGCTCCTGCAATTGGCCAACTCACATCCGGAGGACCGTTTCCTAATTATCCCGCATGAAATCGAAGAAACGTCCGTGAACACACTTATCAATGGTGCCCAGCATGGTGCCATTCGTTATACGTCTTCCCGGACCGATGACCCCGGGATTTCCCGCGCCCAAATCTTGGTGGTGGATACCGTTGGCCTGCTGTCGCGCCTATACCGCTACGGATTCGCCGCTTTCGTCGGCGCCGCATTTCAGGATCCTACACCACATAGCGTAATTGAACCCGCTGTTTACGGACTGCCTGTCATATTTGGTCCAAACTACATCAAAGACACCCACTGCGTGAGTTTAATCGCGCAGAAAGCAGCTTTTTCCGTTTCAAATCTGGAGGAATTCACAAAAGTTTACGAGCAATGCCGTAACAATGCATCATTTGTCCAGGAAGCGGGCCAACGGGCAAAAGCCTATTGCGAAGCGTCCATCGGTGCCACCGATGCCATCATGGATATCATTTTTGGCTAAGCCAGATATTTGGCTGTAAAGGTTTTTCCGGAAGCAACCAAATCTTCAGGAGTTCCAGCAAACACCACTTCTCCACCCCGGTCACCGGCATCGGGTCCCAGGTCTATGACCCAGTCGGCGCTGCGGATCACGTCCACGTTGTGCTCCACCACAATGACCGTGTGGCCCTTGGCAATAAGCACGTCAAACGCCTTCAGGAGCTTCTCTACATCGTAGAAATGAAGACCCGTGGTGGGCTCGTCAAAGATGAAGAGGATGCGCTCGCGGCCGCCGGAAGCCAGCGACAGGAAGTACGCCAGCTTGATGCGCTGGCTCTCACCGCCGCTCAGCGTGCTGGACGGCTGGCCCAGCTTGATATCTGTCTCTTATACACATNNGCTCTCACCGCCGCTCAGCGTGCTGGACGGCTGGCCCAGCTTGATATAGCCCAGCCCCACATCCACCAGCGGCTGCAGCTTGGCGGCAATGGACTTGGCCGCATCTTCCTTCTGCGCGCCAAAGAAGGCAATGGCCTCCTCCACGCTCAGGTTCAGGATATCATCCACGTTCAGGCCATGGTAGCGAACCTCCAGGATGTCCGGTTTGAAGCGTTTGCCACCGCAACTCTCGCAGACCATGGTAACATCGGCCATAAACTGCATGCCAATCTTCACAAAGCCGTCTCCCTGGCACTCCGGGCAGCGGCCGCCCTCCTGGTTAAAGGAGAAGAACGAAGGCGTGTATCCGTTGATGCGGGCATACTGCTGCTCCGAAAGGAGTTTGCGGATATCGTCGTACACTTTCAGATAAGTGACGGCGTTGGAGCGGGAACTCTTGCCAATAGGGTTCTGGTCCACGTACTCCACGCGGGTAATGCGATTGAGGTCACCGGCCAAACCCTTGAACGTGCCCGGAAGGTCTCCGGTCTCGTTGAGACGGCGGTGCAGGGCCGGGTACAGGATGTCTCCCACCAGCGAGCTCTTGCCGCTGCCGGAAACGCCGCTTACCACGGTGAACGCGTTCAGAGGGAACTGGACGTCGATGTCTTTGAGGTTGTTCTGCATGGCGCCCTGCACGGTAATGCTATACCGCCAGGGGTTCTTCTCCCGCACATACGGTTTCCGGATACCGGCCAGGTACTGCAGGGTCAGGGATTGAGATACGCTCGCCCCTTCGGGACTCGGTATGACAGGGTTNNTGCTCTACCACCACCACGGTGTTGCCAATGTCCCGCAGGCGCTTGAGCACGGAAATGAGGCGCTCGGTATCGCGGGGATGCAGGCCGATGGAAGGTTCGTCCAGGATGTACATACTGCCCACCAGGGAACTGCCCAGGGCCGTTACCAGGTTCACCCGCTGGCTCTCTCCGCCAGACAGGGTATTCATGGTACGGCTAAGGGTAAGGTACCCAAGACCCACGTCCTCGATGCACTGCAGCCGGTACACAATCTCCTCGATGGTCTTCCCGGCCACCTCCTGCTCATACGCGGTTAACTCAACGGCTTTAAACCATTGGAGGAGCTCCTCCACGGTCATAGAAAGCAGCTCGTGGATGGTTTTTCCTCCCACTTTAACGTACAGGGCCTCTTTGCGGAGGCGGCTGCCGCCACAGGCGTGGCAGGTGGTGCGCCCGCTGTAGCGGGACAGCATGTATTTGTACTGGATCTTGTAGCGGTTGCTCTCGACCCATTCAAAGAATTCGTCTATACCCACGATGGTGGACTCGTCTCCCTGCACGGAGCGGCTCTCCCAGAGCGTGCGCTTCTGGGCGTCCGTAAGCTTGCAATAGGGTTCGAAGAT
>LXOW01353606.1_pt1 | contig 14855 bp, 26 predicted proteins | sample 1368591 | NCBI WGS metagenome assembly LXOW01 (sample SAMN04884650, study PRJNA319009) | bovine gut metagenome | isolation source: Cow rumen | host: Bos taurus | place: Italy: Legnaro (PD) | collected 2014-07-09 | reverse complement strand
ACAACAAACGGTGCTTCATCGCCTGTCAACGGTTGAATTTTTACTTTGCGTATCATAGGTGGTCTCCTTATCCAAATGAAACATAGAATTTGCGTTCGACAACATCGTCGCCAAACTTTTCTTTTAACTTTTTGTATTTTGCCGTAGGCTGATAAAGACCGCACACGGAAATAAACATACCGTCAACATCATCGTAGCGGTCGCCCTCATCTTCACGAGAGTGGTAGTCCACGAACAGTTCAAGCCCTGTCTCTTTCTTGAACGAGCCAGCAAGTCGCACCCACGCATTGTAGAGGTCAACCAACTCTTCGCTGTCGTCCTTTCTGAGTTTGCCATCATTGAGGGTATCGTTAAGGTCGAGGTAGTCCATACCGTCATTGTCAGGTTCATACTTCTCATACTTCTGAACGAAATCATCGACGAGAGCCTTATCACCAACGATGGTGGCAAGGGTTTCCGTCTTGATTACGTCCGCATAGTTAGCACTATAGCCCATCGACATATTATACTCCTTGTTAAAGTTCTATATTAAATATACCTAATTAAATCTAGTTTGTCAATAGGTCTTTAACATTTTTGTGTAAACTTTCATAAACACGGTTCACACAGAACCATCCGGCAGTTGAACCGGGACTCCAACAGCGGCAGGGTGATAACCCAAGTTGGAAATCAGGTTGAAACAGAAAGAAAGCCCCCAATTGGGGGGCCATCGGCAGTAGTACCCAGGATTAGGCCACCTTTACCGACTTCAATTGTCCTACGATGTCAAGGATATTGTTCATGGGCTTGAANNACGAAAGATGCCTTTTGACTTGCAAGGACCAACTTGGCACGTTCATCCGCATTGTTGGGCGTGGGGAACAACATATTGACTGCGATTTCGGTTTCGGTCTTGTTGAGTTTGATGCCAGCAAATTGCTTTGCAATTTCGTTGAGTTTGCCCATGTATTGCGCCACGCCCTGCAAAACATACTTTGCTTCTTCCATGCGGTCATACGCACGTGCGGAGTGACGAATGTTGATGGTGTTTTCAACGTTCTTGAAAGCAAAATTAAACTGGTTCTGACACACGATGCGGAGCGGAGTAATCGCAGCGGACAACTGATACTTTCCGTTGAAAGAATTACGGAAAATAACGTAGGGCTTGAAAACATCACCCAAGATGTCTACCTCGGGGAGTTCGGCGATAAGGTAAATCATGCCCGTGTGGGTCATGCCGCCCTTGACGAACTTCAAACCGTCGCTGATGTAGTCAACGAATGCAAAGCCATCCCGGTTCTGCACGACCTCGTACTTTTCACCCACGGTTCCCAGAATGTGCTTGGTGACCTCGCCCTTGGTGTTAGTGGTGGTGTAGGTGGTAGCCACCATTTCGGGGATGNNATCTTCTACCGCCGTGCTGTCAATGGTGGTGCCGATGCTTGCCCAAGAAGCGATGCGGGGAAGAGAAATGATGTCTGCCATAATGTATCTCCTTTGTTTGGATGTTTTTGTTATTTGTTTTAATTACGTAATTAAATATAACTAATTGAATTTGGTTTGTCAATAGGTAAATCAAATTTATTTTAAATTTTTTCCTGATGGAGAACTTCAGGTTCAACCTGCAGTTCCTGCTTTTCCAGGGCAGGGGTGATAACCCAAGTTGAAAATAATAAAAAATTTATTGAAAACCCCCGAAATTCGGGGGTTTTGGGCAATTCAGGTTTACCTGCAGGATTCCCTTCAGACTTCTTTAGGTCAGGTCTGTGAGGGTGTGGCTAATGCGGTCATACTCCACATTCCTAATGGAATAGGTAGTTGGCTTATGTCCTACACTTTCCTCAATCTCGGCAAGGCTCATCTTGTAAATGCAGGAAATCCAAGAAATTTCTTCACCGTCCCGATAGAAAGTTTCCTCACCGTCAACCTCAATGGCTTCGCCGCAGTCGTCGGGGTCAATATCCCCAGACAATCCGAAGTGTTCCATTTCAGCCTTGAAGTCTTTGAGCAGGACTTCGTGGGCATCTTCTGCCTTTACGATTTTGGTGTGGAACAGAGGACAGCCGTTGTTGGCGGTCGGGTCTCTCCAATCCACCAGGGAAAGGACTTTGTATTCCTGCTTGATTTGTTCCATATTCATAGTTGGTCTCCTTACGAAATAGACTGATTAGATGCCAATTCTTCCATATCCTGAACAATGGTTAAGGCAATGCTAAAAATTTGGTGGATAGGGCGAACCCTAGTGGCAACAACATACTCCATAGCAGTTGCGTTGAGCGAGAGGTTGCGGATACTCACTTGAACGGCAGGCTCTTTCTTCTTGTGCTTTACCCACATCGGAGCAAGGCAAAGCGAGAAGCCCCTAGTCTTGAACTGAAACACAGTGCCGATTTTCTTCTTTACGATTTTGGTCTTTACGATGCTCCCATCACAGCACATTTCAATGCCGAGTTCGGGAATGGTCTCACTTACATTCTTGAACGCTTCCCTAACATCGTGGACTTCGTGTGTGTTGAAGTAGTCTCTTTCATAATAGGTCATAGGTTGTCTCCTTGTTGCTTATAGTATAAATATACCTAATTAAATCTAGTTTGTCAATAGGCTTTATCATTTTTTGTGTAAAAACTGGTTTACAATCGAGGGTTAAAACAACCATTCGAGAACCAGTCGTCGCCGATTCGAGTCCACGGTGGGAAGGGTGATAACCCAAGTTTAACCGACGACCGACGCAAAAAGAAATGCCCCTTTCGGGGCTGATGAATAGAGGGTTTTTAGTATTTGACACAGAGGGCACGGCAGACTTTTTTCGCCCGTTTGATAAGGCGTTCCTCATTCTCGATAACCGATTTGGGTGCGTGGATAGCACGGAGCAGGGCTAACTGACCCAGACGGAAATCAAGTTCCTCGATAGCAAGTTTTCTCATGGTGGCAATTCTTTGGAGACATTCGAACATAGTCTATCCTTTTTTAAGGTTTACTGACCCCGACCACCGAGGTCTTATACTTATATATCGTATCGAGAAACAAAAATGTAAAATGAAAACTCAACTTTTTTTAATCATCTTTTCTCATAAAATAAATTCGGCGAACACGGTGGCACTCTGGACACCAACCNNCCCTCGTTATACTTGTTAAGCACCACCGCTTCAATGTATGAGCGAACCTTGTTGTCAAGCAGTTCTACTATGAACCGACCCTCTTCGCACATACTATTCTTGTCTAACGGATAGGCCACGAACAAGCCATACTGACCCTCCATAACACGCATATCTCTTATGCGGATAGCATCGTTCAACTCCACCGTTACCATAGCCTTTGTGTAGGCTCTGTTGCTGACCTCATAGATATTTACTTTCGTGACCCTGATACCGCAATCGGGTTCAATCACTTTGTATTGGATAGCCATAGTAAACTCCTTTGTTGTTTCTACTATAAATATACTTAATTAAATCCAATTAGTCAATAGGTAATTAAACATTTTTCCATTCGGCAGCACATCGCCTCCAACCTGCAGCCCCAGCTTCATGGGTGATAACCCAAGTTGGAAATCCAGAGGGGGCAAACGAAAACCCCCCTTTCGGGGGGCAGGGAGAAATGGATTTTTTATTCTTTCTTTGTCACAGTGATTTTGCTGTAATCTACCCCCTTATCATCATCGGGAGTAGAAATGATGTTATCGCCAAAGATAATGCCCTCTCGTTGGTCTTCGGTAAGGTATTCCTCGCTATCGGCATTAAGGCGTTCATCGTAGTCCACAAGGTTAGTGTTGTGGTTCGGGAAATAGCCGTCATCTTCTTCGGAGTTGAGCAAGCCGAGGCGGTCAAGCATATCGTAGGCTTCATCTACATTCATTTGTTCTTTGTAGGTTTCTACCCAACCCTTTTCCTTATCGTAGGCGAAAGTGCCGTAGTATTCCGTCACCTGCTCTTCCCCCCATTCGCAAAGAAATTCAATGTCGGGATAAAGTTCACAAATTTTCTTCATCAGTCCAACCGCCGGGCCCCACGCACAATCGGTGTTAAAGTCAAGGCTACCATTCAGTTCAAGCAGGTTGTGGAGTTCTTCTTTCGTGTTCACCAATTCGCCATTACCATCGTAAAAAGCGGTGTGGCAAAAACCCCATTTCGAACCCCATACGTGAACGCAGAACGCATACCAATCATCGTAGCCGTATTCTTTGAGGTTGTATTCCCTTTGCTTGCGTTCCTCTTCTTCGGAGTAGTCCTTGTTCTCTTCAAGTGTGCCATCTTCGTGCTGAATAAACGAGGACATACCCATAAGTTTCTTAATGCCGTCTGGCATAGGAATAAGGGTATTGCCTTCCACTTCCAAAAGGCTGTCGCTCCAATTCGCTTCCTTGCTCACGACAATGTTCTTGTCAATGAAAGTGTGGATTTGCTTCTTTGCTTCATCGTTCTTTGCGGTGAGCGTGATAATGTTGTGGTTCCAATTAGGCATAATACATTCTCCGTTGTTTAGGGTTGTTGTTTCTATTATAAATATAGTTAATTAAATTCAGTTTGTCAATAGGATTAAAAAAATTATTAAAAAAATCTACTGCCACTCCTGTCGTCAGACCCCTGTCCGAACTGCCGGTTGACGACGTAGGGGTGATAACCCAAGTTGGAAATCAGGTGGAAACCTGTTAAAGCCCCCTTTCGGGGGCAGTTTTAACAGGCAGTTGGCAGTAGGTTAGTCGTCGTCTCCGTCGTCGCACTCGTCAATCAAGTCCACAATGTCCTTGACCGAGAGCCATTCATGCCCAACATAGCAGCCGCTTTCGTCGTCAAGGCTACCATACTTTTCTTCAATTTTGTCTTTGAGTTTTTGTGCGTTTACCATAGTTTTAGTCTCCATTGTTAATGTGAAAAATTTCCAAAATTTTGTCAGCCAATTCGCAACCCTTTGATTTGGGAATACCAGCATAATCACGAATCCGACAAAGCACAACACCAAACGGCTTATCTTCATCGGGTCTGGCACTTGTAGCCAAGATACCTTCTCGTGTCAGTCCAAGTTCCTTTATGAGTTTCCTTGCTTTCTGTTTAAGTGCTTTTTCTTTCATAAGGAAATCCTTTGAGACTTCAACATCGCAGGGCTTTACCGCAAGAATAATCCCGCCCTCGCCACTATATTTTGGCAACTCATTACCGCTATCATAGACTTTCCCATTACAACTTCTCTGAACCATATAGCAACCCTCGTAGGAAAACAGATATACAAATTCCGTTCCTACTTCAAATTGCCGCCCAATGCCGTAGCACTTGATGTAGTTCTTTGCGACAAGCACCGTTCCCTTTTTCAAAGCCATAGTGAACCCCCTTACACCGTAGTCGTGCTATCGGCAAATGCCTTAATGTCGCTTTCGTCAATGAGAGTGTCCACAATGGCACAATCAAGGTCACTTTCATCTTCAAAGCACTTGGCAGACAAGGCTCGTTCAAGGGCTTCATCTTCCGAGAGTTCATCTTCGCTACGCACCATAAAAGAGTAGCCGTGGGAGCGAGAGACCACGTCAATCTTGTAGTAGTAATAGTTTCCGTTCTTCATTTTAGACCTCGTTGTTTGTTGTTTCTATACCTATAATATACCTAATTAAATTCAGTTTGTCAATAGGCTATGGTAATTTTTTGTGTAAAGTTTTGTAAACCGATGTCAATTCGAGAACTAAACGGTGGGGATTCGAGCCCTGACATCGAGGGGTGATAACCCAAGTTGAAAACCCAGTGCGGACAAATGGAAACCCCCTCTTGCGAGGGGGTTGTTTCGAACACTACTTTTCAATACGGTTATAAACCTGTTCGCACAAGGCTTTCACCCCTGCTTCATCGTTGTTTTCGCACAGTTCTTCATACCGCTTGTATTCATCATCGGTCATGTCCTCGAAGTAGAACACCTTGTGTTCAATGGTGATGTTCTCATAGTCACGCCACAGTTCGTCCATTTGGTCGTCGTTGGCTTCATCGTTCTCTTCGTTGTAGGGAGACCAATATGGATTTGCTTTTGCCGCTTCTTCTAACTTATGGGCAATATCGTCAATGTCATCATCTGTCAGTAGTTCACAGCAAATTGCCGCACCTGCGTCTTCCCAATCTTCGGCACAGACGGTGAACACTCGACCGCTAGGGAGTGTAATATCGACTTTCTTGTTGCTTGCATACATAGTAAACCTCCTTACACAAGTCCTTTAATGTATTCCTGAACCATTGTTCTTAATTCATTTCTCATACATACATCTGTTATTTGAAGATGAAGATACACAGCCGCATTGCTTGTGCAGAACTCAACTTCTTCGCCAACTTTACCCCTAACAGAATTGTCGCCAACATCGGGAACTTTTGTGGCAACACACTCTATATAGGTTCTGCGATATCCTCTTGAAATAGCCGTGAACCTAAACTCATCGCCAGCACGCCACTTATCGTTGCTGTCGATAGGTTTGTAGGTATCGTCTAGTCTTATGATATCGCCCTCGTTCGGGAGAACACGGTGGCAACTATCGCTAACTAATGCGATTACTTTGTCAAGGAACTCCGCTTCTTTTGTAGTTTCATTTGTAGCCATTGTTTTTACCTCGTTGTTTCTATTATAAATATAGTTAATTAAATCTAGTTTGTCAATACATAATTAAAAAATTTTTCTCACGGTGAACCCGTCGTCAGCACTCGTGTTCCCGGGGGCTCCAGCGGCGGAGGGGTGATAACACAAGTTGGAAATCCAGGCGGGCACGAGAGAAAACCCCCACCCTTGCGGGCGGGGGTCAGCAACGAGGATTTAGGTAAATTTAGAAAAGGTAATTTTTACCACCCATTGGATAGGAGCGAGAGAAACAAGGCTTGCACAAAGTTTCGCACAATTCGCTACGGCAAAGGTTGCCCTCATTCTTTTCAAGCCAAGCCTTACCACGCTTGTTAATCGGTCTCAATTCAGCATAGTTAGTGCCGTCATGGTGATAGCCATTCATGTTCAAGCCATCCTTGTCTTGCCAAATTTTAATTCGGTCACAATTGCTAAACACACCGAGCAGTTCATCAGCATCATGCACCACCTTGCCGCCACGGTGTTGTCCGTCCCAAAGGTCATCATAGCCTACGGCTACCATAGGGAACAACTTGCAGGACTGCATATTGGTCTTGAAATCGTCACATTCCATTTGGAGTGTGTCGGAAACATAGTTCCAATAGTCTTGCGAGTTTTCACCCTCTGGTTCTCTATCGTTGGCTTCGCAGTTCTCTACATATTCTTCGTAGGGAACATCTCGGTCGGTGTCAAGTGCGACCCATTCTGTAATCTTTTCTTTCTTCATAGTTATTACTCCGTTGTTTGTATCTATAATATACTTAATTAAATCTAGTTTGTCAAGTGTTTTTATCAACTTTTTATGTAAAGTCTAGTTTACAAACATTGGATTAAACCCCTGTCGTCAGACCCCTGTTGGGGACGGCGGTCCCCAGGGCAGGGGTGATAACCCATGTTGAACATCGGGGAGAGCCAAAAGAAAACCCCTCTTGCGAGGGGCGAGGTTCTAGTTGTTTTTATTCCTTTGCCACCCTTACCTTTTCAAGTTCCCAAGAGTAGAGAGGTGCGATGTGGGTATCGTCATTGTCGTAGACTTCATCTTCGGTCACAAAGTAGCCGCCAATGGTAAAACTATTCGTCTTGCCCGTAAAGGCGTCAATGACTTGTTGCTTTGTTTCCTTATTCAAGGTCACGCCCTCATCTTTAAGGCACTTTAATACATTCCGTGTCTTTGCCTTATTGGCTTCTTCTTTCGTATCGTAAACTCCAACCCGGCGAGGTGTTTCTTCGTCATTGTCAAAGTCCACTTCATTGCGAGTGAGCAGGTAAGCGGTTTTCGTTTTAGTAGACATATTATCCTCCTTGATATGTTGTTTCTATACTCTTAATATACATAATTAAATCTAGTTTGTCAATAGGTTATCCGCATTTTTTTGTATAAAGTTGTTTCTGGAAAACAGAGGACAAACCGTGGGGATTCGAGGGATTCTGGGAAGGGGTGATAACCCATGTTGGAACTCCCGTGGACACAGAAAGAAAGCCCCCTCTTGCGAGGGGACTTAGGAGTTGTATGACACAAATTTATAGGTAAATATCAGTGATGTAAAAGTCTCCGCAACCCTCTTGGTCGAACAACCCAATCAAGTCTCGAATACTATCACAGTAATAAAAAATCTGGTCATCGTCCTCGGGTGGATTATCAGGGTCATAACCGCCCATTATAGCAATGGTTTGGGTTTCCGTAAAATCCTCACCCTTGAATTTGACTTCAACTTCAACACGGGTTAAACCCTGTTCTTCAACCTGTTTAATCCTGTTCTTGATTTCATCAGAAAGTTTGTTATAAGTTTCTTGCGTTGCGTCTATCATATTATACCCACCTTTCTTCGGTATCGTAATTTACCACAGTTGAGACAATCCCAATGCCCGACCAAACACGCCACCACTTATGGCAGTTAGGACACTCCCTATCCTCTTCGCTAATGGTGACTTTCTTGCCCTCGGTGCGTTCGCCTGTCGCCTTATCGTATTGGGGTATCGTGTAGTCAAAGTTGCGTGCAGCGTATTCCCACGCTTCATCGGTAGTGCCGCAGAACGGACACTTGCAGGCTTCTTGGTGAGACTTCAAGGCTAATGCGTGCATAACAATCTGCTTGCCAGCACAGTAGCCGTTTACTCGGACTTCCCACCGCCCCTTGTAGAACTTGTTTCGCCTTTTGTCAAAGGACTTGTTTACCTCTTGCGAGGTGTAAGGTAGATGTGACATATTTACTTCTCCGTTGTGTTGTTTTCGTTGTATTATAAATATACCTAATTAAATCTAGTTTGTCAAGACCTATCCAGAAAAAATTATAGTCACGGTCAGCACACGAGTTCTACCGGGCTCCAGAGCTTCACAGGGTGATAACCCAAGTTGAAAATATGCTGCAACACGAGAAGAACCCCTGCCATTCGGCAGGGGATAGCAACGAGGTAGGTAGGTTAATCTTCGTCTGCGAGGAACCAAGAGCCGTAAGCTTCGTCTGGGTCTTCTTCGTTAAGCTCGTCCACCAGGTTATCAGCTTCCTCACGGCTTATGTTAAGCTGAAAGACAATCTGTGCGTTGGAACCATCTTGCCACTTCTCATTGCCAATGAGACCACACACTTTCCCTTCAAGGTGGTTCATAATGCAGTTGCACAAATAGTTGGCAAAAGAGTTGGCACTCTCTTGGATGTAGTTGTTTACTTGCAAAAAGATTTCTGTCATGGTGTTATCCTCCGTTGGTGTTGTTTAACTATTATAAATATACCTAATTAAATCTAGTTTGTCAAGAGGGTTAAGAAAAAAAGTTGAAGCAAGGAGATGACAAATGCTCGACCGACGAGATGACCCCGGGAGATGGGATTCGAGCGACGGGTGATAACCCAAGTTGAAATCAGGGTGGAAATCAGAAGAAAACCCTCGTCGTTCGACGAGGGCTGTAATGCGGCAAAGTATAGGGGTGTTTGAGTTGGTTAAAACCGCATTACCTTTCTAAACTCCGTGTTCCTTTGTGAGGTAGAACATATCCCACGAACAATTACGCATAGCCTTCATCTGCTTGCGAGTTGCGGTGTCCTTCCAAAGCACTGCGTGTTCATTCCCGAACATAATGTAGAGAACGGTCTGGGCGAGTATGCGTGCCGCAACAACCTCGGTGAACTCTCCGTTCAGGAGTTCAGGGTGTTTTTTCAGGCACTCTTTAATAGCACCCTTGACCTTGTTCATGTGGATAGAGTTCTTGACGAAATCTGTGGCAATATCCACCACATTGTTAGACTTGAAAGTCTTGACAGACTTGTTGCTGATTTTGATTGCTTTCTGTGTCATAGTGATACCTCGTTTGTTTTTATATATAATATAGTTAATTAAATCCATTTTGTCAAGTGGTTTCTTCAAGATTTTACATCTCGTAAGAACGGATTATACAACTCGTCAGCACGGATTATCCCTGACGCCGCACCAGTGCAGGGGTGATAACCCATGTTGAACTCAGGGTGAGCGTAAAAAGAACACCGCCGTTCGGCGGTGAGAATAGTGAGGTCGCAAGTTTAGGGATTGGATTAAACCCCACCACTCTTTTACAGGAATTTGTTAAAGCAATTCTTTACTTTTTCAATTCCGTTTTTTACACTTTCCAAATACTTGTCAAACAAGATTTCAGATACCAAATAGATATGACCCATTTTATCCCAATGCTTTTTATACTTTGCTTTGCGACCGAATGTTTCAACGTCATCAGCCGAATAGAGAATAGTATCATCATTGCTATTCTTCTCAAATGTGAACCAAATATAGCCATAGGTGGAATAGCGGCAACCGCTTACCTTATTGCGAATAATAAGGCGGTTTGCGTCCGATGAGAAAAAGAACTTAGTGTTCTTATCGTATCTAGCATTAGACCGCTTGAATAGTTCCTTATGGATAATGCCGTAAGTGATATAACTCTTCTTGCAATCATTAGCAGACAAGTTAGACTTCTTGCAATAGACCACCTTATAGTCTTTGCCCAAAGTATCACGAACCATTTTGTCAATTTCAGCAAGTTCGTTGTCGGTAAAGTCCGTTTCAATCAGTTCGTTGCCACGGATTTGAGAGAACCCATAGGGAATTTGTCTTGCTTTTGTCCGTTCGGTATCATAATCTTTTTTGATTTGGGCTTCTCTTTTGTGAGTGTATTCTATGATATGTGCCATAGTAAGTCTCCGTTGTTTTGTGTTCCTATATATAATATAGATAATTAAATCTAGTTTGTCAAGTAGTTTGTTCAACTTTTTTCCTGAACCCCCTGACGACCGACGAAGGCTGCAGTCAGGACAGGGGTGATAACCCATGTTGAACATCGGGTTGAAACAAAGTTTAACCCCCTCTTGCGAGGGGGCTATGTCGTCAGCAATTCTCCGACGGACTATCCGTTCATATCCGTAATGTAAAAGTCAATGAGTTTCGCCATCTTGCGTTCAGGAAGAATGGGAATGTCCATAGGCACACCCTTGATAGTGAGTGTGGCATAGGGCTTGCAATGGTTATCCAAGCCGTAGGTAAAGGTGGCATCTCCGTGAGACCACTTTGTGTTCTTCTTGTGAGAGTTGCTCGGCTTGAACACACTTTCCACGGCACGGGGAATAACATCGCTCTTCTGTTTCAAGCGAGTGCCGTAGCCAAATTCAAAGACCAAGTAGCACAGAACACTCTTGATGTGGTTGTGAAATTCGGTGAACTTTTTGTTGGTGTTGTTGTCCATAGTTGTCTCCGTTGTTATGGGGTTTTGTTTGTTTCTATGTCTATAATATACATAATTAAATTCAATTTGTCAAGCATTTTGTTCAACATTTTTTGCAACATTTTATAAACAATTTATCATCTGATTGAGAGCGTCAGCGTCAGAGCAGCCTGCGGGCGACGCTGGGAGGGGTGATAACCCATGTTGAACATCAGGTGAGCGTAAAAGAAATGCCCCCGTTGGATAGGGGGCGGTCTGAAATGAAAACGAAATGTTATTACTTATCCCACCAATCGGGCTTCGGGTCAGAAGATTTTTCAAGGGCTTCTTTCAAAGTCATTCCGACGGTGATACTAATGTCTCGTTCAACCGCAGGGCAGCCGAACTGCTTGATACTCTGCAACTCTTTCAAGTCAATGTCGCCATACTCGCTGAAATCGGGGTTTGCGTTGTTCACCACATAGCCGTAAACAAGGTTTTCGTCGTCCTCGTAGCCTTCAAGGATATACCAAGTAAGGGCGTGGGTGAACGGACAGAACAAACGGCAGGCGACCTTTGCTTCGCCCTGCAATCCGTCTTGCGAGCCGCTAGGGTGCTTCTTCAAGAACTTCTTGATTTCTGCTGTGATAAGTTTTTGCTGTGCCATATTATTACCTCGTTGTTAAGTGTTTCTATATATAATATAGTTAATTAAATTCGGTTTGTCAAGTCCTTGTGTGAACTTTTTTTCTTTACCACTAATATAGGGTGGTAGGCTCCAGACGGCGTCCGAAGGCGGAGGGGTGATAACCCATGTTGAACCCCTGCGGCAGACAAAAAGGAAGCCCCCTTGTAGGGGGCGGTGTCCTATCAGTCCACCTCGGCATCGCCTAGTTCGCCAAGCCGATACTCCCCTTGTTCATCGCAGAACAATCCGTAGCGAACATCATCACGCATACCGCTTGCTTTCTCCACCAGGTCGGGCAACTCCGCTATGGGAAAATCCCAATGGTTTGCGTCAGTCGGGTCAATCAAGCAGGCGTTTGCCACGATTTCATCAAAGCGTTCCTTGCTAATTGGTTCAATGATTAGTCTAGCCATAGTTCATCTCCTTTTAATCTTCGTTAATGTAGCACTTCACATCTTGCACAGTTCCGCAGTGAACGCATTGTTGAATGTATTGGTGACCTATTACTCTGTCACCTCTTGTTATAGTATAGTCCTTAACCGTTTTCCATTGGTGCTTACATTGCGTGGACATCTTCTTGATGTGAATGATTATTGCACCCACGATAGCGGTAAGCCCACATAAGCCAAGTGCGATTATTAAGATAGTGATGATAACCATATTATTACCTCGTTGTTTCTATATATAATATAGTTAATTAAATCTAGTTTGTCAAGACCTTTTGGCAACTTTTTTTGCCTGTCGTCAGACCCCTGTTGGGGACTGGCTGCCCCAGGGCAGGGGTGATAACACAAGTTGAACCGACGACCAAGCCCAAAAGAAAACCCCCTTTGAAAGGGGGTTGAACAGGAACCTTAACAGGTTATTACCATTCGTTTTCTTTCAGTCTGTGGTGACGGAAGTTTCCTAACAAGGTAATGTTATTGGGAATATCTTCACACCCTGCATCTTCAATGTCAATGAGAAAGTTTTCAGTCCACGGAGCATACGCACCATAGTGGCACTTACAACCGCTATCATCAAATTCAGTCCAGTTCTGTATCCAGTTCGCAATCTCATTGCCGTTGCGGTCAAACAATCGCATCTCGGTATCTTCATACTCACGGGGGTCGCCCTTAACCCACAACTCCATGCCGTCCTTGCTTTTCCATACGGACAGACGGGTTAAATGGTTGCGGAAACAAAGCGGTGGCAATTCGGCTACCACACCCTTTTGGCTCTTGACTACAAGCAGAGTTCCGCCTTGCCGAACATCTACCAACTTGACAAGTTCGCCCTTGCGGAAATAGCCACGCAGACCTACATCAGCCATAAAAAGTCCGCAGTCTTTCTTGGTGAAAATTCTGTTGTTATTCATTTCTCTACCCCTTGTTATGTTGTTTCTTTATTCTTAATATACATAATTAAATCTACTTTGTCAAGCCCCTTTCATATCTTTTTTGTATGGAGAAGCAGGACGAGGAGAGACCGTCGGGACAGCTGCAGTCGAGCGACGGGTGATAACCCATGTTGAACAAACAGCGGGGGCAAAAAGAAATCCCCCCTTTCGGGGGGCAGGGAGCAGGACAACAGTTTACGCAACCTTTTTCTTGTAGCAGACGGAACAAATCCAACCGCCCGCAATCTCCTTGTAGTATGTCTTCTTGCCGCAACCTTGACACCTATGCCTTCTATCCCAAGCCTTCTGGTCAAAGTCCTTACTGCGTTCAAACGAAGGCTCTCTCGCTACCTTTGGTATGTCTATCCTTTCCATTCAGCAATGCCCCCTATGCGAAAGAACCGCACTCGCTCATAAGGTTCGTGATAAGGTGTGCTTGGTAAGGGAAGTTGTAGCCCTCAATACAGACACTCATATCTCCGATGACGGCACAATTTACGCCATACACCTTTTTGACAACCAAACGGCTATCAACCTTTTGGCACTCAGCCACAAATTCGTTCAAACCCATATTATACCTCGTAGTGTTTTAGGTTCTATTATAATATAGTCAATTAAATCCATTTTGTCAAGGGGTCTCGCAAACTTTTTTTGGCGACCGCCCATTCAGAGCAGCATCGCCGCCCAGCGTGCGAGGGGTGATAACCCATGTTGAACATCAGTCTGGGCGACAGAAAAAGGGGTTGCAACATTAGTTGCAACCCCCACAACGGAAGTAAGTAAACTTATCGGATTGTCGGAATTCGGTTTTCCAAATCGCTGATGGAACTGAAATTATTTAACCCGCCGTGACTATCCTTGATGCTAGTCGCAGTGCGGAGCAACACTCCGTCCATCGCCCCAGTTGCATCAACATCTATGTGCATACCACGGAAGTCTCCGTAGTTGTAATAGATAATCTGCCCGTCAGCACGCTGAATGTAGCCGTAAACATAGTAGTGGCCTGTTTTTTGCACCAAAACCTTTGCCCCAATCTTCGCACAAACCCTTTTCATAAGATTGTGGAACGAATGAGCCAAACTCATTCCCATAGAGCCACGGGGCATCGTAGTTCCACTCTCGGTGAAGAACACCCCTTGCCATTTGCGTTTGAAAGTCTGCATTGTATTACCTCGTTTGTTGATACCTATAATATACCTAATTAAAAGCATCTTGTCAAGCCCTGCCCATCATTTTCTTTGTAAACTTTCTCTTACACTCCAGCCCCCACAGAGGACAAGGGCTGCCACCCAGCCTCCTCCTGGCTGCCTCTGGCTAGGGGTGATAACCCATGTTGAACCCTCCCTGCGTCCACAGAAAAGGGTCGCAACCGCTGGCTGCAACCCTGGTGGAAACCGAGTAGGCTACTTCGCTCCTGCCATTCCCAAGATACCTTCCCACAAGAGGACGAATACCATTACATAGGAAGCGAGCAATCCGAAACCTTCGCAAAGGCTTTCAAGCCAACCCTTCTCTTCAATCTTTTCGTTCTTGATGTTCATTGTAAACCTCCGTTGTTGTGTTGTTCT
>LXOW01230283.1_pt1 | contig 14855 bp, 11 predicted proteins | sample 1368591 | NCBI WGS metagenome assembly LXOW01 (sample SAMN04884650, study PRJNA319009) | bovine gut metagenome | isolation source: Cow rumen | host: Bos taurus | place: Italy: Legnaro (PD) | collected 2014-07-09 | reverse complement strand
ATGTTCTATTTCATGCTCATGCCCGGCAACCGCCTCTTCGGGTTGCTGGGTCTGCCTGTGCCGGGATTCATCGACGAGTTGTTCTTTGTCCCTCCCATCGCCATCATCGTGATGCACTCCATCCAGAAGCGCCATGTCGAAGGAGGAGTCTGGTTCGCCTACATCTGGCTCGGGTTTGCCGCCCTGAGCTGGTATGTCAACGGCAAGCCTTCCCTTTTCGGCAGCATCCGGGTCACGCTGATCATGATGAAGTTCTACATCCTCTGGTATTTCTGCCGCCTCGCATGCACGTTCGAGGACATCCGGCAATTCTGGAAATGGGGCGAATTCTACATCCATTACGCGGCCGCCCAGTTCCTTTACAACTGCCTCTGGCAACGTGCCCCGTGGGTCACGCTCCACGAAGACAACAGCGGCGGGGTCTTCGGCCCGGAGGGGGTGGGGGCGGCCCACATCGTCGGCTACATCAGCTGTCTGGCCCTCTTCCTTCTCGCTGCATGGTGGATCGGCGTCGGGCATCGGGCATCGAAAGGCAAGCGTTGCTGGATGCTCTTCCTCGGTGCGGTCATCACCTACGATCTGGTGTTCATGACCGACACCAAGCACGCGCTGCTGATGGTCCCCTTCGCTTTCCTTCCCGTGCTTTTCCACCGGGGCGTGCCGTTCAGGCTCCGTCTTTCCCTGCTCGCGGGCGGAGGAGTCGTGGCCCTCTGCGCCATGTTCTACCTCGGCGTCTTTTCCGGCCGTTTCCATCCGGGAAGGCAATTCAACGCCATGATGGCCTCGCCGAAAGGCGACGCTTACATCGCGGTCACGCGGGACTTGCCCCTTTTGGTCCACTATCCCCTTTTCGGGGCGGGACCGGGCCGTTTTCTCTCTCCCCAGGCCGTCGATGCGAGAACGCCGTTGGCCAAACGCTATGTGACCCCCTACGTGGACGAGCAGGCCCGGCGACGCCTGATCCACGGCGGAACCTCCCGGACGGGCGATTCGGTCCTGGGGTTGCCCCAGTCGGACTTCCTGACGTTGATGGGGGATTTCGGCTGGCTGGGAACCGCCGTGTATGCGGCTTTCATGGCCATGGTTGTTTTTTCCCTGTGGAAAAAAGCGAATCTGGCGCGTGAAAAACACCCGGAGTACGGTGCGGTATGCCTGGCATTGGGGGCCGGCGTGGTTTTCATTTCTCTCGTCATGCTGTTTGCCCAGCTCGGAACGGCGGGGTGCGTGGTGTATCCTTGGTGGATGATGGTCGGACGAACTTGGGACATGTCGTTTCCCGGGGAGACGGAGGAGCTGGAGCTGCCTGCGGACGGGAGGGAGCAACACGACGGACAGGCCGGGATGGTCCCCGTGTCCCACGTGGCATGAAGCCTCAAGCCTCCTGCATTCTCTGCTTCCTCCACGAGGACATGCGCCGCTTTGCCGGCGGACTTGCGAAGTACATCCGGGAGGAGCAGGCGCTGGCCGCGGAGCGGGGACTCGAATTGGTGACGGCGTTTCCCCTGCACATCCGCCAGAGCCCCCGTCTGGCGGTCTGGGCCTCCCGCGGGTGGGGCGTCCGCCGCGGGGATCGCTGGGAGGGGATGTACGGTTGGAACGGGCTGGCGCGCATGGTCGCCCGCTGGCAACGGGAAGGAACCCTCCTGTCGGAAATCCAGCTGCACCACATTGCGGGCTTCGATGCGGAAAGCCTGCGGCGGTTCCTCGCCGCGGTTCCGGCGGGAGTGCGCCTGTTCCTGCATGATTACAGCACCGTCTGTCCCTCGCCCCACCTCATGAGGAACGGGAGGGAACATTGCGGACCGGCGGCGCCCTGCGAAGCGAAATGCCGCGGGTGCCGGAGTTGGAATCCCGCCTGGCGATCCCGCATGGAGTCCGTCCTGGGAGGACTCGGAAGACGCCTGCGGATTGTCGCACCGTCGGCCTCGGTTGCGGAGGGGTGGTCGGCAAGCTGGCCGGCGTTCCGCGGGCGGATCGAAGTGGTGCCCCACTGGCTTCCGGTGCGCACGGTCCGGGGCCCCGGCCGCGCCCCGGGTCGGCGTTTGAAGCTGGCGTTCGCGGGCGCGCAACTGCCCCACAAGGGCTGGGATGTCTGGTGCCGGGTTGCCAAAGAACTGGGGGGGGGCGATTCGCCTTTCGAATGCCTGTATTTCGGCCTCGGGCGGAGCGTTCCCGGCGGCATGCGCGCCGTCGAAGCGGGGGAGGGCGGAATGACGGAAGCCTTGCGGCGGGAGGGTGTGGATTTCCTGTGCCTGTGGTCGGTGTGGCCCGAGACCTATTCCTATGTCTACCACGAGGCGGTACAGGCAGGGGCTTGGGTACTGGCCCCCGAAGTGTCCGGCAACGTCGCCGATAGCATCCGCAAAAGTGGGTGGGGAACGGTGTTCCGCGACGAGGCGGAACTGCTGGCGTTCCTGCGGGATGGAACACGGGTGCGGGCAACGCTGGATCGCGCCCGGGAAACGGAGCGTCCGGCGGAAATGTCCGTCAATCCCCGCGTGCTCGACACATTGCCGGAACCCCGCGCGCTTCCACTGCCCGGCGGACGGGCACACCGGGCGTGGTTGCACGAGGCGGTCTGGAAACTCAAGGAATGGACGGGACACGCCTGAACGGAGGTCCCGGAACAGTTCCCCGATTCAACGCCCGCCAAAGAAAAACGCAGCGGTTTCCGGAACCCGCTTTTTCAAAAAACGGGTCAGCAGGCAAGACGCAACGACAAGCGCCGCGACCCAGAAGAATGCGGCCGTGGTGGACGTGGGATGCCCGTGGAGTCCGCATCCTTTGAGGGTGACGGTGGCAACCCTCCGGATCATGGTGTGGATGACATAGAGGGGGAAAGTGTTGGAAACCAACCATGCCGGCCACGGGGTCGACGGAATCCAGTGCCAAATGCCGAGTAGAAGGAGAGGCCACGATGCGGCTTCCGCAAGGAAAGCGGCCACGGGACAGACGGAGGCGAATTCAACGTGCACGGTCATGCAAGCCAGCCCCAGAATGCCGGAAAGAAAGGAGATGGGCGCGGAAAGGCCGAACGGTCCCCAAAAACGGAGGGCAATCCCGGCCGCAAAAAAGAACACGTTGTAGAGGTCAATCGGATAGTGGAACCAAGCCGCCCGTTCCGGCCACAGGACGGACAGCGTTTCCTGCGATGTCCACAGGATGAAGAAAAAGGCCAATGCGATTCCGGCCGAGCGCCGGGAGCGGCCCAGCATCCAGACGAAGAGAGGGGAAAGAAACATCAGGAACATGAGGGCCTTGACATACCAAAGGACGGCCAATGCCGGCAATCCCGTGCGGATGAACTGGAACGGATTCATGCCACGCAAAAAATTGTGCCATGTGATTTCGAGGCCTGGATGGACCTCGGAATGGGAAAACCTCAACCCCACCCAATAGATGGCGCCGTTGACGAAGAACCAGAACAGGTTCAAGGCCAGATACGGGATGGCCAGTGTCTTGAGTCGTTTGGACAGGGCTTGGCGATACCAGCCAGGGGAATCCACACGGTTCATCAAGAAAAACCCCGACACCACGAAAAAGAAAGGAACGCCAAGTTTTCCGAATCCGTTTCCCATCCAGCGGACAAACCAAAACGGAGGGTCTTCCGGATAGTAGACATGCTTGCAGACGACCAAGATGGCGCAAAGGAGGCCCATGTTGGCGATTTTGCGTCCGAGGGGCCGGGAAACGGGAAGCGGGGAAGGGTTCATAATCGTGTCGTCATGAGTTCCACTCTGGCTTCGAGGAATGCCAGACAGAAGATCGACCGAGAAGATAGCAAACAGGGAAGGGCAATAAAAGGCCGTATCGGGAGCAGACAGGATTGAGACCTTGGACAGAACAACTGATCTTGGACTGCGGTTGGGATAACAGAGCCCCCCACGCCCTGTAGCGGCACGTTCTCTTCAATGCCACAATCCTGTTCTGCACCCGGCACGATGGAACACCTCTTTTCGAAATTGCGGTTGGGAGCGTGGCTAGTAGAATAATCGGCACCATGAACAGAGGAAAGACCATGGCGTGCACGAAACAACAGCAGGAATCCTGCGGATGGCGGCGGATGGAGGTGGGCCTCCCGTGAAAATCCTGATTTGCTCGAATTTCTACTATCCCCGTGGCGGCGACTGCACATACCTGCGGACGTTGCAGGACATCCTCGAAACCCGCGGCCACGAAATAGGTGTCTTCTCGACGGAGCACGAAGGCAATTGGCCGGCCCCCGTGCATTCGGCGTTCGTTTCCGCCCCCGACTACGTGGCACTGAACCGCAACAAGACGCTCCGGGGTGCTTTCCTGGCCGCACGCCGGAGCATCTGGTCGGGAGAGGTGGCTCGGGCACTCCGCGCGCTGCTTGCGGAGTGGCACCCTGACGTGGCGCATCTCCAGAACATCCATGCCTACCTGACGCCGTCCATCTTGCCGGAATTGCGGCGTGCCGGAGTTCCCGTGGTGCAGACCCTCCACGACTACAAATGGCTCTGCCCCGACAGTTCGATGCTCCGCCCCGATGGATGCATCTGCGGGGCCTGTGCCGGACGCGCATTCCGGCACTGCATCGCCGGACGCTGCAAGAAAGGCTCGCTTGCGGCAAGTGCCATGGCAGCCGCAGAAGGGTATTATCACCGCTTCAGGCACGCATCATCCATGATCGACGCCTGGATTTCGCCGAGCGCATTCCTCCGGGACACCTTCGCGGCGCATGGATTGGATGCCGGAAAAATCCGCGTCATCCACAATCCTTATCCTGGCGGAGGCCCCGATGCCTTGGCCCTGCGCGATGGCGGCTACGGGCTGTATGTCGGTTCGCTTGCCGCCATCAAAGGTGTCGGTACGATCCTGAAAGCTCTCAAGGACGTGCCCGGACACAGGCTTCACGTCGTCGGAGGCGGTTCCCCGGAAGAAGAAAATGCGTTGAAGGCCCGGGCGGTGGAATTGGGCATTGCCGACCGTGTCTCGTTCCTCGGACGCCTGTACGGTGAAGCACTCCGGCACGAACAGGCTGGCGCCCGCTATGGGGTGCTTCCAAGCATATGCAACGAGAATTTTCCATACTCCGTCATGGAAATGCTGGCCATCGGCAAGCCGGTCATCGGTTCGGCCATCGGCGGCATTCCCGAACTTGTCCGTGACGGCGAAACGGGCCTGCTCTTCCCTGCCGGCGATGCTCCGGCCCTCGCGGACCGGATGCGGCGGCTGTCCGGCGACGCATCGCTCGCGGAGCGGCTGGGCAGGGGCGGCAAGCTCTTCGTGTCGGAAGAGTGCTCGGCAGGAACGCATTTTGACCGAATAATGGATGTCTACCAATCGGTAGGCGCCAAGGGCTGAAGTCCCGTCCAAAGAAGTCTGGAAACGGCCCAATACTGATTGAGAAAGGCACATGGAGGCTGGCGCATCCGCAAACGAGCGGCCATGCCTTGAACAAACTTCCGCATCACCGGCCCGGGGTTTGTTTTTTCCGGGAGTCAAGCGCCGCAATGGTTGTCCGAACGGCCGGGTCGGCGAGGACGACGGCAAAGGAATTCACGTATCGGGCCGGAAGCCCGGCGCCAAGCAGCCATCCATAAAGCCCCCCTTTGTCATACTCCTTCTTTTCGCTGAGAATGAACACGACGTTGCCGGGGGTCCGGTCCAGCAAGGCGGCAATCTGCTCCGGCATTGATTCGGAAATGTCGGCATCACCGGTCCATCCGTCCGGCATTTCCACGCCATCCGCCACTTTCGAGCCAACGAGCCCGTAATAATCGAATGCATCAAGGTCCCCTTGGAAGAACACATGGGCCGGAGCCATGGAGCGCGCCAGCCGGAGAGCACCCCGGTAGTCGTCCTTCTGATAGCAATCCATCGCGATGGTGTTCATCCCGGAAAGGAGGTAAACGGCAAGGAAAAGCCCGACAGCGGCACGGGCAGCCCGCGATGGGCTCGCAGCCATGTCGGAGCAGACCATGGCCAGGACGAGCGACAGGCCGGGAAGGAGATAAATGACATGCCGTTCCCAGAAGCGGGTTTTGAGAATGACATTGGCAATGATGAAGCAAGTCAGTGTGGCCAGGACAGCGGCCAGCAGGCGGATTGCCGTCCGGTTCTTGGCTGCCTGTGTCCGGAAGGCCAGCACACCGACCGCCAGCCACGCCACGAGCGCGAGTCCCGTTTCGGTGGCCATGCGCCACGTCAGGCCGAACTGCAGGGCTCGGAGCGCGTTCCGCGACCACCCCAGCCCTCCGAACCCCGCGAAATAATACCCGATCTGGGCAATGCCGGCGAGCGGTTGCGGGGCATCGGCATTCGTTTCCGGAGCGTTGAGGACGAACCGCAGGTAGTGGAATGCCAGGGGCAGGAAGAACGGAACGACCCAGAGCCAGGCCAGGACGTGGTCGCGGATCCGCAGGCGCGTGTCGCGGAAATGGAAGGCCACCATCGTGGCATACGCAACGCCCATGAACACGAACATCATGTGGAAGGCGCACCCGAGCCACATGCAGAACGCGAAGGCCAACAGACTCCGCCACCGCCAGTCCCGGAAATACTCTATCAGGAAAACGAAAGCCCACATGCCGCAGGCATAGAGGGCGGCATAAGGGCGCGCTTCGTTCATGTAGTACAGGAGAACGGGGTTCAGCGCAAGGAAGAGCATGCCCCATGACGGCAACCCCATGCGCCGGACAAGGCGGCGTGCGCCCATGAGCGAGATGGCCGCGCACACCAAGTTCATGCTCCGCAGGGCGTACTCCCCGAACCCGAACACTTTGCACCAGAGGAACTCCATGATGAAATAGAGCGGCATGCCGCTTACCGCGTCCCCGCGGTTGAATACCGCATGAAGCATCTGGCGCCATGATCCGCATACGACGGTGTAGGTCTGTCCCTCGTCGATCCACAGGCTCCACCTCCGAACCGAGGCGAGCAGGAACAGCGCACAGAACACAAAAACGCCCCAGCCCCGGTCGAAAGGTGCCTTGTTTGCTTTCATGGTGGTCTTATTCCGTGTTTACGGCCCACATCGGGGGCGCCATGTCGGTTGTCTTTTCCTTTTTGGGTTTATATCACATGCCCTTCGCGGACCAATCCTTTTTTCATGCGGGATCGGCGAGGGCGGCTCTGCACGCTTTGGGCTTTCCATACACAAGCGGTGGCAGTAGGGTGTGGATGATGGATCGGAACGACAAGCACGAAGGAACGGACACCGCGCCGCTGGTGAGCGTGGTCATCGTGTGCATGAACCACATGACGAACCTGCGGCGTTGTCTGCCCAGCCTCAAGGAACACACGTCCGTACCGTTCGAGGCCTTGGTCGTCGCCTACCGTTTCTCCCCGGAGAATCTGGCGGCGGCCCGCGCGGAATTTCCGTGGGCAACGTTCGTCGAGAGCAACGAAATCCGCGGTTTCTCCGAGAACAACAATCTGGCCCTGCTCCGCGCGAAGGGAAGCTATTGCTTCGTCCTCAACGACGATACGGAACTCCGGATGCCGGCCATCGACCGGCTCGTGGCGGACTTCGACCGCCTGCCGCCCGACGCCGCCATCGTCAGCCCGAAAATCCTCTGGCCGGACGGCCGTACCCAGGTGTGCGGCGTCCCCTACAAGGATTGGCGGCACATCACGCTCAAGGTGTTCCGCTTGTGGAACGATTCCATGGGCAAGGGTGTCAACGGCACGGGCCTGTTCCGCACTTACAACATCTGCGGGGCCTCCTTCATGATCCGGACGGACGTATTCAGGTCGCTGGGCTGGTTCGACGAAGGATATTTCTTCTGTCCCGAGGACATCGCTCTCTCGACGGCGGCAAACCGCGCAGGGCATTCGGTGTGGGTGGATGCGGACGCGGAAGTGGTACACGACGGGGGCATGAGCGGACGGAGCGCATCGCCTCTCGCGGCGGCGACGCGCGCGGCCTCGGGGGCCGGAACGCTGCGCTTTTACGGCGACACCCCGTTCCACCGGACGGTGTTGCGGCTGGCCCTGGCCTTCGGTTACGCGCTCAAATGGGTTTACCACGCCGTTCGGGGTGCCATGCAACCGCGCCCGAATGCGGACTCCGTCCTCGCCGCAGGGGATTGGCGTGTCATTTCAGCCGTCTTCTCCGACAAAAGTCCAAAGGAAATCTTCCTGTTTCATTACGGAAAAATCGAACGGAAACACGATGGACTACGGACCGAATCCGGCAAAGCTCCATGGGCAGCAACTGACAATCGCCCTGGAAATCAAGGCGGAGCGCCGGATGTATCGTAGGGGCCAAAATCGAGGATGGTGAATTCGTGGCCGGCACGCTGGTCTTCCGGGGGGAGGCGCATGTAGTCGCCGTAGACTTTCCGTAGGTATTCCTCTTTCCGGCGGAAGGCGGGGAATGTGTGCCCCTCGAACGAGACGGGGGCGAGATCATCAAGCCAGGAGCGGTCGATGGTTTCGCGGGAGAACGAATAGACCCCGGGCACGATTGCCCACGGGGTCGGTTCGTTGTCGTACCGGCGCATGGCGCGGTCCATCCAGCGCTTGAGGCGGGCATAGGGGAGAGGCGCAACCAGGACAGCGGCCAGATGGTATTTGAATTTCTTCGCAATCGATTCGCCGGCGATGCATCGCCCGTAGCCTTTCTTCATCCACAGCAGACGCTTCCCCAGATAATAGCGCCAGCTCTGGAGATGGTAGGCCCAGGCACCGTCGGGGACGTTGTCGAAGGGAAAAATGTCCACGTAGATGCCGTTTTCGTTGCCCTCGGCGGAGAACCTCTCTTGGGCGTGGGTTCCCTTGAGGCGAATTTTACCCGCAGGGAAGGGATAGGAGGGATCGGTATCCCAGGTCTGGAGGAGGAACTCCGGTCCGAGATCGGTCTTGCAGGCGGCGGTGAAGGCGTCGTAATCGGAGCGGGAGAAAGAGATGTCCATGTCGTCGTCCCATGGAATGAAGCCGCCATGCCGGACGGCGCCGAGGAGAGTCCCCCCCGTCAGGAAGAAACGCAGGCCGTTCTTTTCGCAGACGCGCTTGATTTCGAGGGCGATTTTCAGCTCCAAGAGCTGGAGTTTCCTGAGCGTTTCGGTCGTGGCCATGTCACTCGTTCTCCGGATGGACGGGGTTGGATGGGGGCCGGAAGTTGTTCAGGCGCACCGGAATCTGCAAAAGCGTGGCCGGAAACACCGAAATGACCAGCAGACAACCGCCCAGGGTCTCGGAAAACCGCTCTGGACAGGACGGAACAGGAGACAGGGGAAGATGGTTTCCGGCATCCGGTTTCATGGCGGTACCATACCATCCCGAAGGGGCTTTTTCAATTCGGCCCTCTGATAAACGCTTGTCCCGTTTTTCCGGGCACCCCACTTTCTTGCTTTTCAATTCATGTCGGGAAAAACGTTGATACGGAGAAGGAAAGTTGCAATTCTGGCACCCAATGGTTTCCAGGAGGATGACCGTGGTTCTAGGGAACAACGAAATGCATCTACAAAAGTTGTCGGTCCATGATGGCGAGGCTGTTTATCGCATGCTGCAAGATATCGGAACATGCGAAAATTCGTTCACCAATCCCGTCCGGGGGATGGATTACGCCGAATACAAGAGGTGGCTTTTGCAACAGGCAAAATGGAGCGAAGGCCGCAATTTGCCGGAAGGCTACGTGGCGCAAACCACATACTGGCTGGTGGATGGCGGCATTCCCGTCGGCATCGGAAAGATCCGTCACGCCTTGACGGCGGAATCCAGGGAGTTCGGCGGCAATGTCGGGTATGCCATCGGGTCCGCATTCCGGGGCCGCGGATACGGGAAGGCCCTCCTTGGATTCCTTCTCGAAGAAGCGAAGAAGATGGAACTCGACGAAATCCTGTTGACGGTCGACAAAGGCAACAATGCATCCAGAAAGGTGGTCGAGGCCAATGGTGGGACTCTCGTCCGCGAGAATTCCGAACGATGGTTTTTCCGTGTGCCATGAGGGGCATGGACACAATGCGGGAAGCAATGTAGGGTATATGCCGGAAGTTGCAAGATTCCAGGGAGAATGTGGAAATGTATTACTTGGATTCCAAAGTGGAAAACCTTTACCGGATTTTCGACCAGAACGAACGCAAGGATTATCTGCGGCTCGATCTCAACGAGAATCCCGGCGGACTTCCCGCGGGCTTCATCAGGAAAGTCCTGGACGGCATAACCCCGCAACTCGTGGCGCAATATCCGGAAACCCTCCACTTCAGCGAAGTGCTGGCGAAGTTTCTCGGGACGGATGTTGCACATCTGTGCCTGGTCAATGGTTCCGCCGAAGGAATCCGGTATGTCATCCAGGCTTTCACGGGCGAGAACGGGAGGATCGTCGGGGTTGTCCCGTCCTATTTCATGTTCCAGGTGTATTCGGAGATGTACGGCCGGACCTTCGTGAAAGTCCCCTACAACGACGACCTGACCATGAATGTGGAGAACATCGTCGACCGGATGACCGACGACACGCAGCTCCTCATCCTCCTGAATCCGAACAATCCCATGGGAAACGTCTATTCGGACGCGGAATTCGAAAGGATCATGGAGGTCGCCCGGGCGAAACGGATCAACGTGCTCGTCGATGAAGCGTACCACTACTTCTACCCGAAGACCTTCATCCGTTACGCCCTGGAAGGCGAACACGTTTTCGTCACGCGGACGTTTTCCAAACTCTTTTCGATGGCCGGGTGCCGGCTCGGCTATGTCGCCGGATGGCCGGAGGGCATCAAAATGGTGCAGAAGTTGTGCACTCCGCACAATACCAATGCCTTTGCGATGAAATTCGCGGAAGAACTCATTACCACGCCGGGAATGATCGATCAATTGGTCGAGAACTTCCGCCAAGGGAGGCAGTATCTTGTCGATACACTTGATCGCCACGGATATCCCCACAAAGGCGAAGCGGGCAACTTCATCTTCATCAAGCCCAAAACGGATGCGCAGGCCATCGTGGAGCGAATGAAGTCCGAAAAGAGGATATTGATAAAAAGCTATCCAAACGTCGGCGAATTCGGGAACTGCCTGAGGGTATCGATTGGCGAGAAGCAATACATGGAACGGTTCATGGACGCCTTGCTGGAATTGGACCGGTGAGAGGAGGGGATGAGTCATGATCAAGGTTATCACATATGGCACGTACGATTTGCTTCACCGCGGGCATGTTCGTCTCCTGGAAAGGGCAAAGGCCTTGGGGGATTATTTGATTGTCGGCATCACAAGCGATGATTACGACAGAACCAGGGGGAAAATCAACAATCAGCAATCGCTGATCGAACGCATCGCCGCCGTCAAGGCGACGGGGCTTGCGGATGAAATCGTGGTCGAAGAATACGAAGGGCAGAAAATCGACGACATCCGCAGGCTCGGCATCGACATTTTCACCGTCGGTTCCGACTGGGAGGGCAAATTCGACTACCTGAAAGAGTATTGCTCGGTCATCTATCTCCCTCGCACGGAAGGCGTTTCGAGCTCCGAAGTCCGGGCCGAGAAAAGGAAACTCCGGATCGGATTGGTCGGACAGGAAGTTTTCACGGCGAAATTCGTGAAAGAATGCAAATTCGTGAACGGAGTCGAGGTCGCGGGATTCTGCGCCCCGGGGAAGGATCCCGAGCCGGAAGTCGCGGATTTGTACCATACCGAGGATTACGGCGAACTGCTCGGGAAAGTGGATGCCGTTTACGTGATATCGCTTCCGGAACAGCATTTCGAACATGCAAAAAAAGCGCTGCTGGCGGGAAAACACGTCCTCTGCGAATCCCCCGTCGCATATACGCGGGAGCAGTGTGCGGAATTGTTCCAATTGGCAGCCGACAAAAAGCTCATTCTCATGAATGCCATCAAACCGGCTTATGCAACGGCCTATGAAAGACTCGTCCTCATGGCAAAGAGCGGAAGGATTGGCAAAGTCGTGTCGGTCGATGCCGTGTGCACAAGCTTGAGGGACGGCTTTTCCTCCGAAGGAACCGATTTCTCGCAAAAATGGAACAGCATCTGCAGTTGGGCTCCTCTGGCCATGCTTCCGGTGTTCCAAATATTCGGAACGAAATACGAAGAGAAACGCTTCTACACACTGTTCCAGGATAAAGACAAGAATGCCGACGCTTTTACCAAGATCGACTTCGTGTATCCGTCAGGTGTGGCGTCGGTCAAAGTCGCCAAGGGGGCAAAAGCCGAGGGAGAATTGGTGATTACCGGAACCCAAGGATACATATACGTTCCAGCTCCGTGGTGGAAAACCGACTATTTTGAAGTCAGGTTTGAGAAACAGGAAGACAACAAGAGGTTTTTCTATCAACTCGACGGAGAAGGCATCAGGTATGAAATCGTGGCCTTCGCTAAAGCCATTGAATCTGGCAAAAACATGAGTTATGTATCCGAAGAGATTTCCACGGCAATTACGGGTGTCATTGAAGACTTCAATCAGCGCCTCGGAATGACGGAACTCCAGCATTGAACGGGAATGAGTTTTTTGATCACGCATTTTGTTTTCGTCGATACCGCCTGTTCCCCATCCTTTTCTTTACCTTCTCAACGAGCTGCATTTTCCACTGAGAAATCCACATGAACGAAAACTTCACCGTACGCGACTTCGCCGCCTTCTGCGCGGCGCACCGTCCGACCTACCAGCGGAATTATTATGCCATGTATTCCAGTTGGTGGGACGGCATCACCACCGACCCGAATCTCATGGTCATCCCGGTCGACGACCACATGGTCCACCGCGGGGACGGCCTCTTCGAAACCTTCAAGTGCGTCGGCGGATGCGCCTACAACCTCTCCGCCCACTGGGACCGCCTCGAACGCGGTGCCGGGTGCATACTCCTGCCCTTGCCGTGGTCGCGTGCCGTGCGCAACCGCATCCTCGCCGCCGTCCTGCGGGCGGGCGGCCACCGAGACGCGCTGATCCGCGTGTTCGTATCCCGCGGGCCCGGCGGGCACAGCGCCAATCCGCTGGAGTGCCCGGAGCCGCTGCTGGCCATCCTCGCGATCCGGCTGGGAGCGCCCTTCATGGAGGCGCATCCCGGCGGGGCGCGCGTGGGGCTGAGCGACATCCCGGTCAAGCCAGGCTTCTTCGCTCGTGTCAAGAGCGTCAACTACCTCCCCAACGCCCTCATGCGGCGGCAGGCCGTCGAGCGAGGACTCGACTTCGTCCTCTCGCTCGACCCGGACGGCTGCGTTGCGGAACTTCCCACCGAGAATTTCGGCATCGTCACTCCCGACCGGCGGCTCCTCATCCCGCAGCCTGACCACATCCTCGCGGGCACGACCATGCACCGCGCCGCGCTGCTGGCGCAGACCTTCCTGGTCCCGCAAGGCATCCTGACCGCCGTGGAGGAGGCCCCCATCCCCCTCGACCTCGCCCGGAACGCGCCCGAGATGTTCGTGTTCGGCACCACGCCCGATGTCACGGCCGTCACGGAATTCGACGGCCGCCCCGTCGGCAACGGCTGCCCCGGCCCCGTCTACGACGCCCTTTCCCGCATCTTCGCCGCCGACCTCCGCCACCCTGCGATGCTCACGCGGCTCTGGCCCTGAACCTGCTCCCGCCCCTTCCTCCCGGGCGAGGTCGGTATCTGTTGTGCAATCACGTGAAACCCTTGAAAAACGCTCTTGTTTTCCACATGCTCCCCTCCATGGAAAACACTCCTACTTCGAAGACCACCAACGGCCAGAATGCACCGAATCCCCGTGCAGATGAATGCACGGGGATTCGCAGGAGGGAGAGGTGGAAGAAAAGCTACCGGGAGGTGCGGAGGTGGCGGTCGATAGAGGCGGCACGGGCGGGGGTGCAGGAGGGGGAGAAGTGGAGGGGGTGGACGTGGAGGGCACGGGAGAGGCGGGCGGCGTCGAGTGCTTCTTTCCAGGAGCTGTGACCCCAGCCGCGGTGGGCGGGGAGTTCGGTGGGGAGGAAGTGGCAGTCGAACCATAAGTCGGTGGCGTCATGGGCGAAGGCGGCGAAGGCGGCACGGGCGTCGGGGGACATGAGGGACCATTCGATGTCGGTCGCCAGGACGAGGCTTTCGCCGGTGGAGGGTTCGTCGATGCGGATGGCGTGGCATCCGTCGGGGTGGGCGACGGGGTGGTAGGTGATGCTGAGGGAGCCGTGGACGTGGGGGCAGCCGGGGGAGACCGGTAGGAAGGGGGCATCGGTGGCGGAGACAGGCCAGACGGGGGGGGAGTAGATGCGGGAGAGGATGGTGGCGGCATCGGAGCGGGCGGAGAGGATGGCGGACAGGTCGCGGGTGGCAAGCAAAGGAAGGCCGAGGAGGTGGTCGAGGTGGAAGTGGGTCAGCGCGAGAAGGGCTCCGGGACGCAGGCGGGGGAGGAGGTTTCTTGTGCCGGTGCCGGCGTCGAGGACGATTTGAGCGGTGCCGTCGGCGGATTCGACGAGGAGGGAGATGGTAGCCCCGGAGACGGGGTCGGTGGTGGGGACGGGGAAAGAGCCGCGGAGGCCGCCGGGGATGGTTTTCATGGCATCATTTCTGTGTAAGGTTCCAGATGGCGTCCCAAGCGGAGGGGATTGCGTGGTCGGCGGCGAGGGCGGCGCAGCGGTCGGCGTGGTGCTGCGCGGCAGGCTCGGGGGCGAGGGCGGCGAAGGCGGCGGCGGCGGCGGGCCAGTCGCCGGTGCGGGCGAGGGCGAGGGCGGCCTCGTAGGGGGCGGCGGAGGGGGGAGGGGGCTCGCCGGGGAGGCCGGTGGCTTCCCAGACGCGCACGGGGGTGCTGCGGCCGACGACGCGGAGGGCGCCGAGTTCGCGTCCGGGGAAGGCACCGGCGGTGGCGGTCCAAGTGGTTTCGGATATCATGAGATAGGTGCCGAGGGCCTTGTTCGCGCCTTCGAGGCGGGAGGCGAGGTTGGCGGCGTCGCCGAATATCGTGTAGTCGAAGCGCTGGCTGGAGCC
>LXOW01239449.1_pt1 | contig 14861 bp, 7 predicted proteins | sample 1368591 | NCBI WGS metagenome assembly LXOW01 (sample SAMN04884650, study PRJNA319009) | bovine gut metagenome | isolation source: Cow rumen | host: Bos taurus | place: Italy: Legnaro (PD) | collected 2014-07-09 | reverse complement strand
AGATGTGTATAAGAGACAGAACATAAACTATAAGCGATGCAGAATAAAGGACTTATTCGATTTCTGGCGTGGGCTTTTGTGCTGGTGTGTCTCTATCAGCTATCCTTTACGCTTGTTACCCGCAGGGTTGAACGCAATGCCAAAGCGGAGGCTGCCCGTTATGTAGCTTCCGATGCTGTTAAGAATGACGCACTTAAGCGTGCTGGCAACGACCAGTTGATGTCGCAGATGATTCTCGACTCACTGCAGGTTGCCCATGAAGCCCAGTACCTTGATTCTATGGCTACAGAGAAGGTTTATCTGGGTCAAACTTACCGCTACTGCCAGGCCCGTGAGATTAACCTGGGCCTCGACCTCAAAGGTGGTATGAACGTGATGCTGGAGGTTTCTACGGTTGACGTGGTTCGCGCGTTGGCCAACAATACCACCGACAGCAACTTTAACCGTGCCATTGATATGGCGCTCGCCAATCAGAAACGCACCACGAACAAGGATTTCGTCTCCCTGTTCTACGAGGCCATCACCTCGATTGACCCGAACGTGCGTTTGGCCAGTTATTTCAACTCGCAACTTCGCGACCAGATCAAACTTGATGCCGACAACGACGAGGTCATCAGCGTGGTGCGTTCCGAGGCGGCCAGCGCCTACGACCGTACCTACGAAATCCTCCGTCAGCGTATCGACAAGTTTGGTGTGGCCCAGCCCACCATCCAGCAGCTCCGCGCTTCCGAGCGCATCCTCGTCGAGCTGCCCGGTGTTAAAGATCCCGAGCGCGTGCGCAAACTTTTACAGGGTACCGCCCAGTTGGAGTTCTGGGGCACCTACGATTGCGCCGACGCCATCCGTCGTCTCGAGGCGGTCGACAACCTGGCTGCTTCTGCCAATGAGAGCAGCGCTGCCGCCGAGGAGATGACCGACAGTGCCGAGGTGGCTACCACCGACAGCACCTCGCTGCTCGACCAGCTGGCTGGCGACGCCACCACCGAGAGTGCCGCCGACGAGGCGATGCAGGATGCCGCCAAGCAGCACCCCCTCTTCGCTTTGATGGAGCTCAACGTCGACCGTACCACCGGTCAGATTGGCCGTGGTCCCGTCGTCGGTTATGCTCCGCAGAAAAATCGCGCCGCCATCGACCGCATGATCAATGTCGCCCTCGACAAGAAAGTCATCAACGGTCGTGAGATCAAATTCCTCTGGTCGGCCAAGCCGGTCAAGGGTACCGTCGACATCTATCAGCTCTTTGCTATTAAAATTGAAACGCGCGACGCGAGCCCGCTGCTCGACGGCGGTGTCATCACCGACGCACGTCAGGACTTCAGCACCGTGGGTGGCAACGAGATTTCCATGACCATGAACACCGAGGGTGCCCGCGAGTGGAAACGCATCACGGGCGAGAATGTGGGCAACTGCATCGCCATCGTGCTCGACGACCTGGTCTACTCTGCTCCTGTTGTCAACGGCGAGATCGCCGGTGGCCGTTCTTCCATCACCGGTGACTTCACCCTCGAGGAGGCCAAGGACTTGGCCAACATCCTCAAGTCGGGTAAGCTGCCCGCTCCCGCCGTCATCGTGCAGGAGGCTGTGGTGGGTCCCTCGCTGGGTCAGGAGTCCATCCACAAAGGTATCATCTCCTTCATCCTCGCTTTCATCGTGGTGCTCCTCTACATGGTTGTCTTCTACAACCGTGCCGGTTGGGTCTCGGTGATTGCTCTGCTCGTCAACATCTTCTTGCTGATGGGTATCGTCGCGTCGATTGGCTCGGTACTCACCATGCCGGGTATCGCCGGTATTGTGTTGACAATGGCCATGGCTGTCGACGGCAACGTTATTATATATGAACGTATAAAAGAAGAGTTGCGCAACGGCTCCAGTCTCTCCAATGCTGTCGAGGCTGGTTTCAAGAACGCTCTTTCCGCTATCATCGATGGTCAGGTGACCACCTTCCTGCTGGGTCTCGTGCTGATTATGTTCGGTTCGGGTCCTGTCCAGGGCTTCGCCGTCACCCTCTGCATCGGTATCGTCACTTCGCTCTTCACCAGCATCTTCATCACTCGCTTGGTGATTGACCGCATGTTGACCAAGAAGCGTCAGCTCAATTTCTCCTTCGCCTTCTCCGAGAACTTCCTGCGTAATGTCCATATCGACTTCCTCAGCAAGCGCAAAATGTTCTACACCATCGCCGCCGTCGCCATCGTCATCTGCATCGGCAGCTTGGCCATGCGCGGCATGAGCTTCGGTATCGACTTCACGGGTGGTCGCACCTATGTCGTCCGCTTCGACCAGCCGGTCAACGCCGTCGAGGTGCGTGGCAACCTGGCCAAACAGTTCGAGGATGCTCCCGAGGTCAAGACCTACGGTCCCAGCAACCAGTTGAAGATTACCACCAAGTACAAAGTCATGGAAGATGGCGATGAGGTGAAGAACGAAATCATGGGTCGCCTCTATGCGGGCACCAAGGATTACTTCGCCGACGACATCACGTTCGACGAGTTCCGTTCCACCGAAACCAACCCGCTGGGTGTCATCCAGGCCGAGCAGGTCGGTGCCACCATCGCCAACGATCTGAAGCGTTCTTCTATCTTGGCTGTGTTGGGTGGTCTGTTGGTCATCTTCGTCTACATCGGACTCCGCTTCCGCAGCTGGCGTTTCGGTGTGGGTAGTGTCGCCGCTCTGGCCCACGATACCCTCCTGGTCATCGGTGTCTTCTCCCTGCTCTGGGGTCTGCTGCCCTTCAACCTCGAGGTCGACCAGTCCTTCATCGCCGCCGTGCTGACGGTTATCGGTTACTCCATCAACTCCACGGTGGTTATCTTCGACCGTGTGCGTGAGAACCGCAAACTCTTCCCCAAGCGCAGCCTGAAGAATCAGATGAACGACGCCATCAACGCCACGTTGGCCCGTACCTTCAACACCAACGGCACCACCTTCGCCACCCTGCTCATGATGTTCATCTTCGGCGGTGAGGTGATTCGTGGATTCATCTTCGCCCTGTTGGTGGGTGTCATCTGCGGTGTCTTCTCGTCGGTCTGCCTGGCCTGCGGTCTGGTCTACGACGTCTCCCGCAAAGCCGACAAACAACTCACCGCTACCACTAAATAAAGGTATATAATAATATATATAATGTGAACTTGCTGAACCGTTCACTCCAACAACCCAACAGTTAAACAGTTCAACAATTCAACAATTCAACAATCCAATCAGGCATGCTGCTCACCCTCACCGCCATATTTCTCCTGATCTCCCTCGTCGGCCGCAAGATTGGCAAAGCCTTCGCCGACGTGGCATCACTGCCCACGGCGCCTGCGCAAGCACCGGCGCCGCAGGCTGCGGAGGAACTGTCGGACGAGGCGCCCTACTTCTCCTACGAGCAGGAGATGGTCGACACGGCTTTCCAGGCGACGGCTGCACCGTCCGCCAAGCCCGCGCCCGCTCCTGTTGTGGCGGCACCGGCACCTGCCTATCAAAATACGGTGGACTTCGACCTGCGTCAGGCCGTCATCTACCAAACCATTCTCCACAATCCTTACTGGACTGAATCAAGACAATAATAATTAATACGTACTCAGTATGTTTAGAAAAGTACTAATGACGATCGGGCTGATGCTTATGGCGAGCACCTCGCTGTGGGCACAGGGTACCATGAAAGGTACCATCACCGATGCCAAGACGAAGGAACCATTGCCGTTTGTCAACGTCATTGCCAAGCAAGACGGACAGCAAATTCGCGGTGGGCAGAGTGACTTCGACGGTATCTTCACCATCAAACCGTTGCCTGTTGGCAAGTATGATATCGAAGTGTCGTCGGTCGGTTACAAAAAGTATGTCCGCAATGGTATCCAGGTGACTGCCTCGGGTTTTACTATTGTTGACGTTGCACTGGAGCCAACGGCCACCAATCTCGAAGAGGTGGTTATCGTTGACAACAAGGTGCCTATCATCGAGATCGGCTCCCCCGAATCCGGTAAACGTCTTTCTACGGAGGACATCGCCCGTATGCCGGGTACCTCTGTGGAGAGCATCGTGGCCGCCGTCGGTGGTGTGGGTTACTCCGATGGTGGTACCGGCACCGCCCGTGGTGAGGACCAGATGGTCACCAAGCAGGGTGGTGTGGTCAAGCGCACCGGTATCAATGTCCCCAAGGAGGCTATCGCCGAAATCCAGGTCATCCTGGGTGGTACGCCGGCTTCCATCGGTGAGGCTATCGGTGGTACGCAGATTATCACCCTCAAACCGCCTTCAAGCCAATTCAAGGGATTGGTGAAGTACGATGGTTATCTCGACTATCGTCTCGTCAATTCGTTGACCTTGTACTTGACGGGTCCCGTCCTCAAGAAGAAGGTCGCGATCGAAGGCGGTGGTACAACTGAACGTACACTCATCGGTTTCCGTCTGACGAGCCAGGGTTCCTATGTCAACTTTGGTCTCTATCGTCCGCGTGGCTACCGCTACCAGATGGTCAACGACGAGAAAGTGCGTTACCTCGAAGAGAATCCGTTGACCTACGACCCCTTGACGGGTCTGGTTACCTATACGGCCGACCAGGGCATGCGCGCCTCTGACTTCGTCGAGTTCAAGCGTCTCACCAAGAAAGACTTTGGTGGCGATGCCGACCGCACCCCCAACCTGCAGCGCTATTCCATCGCTGTGGAGGGTGCCCTCGACTTCCGCTTCTCGGACTATGCCACGTTGACCGTCACCGGTGAGTTCGCCTTCAGCCGCAGTCCTAGCGCCAGCATCTCCCCGCTCAACATGAGCCGTCAGGGTACCGGCGTCAGCGACTACACCAACTGGGGCATCACCGTCGACTTCACCCAGCGCTTCCGCGACGCGGAGCCCGCAGCCGACGCCACCCTGCCCGAGAGCAAATCGGCAGCCGCCATCTCCAACGTGATGTACAACATCACCGCCATGTTCAGCCGTAGCTCGGGTAGTGCCTACAACGTCAACCACGGCTCCAGCATGGACGACATCTTCAAGTATGGCTACCTGGGTCGTTTCGAGACGGTGAAGCATCGCAGCTACTCCGCTCCCACCACATTCGACTACAACGGTATCTCCATCCAGGCGCAGGAGCAGGACAGCTGGCGCGACGAGATCACCTCGTTCTCGCCCGTGACCAACAGCAACAGCGTCCTGGCCCGCTATACCTCCCAGCTGTACGAGATCGAGGACATTGCTCCCTATCTCATCAACCGCGACAACCTCCTTTATTATAAAGGTCTCATGAACGGCGACGGTCCTTCGACCGACCTGGGTCTGTTCACCAACGTGGGTGTGCAGGCTACCTCGTTCTATTTCTATCAGACCGACTACATCTACTTGCAGGCCAAGGCTTCGGCCCTTATCAAGGGTCACGATGTGGAGTTGGGCTTCCAGTACGACCGTTCCTCCGAGTCCTACTATTCGTTGGGTGCCTACGGTCTGTGGACGCTCATGCGTCAGGAGGCCAACAAGCACATCCAACAGTTGGACAAGAGCAACCCCATCATCCGTCAGGAAGGTTCTTCCTACTATGTCGACTACAACCGTCTCTACAATGCCGACCAGCAGGAGAACTTCGACATCGCCTTCCGTCAGTACCTGGGTCTGAATGTCAACAGCACCGACTGGATCGACATCGACCGCTACAGCCCCGAAGACTTTGTCAACGCCGGTGGTATCAACATGTTCTCCTCCGATGAGCTCTTCAACCAGGGCAACTCGCTGGTCAGCTACTACGGCTACGACCACACTGGTAAGAAATACAACGGCCGCAACTGGGATCTCGACGACTTCTTCAACCCCTCATCGAAGGGTCACGGCGACTTCCGCTATCTGCCGGCCTTCTCGCCGGTCTACCTGGCGGGTTACATCCAGGATCAGTTCTACTTCCAGGATCTGATCTTCAACGTCGGTGTCCGTGTCGACTACTTCGACGGTAACCAGTATGTGTTGAAAGACCCCTATCTGTTGTATGAGTCCTACACCGTGGGCGACATCCGCAGCAACGGTAGCCTCATCAACGGCGGTACCGCCTCGTTGTACAACGGTGCCGGCGACGACTGGGTGGTCTATGTCGACGACGCCACCTCTTCGTCCCCCAGCATCCGCGGTTACCGTAACGGTAGCGTCTGGTACGATGCCGACGGTGTCGAGGTCTCCTCGCCCGACAAGGTTTCGGGTGCCTCCGGCAAACCGACTCCCTATCGTACCCCCCGCGGTCAGCAGGCTTTCAACAACAACACCGTGGCCAAAGAGGCCTTCGAGGACTACAAACCGCAGGTGGTTGTCATGCCTCGTATCGCCTTCTCGTTCCCCGTGGGCGACAACTCCCAGTTCAAGGCCAGCTACGACATTATCGCCCGTCGTCCCTCCAGCGGATGGCAGGCCAACTACCTGGGCTACCTCTACATGACCCAGATCTCCAGCATCAGCAACCCCAACCTGAAGCCGGAGCGCGTCACCAACTACGAGGTGGGCTTCCAGCAGGCACTCAACAAGAACTCCGCAGTCAGCATCTCCGCTTACTATAAGGAGACGCGCGACCTCATCCAGATTGTGCAGTATGCCGGTGCCGACCCCAACAACAACTACTACTCCTATGGTAACTTGGACTTCAAGACCATCAAGGGTTTCACTTTCGAGTATACGCTCCGTCAGACCAAGAACGTCAGCATCAGCGCCAACTACACGCTGCAGTATGCTGAGGGTACCGGTCTCTCCTCGACCACGATGACCGAGCTCATCAAGGAGGGTTACACCACCCTGAAGATGCTCAACCCCATCTCCGACGACCGTCGTCACGAGTTCAAGATCAACCTCGACTTCCGCTATGACCACGGCTCGAAGTACAACGGACCCACCATCACCCGCGTGGTGACCGACAAGGCTACGGGCGAGAAGCGTAAGAAAGAGATCAAGCTGTTGGAGGACTTCGGTGTCAACATCATGGCCGTCGCCCAGTCGGGCCGTCCCTACACCAAGGCCTATAGCAACATGCAGTCCACCATCGTCGGTAGCTACCGCGGTGCCCGTCTGCCTTGGGGCTTCTACTGCGACGTCGTCTTCGACAAGTCGTGGCCCATCCAGGTTGGCAAGCGTAGCACCATGCTGCGTGCCGCTCTCACCGTCCGCAACATCTTCGATATCCGCAACGTGGTGGGTGTCTTCTCCGTCACCGGCAACGCCGAGGACAACGGCTACCTCACCGACCCCGAGACGCAGACCATCATCAACAGTACGGTCGACCCGGTCGCCTTCCGCGATATCTATCCTATCTATATGACGAATAGCTACTTCAACTATTCCAACCCGCGTACCATTATGCTTACGCTGTCGTACAATTTCTAATGCAGTTTAACGTGATAATATCTAATAAAATGAAGAATATTTTTAGCAGACTATTATTATTGGCGCTTCTGGTCTCGTCGACTTCGGGTGTTGCTGTCGCCCGCGAGTGCACGACCTGCAAGAAGAATCACGCCAAGCAAGCTGCCCTGCAGACCAAGGCAGCCGTTTGCAAGCGTGCACAGAGTACGGCGGAGTTGAATGTCAACAACGTGCGAGCACGTATCAACGCTTATGGTAACATGTGGTTCGACGGTAGTGTGGCGCGCTATTACATCCCCAACAACAGCAACACGTCGCCCCTCTATTGCGCCGCTCTCTGGATCGGTGGTACCGACGTCAACGACCAGCTCCGTATCGCTGCTTTGCGTTTCGGTTCTGACGGCGACGACTACTGGCCCGGCCCACTGGAACTCAACACCGCCTATGTCGACTTGGCCATGTGCAACAAGTACGACAAGCACTTCACCATCACCCAGAACGAAGTCAGCGACTTCCGCAGCATGTTCAACTACGAAGGAGCCATTCCTTCGCAGGCCGACAACTACGACGAGTCGCGCGTGGCCCAGGTCATCAAAGAGTGGCCCGCCCACGACGACGAGAACCAGTTTGTCTCCTCCTATCTGGCACCCTTCTTCGATGCCGATGGCGACGGTGTCTACGACTGGCGCAAGGGTGACTATCCCTACTACGATTTCAGAAACGAGCTCTGCCCCCGTACTTGGAAGGCCGAGCACCCCGGCAGCTCCCTGCAGATGGCCGAGACCATGGAGACCACGGCGGGCATCGTCCACGGCGGTATCCTCTCCGACCAGGTGTTGAAGGGCGACCAGACCATCTGGTGGGTCTTCAACGATATGGGTAACGTCCATACCGAATCCCAGGGTTCGCCCATCGGTCTCGAAATTCGTGCCCAGGCTTTCGCCTTCTCCACGAACGACGAGATCAACAACATGACCTTCTACTCCTACGAAATCATCAACCGTTCCACCTATACCCTGAAGGACACCTATTTCAGCCAGTGGGTCGACCCCGACCTCGGTTACGCTGGTGACGACTACGTCGGATGCGACGTCCGTCGTGGTCTGGGTTACTGCTACAACGGTGACGAGTCCGACGGTCCCGGATCGGGTTCCTACTCGGGCATCCCGCCGGCAGTCGGTATCGACTTCTTCCAAGGTCCCTACATGGATCCCGATGGCTTGGACAACCCCAAGATCGACATCGACAAGATGCGTCTCTACTATGCCGCCGCCCTCGATAACTATAAACTCCTCGACTCCGCCGGCAACTATGTTGGCAACGACGCCATGGGCCGCACTGTCTACGACACCTTCGCCCTGACCCAGGATGCCGACCGCTTCCTCAACGCTTGGTACTTCAAGAAAGACGACGCCGTCGGCAACTGCGCCATCAACGGTGTCAACTTCGGCAACGGCATCGTCGACGACGAGCGTTTCGGTATGCGCCGCTTCGTGTACTACAACAACGCCAGCTCCGGTGACAACGGCGAGCCCTCCAAGGCTACCGACTACTACAACTACCTGCGCGGTAAATGGCGTAACGGCCAGCGCATGTGGTTCGGTGGCGACGGTCTCAACGAGTCCCAGGGTGCCATCCGCGACCTCGAGTGCGACTTCATGTTCCCCGGCAACTCCGACCCCTGGAACTGGGGTACCAATGGTATCGACCCCAAGAGTCAGGGCTACACCAATGAATACTGGAGCGAGCAGAACGATGGCAACCAGCCTTCCGACCGCCGTTTCATGCAGTCCGCTGGTCCCTTCACCCTGCGCCCCGGTGCTGTCAACTACATCACCGTCGGTATCCCCTACGCCAAGTCGCCCTCTGGCAACGCTTGGTCGTCGGTTGAGATGCTGCGCGAGATTGACGACGTCTGCCAGGCCCTCTTCGACAACTGCTTCAAGGTTCTCGACGGCCCCGACGCCCCGACGCTCGTCGTCCAGGAGATGAAGAACGAGGTCATCCTCTACATCACCTACGACAACCCCGGCTCCAACAACTACGGCGAGTCCTATGCTGAGATGGATCCCTCCATCCCGAAACAGTACACCGTGCTTGAGGGTCTCGAGAACTATCCCGGTGACACCACCTACATCCACGGCGACACCTCGTTCAGCACCCAGACCCAGGTCAACAAGACCTACTACTACGACTCCATCGACCGCCAGTATCGCTTCGAGGGTTACCAGATTTATCAGCTGAAAGACGCCAGCGTCTCCATCGCCGACATCAAGGACGAGACCAAGGCTCAGCTGGTCTATCAGTGCGACATCGAGAACTACTACGACGAGGAGCACACCCTCCCCATCGCCCAGCTGGTCAACTACACCCAGAACTCGGCCACGGGTCTCCTCTCGGGTGAAATTATGGTCAACGGTAGCAACCAGGGCATCCGCCACGTGGTCCGCGTCACCAACGACAAATTCGCCACCGGTACCAACACCGCGCTGGTCAACAACAAAGAGTACTACTTCATCTGTGTGGCCTACGCCCACAACCGTTTCAAAGAATATTCCCAGACCGACGCTTCCAAGCTCGATGGTCAGAAGACCACCTATCTTGCTGGTCGTAAGAACGAGTGGGGTGGTACCATCTCGCCCGTCAAGGCTATCCCCCACGATCCCGTCTCCGAGAACGGTGGCACGCGCATCAACGCCGAGTTCGGCATCAGCCCTGTCATCACCCGTCTCGAAGGCTACGGCTCGGGTGCCAACCAGCTGCAGATGCTGGCCTCCTCCATCGAGGAGCTGATGGGTGCCGAAGGCCAGCCCGCCATGGCTCCCGGTGAGCTCGTGGGCAACGCCATGCAGCATCCCGCTGTCATCGCCCATCCCAAGTACGCCGAGAACTACGGTCCTCTGAGCGTCCGCGTCATCGACCCGCTGAGCCTCAAACAGGGTCAGTTCGTCATCAACTTCACCGGTGCCGACAGTGCCAGCCGCTGGTTCATCACCAACGCCGACACCACCAAGCCCGTCTACGACAACGTCTATCGTGTCTACTCCGACTTCGTCATCGGCCGCTTCAACGAGCAGCTCTTCCTCGACCTCGGTATCGCCGTCTCCATCCAGAATCCGCCGGCCATGGCCACCCCGCTGAACTGCACCTCCAATAATACCAAATATTATTATGGTGGCTTCGTCAACGAGAGCGGCGTGGTGCTCAACTCCTCCATGGAGTTCGCCAACCCCTACACCCAGTGGCTCTCCGGCGTGCCCGACTACGATGGCAGCATGGCCACCAACTGGATCCGTTCGGGTGCCCAGTACTCCAAAGGTTATGTCACCACCTTCACCAGCACCAACGCTCCGGTCAGCCTGAGCGAGACCTACCTGGATGCCGACTACTACCGCGAGTACTACCCCAAGATGGGTACCGCCACTTCCAACTCCGATTACAAAGACCACGCCATCGACCGCACCAACGTCTATGAATCCGTCGTCAACGGCTTCTGGGGTCCCTACGGTCTGGTCTCCACCAACGAGTTCCACCCGGGCTTCAACCTCTCCTACTACATGGCCGAGGCCGACCTCATCGACTCGCTGCGTCAGAAAGGCTTGCTGAAAACCACCAGCACCTACAACCTCATCAAACGTTCGCTGCTCAACAACCAGCTCAACACGGCGCTCCAGCTCAACGACCTCTCCGACCTGCCCAGCGTGCGCATCGTCCTCACGGCCGATACCTCCAAGTGGACCCGCTGCCCGGTCCTCGAGATGTGCGAAGACCGCACCCAGTCCGAGGGCAACGCCCGCAAGTTCCACAAACGTATCCACAAGTCGGTCGACAAGCTGGGTCGCACGGTCGATGACCTCGGCATCGCTGCCAACGTCAACGATCCCAACAACCCCGCCTACATCGACGAGATGGGTATGGGTTGGTTCCCCGGCTACGCCATTTCGCTGACCACGGGTGAGCGTCTGAACATCATGTTCGGCGAAGACTCCCGCTACGTCCAGTACAATGGCCGCGACATGCTCTGGAACCCCGTCCAGTCCTACATGGAGGGCTCTTCCAACTACACCATGGGCGGTCGCCACTTCATCTATGTCATGAAGGCCACCTCGCAGAAGTTCTTCAACATGAACAACTTCTCCTCCACGCCGACCTTCCAGAACTACACCACGCCGTCCTACGACGCCGGTCGCTGGGCCAACAAGATGCTCGGCTCGCTCGACCGCCTGATGAACACCGTCCAGACCGGTGTCCAGTTCGTCACCCTCTATCGTGGTGTGACGGGTGGCTTCGATGGTCTGCCGCAGGTCTACCCGGTCCGCGACTCCATCTCGCTGCTCTTCTCGTCGGTGGCATGGGTCAACATCCCGTTGGTCAGCAGCCAGTTCGCATTCAAATACCCGGGTCGCGACGCCGCCCTCAACGCTGGCTCCGCCTCCAACGGTATTCCTTGCGACGTCACGGTCGAAATCCAGATGAATGTTCCCTACGGCCGCTACATGGGTCCCAACGCCACCTCCGCTGCGACGGTGACGGGCGAACCGGCCGTCAACAACGACTATCCGCGCTACATGTTCGAGATCAGCCCCGACCTGGCCGTCCAGACCGGTGTGGGCACCAACTCCGCCATGGCGGGTAGCGACGACTACAAGGAGCAGATCCTCCGCGAAATCGGTGTCTCTCCCAACCCGTACTACAGCTTCTCTGAATACGAGACCGACAACCAGCTCGACACCAAGGTGCGTTTCAACAATGTCCCCGCCAACACCGTCATCTCCATCTACACGGTGGACGGTACGTTGGTGCGTCGCTTGGGTCCCACCTCGGGTGCCTATACCACTGTCGACTGGGATCTCCACAACCACAACGGCCTGCCCATCGCCGGCGGCATGTACCTCATCCACTTCGAGGTGCCCAACATCGGCGAGCGCGTCGTGAAATGGTTTGGTACCATGCGTCCTGTCGACCTCAACTCCTACCACTTCTAAACTAAGCATTGTAACGCTAAAATCTTGAATGAACATGAAAACATTTCTTAGAATATTTGCTGTAGTCGTCCTCTTCGCGACCGTGTCGGTGTCGGCTGTCCAGGCCGGTAACGACGACCGTAGAGGTACTGCTGGAGCCTCCGAGTTGCTCATTAACCCGTGGGCTCGCAGCGCAGGTTGGGGTACTTCAAGTATTGCCTGTGTACGTGGTATCGACGCTTTCTATTCCAACATCGCCGGCTTGTCGTTCACCAATAAGATGGACCTTGCCTACTCCAACACCCAGCTGTATGGTGGCAAGAGCGGTCTCATGGGTGCGGCCTCCATCAACTCCTTCGGTTTGGCGGTCCGCGTCTTCGACGCTGGTGTCATGGGTGTGTCCGTCATGGCCATGAGCTTTGGCGACATCCCTGTCACCACGGTCTACAGCCCCGATGCTGGCAAGAACGGTACCTTCTCGCCCTCCTACATGAACATCAACGTGGCCTATGCCCACTCGTTCACCCGTAGCGTCCACGGCGGTGTCAACCTCAAAGTTGTCACCGAGAGCACCGACAATGTGTCGGCCTCTGGCTTCGCCATCGACGCCGGCATCCAGTACGTCACCGGTGCCAACGACGAGTTGAAGTTCGGTATCAGCCTGAAGAACCTCGGTTTTGGCCTCAAATACAGCGGTGCCGGTCTTTCCTACACCCACGTCAACACCGTCGACAACACCGTTACGGCCATGCACCCCTCTGTCGACATGGAGATGCCCACCTGTCTCAACATCGGTCTCTCCTACGACTTCCTCTTCGACAAATGGGATCAGATGCTCACGGTTGCCGGTTCCTTCACCTCCAACGCCTTCCTGAAAGACAACTTCGGCCTCGGTGTCGAATACTCCTTGCTCAACATGTTCCAGCTGCGTTGCGGCTACGTCTTCCAGAAGAACATCTTCAGCGAGAGCGACCGCACCACCGCCAACACGGGTCTTTGCGCCGGCGGCTCTGTCAAGATCCCCATCGGCAAGAAGGACAAAGAGGGCAACGGCACCTCGCTTTCCATCGACTACTCCTACCGCACGGCTTCCCCGCTGAAAGGTACCCACTCCATTGGCGCAAGTTTGAACTTCTAAACGTAACGATTCCATAAACCACTAATTGGGAAAGGTTGTTCTGCAACCTTTCCTAATTTTTAAGTCCCAAGAAAAACTAGGCAACCCTAGAAAACCCTAGAAAATCCTAGAAAACCCTAGGAAATCCTAGGAAACCCTAGCCCCCCCCTAGAAAAGCTAACCCCTAAACTCTCAATTCAAAATTCAAAATTCAAAATNNCCCCCCCCTAGAAAAGCTAACCCCTAAACTCTCAATTCAAAATTCAAAATTCAAAATTCTAAATTCTCAATTCCTCCCATGTCTGAAATCAAATATTATAGTGAAGAGGGCCTTCAGAAACTGAAGGACGAATTGCACGAGTTGATCACCGTGGACCGGCCTGCGGCCATCGCCGCCATCGCCGAAGCGCGCGACAAAGGCGACCTCTCCGAGAACGCCGAGTACGACGCCGCCAAGGAGGCGCAGGGTCATCTCGAGGCGCGCATCTCCCGTCTGCAGCAGCTGGTCTCCAACGCCCGCCTGCTCGACGAATCCAAGATCGACACCTCCAAAATCCTCCTGCTCTCCAAAATCACCATCTGCAACACCAAGAACAAAGCCACGCAGGTCTACACCATCGTCCCCGAGAGTGAGGCCAACCTCAAAGAGGGCAAAATCTCTGTCACCTCGCCCTTCGCCAAAGCCTTCCTCGGCCACCGTGCCGGCGAAACCGTCGAAGTCGTCGTCCCCGCCGGAAAAATGACCTTCAAAATCACCAAAGTGGAGCGCTAAAAGCATCGTTATACCGTAATACCGTTATACCGTAATTTCGTTATACCGTAATTTCGTTATAACGTTATAACGCATCCCCTTCAATAACGCATCCCCTTCAAAATCCAAAAAGTCGAATTTTTAGTTTTTAGTTTTTACTTTTTAGTTTTCTCAATTCCCAAACCATGCCTTCCATCTTTTCCCGTATAGTGGCAGGTGAGATTCCCTGCTACAAAGTGGCCGAGACCGACGAATTCTTGGCCTTCCTGGATGTCAACCCTGTCGTCAAGGGTCATGTCCTCTGCATCCCCAAGCAGGAGGTCGACTACATCTTCGACCTCGACGACGACCTCTTCACGCGTCTGCACCTCTTCAGCAAGCGGGTCGCCAAAGGTCTCAAGCAGGTCTGTCCCTGCCGCAAGATCGGCGTCGCCGTCGTCGGCATCGACGTGCCGCACACGCACATCCACCTCATGCCGCTCAACAACCCTGGCGACCTCAACTTCGGTCACCACATCACCATGCAGCCCGACGAGATGGCCGACCTGGCCGCCCGCATCGCCGCCGCCATCCAATAAAAAAAAGATAAAGGCGCCCCCCGCCCATTAAACCCATCCTGCCCATTAGCCCCATTGGACCAATTAGTCCAATTAGTCCCATTAGCCCCATTAGACCCATTAGACCCATTAGACCCATTAGACCCTGTCTCTTATACACATCT
>LXOW01100021.1_pt1 | contig 14862 bp, 16 predicted proteins | sample 1368591 | NCBI WGS metagenome assembly LXOW01 (sample SAMN04884650, study PRJNA319009) | bovine gut metagenome | isolation source: Cow rumen | host: Bos taurus | place: Italy: Legnaro (PD) | collected 2014-07-09 | reverse complement strand
GCGCACCTCTTCCCATTCCGAACAGAGAAGTTAAGCCCCGCCGCGACGATGATACTGCGGGAGACCGTGGGAAAGTAGTTCGCCGCCCACCCTTAACGGAAAGCCTGCACCTTTCAGGGGGCGGGCTTCTCTGTTTTTATGTAGAACTTTTTCCATCTTTCATAGTTTTTTCCTATCTTTGCCCGTTTTTACACAGCAAATTATTCTCACTATGATAGACATTAAGTTTTTAGTCAAGAACCCCGACGTGGTCAGGGAGAACATCAAGAAGAAATTCCAAGACAACAAGTTGCCCCTCGTTGACGAGGCCATCAGCTTGTATACCCAATATTGCGACTGCCAGCAACGCGCCGACGACCTGCGCTCACAACGCAACTCCATCTCCAAGGAGATTGGCATCCTATTCAAGAACAAGGAAGTGGAAAAAGCCAATGAGATGAAGAAACTCGTTGAAGCCAATGCCCAGGAGTTGGAGCAACTCGGCAAGCAGCAGACTTCGCTCATGGAGCAACTCACCAAGGTGATGTACGCCATCCCGAACATCATCGCTCCCGAGGTGCCCGTCGGTAAGGACGACACCTTCAACGTGGAGAAGGAACGCTTTGGCGAGCCTGTGGTGCCCGACTTCGAGGTGCCTTACCATGCCGACATCATGGCCAAGTTCAATGGTTTGGATTTGGATTCGGCGCACCGTGTGGCGGGCAATGGCTTCTATTACCTCATGGGCGACATCGCACGCCTGCATTCCGCCGTCATCACCTATGCTCGCGACTTCATGATTGAGCGTGGCTTCACCTACTGCATCCCGCCTTTCATGGTGCGCAGCGAGATCGTCTCCGGCGTGATGAGTTTTGCCGAGATGGACGCCATGATGTATAAGATTGAAGGCGAAGACCTCTATCTCATCGGCACCAGCGAGCACTCGATGATTGGTAAGTTCATCGACCAAATCGTTCCCGAGGAGTCTCTTCCGCTGACGTTGACGAGCTATTCGCCCTGCTTCCGCAAGGAGAAAGGCGCCCATGGCATCGAGGAACGTGGTGTGTACCGCATCCACCAGTTCGAGAAACAAGAGATGGTGGTGCTCTGCAAACAAGAGGATGCTGACTACTGGTACGAGCAGATGTGGAAGAACACGGTGGACTTGTTCCGTTCGATGGATATTCCCGTCCGTACATTGGAGTGCTGCTCGGGTGACTTGGCCGACCTCAAGGTGAAGTCCTTGGATGTTGAGGCATGGTCGCCGCGTCAGAAGAAATACTTCGAGGTGGGTAGCTGCTCTTACCTTGGTGATGCCCAGGCCCGCCGCCTGAAGATCAGAATCAAGGGCAAGAACGGCAACTACTTCGCCCACACCTTGAATAATACCGTGGTCGCCCCGCCGCGCATGTTGATTGCCTTCCTGGAGAACAACCTCCGTGCCGACGGCAGCGTGGCCATCCCGAAAGCCCTGCAACCCTACATGGGTGGAAAAACTGAAATAAGATGACTATGGCTTATGGCCTAAGACCATGACCACTTTCGCGTGAAAGCTGAAGTTTCAGCTTATGGTTGAAGTGGTCATAGTCATGGTCAATGGTCATAGTAAAAAAAGAAAACTATGGACATCTCCGTTGTTGTACCCCTGCTGAATGAAGCCGAGTCGCTGCCCGAGCTGGAATCATGGATTCGTCGGGTGATGGACGAACATGGCTTCTCATACGAAATCGTCTTCGTCGACGATGGATCCACCGACAACTCTTGGGCAATCATCCAAGGGCTGGCAGAGGCCAATCCCAACGTGAAGGCGCTGCGCTTCAGACGCAACTATGGCAAGTCGCCGGCGTTGAACGAAGGCTTCAAAATCGTGGAAGGCGATGTCGTCATCACCATGGATGCCGACCTGCAGGACAGCCCCGACGAAATCCCTGAGCTGTACAGGATGATCAAGGAGGACGGCTACGACCTCGTGTCGGGTTGGAAGAAGGTGCGTTACGACTCCAAGTTGATGAAGAACATTCCGTCGAAGTTCTTCAACTGGACCACGCGCATGATGTCGGGCATCAAGTTGCACGACTTCAACTGCGGTCTGAAAGCCTACCGCAACGAGGTGGTGAAGAGCATCCAGGTCTATGGCGAGATGCACCGTTACATCCCCGTCATCGCCAAGATGAACGGCTTCACTCACATCGGGGAGAAGGTGGTGCATCATCAGAAGCGGAAATACGGCAGCAGCAAGTTCGGCATGAGCCGCTTCATCCGTGGCTATCTCGACCTGGTGACCATCAACTTCATCTCGAAGTTCAGCAACCGCCCGATGCACTTCTTCGGCTTGATGGGTTCCATCACGTTCTTGATTGGCTTCATCATCGCTGTGTATCTGGCATGCTCACGTTTGTTCCTGCATGTCTATGGCATGACGCGTAGACCCTTGTTCTATTTCGCCTTGTTGGCCATCGTCATTGGCGTGCAGCTCTTCTCAACGGGCTTCCTCGCCGAGATGATGACCTCCACGCAGCGCGACAAGCGGGTGTATTCCATTTCGGAACGGATTAACGCCTAAGCATAAAAACAAAGCGACCCTCTATGTCATTCCCTTGGGAATCTATAGAGGGTCGCTTTTTGTTGTCCCTTACTCAATACATGTCATCGATTCCGCCGTCGAAGCTCTCATCGAAGCTGTCGCCAAATTCATCATTGAACTCGTCCTCATCGAATTCATCCTCAAACTCGTCAAACGGCGAGTCGTCGGCGAAGTCGTTGCTGTCCCAGTCGAAGTCATGTTCCAAACGTTCTTCGTCAAAGGCCTCTTCTTCTTCGTGTCCGCTGATGAAGCTGCTGATTTCGTCGTCGCTCATCTTGTCGAAGTTGACATCCAACAAGGCGGAGTCGTTGATGGCGCGGTTCATCGACTTCAGCTCACGCATCACAGAAGGGGAGACGTAGAACTCGTCGATGTTTTCCTCGCAGTATTTCAGGTATTTAGGGTCTTTTTCGTACACTTCGGCGATGGTCATGCCCTCGTATTTTCCGAAGGTGAAAACTGAATCAATGTCATAGAATTTCATATTGTTACCTTTCTTTTTTGTTCTGTTGTTGGCGCTTTTTCACCCGCAAATATCATGCATTTTTCTTTTTGTCGCAACAAAAAATCACTTTTTGAAGGCAAAAAAGACCGCAAGCACAATGAAGATGAAGGAAATGAGGTGGTTCCATCGGAAGGTCTCGGTCTTGAACACGGTGATCACGATGATGGTGAACACAGTGAGCGAGACGGCTTCTTGGATGACTTTCAGCTGGATAAGGTTGAACGGACCGCCGTTTATGGCTGCGCCTATACGGTTGGCGGGAATCATAAATGAATACTCGAACAAGGCAATACCCCACGACATCAGGATGACCAGAAACAGCGGCCAGTCTTTCGATGTGGGGACGATTTGGATCAGTTTCAGCTGTCCGTACCATGCAAAAGTCATGAAGACATTGGAAACGATGAGTAAAAGAATGGTATAAAGGCCTTTCATTTTGATGAGGTTTGTAACGGAGCGCAAAAGTAAAGGAATTTCTGTCATGTCCGACAATTATTCCTATTTTTGCATTCTCAAATCTGAAATAATGAATTCGACCATCATACTTATCGTTTTTGCATTGTACACCTGCCTTTTGTTCGTGATTTCGCATTTCACCTCGCGCAAGTCCGACAACGTGACATTTTTCCGTGGCAACCGCAACTCGCCATGGTACGTGGTGGCTTACGGCATGATTGGCGCCTCCTTATCGGGCGTGACTTTCATGTCGGTGCCGGGCGGCGTGTATACGGGGCAGTTCACCTATATGCCTTTGGTGTTTGGTTATGTGCTTGGTTATGCGGTAATTGCGTTGATATTGTTGCCGCTCTATTATCGCCTTAACCTGACCTCCATATACACCTATTTAAATATGCGTTTCGGGCCACGGTCGGAGAAGACGGGAGCGGCTTTTTTCCTCCTGTCACGATTGTTAGGCTCGGCATTGAGGATGTATCTCGTTGTCTTTGTGCTGTATGAGTTCGTCTTTAAGGACTGGGGCATTCCTTTTTGGGTGCCTGCAGTCATCTTCATAGGCATCATCCTTTTGTATACCTTCAAGGGTGGCATCAAGACCGTGGTGTGGACCGATACCTTGCAAACGACATTCTTGCTGTTGGCGGCCTTCCTGACGGCATTTTTTATTATCCGCAATCTCCACATCTCCTTTGGCGATTTGATGAAAACGGCCTCGGAGAAAGGCTATACCAAGGTGTTTGAAACCGACTGGACGCATAACAAGTTCTGGGTGAAGCAGGTGCTGAGTGGTATGTTCATCACCATTACCATGACGGGTTTGGACCAGGATATGATGCAGAAAAATCTGACTTGCAAGAACTTGCGTGATGCCCAAAAGAATGTGATGACTTCAAGCTTGTTGTTTGTGGTGGTCAATGCCTTGTTCCTCTGCTTGGGTGCCGCCTTGATTTGTTATGCACAAGCAACGGGCTTCCAACTGCCTGTGAACGAGGTGGGTGTGGTGGTCAACGACAAGATTTTCCCCTCGGTGGCCTTCTCCTTGAGCAAGTTCACGGCGGTGGTGTTCGTCATCGGCCTTGTGGCGGCAGGTTATTCCAGCGCCGATGGTACCTTGACCGCCTTGACGACCACCTTCTGCTTCGATTTTATGCACTTAGACAAAAAGCAGATAAGTGAAGAACAAATCACGCATTACCGCAAGTGGATCCATATAGCTTTTGCCTTGCTTTACTTGTTGGTTATCATTGCTTTCCGACCTTTCCACAACGAGTCGCTTATCGATAAGGTCTTTGACATTGCAGGCTACACCTACGGGCCGTTGTTGGGTTTGTATACCTTTGGCTTGTTTGTCAAGAACAGGAAGGTCTTTGACAAGGCAGTGCCTTATATCGCTGTCGCTTCGCCCGTTGTCAGCTACTTTTTAAAGATGTATTCCCCACAATTGTTCGGAGGTTACAAGATAGGCTTCGAAATCCTGATTATCAATGGCTTGCTGACGTTCCTAGCGTTGCTGCTTTTCAGCCGAAAGGAAAAAACGGCCTCGGCATGATGGGATTGCGGAAAAATATGTATTTTTGAAGTTTGAAACCAAATCTAACGGAAATGAATAGAATTGTCACCAAATTATCACTGCTGCTGTTGGTTTTGGCCTTGGGTGGTCAACTTCATGCGCAGTTCACTACGACTTTTGCGAAGAATGTCACTCCTGGACAGCAGAATGGCTTGTATTATTCCTTGCCGCAGACCATGCTGAAGTTGGATTTCATCATTGAGGAAGCCCAACTCGTCGAAGGGCCGCTCAGCGACTATGCCTCCAACTATTTCGAGATGGAGGACTATGTGGAATATGAATCCACGGAGTACACGCTGCTCGATGTCAAGATGACGACTGTTGCCAGCCCCGATCCCAATGCGCTGTTCTTTGTCACCATGACGGGCGCGAGAGGCGGCAGTAAGTTGCAGTTCGATGTGATGCCTAATGGTATCATCCGCAGTGTGGGTGTGGGCAACGATGAGGAAACAGTCAGCCCGCAGCCTATGGCACAGGAGCAGCCGAAATGTTGTGAAGAAGACGCTGATAGCGAGGAGTTTATCAGTCTGATGTCGGCTGGAAAGACGAATGCCATGCTGGCCAAGGAAGTTGCCGACAAGATTTTGGAAATCCGCAAATCGAAGTTCTACCTGATTTCGGGCGACGTTGAGATGGCCTCCAACCCCGAGACCTTCAACGCCATGTATAAGAAGCTTGATGCCATGGAGAAGGAATACACCAGCCTGCTTTTGGGCAAGCGCGTCACCAAAAAGGTGGTGAAGACGGTGTATGTGATTCCGAACAAGGAAGTGCCGACGCAAACCGTGGCCAAGTTCTCCGAGACCGAAGGCCTCACCGTGGGAACGAGTGGCACGGGAAGCATGATTACGGTGCAGACCTTGCCCTTGAATACTACGGCTGCCATCAACACGCCCAGCCAGTCGGCGGTGGAGCTGATGACCTACGAAAACAAGGTGTTCTACCGCATCCCTGAGATGGCGAATGTGAAGGTGAGCTGTGAAGGCGAGACGTTGTTGGAAGACAGGGTGGTCGTCAGCCAGTTGGGTGCCTTGTTGACGGCACCAGTGGCCAATTCCAGGTTGACCTTTGACACCGAGACGGGTCAAGTCATCAATATGAGGATGCAGTAAGGACTAGGATTATTGAGGTCCCTGAGCCTGTCGAAGGGCCTCTTTAATCATTACCAGTTGTCTCAATAGACCCTCAGCCAAGTCTAAGCGGAGCATGTTGGCACCGTCGGACTTGGCTTTTTTAGGCTCGGGATGCACCTCCATGAAGATACCGTCGGCACCTGCCGCGATGCCTGCCTTGGCGATGAGGCCAATCATTTCGGGTTGCCCGCCCGTGACACCGCTGCTTTGGTTGGGCTGCTGCAAAGAGTGGGTGACATCAAGGATGACAGGCACTTCAAATTGCTGCATGACGGCGATGTTTCTGTAGTCCACCACCAAATCCTGATAGCCGAACATCGATCCTCGCTCGGTCAGCATGACCTTGTCGTTGCCCGACTGACGCACCTTATCCACGGCAAACCCCATGGCTTCACCCGAAAGGAATTGACCTTTCTTGATGTTGACGGTCTTGCCCGTTTTGGCAGCGGCTATAAGCAAGTCGGTCTGTCGGCAGAGGAAAGCAGGAATCTGCAATACATCCACATATTCTGCGGCCATGGCGGCTTCTTCGGCGGCATGGATATCGGTCACCACGGGGAGTTCCAAATCCTTGCCGATTTTTTGCAGCACTTTCAAGGCTTTTTCGTCGCCGATACCCGTAAACGAGTCCAATCTTGAGCGGTTGGCCTTGCGGTAGGAGCCTTTGAAAATCAAGGGTATGTCAAGTTTCTGGCAGATGTTTTTCAAGGTCTCGGCAATGAAGAGAGGCGAAGTCTCGTCCTCAATCACGCAAGGGCCAGCCAAGAGGAAGAAACGGTCGGGGCGAAGGCCTTTTAGGAAGTCGAATTTTGTGGTGTCCATGGTGGATATTTTTTGCAAAGATAGTAATTAATTCGGAATGATGAATGCGGAATGCTGAATGGGGGCGAAGCCCAGCGTCGCATTGCGACATTCCGCATTCTTAATTCCGCATTCCGCATTCCACATTCCGCATTCAGCATTTCCTAAAACGTGGATGATAAGTCGTTAGTGTGTCGCGCAGCAACTCGTCAGAAATATGCGTGTAGATTTCCGTCGTGCTCACGCTGGCGTGACCGAGCATCTGCTGAACGGCGAGGAGGTTGGCACCACCTTCCAATAGATGTGTGGCGAAACTGTGTCTGAAAGTGTGCGGGCTGATGGTTTTGTTGATGTTGTTTTTCTCAGCCAATTCCTTCACGATAAGGAAAACCATTTGTCGGGTGAGGCCAGTGCCACGGCTGTTCAGGAAGACGGTGTCGGTGAATTTGGGCTTCGGCGTGATGTGCAGCCTGGCGCCTTCGATGTATTGGAACAGGATTTTCAGGCTGCTGTCGCCGATAGGCACGAGCCTTTCCTTGCTGCCCTTGCCGAAAATGCGCAGGAAACCATCTTGACGGTAGATGTCGCTGATTTGCAGTCCAATGAGTTCGGAGACACGCAACCCACAACCATACATCACCTCGATCATCGCCTTGTTGCGGTGGCCTGTAGGTTGGCTGAGGTCAATGCTGTCGATCATCTTTTGGATTTCCTCGTAACTCAGCACTTCGGGCAGGTGCCGCCCAAGAGTGGGAGAGGAGATGAGAACCGTGGGGTCAGTTTCTGCGATTTCTTCCTGGGTCAAGTAACGCCAAAACGACTTCAAGCCCGAGAGGATACGCGCCTGCGAGGTGGCACCGATGTTCAAGTCGTAGAGGTAAGCGAAGAAATTCTCGATGTCGGCTTGTTTAATATCGTCAATAGTAGAGACGGTGCATGCACCGTCTTTACATAGGTATTGCATAAACAAACCGACATCATGGCAATAGGCCTCCACGCTGTTGTCTGACAGCGAAAGCTCCAGCCGCAAGTAGTCGGCGTAGTGTTTGATGAGGTTTTTGCTGATATTGACAGGCTGCTGATCCATCGTTTTGTTTCTGCAAAGGTACGTTTTTTTATTGCTAAGGTGGTGTTTTTTCCTACCTTTGCCCCGAAAACCAACCTAAAAATCTTATCAAAACATGAAAAACACTAGAGTAAATCTACTTTTTGCAGCAGTTTTGGCATTTTTGATGCTCACTGGCTGCTCAAACAAAGAAAACAACAAAGAACCAGTCACTTCCAATGAGGTTTCCTTTGACCAAGTGTTGTCAACTAGAAGAAGTGTGCGTAGCTATGATGCTTCGAAGACCATTAGCGAGGCCGAGGTGCGCGAACTGCTCATTGCGACGCAGGAAGCACCCTCTTGGGCCAACATGCAACCTTCGAAATACTATGTGGCCATGACTCCTGAGAAGGTTGAGGCGGTGTCGAACCTTGTGGGTGAGCGCAACAAGCAAAACATCGCCGGTGCGCCCGTGCTGATTGTCTCCACCTACGAAAAAGGCAAGTCGGGCTTCTTCCGTGGCGAACAGACCAACGAGGTGGGCGACGGCTGGGGTGCCTACGACAACGGCCTCAGCAATGCCTATTTCATCCTGAAGGCCCGCTCCAAAGGCTTTGACACACTCATCATGGGTATGCGTGATTCCGATGCGCTTCGCACATTATTTAACATCCCTGAAAACGAAGCGATTATGGCGGTCATTTCGTTAGGCTACAGGTCGGGTGAGCCTCGCCAGCCAGAACACCGTCCGTTGGAGGATGTGGTGCAGTTCTTCTGAAAGAATTACTTAACTTTTCTCCACACGATGTAGCTCTCATACTTGTAACTTTTGTATTCTTTGCTCTCGCGGAACAATTCTATACTATCGTTCACATCGCGCCACCAGCCTTGGTGTGATGTATTTTTGCTGTTGCTGTGGCCACCAAGTAGGTAGACCGCATTCTCTACGTCGAGAACAACGAGTGCTTGAGCAAAGTTGTACATGGAAACGGAATCACTTACAGCCACGAATATCTGATTGCCACGCTGGCAAAGAGCACGTCGCAAGGTTGGCTGTGTATTTGTATTCACTTTGGCCGTCAACGTGTCGTTGGCGACAAGCGAATGTTGGCGGAAGAAACTTCCATCTCTTTCGATCGCTTTCTCGAAAAGTGCTGTGCTTTCCGCTGTCCCAATAGTGATTTCATTATCGATAATTGCGCAGAAGCCTAACTTTGAAGATGAATCCTTGTTTGACTGGTAGATGATTCCGTCGCATACAAATAAGCCTATTATAGTAGTATAGTCTTGGCCGAGGTCGGCCGCGCGAAAAGCCAACACCGTTTCTTCTGGCAAATTGGTGGTGTCGGGCGGGCCTAGTGTCACTGCGGGAATGGCATTATGAGGAATATACAAAGTAAGGTTTAGTCCCTCAATTATGGTATCAAGTTTCTCAGTGTAAGAATAATCTATATTGAAATTTTGTTTGCCAAGAGGTTGAAGATGTTTGACAACAGGAGGTTTTGGCTGTAGCATGGTGTGCAATAACAGTGTGATTAGAGCCGCACAAAACAGCGTAGCAATAATGGTGAGCAATGCAATCAGAACTTTCTTTTTGTTAAAGCGTTTCTTTTCTGGCAGACCAATGTCATAGCACTCGTCCTCACTAATATTATTATAGTAATCTTTGTCTCTAGTATTCATCTTCATCCCTCCTTGTTTTTTTCGCTCTTTTTTCAACTATTGATTTCAATGTCAACAAGGCTTGATGTGAAGCATCCAACTCTTTTCTGAAACCAAAGTTGTCTGAAAGCAAGAACTTGTCTTTCGATAGATCGATACTGCGCACATAGTTAAGGTTCACAATTAGGCTTCGTCCCACACGGATAAAATTGTCAACCCCTCGGGTTTTATCCATTAATTCATGGACCTCGCCCAGTTGCATGGTCAAAGTAAAGTCGTTATTGCTGTCTCGCATTTTGAAGTCGGAGTAGTTGCCGTCAGCTTCGACATATACCAAATGCGAAATCGCAATGCTGTGAAAAGTCGGACCTTTGTCAATGATGATACATCTTTCGTTTCTCATGGTTTTCTGTCGTTAAAAACGCAAAAATAGTGTTTTCTCCTTTCTGTATAATATGTTTTGCTTTATTTTGTATGAAACCATGGCGTCAGTGTACGAACTGGTCTATTAGTCAGCAAAATAAAAAAGATATATTGGCTCACAAGCCAAAAAGCATATTTCATACAATCAGATTGTTGTTTTGTACAATACTAAAAATCAATTACTTATAAATAAATTTTATACATTTTCTTTGTGTCGTTAAACTTAAATGCTAAAGTTATGAAGACACAAGAAATGAAAAATCTAAAACTCAACTACCACATGTTGGAAGGATGCAATTATGGCTGCAAATTCTGCTTCGCTGAGTTTGGCAATATTCGGCAATTGAAGGCACCGGAAATGTTCAAAGTGGTCGAAAAAACAGCAATGAGCGGATGTTTCAGCGCCATTAATTTTGCTGGAGGCGAGCCTTTCCTGGTCAAAGAGTTGCCTGAACTAATCAAATATGCCAAACAGTTAGGGCTCGACACCAGTGTCATTACTAATGGCTCTAGATTGGAAAAGCCCATGCTTGATGCGATTCTTTCCTACATGGATTGTCTCGGCATATCGGTTCACTCATTCAGCGAGGAGACCAAACGAAAGATAGGTTCGTGTAGTAAAAAAGGTGCGACACTGAGCAACGAACAACTGAAATACATATGTGAGTATGTGCGCGCAAACTCCAACTGCAAAATCAACACTGTAGTCAATGCATTTAATAAGGACGAGATTCTTGCACCTTCCGTCAAAGATTTGGATGTTGACCGGTGGAAAATCATGCGCTGCAAACTGTTCAATACCAATAGTCCGCTGCTAATAAGCGACGCAGAATGGAAAAAATTCATCGACGACAACCAAGGCGTTGAGGGTAGCGTGATAGAGGGTGATATGCAGAACTCGTATATTATCGTGAACCCTACTGGTGATTTGAATACCGAAGGGTTTCATAACGCTTCATACGACAGACTTGGGTCTGTGTTCAGCGATGACATGAAAAGCTTGCTTGCCAAGTTGCCTTTTAACAACGAAGTGTATCAACAAAGATATGGGAGGGCTTGAGAGATGAAATACTACAATGAATATGACGGCAATTATCTCTACTATAGAGAAGATTTTGAAATACGAAATGTCTGCTTCCTTGTTTTAGCAGCAGTTGTGATGAAAGCAGATAGTATTAAAATAAAACACTCTGAGTTAAATTTCATGAAACAACTATTTCTAGAAAAGTGTGGTGAAAGAATAGCTAAAGCTTATATCCTAAAGCTGCGTGACATTCTCAAAGAAGAAAAATACGACATGGAATATACGTTTGAACTATTCAGAAGATACACTGATTACAGAGATTACAAGGCTACAGCAGAAACCATGTTTGCATTAGCCTCAATAGATGGCGAAATAGGAATACCTGAATTTTTAGCTCTTTGGGATATAGTATGTAAACTTGGTGTTGAAACATGCGATATACTCTCTGTAATTAATAGATATAGGTCAAGAATATCCCGTCGTGTCGTGTTTAAAATCGAATTTGGCGAATTATGCTATCGTATTATTGATACAGAGGATAACAATATCGCTAATGATTCGGGGGGAAACAGCAGTGTACAGAAAGCATATAAATTACTTGAAATAGATGAAAACGCAACAGATTCCCAGGTGAAGGAAGCATATCGCAAAATGGCTAAAAAATATCATCCTGATTGTCATAACGACAGCATAAAAGAATGGTGTGAGGAGAAAATGAAGGAACTAAACGGAGCCATTGAAACAATCATGAAAAGTCGAGAAACAACCGTGTCGAAAAGAGAAAGGGCATAATTATGGAAAAGCAAATTTTCAAAAATAACCTGAAAAGGATTTTCATAGGCTATCGACATATGGATGGAAAAAAGGAAAAGGAACTTGGTCGTTTGGGGTTTTTAATTAAAAGGAAAAGGAATCACATGATTCTATTACTCCCATATAACGGGAAATCTTATACTTTCACAATAAGCATATCGGCAAGCGATAATAGATGCGGACATAAAATAGTATCTAATATAATGAGTGCCATTAACTTATAATAAACAACATAAAGCAAAAAGAAATCTATTCTCGTCAAAATCAAAGTGTTATGGCAAATAAAATCAATATTGGTCAAGAAATAAAAGAAAAAAAGGAACAATTAGGCCTTAGGACTACCGAACTGGCAATTAAAACTAATATCGACAAAAGGCAGGCGTACCGCATTTTCAAGAAAAAAAGTATCGACACAGATGTGCTTTTCGACCTTTCTATCCAGCTTAAATATGATTTCTTCAAGCTTTATTCGGATGAGTTGGCTGACAGGATTGCTTAATGTGACAAAAGAGTCACTATGACAATAATGTCACAGGAATTACAAACTTATAATAAACGCTTAGTATATTTTTGCAAACAAAATAACTGAAAGGAGGTGTAACACAATGTCAAACAAAGGCAAAGCTGGCTGGCCCAGCAAGACTGGCAACAAGAGCGGTGGAGGCCGTGACAATAACCCGCCAAAGAGCAAGTAGGGTTTTCAAGGCTGCGCCGCGCATCACGCACCGATTTTTCATATTTCGAGGCAATGTATCGGAAAAAGGCCTATATTTGCAGTGTAAATGTAAACTTTTAAACGAATCGCTTATGAAATGAGCCCTTGAGTGGGCAAAAAATCGGATAAATAGAATCTTATATCAAGGCTGGAAGGGTCTTCTGAAAACTCCACACTTTCAACAAACAATCCCGACGGCAGTGATAGAGGTTGCGTGTATGCGCGGCTCTTGTTATCATGCTGGATTGTTTGAGGGAGTGGAGTTCCTTAGAAGACCGGCAGACAAAAAGTTCCGCGCTTTTTTGTTTATACAGCCTTGCGAAAAAGGAAGTACTAACAAACCAATTAAATACACACAACATGAAAAAACTATTTCTCATTTGCCTAATGGCAACGACAATTCTTGCTTTTGATTCATGCAGGAAAGAACCAGTGGTGATTGACGACAACGGTAATGTGATTGAAGACAATCAGAAACCCATTGCCAGTTTCACCTACACCACCGAGCAAATCACAGGTGGCCTCGCTATTAAGTGCCACAACACTTCTTCATACGCGACAAGCTATGAATGGAGATTTAACGGTGAATACAGCTATCAAGCCAATCCTACGTTTTATGTCTATAGTTCTGGAACTTATCACTTAGAACTGACCGCAACCAACCAAAATGGTAGTGACTACACTTATAAAATCATCAGCGTCACGACAGCACCAACTGGTTATGAAATTACTTCGTTGAAACTTACTAAAATCCCCATGCTCGACGGCAATAATGCTTCATGGGACACGGGCATTTTCGGTGGCGGAGAACCTGACATTTTCTTTAGAATAATGGATGAAGACAAGGAGGTTACTTACTACACAAGCAGTTACTATACGGATGTGAGTTCTTTCCCGATATCATGGACCCTTCAAAACCCTCCTCAAATGGAGATTGGTACCAAATACATCATCCGGTTCCTTGACTATGATGATGGTATAGATTCCCATGACATTATGATCAACTGTGTATGGCAAGTTAATGCCTCTCAGGCTGGACAGACAACAATCAATTGGAATGGCCAGACAGGCACCATCAGTTTCGTGGCGGGTATCAAATGGCTGTATCCCGCAAAAGGAGCCGAAGAGCTTATCTGTGTGGAAGAAGACGGCAACGAAGTTATGGGAGAGGTTCTTCCTGAATAATCCGAAAAAACTCAAATTAAATATTTAAACCTATGAAAAAGATTGTTTTTACTTTAGCACTGAGCATCGTCATGCTGGCTACTGGTATGGCGCAGGAAAAACCAGTGGTGAAAGCATCCGCCAACACGACACAAACCTATGAAACCACAGGAAGTTCTAGCGGAGGCTCTTGGTCTGATAGACCTTATATAAAAGGAGCCCGTTTCAACGTGTATTTCGATTTCGGTTTCGACATTGGTGGATACAAAAGAATGGTCTATACGACCAGTGGGGGTGTGTATGATACTCGTGCCACACTTCTTGGGCTGCATATATTCAACCCAACTTTAGGCGTACGCATCTTCGACTATGGATTTGTCGGTGTCCAAATCGGCTATACGGATTTGGAAATGTTGTTCAGTAAAGTGGTACGAAACTATAGTACACAGCGTGTCAACATGTTCACCCAAGGCTATCCGATAATGCTTGACTTTAGAGGATATTTCCCCATCAATAATGATGTTCATCCTTACCTTGAATATGCTTTCGGGTGGTCGCCAGAGTTTATCGTATGCGAAAGCTACAATGGCGATGAGGACTGGATGTACGAATATAACGGCTGGTTTAATAAGACCCGCCTTGGTATGGGCTTCGACATCAAACGTCTCTCGCTGGGCCTCGGCTGGAACCGCAACTGGGGATACGAAAATAATGGCTCAATCTATAAACGCGACTATTTCTATATGAAGATAGGGGTGAAAGTGGGGAGAAGAGATTGACCAGTGAGAGTATCTATAAAAAACACGGGACAAGACCAAACTTGCCCCGTGTTTTTCATTTGTAGGGATGCCACATCGTGACATCCGTGTCATTTTTAATCCAAAGTGTGGATCACCAGGCCCGAGCGCAGTTTCGGCTCAAACCAAGTGGTCTTGGGAGGCATGATGTTGCCCGTGTCGGCGATGTCGATGATCTGCTTCATGCTCAC
>LXOW01041254.1_pt1 | contig 14864 bp, 9 predicted proteins | sample 1368591 | NCBI WGS metagenome assembly LXOW01 (sample SAMN04884650, study PRJNA319009) | bovine gut metagenome | isolation source: Cow rumen | host: Bos taurus | place: Italy: Legnaro (PD) | collected 2014-07-09 | reverse complement strand
GCTTTACGACCCCCAGTACGACGTGACCATCCGCGCTGCCCTCGGTGCCGCCACGACGACGAAGATGGATGACGAGGGTCACACGGTGATCGTCCCCACCGGCAACGCCGTCAAGAGCGTGAAGCTCCTGGCGCAGTCGACGGGCGAGTTCACCCGCGATGAGCTGGCCAAAGACGTCAGCTTCCGCTGGACGAAGTACGCGCAGGATCTGATCAACAAGGCTAAGGAGCCTCAGCCTTAGCGACTACGGGTAAAGGCCCGGCAGGTTTTTTAGCCTGCCGGGCCTTTTTTTGTCAAATAATGTTAGGTTATTCAAAAAAAGTTTGTAACTTTGCAAACGGAATAGTCAACCGCAAGAAAACAAACATGAGAAAACTGCTACTAACACTGCTGGCCGTGACGGCCACTGCGCTGACCGCAACGGCAGCGAAAAGTTACGACAATCCCGACACCATCGTTGTAGCCCGCGACGGCACGGGTGAGTTCCGCACCCTGGGCGAGGCGCTCGAAGTGTGCCGCGCCTTCATGGACTACCATAAGGTGATCTACGTAAAGAAAGGTACGTACAAGGAGAAGCTCATCATTCCCCAGTGGCTGCAGAACATCGAGATCTGCGGCGAGGACCGCGACCAGACCATCATCACCTACGACGACCATGCGAACATCGTCTATCCACCGACGGGCAAGGGCATGGGAACGTTCCGCACCTACACGCTGCGCATCGACGCCAACGACATCACGCTGAAGAACATCACCATCGAGAACAACGCCGCCCGGCTGGGACAGGCGGTGGCGCTGCACACGCAGGGCGACCGGCTGAAGTTCGTGAACTGCCGCTTCCTGGGTCATCAGGACACGGTGTACACGGGTATGCCACGGACACGGATGCTGTTCAAGGACTGCTATATCGAGGGGACGACCGACTTCATCTTCGGCCCGTCGACGGCATGGTTTGAGGGCTGCACCATCCACTGCAAGGCCAACAGCTACATCACCGCCGCCTCGACACCGCAGGATGCCGACTACGGCTACGTGTTCAACAACTGCAAGGTGACGGTGGACGAGGGTGTCACGAAGCTGTACCTGGGTCGCCCGTGGCGCGACTACGGCTATACGCTGTTCATGAACTGCGAACTGCCGAAGGCCATCGTGCCGCAGGGCTGGCACCACTGGCAGAAGGAGCGCGAGCAGACCGCCCGCTACATGGAATACAACAACCGCGGCGAGGGCGCCAAGACCACAGAGCGCGTCGGCTGGAGCCGACAGCTGACGAAGAAGGAGGCGCAGGGGATAACGGTGGAGAAGGTGTTACGCTTCGCTAAAGAATAAAGAATAAAGAATAAAGAATAAAGATTTATTTATCATCATAACTAATAACTAAAAAACAAACTTTATGAAACAACAGCTGAAGAGAGCCTCATTGGCTTTGCTCATGACGGTGATGTGCTTCATGGCCTACGCCCAGAAGACCGTCACCGGCACAGTGAAGGACGCAACAGGCGAACCCATGATTGGTGTGAGTGTCATCGTTGACGGTACCTCCATCGGAGGCGTGACCGACATCAACGGTAATTTCACCATTCAGAAAGTTCCCAACAACGGTGTCCTGAAATTCTCTTATGTAGGCTACAAGGACCAGAAGGTGTCGGTGGCCAGCAAGACGAGTGTCGACGTGGTGCTACAGGAAGACGCCATGGGACTGGACGAGGTCGTGGTCGTAGGTTACGGCACGATGAAGAAGAAGGACCTGACAGGTTCGGTGGCTTCGATCAAGCCCGCCGACATTGCCCAGGTGGCAGCCCCCGACGCCATGAAGGCCATGCAAGCCAAGGTGCCGGGACTGGACCTGATGTCGGGCGACGGCCAGGCCGGATCGTCGGTGAGCATCACCCTGCGTGGTAACCGCTCGATCACCGCCAGCAACTCGCCGCTGATCATCGTCGACGGTGTGGAGTACAGCGGCTCGCTGGACATCCCCGCCTCTGACATCGAGTCGATGGACATCCTGAAGGACGCTTCGTCGACCGCCATCTACGGTACGAAGGGTGCTAACGGCGTCATCATCATCACCACGAAGCGCGGCCAGTCAGGCAAGACACGCGTGAACTTCTCGGCTTACCTGTCGATGAAGTCGCCCACGTCGGCCGTGAAGAGTATGTACGGCAGCACCGAGGTGCAGCGCTGGGTTGACCGTGCCAACTACCAGGCCGACCTGGCCTCTGGCAACTGGGGCACGTCGAACGTCAGCCTCGACGACGTGTTTGGTGCTACGACCATCGCCGGCAACGACGAGTACAAGGTGGTAGACCTTATTAATAACGGTGACTACACCGACTGGTATGACACCATCCTGCAGAACACGACCTCGCAGAACTACGAGGCCAGCGTCAGCGGCGGTAACGACAAGACCAACTTCTCGGTATCGCTGGCAGCGATGTACGACAAGGGTCTGCTGAAGCACGACAAGATGGACCGCTACAACGGTCGTCTGAACGTTGACCACATCATCAACAAGTTCTTCAAGGTGGGCGGCTCGATGGCCTTCACCTACCGCAGCCACAACGCCCGTAACGCGTCGGTGTTTAACGCCGCCCGTAAGATGACGAGCATCACTCAGGCCTACAAGGCCGACGGCAGCATCAACGAGACACCTAACGTGTGGTACTCGTCGCACGTGAACCCGCTGATGGACGAGGGTGACAACTTTGCCAGCCATATTGAGAGCACACGCTACATCGGCAGTGGCTACCTGCAGATCACCCCGATTACCGGTCTGGTGCTGAAATCACAGCTGGCCGTCGACCGCCGCAACCGCCGCGTTGGTCAGTATAACGACTACCAGTCTGCCGGCCGCTACCAGGCTCCATCTACCACCTATATGTCGAATGCATGGGATGCATGGACTATCCTGACCTGGCAGAACACCGCCAACTATAACATCACGCTGAACGAGAAGCACGACCTGGGCTTCCTGCTCGGACACGAGCTGCGTCAGGACGTCCGCGAGGGACTGGGCTACAACGGTACTGCCGGCAAGGAGCACTACTACAACCAGCAGTTCTATGACGTGACGAAGATCTCGGCCGACGAGACACCGTCGTCCAGCTACACGAAGCAGGCCATGCTGTCGTTCTTCGGCCGTGTGAACTACACGTTCATGGACCGCTACCTGCTGTCAGCCTCGCTGCGTGCCGACGGTTCGTCGGTGCTGGCCGAAGGCAAGAAGTGGGGCTACTTCCCCTCAGTGAGCGCCGGTTGGCGTATCTCGGAGGAGAGCTTCATGGAGGGCACCAAGTCGTGGCTCGACAACCTGAAGCTGCGCGTGGCCTGGGGTATCTCGGGTAACGCCGCCGTCGACCCCTATCAGACGCTGGCTACCGTCAGTGCCACCACACCGGGCTCGAGCGACTCGTTCATCCCGATGTCGATGAGCAACACCGACCTGTCGTGGGAGACCACCTCGTCTGTCAACATCGGTCTGGACTTCGGTATCATCGGCGGTCGCGTGAACGGTACCATCGACTACTACACCACCAAGACCAAGGACCTGCTCTACTACAAGAGCGCACCGGCATCGTCGGTGTTCACCAGCGTGCTGTCGAACATCGGTGAGTCGAAGGGTCACGGTCTGGAAATCGGCATCAACGCCCTGGCAGTGAAGACCAAGGACTTCGCCTGGGACATCAACGCCAGCTATACCAACCAGCACGACGAGATCGTGAAGCTGGCCGACAACCTGGAGCGCAACATCGACGGCACCACCGGCCTCATCGTCGGCGAGGCTCTGAAGGCCTACTACGACTACGAGACTGACGGATGCTGGGGCGTAGGCGAATACGAGCAGTATGTAGCCGACTATCAGGCCAATGGCATCGAGTTCACCGCTCCGCTCACGAAGTACGGCACACCGGGTACGCTGAAGATTGTCGACCAGAACGGCGACGGCAAGATCAACGAGGACGACAAGAAGGTGTACAAGCGCACCCCCGACCACATCATCGGTCTGACCAATACCTTTACCTATAAGGACTTCGCACTGAGCATCCAGTGCATGGCACGTCTGGGCGGCTACTTCGCCTTCGACAAGAACAACGCCTTGGGTCTGAACGACGGCGACGCCAACTGGGCCGAGGTAGACTACTGGACACCGGCGAACACCGGTGCGAAGTTCCCCTCACCGGGCACCAACGACACCAACCTGTCGAAGCTGTACACACAGTATGCCTCAAGCTTGCTCTACGAGAAGAACGACTTCTTCAAGATTAAGGATATCACCCTGAGCTACAACGTCAACAAGAAGTGGCTGAAGTCCATCCACATGGAGAGCGCCAAGATCTACTGCTCGATGAAGAACTACTTCACCTTCGCCAAGGTCGACGACTATGATCCCGAACGCGGCGGCTCTATCAACTGGCCGTTGGCTAAGGAGGTCGTTGTAGGACTGAACGTGTCTTTCTAAATTAAGAATTAAGAGTTAAGAATTAAGAGTTTTCGCTACGCGATTATGAATTAAGAATTAAGAGTTTTCGCTACGCGATTATGAATTAAGAATAAAAAATATATGAAAAAGATATATGCATTTATGATAGCTGCCGCGACACTGGCTACCGGCNNGGCATGACTGCCGACCTGACCTACGCCACCGTCACCGGCATCGAGGGTCTGGTGAAATCGTGCTACGCCTACACCCGTGGCTGGTGGGGCAAAGAGGCCGGACTGGGACTGACCGAATGCGGCAGCGACCTGTTCCTCGCCGGATTCGACAACAAGCAGAAGTCGCTCACATCGTATAACCTGACGGCACGCTCGCTCGACGGCAACACGTCCGACGACGCCGTGCTCGACCACTACTGGGAGATGTTCTACGACGCCATCGACGTCTGCAACAACGCCCTGAAGTATGTACCCCTGAACCCGAACATCACCGACACCAAGAAGGAGCAGTACCTGGGCGAGGTGAAGTTCCTGCGTGCACTCTACTACCTGCAGATGGTAGCCACCTGGGGCCCCATCCCCTACAACACCGAACCCGTGTCGGCACAGTCGACAAACCCCGTCCGCGTGCCTGAAGCTCAGGTCTACAAGAACATCCTGACCGACATCGACGAGGCCATGGCTCACTTCAAGACTGCCAACTTCACGGCCAAGAAGAAGGACGGCGGCGAGCAGGGACGTGCCACCTACTATGCTGCCGAGGCCCTGAAGGCCCGCGCCGCACTCTATGCCGCCTCATGGCTGGGAAACAACAGCGTGGAAGGCTACTCTAACCTCTACCAGATAGCACAGACGGCTGCCGAGGATGTCATTGCCAACGCCGGCGCTTCGTTCTACAGCCGCTATAGCGATACCTGGAACCTGAACAACGAGGCCATCCAGGACAACAAGGAGGCCATCTGGGGTGTGGCATACAACAACTCGCTGACCACCGAGAACTGTATCCCCTACCGCTACAAGACCGACGCCAGCGGCAAGCAGTTGTCGTTCAACTCGCTCATCACCCGTACCGGCTACAGCCGTGGCGGCTCAGCCATGCAGCTGATGTTCGTCCCGATGTGGAACAACGGTAACTCTGGTGACGTGGGCGGTAACGGTACCGGCGACGACCGTCTGTTCGTTCGCGTGCTTGGTACCTCGACCGCCAGCATCAAGAGCAAGCTCACCGGCCAGCAGGTGGATGTAGCCAAGTTCTACTCACCCTACGGACGAGGCTTCACACGCTACACCACCACACCGTGGCTGTGGAAGAGCTTCGAGGCCGTCCGCGCTACCGACCAGCGCTGCGACGCTACGATGATGACCCACTACAACATCCCCGACGGGCTGCAGGGCAACCGCCCCAAGCACTATCCGCTGATGGGACAGTTCATGACCGACCCCGAGGTGGCCTACGCTGCCGACGGCAACTACTTCAACCAGGGCGACACCGCCATCTACTACTGCCCGCTCGACGGCGACTCTCCCGAGGGTAAGGCCAAGCAGGAGTGGGCCAAGAACCGCTACCGCATCCAGTTCATGTCGGGCGGCGACATCCCCGTCTATAACTCCAGTGCCCTCACCGCCATTCCCACACAGACGGCCAAGAAGGTGTCTGACGTCTACGGCGACGAGCGCTATAACAACGTGAACATCGGCGGTTGGAAGTCGTACCCCGGTCTGAAGAAGTTCCTCGACGACCAGTACAATGCCACCTATCCCACACACGACATCACCTATCGCGACGCTGTCGTCTTCCGTCTGGCTGAGATGTACCTCATCAAGGCTGAGTGCCAGCTGGCCAACGGCGGCGATGCCCTCGCCACCATCAACCAGCTGCGTGCAGCACGTGCCATCAGCGGTCAGGACAACTCTATCAGCGGTACCGTCGACATCAACACCATCCTCGACGAGCGTGCCCTCGAGCTCTGCGGTGAGCAGCAGCGCTGGTTCGACCTGAAGCGTACACACACGCTCCTCGACCGTGTGAAGAAGTACAACGGACAGGCTGCCGGCAACATCGAGGTGAAGCACTACTACCGTCCTATCCCCGAGGCTCAGATGATTTCTGTCACCAACGAGGTGAGCACCCCTGCACAGCAGAGCGCCGACGGTGTGCTGCAGTACACCGCTACGGCTGAAGGCTTCTGGCAGAACCCGGGATACTAAGGAGTTTAGAGTTTAGAGTTTAGAGTTTAGAGTTATCGGACTGCGTCCGAGTAGAAATTAAGAATTTAGAATTTAGAATTGTCGGACTGCGTCCGAGTAGGAATTAGGAATTAAGAATTAAGAATTAAGACCTGAGAATTGAGACTCTAAACGGAAACAAAATTAAAGCCTGCGCGAAATGCGCAGGCTTTATTTTTCATTGCAGGTAGTCGAGCTGCCGCTTCAGGGCTTGCAGCTCATCGCGCACACCCATGAGGCGCGACAAGACATTGGCCGTCTTGTCGGCACCGTCGCGGTTGCTGTTGATAATCTTCTTGGCAGCCGACAACTTGAAGCCGCGTACCTTGACCAGGTTGTGGATGACCTTCAGCAACTCGATGTCCTTCTCCTGGTACTGGCGCACCTTGTTAGGACCGGCAGTCTTCGGTTTCAAAGCGGGGAACTCCGTCTCCCAATAGCGCAGCGCACTCTCGTTCATGCCGAACATCTCGGCCACTTCCTTGATGGAGTAGTAGCGCTTCAGATTCTTTTCTAAGTTTAGAGCCATAGCGTCGATTTTCGTTTTTCTGGTGCAAAGATACGAAATATTTCACAATCAGACGTTCCGAACACGTATTTTTTTTCACATCAGCGGAGCCAGCATCCTCAACAGGCTCTCGAAGAGACGGACGTGGAACGACGGACGGATGCGCTGGGGGATGTCGGAAAGGGCCACGGAATGAACCTCATCGTCGAGGAACACCTGCTTCAGCCGCAGCGCCATGTCGGCACCGTAGAAGAACACGTTGGCCTCGAAGTTGTTCTCGAACGAGCGGAAGTCGACGTTCGTCGAGCCGCAGGTGGAGACGCTGTCGTCGCAGACCATCAGCTTGGAGTGGAGGAAACCGGCGGTATAGAGGCTGACCTTGACGCCGGCCTCGACGGCCTCACGCAGATAGCTGCGCCCAGCCCACTCGGCAAACCATGCATCGTTAACCGAGGGCACGAGGACACGCACGTCGACACCGGCTGCCGCTGCCGTCTTCAGGGCGAAGAGCACGGGCTCGGTAGGCAGGAAATAAGGTGTCTCGATATAGACATAGCGCTTGGCCGCCATGATGATGCGCACAAAGCCCTGCATGATCTCAGGATAGGGCTCCACCGGACTACTGGTGACGATCTGGATGATGTTCGAGGAGGGAGGGGTAGTCGAGGTACGGGTATTCGAGGTGCGAGGTATGAGGTGCGAGGTGCGAGATATGTTCGAGGCGCTCGGCCTCAGGTCGCTTGCTACCGAAGAGAGGCTAGAAGGAGGATAATATCGTCGGTCGCTAAGCAGAGTGCGGTCGACGAAGTACCAGTCGATGAGGAAGGCACGCTGGAGAGCATAGACACCGAGGCCACTGATACGCAGCATCGTGTCGCGCCACGGCGTCTTCTCCTTCCCACCCTTCACATAGCGCAAGGCGATATTCATGCCACCAATATATCCCGTCTGTCCGTCGATGATGATCAGCTTGCGGTGGTTACGGTAGTTGACCTTCGACGTGAACGACGGGAAACGGACGGGCAGGAAGGGCACCACCTCGATGCCTTCCTCGCGCATACGTTCGAAGAAACGGTGGCGGACGTTCCAACAGCCCACATCGTCGTAGATGACGCGCACCTCGACACCTGCGCGAGCCCGGTCGATCAGGGCATCGGTGACAAGGCTGCCCAAGGGGTCTTCCTCGATGATATACATATCAATATGTATATGATCGCGGGCGCGCGCGATGTCGGCCAACAAAGCCGGGAAGAACTGGTAGCCATCGGTAAGGATTTCGGTCGACCCCACCTTGAAGGGCAGCGAGAAACTCTGATTGACGAACAGGTCGATGATGGGCTTGTGCTCCTCGGGCAGGTGCAGGTCGTGCTGTTCGACAAAGCCCAGCATCGAGCGCTTCGACAGGTCGTCGAGCTGCCGTTGGTTGATGACACGCTCCTTGCGGGTGTTGACACCGAAGAACAGATAGAGAATGATACCCGCCACGGGCACGAACCAGATGACCAACGTCCACGCCATGGTCTTCGCCGGCTGGCGGTTNNGAACCGCCGTCAGCACGACGACGATGTAGTAGATGAAGACGAGGATGGGGTTCAGGTCGTGCATTTGCGGATGAAGGTCAGCTATTTGAAACCAACGAGCTTGTGGGTCTGCAAGGAGAGGCGCCACTGGGGATGGGCCTTGATATACGCCACACACTTATCGATAATACGCATGTTACGAGCGGTATCGCCAGTGTCGCATGGCTGGAGATAGAGGTGACGAGGAGCGAGGTGCGAGGTACGAGAAGCGAGAAATGTTTCGGGATCTGTCTCTTCGTCGAATATAATCTTTAACTCATCAGGTATTCTCGTACCTCGTACCTCGTACCTCGTACCTCGATTATCCTCCATCGTACCTCGCACGACCTTCGGCGACACCGTCAGCCAGTCGAGATTGCGGGGGGCAGGACGGGTGCCGTTGCTCTCCATCGCCACCTCATAGCCATGCTGGTGGAGCAGGTCGACGAACGCCTCGTCAACCTGTAGGGTGGGCTCGCCGCCGGTGAGGACCACAAGTTTTCGAGGTGCGAGGGATGTGCGAGGTGCGAGATTACTATTCTCGCTCCTCGAAATACACTCGATGATTTCCTCGGCCGTCATCTCACGATAGGTATCGAACACGGTGTCGCAGAACGGACAGCGAAGGTTGCAACCGGCAAAACGGACGAATACCGCCGCCCGTCCGGTGTTGTAACCCTCGCCCTGCAGCGAATAGAATATCTCATTCACGCGATACATCATAAGTCTTACCTCTTACTTGGACGAAGTCCAATACCTCTTAATTCTAAACTCTTACTTGGACGAAGTCCAATACCTCTTAATTCTAAACTCTAAATTCTAAACTTCATAAGTGGCAATGTTCCCCTCGCTCTCCTGCACCGTGGCCTTGTAGCAGAAAGGCACGCGCTCCACACACCAGCGGGCGAGGTTCTCGGCCGTGGGGTTGAAGGGCAGCACGTCGTTCAGGATACGATGGTCGAGCGGTTCCTTGATGAGCCGCTTGATCTCGCTGAAGTCGATAACCATCCCATTGCGGTCGAGTTTCTCCGACCGGCAGTAGATCATGATAATCCAGTTATGGCCATGCACACGCGCACACTTGCTCTCGTAGTCGAGGTCAAGACGGTGACAGGCCGAAATTTCAATTTTCTTCTGTACGTAATACATAGTAACTTAATTCTTAACTCACATCACATCGCTGCCCAGTTTCCGGGCCAGCATATCGCGCAGCTCCTGCGTGTCCTTGAGTTCCATGAGCAGCTGCATCATCTGTTTCTGGTCGTTAGCCACCTGACGCAAAGCCAGCTTCAGGTCGTTCAGCCGCTGGTTGACAAGACTCAGGCGGAGGTCCATCACCAGATGGACAACCCGCTGCTGGAGCGAGCCTTCGCGCGGCTGCATGACGAAGCGTCCGCCCAGCTGATGACGGTCGACAACCAGTCGGGTGGCCAACTGACTGATGGCGATGTCGGGGTGATTGGTGAAGTAGGGCTGGGCAAAGAAGTTTGCCTCGCCGCTGTGCGCCACCGCCTCGCTGAGCACCTGGTTATAGAGAGGGTCGGAGAACTTAATGCCGTCCTGTCCCAGGTCGTAGGCCACATACTGTGCCACAGTGAAGCTGATGACCTCGCCGTCCTCAGTCTCGATGTTGTTGTAGATGACCTCCTCGCCATGGCGGATGATCTCGCGGAGGAGAAGGGCCTCGATGCCAGAGTCGATGCGAGGAGAAGTGTCTCGAGGGGCGAGGGGCGAGGTACGAGGTACGAGATTACCTGGTGTCCCCGATTCATCGGTCGTTTCATCAGTCGAACTATCCTCGTACCTCGTACCACGCACCTCGTACCTCGAAGAATCATCCTCGCCCCCCGACTTTTCCTGCTCCTCCACATCCTTACGGATATAGTTATTCATCGACGTCAGCAGCGTCTGTTCCTTCAGGCCGAGGCGTGAGGCCAGGTCGCTGAGGTAGGTGGAGCGCAGGATGGCATCGGGGATGACCGAGATGCTCTTGACGATGCCGCTGATGCCCGCACTGCGCTTCACAGGGTCGCTGATGTTCTCGACCGTCAGACGGGTCTTGAACGAGATGAAGTCCTGCTGGTGCTCCTCAATGTACTGCTTCAGCTGTTCGGTAGAATGCTTACGGGCGAAGGAGTCGGGATCGTCGCCATCGGGCAGGAGCAGCACCTTGACATTCATGCCCTCGGCCAACAACATGTCTGTTCCACGCAGAGCGGCATGGATACCAGCCTCGTCGCCGTCGTAGAGCAAGGTGATATTGTTGGTGAAGCGGTGCAACAGACGAATCTGATAGTTGCTGAGCGCCGTGCCGGAGTTGGCCACCACGTTCTCGATGCCCGCCTGGTGCATGGCGATGACATCGGTATAGCCCTCGACCATGAAGACGCGGTCTTCCTTGACGATGGGCTTCTTGGCCTGGTAGATGCCGTAGAGCTCGCGCTCCTTGTGGTAGATGTCGGAGTCGGGCGAGTTGACGTACTTCTGCGCCACGCCCTTCGTCCGCGAGTCGAGCACGCGTCCGCCAAAGGCCACCACCTTGCCCGAGACGTTCAGCCAGGGGAATATGGCGCGGCCACGGTAGCGATCTACCAACTGAGAGTAATCATACCTCTCCGTTCTCCGTTCTCCGTTCTCAGTTTTAGAATAACAGAGTCCCGTCTTCACCAGGAACTCCGGCTGATAGCCCGCCTTCTGCGCCGCCGTTGCCAGGGCATCGCGCCGCTGCGGCGAATAGCCCAGCTGGAACTTCTCGATGATGTCGTCGCGGATGCCACGGCTGCGGAAGTACTGCTTGCCGATGGCAATGCCGTCGGGGTCGTTCTTCAGCGTGTTGTGGAACCAGTCCTTCGCCCACTCGTTGACGATGAACATCGACTCGCGCTCGTTCTGTGCCTGCCGCTCCTCGTCGGTCAGTTCCTTCTCTACAATCTCGATGTTGTACTTCTTGGCCAGCCACCGCAGCGCCTCGGGATAGGTTATCTGCTCGTGCTCCATCAGGAAGCCGGCGGGCGTGCCGCCCTTGCCGCAGACGAAGCAGTGGCAGATGTTCTTCGCCGGCGACACCATGAACGACGGGTTGCGGTCGTCGTGGAAAGGGCACAGACCCTTGTAGTTCACGCCACTCTTGCGGAGCGTCACAAACTCACCCACGACATCGACGATCTGTGCCGCGTCGAGAATCTTGTCAACTGTCGCCCGGTCTATCATACAGTCTTATTCGTACTCCTCGTCCCAGTCGTTTTCATCGTCAACGTCCCACAGGCCACGGCTGCCGCCGCTGCTGAAGGTGGGGTTACTCTGGTCGTTGGCACCAGGCCCTGCGTCAGAGGCTATCATCAACTTCTGTATCTCTGTTCTAACTACCAGTATCTGTGGTATGACATAAATCTTCTTCATAGCAGTCTCCTTTCCTTACTTGATGATAACTTTCTTTCCGTCGATGATGTACAGTCCCTTACCCAGCTGCTGCACGCGCTGGCCGTTGAGGTTGTAGTACTGGTCTGCAGCACTTTTATCCTCAAGACTGTCGGCAATACCTGTCGTCGTACCATCGTCGCTGCCAATCAAGAGCCGATCTGCAGTTGCATACATCAGGTTCACTGGCTGGAAGTAGGCACGGAATGGAGCCACGGTACCTGTGGTCTTCTGGAACGAATTACCTTCAGCGTTCAGCACATAGCAATCGGTGACGCTTTGGTTCAGCATCGTAGCAGCAAACTTATAGTTATTGCCACTGACTGTAGCAGGTGTTGAAGCATAGATACTAACATCTGAGCCACCAAAGACAATATCCTTGTTCGTCAGATCCCACTTAGCGCCCCAAGTATTACCTGGTACAGCAATGATATACGGCGTGTTTGCCTGCAACGCGTCGGCAAAGCCAAAGTTTACGGTGCTGCCGCTCTCACTGGCAAACTTCTTCAACCAGAAGTTCTTGCCTGTGTCGCTACCGCTGTGGAACCAGTCAATATCCTTGCCGCCCTGCTTTACTGAACTAACATTGAAAGGCAGCATGATGGTGCTCCAACCATTCGTACCGTTGGCTCCTACCGTGAACTGGCGCGTATAGGTGGCAGTAGTGGCAATGAAGTCAAATGGTGTGTAGAAAGCATAGCCGTCGGCCAGCGTCAGCGTCGTTGCTGTGCCGCTCTGGACGACATTCTTCCCTGTTAGCCCCGATGGAATTGATGCTCCCACAAAATACAGGGTGTTAGGATTACTATTCGGCGTTACCGAAGTCACAACATCAACATTCCGTATGTCGACTGCCACGACATCGTCGGCAACGACAACTGTCGACGTAGGCGCGATGGTACTCGTCGTACCGTCAGCCAAGTAGGTCGTAACACCAACAAAACTGTTAATCTGATAATGAGGAACACTTATTTCTGTCTCCCCGACATCCGTGTAATGGAAAGTCAGCAGATACGAAGTGCCCACAGTCAGATCACTGAACTCAAAGTCTACCAGTTGAGTTCCACCGTTGGCAGGAATATTGGTCGGGTAGGTCTTCTGCGTCAAAGCGGAGTAGTCAACGCCATTGTACTGCCATACCTGTAGCATGATACCACTCTCATGGACATCGGTTGCCGAGCTATTGGTGATCCTTACCTGTCCAGACAGTTTTGGTCCGTAGAAGCCAAAGCCATAATACCCAAAGGTGCCGACAGAATTGTTGAATGTGATATCGCTTGCAGCGATTGACAGCGTTCCCGTAGTGGCAGTAGGATTCTCTACCGTTATAGACGTAGGCAGTGAAGTGAGCAGGTTATCGTCGGTGTCCATCAGCACCAACTGGATGGTACCGGTGGCCTCTGGAACGAACGACAACTCATACGCCTTCTCGTCAGCACCGTTCTCTACATCAATCTGACGGGCTGACAGCAGGATGTAACTGCTTTCGCCAGTTTTCTGCTTCAGCTGTATCTTTCCGTTGTACTTGTATCCCGTGTTCGAGATGCGTGCAACCATGGTTACTGGAGTATTCACAATAGCGCTGCCGCTCAGTGTAAGTGTTGCCGACAGGTTGGGCGTACGATCCTGACTGATATTCTGCAGTGTCAAGTCGCCACCGCTGATAGTAGCCTTTATGTAGAACAGGTCACTGTCATAGCATGGATACCAGGTGCCAGTACCTGTCTCACGACAGACAGGTACAAGACGGTATTCACCATCTGACAGGCCGTCTCCAAAAGTGTAAGAACGCGAGCCAGACCAATTCATTCCCTGAGCATATTCAACATCGTCACCACCCTGCTCTAAAACCTGTACCTGCGTATCTCCCTGGTACAAAGCCATACGCCAATCAAAGTGATGAGCTTTTCCTGTATTATTAACAAATTGGAAATTCACGCCTAAATAATGCAAGGTATAATCCACCAAGTTGTAGAAATTATTATCCGAGTGACGATGGTTAGGGGTAACTGTATTCTCAAATTGTTCTACCGTCAGACGTACTTCATCTAACGGACTGATGCCATCGTCGATAGGACTGACGTTAATCATTGCTGACTGGTCAAGGTTATAACCGTCAGCAGTATTGCTGCCACCAATACCCTGAACGTCAGGATTCAAGGCCGACAGACGGAAGTAGCCATCGCTCATGCCACCCCATCCCCAGTTGACATGGAAGAAGTCAGCCTCAGAATAGCCATCGAGCACAAAGGCGTGACCGCCACCCAACGACTGTCCGCCAAAGAACACCGGTCCGTTGGTGGAGAGTTCTTTGTAAAGAGCATCTATCCACTCCGTGTAAGAATAGTTATTACGGTAGATGGTTTTCACGTCGCTGTCATAACCGAAATAGTCGATGAGCATACCTGGCACACTGGCATTTGAAGCGCTGGAGCCACCCAGGTCATTCGTACCATAATTCATCTGAACACCCGCACCGATATACTCCATCAGCAACGCTACGGCTTCCTGTGCCTCGGTAGTTGTAGGGGTGACACCACTGATTACCGACCAGTCAATGGTAGCAACAGGTTTTGCATCTACAGCATACCCTACGGCATTACCGGCTTTATTCCACAAGAGGCATCTTGTAGTACTATACTGAGGAATAATTTTTGAAGTCGTCGTGGAGGCTATGCTGTGTTTTACTGCCTGATAGTACATAATCTGTGCAGTGGCGG
>LXOW01305866.1_pt1 | contig 14866 bp, 11 predicted proteins | sample 1368591 | NCBI WGS metagenome assembly LXOW01 (sample SAMN04884650, study PRJNA319009) | bovine gut metagenome | isolation source: Cow rumen | host: Bos taurus | place: Italy: Legnaro (PD) | collected 2014-07-09 | reverse complement strand
GCCGCTCCTACGGCGGTGGCGGCTCTTTTGGCGGTGGCGGCTACGGCGGCGGTTCCCACAGCGGGGGCGGCAGCAGTCGCGGCGGCGGTCGCAGGTAGGGGCTGGCCCGGAAAACGGTAAAACTTTCAAAAACGACTACGATTATGAAAAGGTTCATCACGATATTGGCTGTCAGCCTTGCTCCGCTCGCAGCCCGCGCCCAAAGCGACGTGTTTTTTGCCGAACGCCTCGGTACCAACCATTATTACGGTACCGCCCGAACCATCGGGATGGGCAATGCCGTGACCGCCATCGGCGGGGATCTCGGCTCCATCGGCATCAATCCGGCAGGATCGGCGGTTTTCAATTACGGACAGGTGGAACTTTCCCCGGGCATCAGCATTTCGGCGGCCGGCCCCACTTCCACGCGGATGACGCTGCCTTCCGCCGGCTTCTCCCTCTGTTTCAACACGGGGCGCAGTTCCGGCTTGCGCAACGTTACGCTGGCTTTTGTCAACAATATCTCCAACAACTACCTGGAGTCTTTCGCCGGGGAAAAACGGAATAACAGTACCTCCTTCTTCGCGAATCTGGCCGCGGCTTCTGAGGGAATTCCCGCCTCCGCGCTGGACGGCTATGCGCCCTATGACAACACGGATTACGACTGGGCCGTCATTTCCGCCTATCGGGCCTATATGATCGGAACGGTCCCGGGCAGCGGAACCAGTTATGTCGCGAACAACGAACTGCTGGCCAGGAAAGGGGAGGACAGTTACCATTATGTTCCCGGCGATTTGAGGCAGTACTCGGACGTGAAACGCACGGGTACCAAAAACGATATGGTGGTCAATCTCGGCTTCAATCTGAACGACCGCTTTTATTTCGGTTTCAATCTGGGCATTCCCATCATCCGCTACAATTATACCGAGGTCTTTACCGAATCGGCCGTGGATCCGGAAGAATTTCCCATCGTATTTCAGGACAAGGGCGGAGAGTTCGTGGCGAACTTCAGTTCTGCAAAATACGCATATACTTATGCTTCCACCACCGTCGGCGTTTATGGCAAGGCCGGCTTCCTGTGGCGTCCGCTGGACTTTATGCGCATCGGCGCCGCCATCCAGACCCCGGTCGCCTACGGAATCAGGGAAAGTTATGCGAACAGCATCACCAGCCAGTTCCTCAGCGGATCAGGCGGTGTACGCGGCAGCGCTTCCTCCCCGGGCGGCAACTATGATTACAATTTCAGGGGCCCCTGGCGCTTCAACGCCGGCCTGGCCTTTACCCTCGGCGCCTGGGGCATGATCAGCGCCGATTACGAAATGGCTGCGTACGGAAGGGCGCGTTACAGTGAAAAATCCGCCTGGAGGGGGGATGATTATTTCAGGACCTCCAACCGGGCCGTGAACCTCTTCCTCGGCAATTCCCACGCCCTCCGGCTCGGCGCGGAAGTCCGTCCTTTGCCCGGCTTCTCGATTCGTGCGGGCTATACGCTTACGGGCTCTCCCGAGCGCCTGTGGACCGACAACTTCGGCCAAAGCGTCGACGTGCGTGAATACTATGCGGACCTTCCCGCCTTCGAATCAGGGTACAGGACCCTCCAGAACTACCGTTACGACAAGGCCAATACCTGGTCCGTGAGTTTCGGTCTGGGCTGGTCCTCGCACGGTTCTTTCTTCGTCGATGGGGCCGTCCGCTACAATTCATTTCCGAGTTACACATATTTTCCGTACCTTTACGGCGATTATGCAGCCGTCGATGCTTACGACCTGCCTGTCGCCGATGCTTCTTCTCCGCGTTTCAACGTAAGCAGAAGCCTCTGGGACCTGGTCGTTACTGTCGGCTGGAGATTTTGATGAATGATGAAACTGACGGCTAGAGAAATGGCGGAAGCGCTGGGAGGCCACGTCGAGGGAAATCCCGAAGAGACGGTCACCTCCTTTGCGAAGATAGAGCACGGCAAGAAGGGACAGCTCTGCTTCCTCGCCAATATGAAATACGAGCATTACCTGTATACGAGCAAGGCTTCGGTCATGCTCGTCGCAGCAGACTTCAAGCCCCGGCAGGCCCTGCCCGAGGGATTGACGCTGGTCCGCACGCCGAACCCCTATGACGCGCTGGCGCAATTGCTCGCCTATGTCAAGAACAAGAAAAAGAAATACAGCCGTCACCGCGGCCGCTGCCGGATCGCCTTCAGCGCGAAACTCGGCAAGCGGGTCTGGGTGGGCGACTACGTGACCATCGGCCCGAAAACCGTCATCGGCGACCATACGCACATCAGCGACAACGTGACGATCGGTGCGAACGTACGCATCGGCAACGAGTGCATCATCTACCCCGGCGCGGTGATTTTCGCCGACACGGTGGTGGGGGACCGCTGCATCCTGCACGCGGGCTGCGTCATCGGCGACGACGGCTTCGGCAACGTGCGCCAGGAGGACGGCAGTTGGAAGAAAATCGAGCATCTGGGCAACGTGGTCATTGGCAATGACGTGGAAATCGGCTCCAACGCCACCGTGGACAAGGCTCCGATGGAGTCCACCATCATCGGCGACGGCGCCCGGATTGACAACCTCTGCGTGATTGCCCACAATGTCAAGGTTGGAAAACACGTGGCGATGGCCGCCCTGTGCGGTATCGCCGGTTCCACCGAAATCGGCGACCGCAGCATCCTTGCCGGTCAGGTGGGGGTGATCGGGCATCTGAAAATCGCCTCGGATACGACGCTCTGTGCGCAGTGCGGCGTCATCGGGAACATCCGCAACAGCGGGGAAGTCTATGTGGGCAGCCCGGCGATCAAGCACCGGACCTTCCTGAAGGCGTACACTAAATTCAAGAAGAGCGGGGAAGAGTAGATGAAACAGCGCACGCTTGCGAAAGAATATGTCTTTGAAGGGAAGGGTCTCCATACAGGGAGGCCCGTCCGTATGACTGTGGGGCCTGCGCCGGAGAATACCGGCATCCGCTTCCTCCGCACGGACCTCGGGGAAGACGCTTTTGTCGATGCGCTGGCGGAAAACGTCACGCGCACGGCCCGCAGTACGATGATTGCATCGGGAAAAGTGTCCGTGCGGACCGTCGAGCACCTGCTTTCCGCCCTGACGGGACTGGGCATCGACAATGCGCTGGTCCGCCTCAATACTTCGGAAGCCCCGATCCTGGACGGCAGCGCCGCTCCCTATGTGGCGGCTTTTGCGCCGGACGGTGCCGTGGAGCAGGAAGCCGAGCGGCAGTGGCTGGAACTGGGGGAAGAGGTGCTGGTGAAAGACCCGAAGTCGGGCGCGTATCTCCGGATTACCCCGGCGGAAACGCCTTCCTACGACGTCACCATCGACTTCAACTCCAAGGTGCTGGGCGTGCAGACCGTGCACTGGGACCCTTCCGTCGATTATGTGACGCAGGTTGCCCCTTGCCGTACTTTCTGTTTCTTCCACGAAATTCTCACCCTGTTGCTCCTGGGAATGATCAAGGGCGGGGATTTGCAGAATGCCGTGGTGGTGGTGGAGAAGGCAATCTCTTCCTGGCAGGCCCGCTGCCTGGCGTGGATTTTCCGTCTGCCGATGCTGGCGTCCATTCCCCGGAAGCCGGGCTATCTGGCGCAGCCGGAACTCCGCTTCCCCGACGAGTGCGGGCGGCACAAACTGTTGGACATCCTGGGGGACCTGCGGCTTTGCGGCGGCTTCCTAAAGGCAAAGGTGGAGGCCTACAAGCCGGGGCACCACATCAATACCCTGACGGCAAACGAGATAAGTAAAAAATTGATATATAATGGCTAAAATTCATCCTCTGGCAACGGTCCATCCGGGTGCCAAGCTTGCAGAAGACGTCGAGGTCGGACCTTATTCCTTTATCGACGACAATGTGGAAATCGGTCCCGGGACCAAAATCCTCAACCACGCCACCGTCTATTCCTATGTAAAGATCGGTGCGAACTGTACCGTGTTCCCCGGCGCCGTCGTGGGGGCCATCCCCCAGGACCTGAAGTTCGAGGGAGAGGTCACCTGGGTGGAAATCGGCGACCGCGTCACCATCCGGGAATGTGCGACCATCAACCGCGGGACGAAGGCCAGCGGCAAGGGCGTCACGAAGGTCGGCAACGACGTGCTGATCATGTCCTATGTACATATCGCGCACGACTGCCGCGTGGGCAACCACTGCATCCTCGTGAGTTTCGTGGGGATTGCCGGAGAGACGGACGTGGACGACTGGGCCATCATCGGCGGCGGCACCAAGGTGCATCAGTTCAGCCACATCGGCTGCCACGCGATGGTCGGCGGAATGACGGGCGTGAACAAGGACATCCCGCCCTATTCCATCTGCGGCCGCGTGCCCATCTGCTATGCGGGCATCAATATCGTAGGCCTGCGCCGTCGCGGCTTTGACTCCAACGTCATCCGCAACATCAAGGATATTTACGATACCATCTATTATCAGGGGTACAATATCTCCGATGCCTGTGCGCGCGTCGAGGAGGGCTTCCCGCCTTCGGAAGAACGGGACACGATCCTCTCTTTCATCCGCAACTCGAAGCGCGGGGTCGTCCGCGCCGACGATTTGCTGCGCGAAAAAGGCGCTATCGAATAGACTTGCTGCTCGCCACCGCATATTTCCCGCCCGTATCGTATTTTGCGCTGCTTGCGCACGCCGGAAAGGATACGGTGTACCTCGATGCGGCCAGTCACTATGTCAAGCAGAGTTGGCGCAACCGCTGCCGGATCCTGACGGCGGGCGGCCCGGAAGACCTGAACGTGCCCGTCGTGCACGGCGAGGACCTTTTCCATACGCCGGTCGGCGAAGTCCGGGTGGACTATTCCACGCCCTGGCTGGCCAAGACCCGCCGGGCGATCGCGACCGCCTATGAAGGTTCCCCTTTCTTCCTGTACTACCGGGATGCGCTCTGGGATCTGCTGGAGTCCCGCCCCGATACGCTGTGGAAACTGAATCTGCGTCTCATCCGCTTCTTTTGCGCGAAAATCGGCATTGCCCCGCAGTTGGAAGCGCTGACGGAATTTGTCCCGGAAGGGGGAATGCCCGGCGATTACCGGGAGGCCCTGCATCCCAAGCGGCCGGATACCGTGCTGCGTGACCTGGGACTGGAGCGTCCGTACTGGCAGGTGTTCCGCGACCGCTTCGGTTTCGTGCCGGGATTGTCGGTCATGGACCTCCTCTTCAATGAGGGGCCGGAAAGCCTTTGTTTTCTCGGATAATTGTCTTATCTTTGCATCCGTGTTGGAGAGAGAGGCCGCCAGGGTCTCTCTTTTTCGTAGCGGATTTTTGAAAAATGGATAGAAAGGAATTTGACCGGATCGCGTCCGCGGCGGCGCAGGAAAGGGGTTGTACGATTGTGGAAACCCTTTTTAACGACGATGACAATGTCTTTGAACTGACCCTCGACAAGGACGGGGGTGCCGATTTGGAGGATTGCGAGGCCGTGCACCGCGCCATCCTGGCCGCCTTCGACCGCGACGTCGAGGATTATTCGCTGACCGTGGGCTCCGCCGGCATCAGTGCCGAGGAAGCCGACGCCCTGTTGAAATCGATAAAAGAATAACTATAAAAACCAATGGAGAAAGAGAAACCTATCACCCTTATTGATGCCTTTAAGGATTTCAAGGAGGAAAAGAACATCGACCGCCCCGTGATGATGGGCGTTCTGAAGGACGTGTTCCTGACGCAGATTGCCAAGACCTTCGGGTCGTCCGACAATTTCGACGTCATTGTGAACGTGGACAAGGGAACCTGCGAGATTTACCAGAACTTCGATATCGTGGAGGAAGTGGATAATCCCAACGCGGAAATGACCCTCGAGCAGGTCAAGGCGGACAGCGGGGACGACGATTATGAAATCGGCGACCAGTATGCGAAGAAACTCAGCCTGGCTTCCTTCGGACGCCGCGGTATCCTGAACATCCGGCAGAACCTGCAGGGCCGCATCATGGACATCGAGAAGGCCAACCTGTACAAGAAATATTCCGAGAAGGTGGGCGAACTCTTCGGCGGCGAGGTCTATCAGGCCTGGTCCAAGGAGGCGCTCGTGCTGGACGAGGACGGCAACGAACTCCATCTGCCCAAGTCCGAGCAGATCCCCGGCGAGCGTTTCAAGAAGAGCGACAACATCCGCGCCATCATCAAGAGCGTGGAGATGCGCAACAATACCACGCCTTACATCACCCTGTCCCGTATCAGCCCCGAGTTCCTGGAGCGCCTCTTCGAGCAGGAGGTTCCTGAAATCGCCGACGGCCTGATCACCGTGAAGAAGGTGGTGCGCGTGCCCGGCGAGCGGGCCAAGGTGGCCGTGGAGTCCTATGACGACCGCATCGACCCGATCGGCGCCTGCATCGGCGTGAAGGGCGGCAGGATCCTGGGCATCGTGCGCGAACTGCGCAACGAGAACATCGACGTAATCCAGTGGACGCAGAACCCGCAGCTGATGATTCAGCGTGCCCTGAACCCCGCGCGCGTTTCCTATATCGATATGGGCGAACCCGGGGACAAGGTGAAGGTGTTCATGTTGCCCGAAGAGGTGAAGAAGGGTATCGGCCGCGGCGGTTGCAACGTGCAGTTGGCCGGTATGTTGGTGGACCGTGAAATCGAAGTGTGGAGGGAACTCCCGAAGGATGCCGTCGACGAGGAGGAAGACGTACTCCTGAGCGAATTCTCCAACGAGATTGACGAGTGGGTCATCGACCGTCTGGAATCGATCGGCTGCGATACCGCGAAGAGCGTGCTGGCCCTGTCTGCGGAAGATATCGCCAAGCGTGCCGATCTCGAAGACGAGACCGTCGATGAAGTGTTGAGGATTTTGCGTGCCGAATTTGAATAATAGTAAACTCTCCCTATGGCAGAAATACGGATCAATAAACTTTTAAGACAATACAACATCGGCCTTCAGGATCTGGTGAACTTCCTGCGCAAGCAGGGGGCGGACGTGGAGGACGACAACCCCAACGCCAAGGTTTCCGACGAATATCTCCCTGCGCTGGACAAGCAGTTCGGCAAGGACCTGGAGATGAAGGAGGCTGCGGAGAAGGTGGACATCAAGATGGCGGAAATTCTCGAGAAGAGCGGCCGCAAGTCCGCTTCCCGTGCATCGGCACCCGAAGAGGAAGAGCCCGAACCCGAGACCATCATCAACATTAAAAGCAATATCTTTACGCCGGCCCCGGCCCCTGCTCCCGCTCCTGAACCGGAGCCCGAGCCCGAACCCGAGCCGGTGGCCGAGCCCGAGCCCGCACCTGCCCCTGCCCCCGAACCGGAGCCGGTCGCAGCCCCTGAACCGGAACCCGAACCTGTTCCGGAGCCGGTCGTCGAGCCCGCGCCCGAGCCGGAGGCTGCCCCTGCACCGGAGCCGGTGCAGGAACCGGAGCCTGCGCCGGAGTCCCCGGCGCCCGCTCCCGTGGAGCCTGCGGCTCCCGCAGCCCCGGCTGCCGCGGCATCGCCGTTTACTGTCGTAGGAAAAATCGACCTCAGCCAGTTCGAGAAGAAGCCGAAGGCCAAGCGCGAACGCATCAGCAAGGGAACGCAGAAGGTGGACGTGGCGAAAGCCGGCGCGACCATCGACCGGAATCCCAAGAAGGGCGCCAAGCCGCAGCCCCAGCAGCAGAATGCGGGCGGAAAGGGCCGCAAGCGCGACCGCGTGAAGACGGTGCTGACCGAAGCGGAACTCGAAGAGCAGCGCAAGGAAATCCAAAAGCAGGTCAAGGAGACCTACGCGCGGATGAACGAGGGCAAGAAGAGCAACTTCGGCGCGAAATACCGCAAGGAGAAGCGCGAACTGGCCGCCCAGCGTACCGCGGAGGAGATGGAACTGGCCGCTGCGGAACAGAAGGTGCTGAAGGTCACGGAGTTCGTGACCGTGAACGACCTGGCCACCCTGATGAACAACACCCCGGTGGTGAAGGTCATCGGCGCGTGTATGAGCCTGGGCCTGATGGTTTCCATCAACCAGCGTCTCGACGCCGAGGCCCTGGTGCTGGTGGCGGAGGAATTCGGCTACAAGGTGGAATTCGTCACCGCAGAGATTTCCGAGGAAATTTCCGCGCAGGCCGAGGACCGTCCGGAAGATCTGGTGGAGCGTCCGCCGATCATCACGGTGATGGGTCACGTGGACCACGGCAAGACCTCGCTGCTCGACTATATCCGCAAGTCCAACGTGATTGCGGGCGAGGCCGGCGGAATCACCCAGCACATCGGTGCCTATAACGTGGTGCTACCTTCGGGCCGCCGCATCACCTTCCTGGATACGCCGGGACACGAGGCGTTCACCGCCATGCGTGCCCGCGGCGCCCAGCTCACCGACCTCGCGATCATCATCATCGCGGCGGACGATGCGGTGATGCCCCAGACCGTGGAGGCCATCAATCACGCGCAGGCCGCGGGTGTCCCGATGGTCTTCGCCATCAACAAGATCGACAAGGCGGGTGCGGATCCCGAAAAGATCCGTCGCCAGCTCTCTGAAATGAATATCCTCGTCGAGGACTGGGGCGGCAAGTACCAGTGCCAGGAGATCGCGGCGAAGAAGGGGACCGGCGTGGACAAACTCCTCGAAAAGGTCCTGCTCGAAGCCGACCTGCTGGAACTCAAGGCCAATCCGCACAAGAATGCCATCGGCGCCGTCATCGAGTCCTCGCTGGACAAGGGCCGCGGCTACCTGGCGACGGTGCTGGTGCAGCAGGGAACCCTGCACGTGGGCGACGTGATGCTCAGCGGAGCATTCTACGGCCGCGTGAAATCGATGTTCAACGAGCGCGGGCAGAAGGTGGCCGAAGCCGGTCCCTCGACGCCGGTATCGGTGCTCGGTCTGAACGGGGCGCCTGCCGCCGGTGAGAAGTTCAACGTGCTCGACGACGAGAAGGAGGCGAAGAGCATCGCCGCCAAGCGGGAGCAGTTGATCCGCATCCAGGGCATCAAGACCCAGAAGCATATGACCCTCGAGGAAATCGGACGGCGTATTGCCATCGGCAACTTCAAGGAACTCAATGTCATCGTCAAGGGTGACGTGGACGGTTCCGTGGAGGCGCTTTCCGATTCGCTCATCAAACTTTCCACCGAGGAGGTGAAGGTGAACGTGATTCACAAGGCGGTGGGCGGAATCTCCGAATCCGACGTGTTGCTGGCGGAGGCCTCCGATGCCGTCATCATCGGCTTCCAGGTGCGTCCTTCCGTCGAGGCCCGCAAGGCCGCCGACCGCGAGGGCATCGAAATCCGTCTCTACTCGGTCATCTATGACGCCATCAACGAGGTGAAGGACGGTATCGAGGGTATGCTCGAGCCGGAGAAGAAGGAAGAGGTCCTGGGTACCGCCGAGGTCAAGCAGGTCTTCAAGATCAGCAAGGTCGGCACCATTGCCGGCTCGCTGGTCCGGGACGGCAAGATGATTGCCAAGAGCCAGGCCCGCCTCATCCGTGACGGTATCGTGATCTACACCGGTGAACTTTCCTCGCTCCAGCGGGGCAAGGATGCGGCCAAGGAGGTCAATACCGGTATGGAGTGCGGTATCGGCATCTCCAACTTCAACGATATCAAGGAAGGTGACGTCATCGAGGCCTTCCACATCGTAGAAATCAAGCGTACGCTTTAGAAGAGAATGAGTCTTGTCGGCACGCTGGCGGTCATCCTGATTGCCGCAGGAGTGTTTACCATCGTATCAAAGGCCCTGAAACAGCCTTTGATACTGGGTTATATCGTGGCCGGCTTCATCGTGAGCCCGCATCTGGGCCTTTTCCCGGGGCTCTCGATGGAGAACGTGCACGAATGGTCGGACATCGGTATCATCTTCCTGCTCTTCGCCCTCGGTTTGGAATTCAGTTTCCGCAAACTGCTGAAAGTGGGCAGCGGAGCGCTGATTACCGCGGGAACTCAGTGTATCGGAATGTTCACCCTGGGGCTGGTCGTGGGCAATGCGATGTCCTGGACGATGATGGAGAGCATTTTCCTCGGAGGGATGCTTTCGATGTCGTCCACGGCCATCATCATCAAGGCCTACGACGAACTGGGCTTGAAAAAGAAGCCCTACGCCTCGCTGGTGTTCGGTGCGCTGGTGGTGCAGGACCTGATCGCCGTGTTGCTGCTCGTCTTGCTTTCCACTTTGGCGGTGTCGCAGAAATTCGCGGGCGGCGAGATGCTTTTCAGCCTCTTCAAACTGGCGTTTTTCATCGCGCTCTGGTTCCTTGTGGGCATTTACGTGATTCCTTCCCTTTTGCAGAAGGCGCACCGGTACCTCAATGACGAAATCCTGCTGCTCGTGAGCGTCGGCCTGTGCTTCGGAATGGTCGTGGCCGCCGAGGCCGTCGGCTTCTCCTCCGCGCTCGGGGCGTTCGTAATGGGTTCGATCCTTTCGGAAACCCTGGAAGCGGAGCGCATCGAGCACAATATCGTGCCGATCAAGAACCTGTTCAGCGCGATTTTCTTCGTGTCGGTGGGTATGATGATCGACCCTTCGGTCATCGGTACGCACTGGCTGCCCGTACTGGTCATCACGCTGGTCGTGATCGGCGGTATCCTGGTGTTTTCCACGGCGGGCGCGCTCCTGTCCGCGCAGGGGCTGGACAATGCAGTGCATACTTCATTCAGCCTGGCGCAACTCGGCGAATTTTCCTTTATCATCGCCGGTCTGGGCGTTTCGCTTGGCGTGATGCGCGGGTTCATCTACCCCGTAATCATCGCCGTATCGGTTCTGACGACCTTTACGACCCCTTATCTGATCAAGGCCGCGGACCCGGTGTCGCGCTTCCTTTATGCGAAGTTGCCGCCGAAGTTGCTGGCGAGGCTGGATTCGGGCACTTCGTCCAAACGCAGGAGGTCTGCCGCCGAGAGCAGTGAATGGAAGATTTTGCTCCGGAAGTATTTCCTGCGCGTGGCCCTGTACGGAGTCGTCCTGATCGGAGTTTACCTGGGCTCGCATTACCTGAATACGCTCATCGCGCGCTTGCTGCCTTCGCTGGGCGAGACCTGGGTGAAGTTGCTGACCGTAGTCCTGACGCTGCTGGTGATGATGCCCTTCCTCTATGGAATGACCGCGTATTCGCAGTCCATCAAGGAATCGGTCGACCGCCTGCTGGCGGCCAACGAGTGGAACAAATGGCCGGTGCTGGCGCTGGTGCTCCTGCGGATTTTCATTGCCGTCATCTTCGTGCTGCTCGTCCTCGTGGGGCACTTTGACCTGTCCTACTGGGCATTGCTGCTGATCGTGGCGGCCGCCTTCCTCTTCTTCCTCGTCGCCAGGCGCTCGCTGGGTCGTCTGCCACGCCTGGAGAAGCGTTTCCTGGAGAACCTGAACCAGAAGGAGGAAAACGAGCGCCGGCGCAAGCCCGTGACTTCTTCCGTGCAGGCGAAACTGTCGGGTTACGACGTGCAGTTGGAACAGGTGGTGGTGTCGCCGGATGCGTCCTTCGCCGGCAAGGAGTTGCGCGAGATGCCGTTCCGCAATACGACCGGCGTCAATATCGTGAAAATCGAGCGGGGGAGCCGCAGCATTCTCGTGCCGTTGGGCGAGGAACGGGTCTTCCCGGGCGACAGGCTGCTGGCCGTGGGGACATCGGCGCAGATCCAGGCCTTCCTGGAAGTGGTGGACCGTGAGTCGAAGCGGGGAGGCGGGACGGAGGACGTTCCGTTCTCGCTGGAAGCCTATACCTTGCAGGATGAGTCCTACCTGACGGAAAAGACGCTGCGGAGCGTGGCTATGCGCTCGTCGGGTTGTATGGTCATCAGCGTGGTCCGGGGCGGAAAAATCATCACGAATCCCAAGCCGGATTTCCGCTTCAAGAGCGGAGACGTCGTCTGGATGGCGGGGGACAAGGCGTCCTGCGAGTGGTACGCCCGTTAGGGAGATTCTGTTGAGGTACCAGGATTCGAACCTGGGCAGACAGAACCAAAATCTGTAGTGCTACCATTACACCATACCTCAATTCCGTCTGCAAATATACGAAGAATCTGTTATTTCTTCCGAATTTTTTCGTATCTTTAACCGAATATGAGAAAGTACCTGATTTTTGCGGTGGTCTTCGCCGCGATGTTCTCCTGCAAAGCGGCTCCCGTCCAGTACAGTGACGATGCTTCCGGCTTCGTTTATGTCGCCGAGGCCGTCCCCGATGTCATTCTGGAAATCCGTTATTACAGTACCTATAACTTTATGGGCGTACGGGTGGACGGCTATGAGGCGCCGGTGGCGATGTGCACCCGCGAATCCGCCGAAGCCCTTCGCAAGGCTTCTGACATTTTCAAGTCGAAGGGGTATCGGCTCAAAATTTTCGACGCCTACCGTCCGCAGAAGGCGGTGGACCACTTCGTGCGCTGGTCCAAGGATTCCGCGGACACCCTAATGAAGCGCTTCTTCTATCCTGATTTCGACAAACCGTCGCTTTTCCGGCTGGGGTACATCGCGTCCCGCTCGGGGCATACCCGCGGCAGCACCTTCGACCTGACCCTTTTCGATATGGCGACGGAGCGCGAGGTGGATATGGGCGGCACCTTCGACTGGTTCGGCCAGTTGTCTCATCCGGACAACAAGAACATCAGCCCCCGGCAGTATGAAAACCGGATGCTGCTCCGTTCCGTGATGCTGGAATGCGGCTTCAAGCCCTATGACGGGGAGTGGTGGCACTTCACCTTGAAGGATGAGCCCTACCCGGACACCTATTTTACTTTCCCTTTGACCGGAAGGAACGAGAACTAACCCAACAAACGATATATGGTAATGAAAAAAAATTTCTTTGCGGCGATGGCCCTTTGCCTGTCCCTGTCGGCGGCGGCCCAGCCCTATGTGATCCGGCAGTCGGACAAAGACCGGGCTGCGTCTCTGGTTTCCCGGATGACCGTGGATGAGAAGATCAACATGATCAGCGGCAAGGTGGACGGTTTCTGGACTGCTCCCGTCGAGCGTCTGGGCATTCCTGCCGTCCGTATGGCCGACGGCCCCCAGGGTGTGCGCAACAAGACCAAGAGTACCTATTATCCCTGCGGTATCCTGCTGGCATCCACGTTCAGCCGGGATGCGGCGCTGGGTGTGGGCAACGGCATCGGATGCGACGCTACCGCCCGCGGGGTGCGCATCATGCTCTGCCCCGGCGTGAACATTTACCGTACTGCGCTCTGCGGCCGCAACTTCGAGTATTATGGCGAAGATCCCTACCTTGCCTCCGAGATTGCCTTGAACTATATCAACGGCATCCAGAGCGAACGGGTAATCGCCACCATCAAGCACTTTGCGCTGAACAACCAGGAGTATGCCCGCCACAAGGTCTCTTCCAATGCGGATGAAAGGACCCTGAACGAGATTTATTTCCCTGCCTTCCGCAAGGCGGTGGAACAGGGGAACGTCGGTGCCGTGATGACGAGTTACAACCCCGTCAACGGGACCCACGCCGCCGAGAATGCCTGGCTGATCACGGATAATCTCCGTGCCTGGGGCTTTGACGGTATCGTGATGTCCGACTGGGTCTCCACCTATACGACCCTGGGCGTGCTGACCAGCGGCCTCGACCTGGAAATGCCCTCCAACTTTGTGACGAATCCCGAGGATGTGAAGGCGCTGCTTGCCAACGGTGCGGTGACGGAGGAAGACCTGGACCGGATGTGCTGCCACCTGCTGCAGACCTTCTCCGCCTTCGGCCTGCTCGACCTCCCGATGAAGAACGAGAGCATCCCCGAGGACTATGCGTTCTCCAGGGGTAAGGCCTATGACGCTTCCGTGCAGGGCCCTGTGCTGCTGAAGAACGACGGCCTGCTGCCCGTCAAGGCCTCCGGCAAGACCCAGATCGTCGTGCTCGGTCCGAACGCCGATGTCGTGGCTTTCGGCGGCGGAAGCGGTGCGATGACCCCCATCGACGGACGCAACATCACCCTGGCGGCCGGACTGCAGGGCCTGGGCAAGGGCTACAAGACCACGCTGATGGATTATACCAAGCTGACCCCGGCGGATGAAAAACTGATTGCCAAGGCGAGCATCGTCGTGATTTCCGTCGGTTTCAACAAGGATACGGAGAAGGAAAACAGCGACCGTACCTACGGCCTGCCCGAGGGACAGGATGCGCTGATCGCCCGTATCGCCGCGCTGAATCCGCGCGTGGCGGTGGTCGTGAACTCCGGTGGAGAGGTGGACATCAATCCCTGGAAGGATAAGGTCGGTGCCATCATCATGGCCTGGTACGGCGGACAGGAAGGCGGGCGTGCCCTTGCCGACATCATCGCCGGCCGCGTGGCCCCTTCCGGCAAACTGCCCTTCACTTTCTGGGGGACACTGGAAAAGAATCCCGTCTATGCTTTCTATCCGCAGTTGACGCCCCATATCTGCCAGAGCAAGCACAAGAACCGCAATCCCTATCCGTATGCCCAGTACACCGAAGGCATCTTCGTGGGCTACCGCGGGGTGGAGCATTTCGACGTGGAGCCGATGTTCCCCTTCGGCTACGGTTTGAGTTATGTGAATTTCGAATATAGCGGCCTTACGGTAGAAAAAGCGGGGGACGGCTTCGACGTAAGCTTCACCGTGAAGAATTCCGGCAAGATGGCGGCGGCGGAAGCGGCCCAGGTTTATGTAGCGGCGATGGCCTCCTCGGTGATGCGTCCTGCCAAGGAACTCAAGGGCTTTGACAAGCACCTGATCGATGCCGGCAAGTCCGTGCGCTACTGCGTGCATCTCGGCCCCGATGCCTTCAGTTACTACGACATGGCTTCCCACGCCTGGAAACTGGAGAGCGGCGAATACCAGATTGTCGTCGGTGCCTCGTCCGCCGACCTCCGCCTCCAGTCCTGCATCAATTTGTAAATGCTGCGCCAGCAGCGTTTACAAAACAATGAGGGTGACTAATAAGCTATTATTGGTCACCTTCTTTTTTTGTGCGCGGACGCGAGCATTGGCAGCTCGCCCCCGGAAGTTTCCGTTCGCTGCGCT
>LXOW01456021.1_pt1 | contig 14869 bp, 1 predicted proteins | sample 1368591 | NCBI WGS metagenome assembly LXOW01 (sample SAMN04884650, study PRJNA319009) | bovine gut metagenome | isolation source: Cow rumen | host: Bos taurus | place: Italy: Legnaro (PD) | collected 2014-07-09 | reverse complement strand
AGCCGGTGTTGGCGGTAGCGGTGAGGGTAGCGGTAGCGAAGTGGTCGTAGTTGCCAGCGCCAGTAACATTACCACCAGCGGTCGGGTTGGCGGTAGCAGCAATCTCATAATTGTTGAGGCTGAAGTTGGCGACCAAGGTTCTTGGACCATTCACTTCGAAGCTATAGGTAGCGTTGGTTGACACTTCTTGACCGCCTTCTGTCCAGTTGACGAAGGTATAACCCGTTGCGGCGGTAGCGGTGAGGGTAGCATATTCGAAGTGGTTGTAGTTGCCAGCGCCATTAACATTACCACCCTCTGTCGGGTTGGTGGTAGCGGACACTTCGTAACTGTTGATGGTGTATGTAACAGTCTCGGTCACATCGGCGGTACCCATAGTGCCGGCAACGGTGGCCACATTGGGAGTGTAACCGGTGATAGCGGGAGATGCAACGGAGTATTCAGCACCGTAGGCAATCTGTCTCACTTCGTCAGCATGAGCGGTTCCTCCAGCGGCATAAACATAATGGATGGTCAGGATATGAACGTCTGTTCCGTAAGTGACGGTCACCGTGACATCTTCATCAGGCATGGTGCCGCTTATAGCCAATTGGTCGGCAGTGTAGCCTGTGATTTCGGGAGATGTTACATTATATTCTGAACCATAATCCAGTGTTGCAGTGTAGTCGTCGGCAGCGGAAGTTTGATCACTATATACATAATGGATAGTCAAAAGATGACTGTTGATAGTGAAACTTGCGTTTACACTCACATTGCCAGCAGGCATAGTGAACTGATTGCCATTAACAAGTTCAACGGGTTGGCCATTGGTTGTGTTAGTAATAGACCAATCGTTGTTGAAGCTGTATCCAGTGGTCTCAGTTGCAGTCAGTGTAACGACAGTACCCATGGTAGCTGAGCTTTCGGGGTTGGTGCTGAGTGTACCGCCAGTTACATCAGCCACAGTGATGCTGTAGTTGACAAGAGCGAAAGTTGCGCTTACGGTCACGTTGTCGGTCACCTCTACTGTTCTTGGGTTGGTGGTGCTTTGGTCTTCCCAGCTTACAAACTCATAACCTTCAGCGGGAACAGCGGTAAGTGTAGCCTGTTCGCCATAGTGGAATGAGTTGCCGGTACCTATTACAGAACCACTGTTTTCAGGAGTGATATTGGCATCAACTGTGTAGTCGATGAGAGAGAAACTTGCGCTTACACTCACATTGCCAGCAGGCATGGTGAACTGATTGCCATTAACAAGTTCAACGGGTTGGCCATTGGTTGTGTTAGTAATAGACCAATCGTTGTTGAAGCTGTATCCAGTGGTCTCAGTTGCAGTCAGTGTAACGACAGTACCCATGGTAGCTGAGCTTTCGGGGTTGGTGCTGAGTGTACCGCCGGTTACATCAGCCACAGTGATGCTGTAGTTGACAAGAGCGAAAGTTGCGCTTACGGTCACGTTGTCGGTCACTTCTACTGTTCTTGGGTTGGTGGTGCTTTGGTCTTCCCAACTTACAAACTCATAACCTTCAGCGGGAACAGCGGTAAGTGTAGCCTGTTCGCCATAGTGGAATGAGTTGCCGGTACCTGTTACAGAACCACTGTTTTCTGGAGTGATATTGGCATCAACTGTGTAGTCGATGAGAGAGAAACTTGCGTTTACACTCACATTGCCGGCAGGCATGGTGAACTGATTGCCATTAACAAGTTCAACGGGCTGGCCATTGGTTGTGTTAGTTATAGACCAATCGTTGTTGAAGCTGTATCCAGTGGTCTCAGTTGCAGTCAGAGTAACGACAGTACCCATGGTAGCTGAGCTTTCGGGGTTGGTGCTGAGTGTTCCGCCAGTTACATCAGCCACAGTGATGCTGTATAAAGGAACGATGACATATTCTGCGGTAGCTATCTCACTGTTCACCATATTATCCTTCATGGCGACGGCTTTGATGATGGTGGTGCCGTTGTCGGTAGTGGTAATAGGATCAGTATAGGTATATGATTGCACATTCGGTTCGCTTCCATCCATAGTGTAATAGATGGTGGCTCCTTCAGTGAGACAACTGATTGTCACTTGCTGTGCCACATTGTAAATGCCGGCAACAGGATTGAAGGTCGGGGTCTTAACAATACCCATGGCATCAAAGTGAGCCACAAGGCTTCTTGGTCCCTCTACGGTGAAACTGTAAGTTGCTCCAGCACCTTCAACCACCACATCGTTTTCTGTCCAGTGGCTGAAGAGGTAGTTCTCAGCGGGGATAGCTGTCAGGGTGGCGGTAGCACCATGGTCAAAGGTACCTGCGCCGTTCACTGTACCACCAGCGTTCGGGTTGGCGGTAGCGGCGATGTCATAGCTGTTGAGTGAGAAGTTGGCGACCAAGGTTCTGGCACCGGTAACGGTGAACTCAAGGGTAGCGTTGGTTGACACTTCCTGACCACCTTCAGTCCAGTTGACGAAGGTGTAGCCTTCGTTGGCGGTAGCTGTCAGCGTGGCAGTGGTACCATAATTGTAAGTGTTTGCACCAGTCACGCTACCACCTTCATTGGGATTGGCGGTGACGCTTATATCATGTTTCTGAAGTGCAAAGAAGGCGGTTACATTTACTGCACCAGTCACGGTAATGGTTCTGCTGGCATTGGTACTTTCGTCCTCCCAGCGTACAAATTCATATCCGGTTGCAGGAACAGCGGTCAATGTAGCCTGGGTTCCATAGGAGTAATTGCCAGTGCCATTAACAGAACCTCCTTCAGTCGGATCTATTGTGGCGGCCACAGTATAGTATAAACATTTGCTTCGAAGTTTGCGCTCACGGTCACATTGCCGGCAGGCATAATGAATTGGTTGTTGTTTACTGCAATCACTTCATTGCCTGAGGTAACATGCCAGCTGTTGAAGTGATAGCCGGTAGAGGCTTCTGCAGTTAGAATAACCACACTGTCTTTGGCGGCTGTTTGGCGGCTGGCGGAAACCGTACCGTTAGAAATATCGGATGAGATGATTATATTATATAAAGGTATAACCTTATAAGTAGCGGTAGCCACATTGCTGTTGACCATTTCATCCATCGTGGCGATAGCCTTGATGGTTACTTCGGTATTGTTGCCAATGCTGATAGGTTCAGTGTAAACTTCCGAGTTGGCAGTGGGTTCGCTACCATCGGTTGTATAGTAAATAGTAGCACCAGGAGTTGGGCAGGTAAGGTTTACAGTCTGATTTTCAGTATAAGCAACAAAATAGGTGCCGGCGGCAGGAGTGAAGCTTGGGGTAGCCACAACGCCCATCTGCGTGAAATTGGCTACATAATCTCCTGCTTCTGTAGTAGTGAAGCTATAAGTGGCATTGCTTGATACTACTACACCACCCTTAGTCCAGTTGGTGAAGAGATAGTTGGCGGCGGGAGTTGCTGTCAGGGTAGCACTTGCACCATGTTCGTAGGTGCCTGCGCCACTTACTGTACCACCCTCGGTCGGGTTAGCGGAAACAGTTACTTCATAACTCTTGAGTGTGAAGTTAGCCACCAAGTTTCTTTCGCCAGTAACCTGGAAGCTATAGGTAGCCTCGGTTGACACTTCTACACCGCCTTCTGTCCAGTTGGTGAAGTTGTAATGATCGTTAGCGGTAGCGGTAAGGGTAGCGGTAGTACCGTGGTTGAAGGTACCTGCACCGCTCACTGAACCACCCTCAATCGGGTTGACATAAGCGGAGATTTCATAGCTGCTCAAAGTGAAGTTGGCCACGTATGCGGCATCTTCGGTAACGGGGAAGCTGTAAGTCACACCATTAGCAACCTCTACACCATCCTTTGTCCAGTTGGTAAAACTGTAGCCCTCATTGGCGGTAGCGGTGAGGGTAGCGCTTTCACCATGTTCGTAGGTGCCAGCACCACTAACAGTACCACCCTCGGTCGGGTCGGCGGTAGCGGTGATTTCATAGCTGTTGAGGCCGAAGTTGGCCACTAGGATTCTATTATCCGTTACCTCGAAGCTGTAGGTAGCGTCGGTTGATACTACCTGACCGCCTTCAGTCCAGTTGGTGAAACTGTAGCCTGTGTTGGCGGTAGCGGTGAGGGTAGCGGTAGCGCCATGGTTGTAGGTGCCTGTGCCACTTACTGAACCTCCGACAATCGGGTCAGTGGTAGCGTTAACTTCGTAGCTATTGAGAGCGAAGTTAACTGTATAATTTGCGTCCTCAGTCACTGTTATAACAATGGTGCTGGATTCGATCACTTCACCGCCCTTGGTCCAGTTGACGAAATGGTATCCGGTGTTAGCGGTAGCGGTCAAGGTTGCTGTTGAGTTATATTCGTATGTGCCTGCGCCAGTTACAGTACCACTGCCTTCCGGAGTGACATCAGCGGTGATGTTGTAGCTGTTGACATCGAAGTTGGCAACATAGTTGGCAGCTTCGGAGACAGAATTGATAGTAAAAGTTGGATCGGTCGAAACCTCCACATTGTTCAATGTCCAGTTCACGAAGGTGTAGCCTTCATTGGCGGTGGCGGTCAGGGTAGCGTTAGAACCTTGGTTGTAGGTACCTGCACCTTCAACAGTGCCACCTGTGGCCGGATTGGCAGTAGCGGTGATAACATAAGTAGGAACAAAGTGAGCTACATAATTACCATCTGCAGAGACAGAAGAGATCGTATAGGTTGCAATGTTCGAAACCACCTCATCGTTCAATGTCCAGTTCACAAAGGCGTAGCCTTCATTGGCGGTGGCAGTAAGGGTAGCCTGAGTGCCGTGATCAAATGTGCCGTCGCCTGAAACAGTGCCGCCCTCGATCGGATCTGCAGCAGCGGTGATGGTGTAGGTGTTGATTTCGAAGTTAGCAGTGTAGGTGATGGTCTGGGTAGTGTTGAAATTCAAGGGGTTGTCGGTGCTTACATTGGTGTTGACATCGTTGGTCCAGCTCACGAAGTGGTGGTTTTCAGAGGGGGTCGCAGTAAGGGTGACTGCTGTGTTCTCATAAATGTTGTTGAGGTCTGTCGGCTCAGTGCCTACAGTTCCCATGGTATCGTAGTTGACATCGACTGTCACAGTGTACTTCTCGCTTTCGCGGATGACCACGCTGTCGATGGCGGCTGGGGGAGTATTGCCCATAGAATTATCATTAGCCCACATGAAGACGAGCTTATATGCGCCGTCAGCGGGAACAGTCACATAATTTGTATTACTCTGCCATGTATTGACACTATTCAGGTGGCTTCCTCCGTCCACAGCAATCCAGTTATCGGGATTGCTGTTTGCATACGGCATTGTAGAGCCTGGATTATAAGCTTCAAATGATTCTTCATCTGGCACAATCCATGCACGAATGTAGTCGTAGTTGCCACTCTCACCATTATTCTGCCAATAGAAATTGACGGTGTACTGTTTGTCAGCTTCGAAGTTGTTGAATCCTACATAAGCATAGGTCACAGAAGCACTTGAATTTGTATATGCATTGTTGTTGCCTCCGTTATTACTGATGTAAAGACCGCGGCCATTGGTGGTATTGCTTGCACCACTACCGATAGCCCATGCGTTAGTCATGGTTCCGTTGACCAAGCGCCATTCGTTGTCACGATCGGACTCGAAGGTGGTGTTGTACGGCAGTGAGAAGTTCTGGTAGTTGGTGGTGAAACTTAATGGCTCGCTCCAACGGCTGTTGTCGCCAACACCGCAACTGACTTGCACCTCAAAATAATAGGTGGAGTTTGGAGTTAGATCATCAACACTGGCGTTGGGTTCATTGCTGGGATCCAAAGTTGTTTTGTTTGCCTCATTGCCTGCTTTCCAGTAACGGAAGGTGTAGCTTTCGGGGGTGCCGGTAGTAGATGCTTCAGCGTGCAGTGTGGCTGTGGTAGTAAGAATGTCTGTGGCGGGAAGCGCGATGGGTTGACCACAAGAAGCTTTGGTTTTGAATTGGCGCATTGTCCAGTTTCCATAATCATCTGTGCCGCAAACAGGACGGATATAGAAGTAGTAGTCGGCATCAATGGAGAGGCCAGTAAGATCGGTTTCAACCACATTGCTAATCTGTGTCTTTGTGGCAGCGTCTAATGCCTCATTGTCGAGCATCTCAGTGCTGTTCACATATTCCCAGATGGTTTCTTGGTTGCCAGGCATCCAGCTTACATGGGCACTGTTGACTGTGGTGTCACTGATGGAGACATTGGTCATATCAGGGCAGGATCCTGTTTCGTAACAGAACTGTACTTTGGGCAGGAAATTCTGAAATGTACCTTGTGTCGTGGAATAGTTATTACCATAGGCATAACGGCTTCCTCCAGTGGAATAAATACCTTGGAAAGAAGTGCTGTTGAATCCCGAAGCATCAATCGGCATATCAAACGATAAAAGTAGATTTCCCCCACTGTATAAGAACGGGTTGTCAAATTCTATAGTCATACCGTCTGTAGTATTGGCAACAAGATCCCCTGTGTAGATTGTGGTACCTTCTGTGGCATCCCATGAAGAACTCAAATTTTGCTGTGTTGTGATTGCAATTTTAACAGTAAACGGCTTATTTTCCCATACGTTGTTTCCATTCTTGATATTACCTCCACTGCTCACGTAAAACTTCATTGAGGTGATATTCTTTCCAATGAGATTATCAAGACGGAATGCCGGATAGATAACCTGTGCACGCTGGGGATCATCCATATAATTACCATGTACGGGCACATAGGAGTTCGTTGTAGTAGCGGTGCTGTCTGCAACAATCTCGCAGCTTGCAGGTATAGCCGTTGTCATCACTTCATCCAGATGTGCTTGGGTTCCGAAGGCTTCGGGGTCTGCCTGGTAAGGACGTACATAAATATCATAGCTGGTCTCAGGGGTGAGGCCAATGAAAGTATGGTGCATTACGTTAGCAACATCCCACGTTGAGGGTGTTTCACCGTGAGCCACTGCGGCCACTTGCCATGCGGTTTCATCGGCAAACTGAGCCTCGTTACGTTCCCAGGTAGCGGTGATTGCGCTATGGGTAATCTCGGTGGCGGTGATGTTTAATACGGCGGGGTATTCGGCGGCAGTGGTGAAGGAGGCCTCCGTATAGTCGCTTGTGCTGTTGCCACAAATGTTGGCCACATAGAAGTAATAATCCGTAGCGTACTCCAATCCACTTAAAGCTTTCTCAGTTACATCACCCAGTGCTGTCGGGGTAGCTCCGCTGAAATCTGTGATGGGTTCAGTGCTGAGGATGTACTGGAAGTTGTTGTTCTCGGTATCATTGTCACCATCTTCCCAAGTAACGTTAGCTGCGTTCTTGGCGGTGAGGGTTGCAGCGACATTGACAGGTGCCACACAGTTGGCGGTGGTGGTGAACTGCAAGTGAGCCCACTCGCTCACACCGTCATCATGGTTATTCGCATCACAAACCGTCTTTACATACACATAATAGGTAGTGTTCTCTGTCAAGCTAGTAAGAGGTTGTTCGGTTCCTTGTGTTATAGTGTATTGCGGTGTAATAGCATCAAATTCTGTCACCTCTTCAGTGCTATAGTACAGCTCATAGCTACCCACATAGTCGCCCGTGCTGGCGATCCAACTGATGGTAGCACTCTCGGTGGTAACATCCTCTGCGCGGAGGTTGGTCACAATGGGGCAAGGACTACCAGGATTGCATATTGTGAATTTCACATTTGCGCGGTAAATTGTCCGTGTTCCCGTATTAGTATTAGGATCTGAATCATCATCACGACTGTACAGAGCCATGTATTGTGTTGTGGAACCACCTTTGAATGTTTCTTTACCATTGCTAGGATAATTATTTCCCACAAATTTACCACCCACTATGATATTGCTGTTACCATCCCAATAGAATGGTTCGTTAAATTCAAACTCATACCAATTGTCCTGAGTGTTGAAGGTTACTTCTGATGCACTTGTTACAGCAACCACTTCTTTGAAAGATGTGCTGGTAAACGATGCATCTTCAGTTGTACCCATATAAATAGTTGCAGTTTTCGTATATGAATCAGATAATATGTATTGGAACGCAACTTTTGAAATAAATCCAGCATTAAGTCCAGCATCGTGTAATTCTTCTGCTGTATAAATTTGTTGGGTATAATAACGCTTATAATAATCACCCCAAGGCATGTACCGTATGTTTGCATTACCAGTAGAAATTTCTTCTTCGGTTCCTGCAGTGCAATCGGGTTCCAGGTCACGTGTCCGTTGTGTTGCACTTGCCCACTCACTATAACCATCATTGCCACAATTTCCTCTTACATATACATAATATAATGTATTACGTTCAAGATTATCCAAATGATAAATAATCTCATCTTCCACGTCAATCTTGTTGGCCTCTTCAAGAGCTGTCTCGTCTAATTCAGTAGTACTGTACACTAACTGGAAGTCATTGTTGGTGGCATTGGGATGTGCGGACCAGCTTACCGTCATGCTGGTACGCTCTACATCACTGAAGCTGATGTTTGTCACAGGCGGGCAGGCTGGAGCCTCTTCCACGGTGACATCGTCAAGATAGATGTAAGCGTTGCCATTGCCAGCGTTGGAAGTGCCCTTGAAGACGAGGACCACTTCCTGACCGGCGTAGGCACTGAGGTTGATGGGGTCATGCTCGGTCCAGTCGGACACACCAGTGAGGCCGGTGGCAAGAGCGGTCTCATGGGTAGCACCTCCGTCAGTGGAGATATACACTGAGAAGTCACCGCCAGTAGGATTCTTATACCAGAATTTCAGCTGCATAGGCTGATTGGTAGGCAGGCTCAGAGGAATAGATTTCAAATAGTTGATATGAGAGCCGTAATAGGAGTTGAAACGAACACACATTGAACCATCGTGGCTTGTGCCGTTACATGCGCCATTTCCGGAAGTAGCAGTAGTGTAGCACCACTTGTAGCTTGCATTTGAGGTAGTACCCTCATCGTTGTTCCAGCAGTCGGGGATGGTGTTGGCTGTGGTAAGGTCATTGAAGGTCTCAGTCCACGGGAAGGTGTTGTGGGCAGAGCAGGGAGTAGTGAAGGCCGGGACGTTGACGCCAGCGGACTGGCCGTCGGTGGTGCCGCAGTCGGCAAACACCTTGAAGGTGCCAGCGGAGTAAGTCTCGTTCTCGTCGAGACCGCTGATGGTGGCGGTGAGGTTCGTGGCATCGATGACAACGCTATGGGCTGTCTCGCCGGTGAGCACGTTCTCACCTTCCTTAATAATGTAAGTATCCGGGGTGTGCGTGTCTTCCCAAGTAAAGGTGACACTGTTGGGGGTCTTGCCGGTGATGTTCACGTTGGTCACGGGGTGGCAAGACGGTTCGGTCTGGAAGTAAGGCACATTGGTGCCGGTGGACATGCCCTCAGTACCGCAGTCAGCAAACACCTTGAAGGTGCCGCCGGTGTAGGTATGCGCAGGTTCGAGTCCGCTGATGATAGCGGTGTGGTCGTTGATGACAACGCTGGGCGTGGTTGTTCCATCAAGTACGTTATCGCCTTGTTTGACTATGTATGCACCTGCATCGTAGTAATCAGACCAATGGACAGTGACCGTATATGCGGTTATGTCGGAGGTGATAACATCACCCACGGGATAGCAAGCCGGCAAGGTGATAAAGCTGGTGGAGTTGCTCTCGGCGCTTATGTCGTTGTGTACGCCGCCGCAGTTGGACTTCACGTGTGCGATGTAGGCTGTTTGGCCATCAAGACCGGTGAGGGTGTAGGTGATGGTAGTGCCGTCAGTAATTACGTTGTTTTCATTGATATCAACAGTAATCTCGCTATTGTCAATGTTAACTTTGCTGTAGATAACTTTCCATGCAGTGGCGCCGTTGTTCTCGGTCCAGCTGAGATCCACGGTGTGAGCGGTAACGCTTTCGTCATCATAGGTCAGGTTAGTGGGGGCGTTGCAAGCCGCCGGAGTGGTGAAAGTCTCCACATCGCTCTCGGGGCTTGTGGCGGAGCCGCAGTCACCTTTCACCTTCACGTAATAGGTAGTTTCTGGGTCAAGGTCGTCGAGTTCGAGGCTGGTGGCAGTGATGGCTTGCTTTTCGACAAAAGCGGAAGCACCGGCGGTAATCTTGATGTTGTCCACATAGATACAGTCGTCGTTGGAAGACCCGTAGCTGTCTTTTTCATATTTCCACTTGAGAGTGTGAGCACCAGCGCTAAGGTTATAGGAATAATTAATCCAGTTGCCGTTACCGGAAATACCATTTAGGTCAGTTTGAACGGTTTCATCAATGTAGAAATAACCTTTATCCCAGTCTTCCTCTGATGAAATCTTGGCGGAGAAAGTAAGGGTGGCATCATTAGCCAATGTTACATCAACAGTCAATTCTGATTCGGCATAATTGATATTATATCCACCACTCCTGACACAGTATGCACCGCTGTAGGTATTGGCGACCACGTACCAGGGATAGGTGGCGTCGTTGGTGAAGTTGGAGGGGATGCTGTTGCTCTCGAAGTCAACGTTGAGGGCCATGTTCTCGCTGGCGACCATGACGATATAGTTCTTGCCTTCGACGGGGGCGTCGGTCCAGCTGATGGTGGCACCGTGTCCGTTGACGTCGCTAACAGTAAGGTTGGTCGGGGTGGCGCAGGAGGCCTTGGTAGCGTGTGTAATCGTGCTGCTCCACTGGCTCAGGCCGTCAGTCTCGCCACAGTTGGCGCGGACTTTGATTGTGTAGGTCTTGCCGTCGTTAAGACCGGTGAGGTTATATTTGCCATCGACATCAAGTTCAGATTCGGTGACGGTCACCTCGGTGAACACGGTAGCACCTTCAATCTTGTGGGCCACCACCCAAGCGGTCTCGCCGTTGTTGGCGGTCCACTGCAGTTTAATGCTTGATATGGTCTCGTCGATTGCGGCAAGTTCGGTGGGAATTGCACAAGAGACCAAGGTGGTGAAAGTCTTTTCATTGCTGAGAGTGCTGTAACCATCCAGGTTACCGCAGTTGGCTTTCACGCTCACGGTGTATTCGGTCTCGCCATTGAGGTTCTGGAGTTGATAGGAGGCAACGCCTTCATTGATAGTGACAACGATATTACTCTCTTCACCGTTTTGGGTAAGCACATAGTTAGTGGTGGGGTTGCCGTTCACGTTCCAGGTCAGGTCTGCGGTATGGGCAGTGACGTTGGAGTATTCAAGATTGGTGGGAGCCGGGCAGGCGATAGCGGTGGTGAAGGAAATGGGATTACTCCAATCGGTCGTTGTGTTGCTGCTATTACAGTAGCCATTCACCTGAGCCTCGTAATAGGTCTCGGCGTCAAGTTCACTGAAGGAGTAAGGCTTGGTTGCATTGTTCACCGTCTGCCATTCGTCGTAAACACCAGGAATGGTGGCAGTGATGTGGATGTCATCGACATAAAACCAATATTGATCCACAGCGCCTGTATGTTTAATGGCAACATAACCGTTGCCATAATAAGTGCTCAAGTCGTATTCATACGGTGTATAAGTGGTAGTAGCATTAATCACATCGCTAATTGGCGTAAAGTCGGAGATGTCTGTCCCTGTGGTGGAGACATAGACTTGGAACTGTTCTGTACCTGAACTCTTCTTTGCGTAGAAGCTAAGCGTTCCACCAAGCGGTATTTCCGGAGAAATCAACCAATCGTTAGGAATAGCCGTACTGTTATATTCTGAACTCATCAAATGGGAACCTCCATGCGCATTAGAAGTACTGGTAGCATTTGTCCAACCTTTGCCATCTCCGTCTTCATCAATGGAAGTCCAACCCTGTAAGGTTCCATCCTCGAAGTCATAGGTTACGTCGAAATCAACCGGGGCTGTGAGGGCTTTGCGATACCGTAGCGTGTAGCTGTCGTTGTTGCCATTCCAGGTGAGGGAGGCTCCGTGGGCAGTGACGTCGCTGATGGCAAGATTGTTCGGAATCATGCAGGAGGCTTCGGTCGTGAAGCTGATTGTTTCGCTCCAGAGGTTACCGTCGTTGTCGCAGGCGGGTTTCACACGCACATAGTAGGTGGTGGCGGCCGCGAGGCCATTTTCAATGGTGTAGGTGGGATTAGTGCTCGGGGTCACCTCGGTGTAGGTGCCGTCACCAAAGTTCTCATCGGTGCCGTACTGCAACACCCAAGCGGTCTCTTCGCCCATGGCATGACGTTGCCAGGTGAGCGTGGCGCTCTCGTTGGTCACATTACTGGATGCGAGGTTCTGAGGCTGCCAGCAGGTGGGTAAAGCGGTAATTGTCAGCTTGTAGTCCTCAAACTCACCCGTAGATGCGCTGCAAGGATTGGAGGGATTAGAGCCATTATAGTCGGAAACGATTCTCATGCGGTGGTCGCCAAGAGTTGCGTTTGTCGGCACAGTAAAGCTGCCATTATGGGGTGAACTTGCATAACTAGTCGTGTGGTAAACCCTTTCGTCGTCGCCAAACGTCATGTCGTTGTTCCAATCCACCCAGATGGCAGAGCCATGGGTGCTTCCACCGGCGATGGTAATAGTGAAATGGATGGTTAGACCTTCGTATGCGCTTGCAGAATAGGTGTCATAGAAGTCGGAATACGAGTGTCCTGTACCAGTTGTGGTGTTGTTGATGTTGGTAAGACCATCCGTAGTGGTAAAGTTGCTGATATAGTAGGTGGTGGTGGTGGAAGTGAGAGTAGGCTCGCAGTATCCGATATGCACGTTGGCGGGACCAGCCCAGGGGCTATATTCACTGCCACAATAGGCGCGTACCCAAAAGTAATAGTCGCCAAATTCGGTCATGGTCCCGGAGAACTCTTCGTCTGTAGCTGGGGCAGGGGTAAGACTATTGGGGTCGTCAGTGGCAGAAGTGGAGTAGACCACCTCGTAGTTTTCGACATCACTCACCCAAGTGAATGTAGCCTCGTAGCCGTTGGCAGCCACCGCAAGATTGGTAGGAGGCAGGCAGGAAGGTTCCTCGCCAGGGGTGTAGCTGATGGTGACCTGCGGAAGGAAAGATTGAGTTGAAGGAGTGCTGTAATAACCTGAATAAAGGGACACTCCCGTAGTTAGTCCGCTGACTCCTTTCCATGTAAAACTAGATGGATTAGTTCCAGCTGTGGTTATTTTTATACCAATAAGCAGATTACCCGTTGTATAAGAGAATGGATTGTCAAAAGTGATTTCCATCATATTGTTGTTCACACTGACTGAACCTGTATAGACCTCAGTTAGCGTATTCCAGTCAGTGAAGGATGTTTGGGTAGTAGCAGCCGTTTCACCGGCATATACGGTAAATTCTGCGTTTCCATAGTTTGCTGTTGCAGTATTGGCATAGAAAGTCAATTTTTCGATATCCGCCCATTGGATAGAGTTAAGGTCAGATGCTGGTATGATAAACTGACTTGCTGTGTTAAGGCTTGAATAGCTAATGTAATAATAATAAATGGGAACATAATAATTAGTGCCTGAACCTTCGTTGAGGGAAAGCGTGTAGGCATCGGTCGGGGTGAAGGAGATAGGGTTGCCCCAGTCGCTCTCGTCGCCACCGCAATCGGCTTTCACGCGGGCGTAGTACTTGGTTTCGGCGGTGAGGCCGGTGAGGTCGACAGAAATGTTGGTGCCGGAGGTGGTGAAGCCAGAGGTCACCTGGGTGGTGCCAGAGAAGTCGGAAGCAGTGCTGTACTCAACCACCCAGTTCGTCTCTTCTCCGCCTTTAGTCCAACTGAGAGTAGCGACGGAACCGTCGCCAGGGGTGAGGGTGGCGGTCAAACCATTAGGTTTGGGACAGGAAATCACGGGACGTACATATGTGATAACTTGTCCCTCGTCAGGAGCGGTTGTGAAATCTGGAAGTGATGCTGGAGTAGCTGCCACAGGTTCAGCATATGAACCAGTAAGGCAGACCTTATCCGATGTGCCATTGATGAGGAAGAAGTTATGGGTTGCACAGGAAGTTGTACTGTTACAATATGTAGACAGTGTACTATTCCCATAGACTGCTGAAATGTTGCCATTGGAATGAAGGCGAATCTGGAAGTTGTAGTTGGAAGTATTTCCAGAAGTGGGGTAATAGCATTGAAGTCCAACAAATTCAATAACAAGCATTTCAGAATTGCTAGTATAATAAGCAGCTGCCGAATTACTAGGCATATTGCCATCATAATTTAGGAAAGGAGCAATAACATAATAATTCGCCGAAGTGTTTGTCCAAATATTTTTGCATGAGTGGCCAGCGTTTGATGTTCCAAAATAGAGATAGCCATCTGATCGTATGGTCAGATTTGTACCCGCATTGAAGATGGTTTCTCCGAATGCAAAGTTAAAAGGCAGAGNNCCGCCATCGCCAGTGACGCTTGACAATAGAGTGCCTCCATTGTCGGCAATCGAAGTGTAGATCTCAGACCCAGTAGTCACTGTGTAGTCAGCCAGGTTCTGTGCTTTCACCGCCCCTCCCCATGCAAGGCTGAGGGCCATGAGCGTCATCAAAAAGAATAAAAGTTTTTTCATAGTGAGTAATTTTTATGATTTATATTTTGATTTTTCTGTTTATTTCGTAGAAAATCTTGTCGAAAAAGGAATAAAATCCGAAGAAATCCGCAAAANNGCAGCGTCAGATGTGTATAAGAGACAGTGGACAGGAGTCGGGACTTGAGAAGGTAAGTCTTTTCATTTCAATGATTTTGTGAAAGTCCATTCCCTCTAAGGTGTATGAGGATTTTTGAGTGTTTCGGAGTGGCATTTGGAATGCTTCATATCATATTTACACCTTATAATACAACAAACTGCAATTATAGGGATAATTTTTTAAAAAACAAAATTTTTTTTACAAGACTTGTCTCTTGGAAAAAAATCGACAAAAGATCAAGCCGACGGTAAGTGCAACCGCTCAGGCCCGTACGCCCCAACCGTTGGCTTGACCCCCGCACGCATCAACATGGCAGTAATCCCAGCGAGCTAAGCCTCGAAGAGGCATCACGCACGCAGTGCAATTAACCCCTGACAAGGCCGTAGGCCGCAGTCTGGGGTG
>LXOW01235345.1_pt1 | contig 14872 bp, 17 predicted proteins | sample 1368591 | NCBI WGS metagenome assembly LXOW01 (sample SAMN04884650, study PRJNA319009) | bovine gut metagenome | isolation source: Cow rumen | host: Bos taurus | place: Italy: Legnaro (PD) | collected 2014-07-09 | reverse complement strand
CTGCGCAAAAACACCAATCGAAAGTCCGACCAGTACGGCAATCTGTATCCCTACATCGACCGACAGGGAACGCTTGACACCCGCGGATTCTGCAAGCACATGTCAGACCACGGAACGATGTTCGACCGCGCCACCATCGAGGGCGTCATGACCACCATGCAGGGCTGTCTCGTGGAGCTGCTCTCACAGGGTGTGGCCATCAAGCTGACCGGCATCGGCACGTTCTACCCCTCCGCACAGTCGGTTCCTGGCGGTGCAGCCACCATCGAGGAGGCTCAGGCCAAGGGTGCTGACGGACTGGTCAAGGGCGTCCACGTACGTTTCCTGCCCGACGGCACGAAGCTGGACGACATCACCTCGAAGGCCATGAAGGAGAAGTGCTCTCTGACGCTGCACCAGCTGAAGGACGAGGATGGCACCTACACCAAGGATGGCAAGGAGTACAAGCGCTACAAGTACCTCCCCATCGGTCAGCCCGAGGCAGACGAGGAGCCCGATCCAGAGCCGGAGCCTTAAGCAAAGCCCCTTCGGGGGCTTTCGCTTACTCTCGTAACGCGGCTGTCCGTGAGAATGGCCGCTTTTTGTTAGAAAATGACAAATTGACGTTAAGCATACCCTCATTTTTACAAGAAGAAGCTACGGAGTCACGGAGCTATGGATGTATGGAAACCTTGTTTTGAAGAAAATAAATTGCGAAAAAGTGGGAAAGGGACTATTTTTTTATTGCGTTATTTTGTATCTTTGCACTCAGAATGCTACAATCTAAAAATAATATGAGGTTTTTATTATCAGTTTTATTGTTATGGGCTGCTGTTTCCATGCAGGCACAGCAGAAGGAGATATCATACATTGAGAGCACCAAGAACTGGTACTATGTTTACGATGAGGCGGGCAAGAAGATCGGTGGCCTTTCGCGTAGCAGCGTAGGAGAACTGAAAGGATGGGGCCGTGACTTCTTCGTAGCAAAATACTACTCGTACTATCGCATCTACGATGCCAAAGGCAAGGTTCTGAAAGCCCTGAATGTCTCAGATGTCGGTGAGATTGTCGGCGTTTCTGGCAACACCATCACCAGCCGTCGTGGCAGCTGGCTGTTCACCTGGAACAAAGAAGGGAAAAAGATTAGCGCACGCTCGGCAAACTGAAACCAGAGAAAACTCAAAAATATTTTGGTTTTCTCCTCACTTTATCGTACTTTTGCAGGTAATTATGGTCAAACTGCCTGATGACTTTGTACGCGAGACCCGCCGAATGATGGGTGACGAGCGCTTCGAACGCTACCTGAAAGCGTTTGAAGAGGAGCCGCCTGTGAGCATCAGGCTGAACCCTCACAAGGTGGAGGGTGGAAGATGGAAGGTGGAGGGAGGAGAACGTGTACCCTGGTGCGAACAGGGATACTACCTGCCCCGCCGTCCGAACTTCACCATGGACCCCCTACTCCACGCCGGCTGCTACTACGTGCAGGAGGCCTCGTCAATGTTTCTGGAGCAAGTGTTGAGACAAATTGTAAATTGTAAATTGTCAGATTGTAAATGCCTTGACCTCTGTGCTGCCCCAGGCGGTAAATCGACGCTATTGCGCAGCTTACTGCCAGAAGGCTGTACGCTCGTGTCGAACGAACCGATACGTAACCGCTTCCAGATACTGGCAGAGAACGTACAGAAGTGGGGCTACGCGAACCATGAGGTGACGAACCTCTACCCCCGCGACTTTGTCAAGAGCAAGCAGCGCTTCGACCTCATCCTGTGCGACGTGCCCTGTTCGGGTGAAGGAATGTTCCGCAAGGACCCTGCCACCATCAGCGAGTGGAGTCCCAAGAACGTAGAGCGGTGCTGGCAGTTACAGCGCGAGATTGTTAGCGACGCATGGAAATGCCTGGACGACGGTGGCATCCTTATATATAGTACGTGTACCTTTAACACGAAGGAGAACGAGGAGAACGTCCGCTGGTTCACGGAGGAACTGGGTGCCGAAGTGCTGCCCATAGAAACGAGGCCAGAATGGAACATCACGGGCTCGCTGCTCGAAGGTTTCACGGAGCCCGTCTATAGGTTTATTCCCGGTATCACGAGAGGTGAAGGACTGTTTATGTGTGTGATGAGAAAAGAGACCCACCCCCAGCCCCTCCCTGAATGGAGGGGAGAAAATACCCAGAGGGCATCAAAACGGAATTCACATGGTAATTCCTCCGCTCCCTCACAGGGAGGAATCGAGGGAGAGTCTTCCGTCCCCCTCTCCTACCCCCAGACCATTGCCTACCTTCGCGGTGAGGCACTGGTGCTGCCCGAGGACACGCCACGTGGCATCGTCGATGTGACGTTCATGGGCCATACGCTCGGACAGATGAAGAACATCGGCAGCCGTGCCAACAACCTCTACCCCAAAGCATGGAGAATCAAGACAACGCATATACCCAACGAATATGAAGCAATACTTAGACATTCTTAACCGCATCCTGACTGAAGGCACCGAGAAGGGTGACCGCACTGGAACAGGCACCATCAGCATCTTCGGAACGCAGAGCCGTTACCCGCTCAGCGAGGGCTTTCCCCTGCTGACCACGAAGAAGCTGCACCTGAAGTCGATCATCTACGAACTGCTGTGGTTCCTGCAGGGCGACACAAACGTGAAATACCTGCAAGAGCACGGTGTACGCATCTGGAACGAGTGGGCCGACGAGAACGGTGAGCTGGGCCCCGTCTATGGACACCAGTGGCGCGCATGGCCCGACTATAACGGAGGCGTCATCGACCAGATACAGTATGTGGTGGATCAGCTGAAGACCAACCCTGACTCACGGCGTATGATTGTTTCTGCCTGGAACGTGGCGGAGGTAAACAAGATGGCCCTGCCCCCCTGTCACACCATCTTCCAGTTCTACGTGGCCGACGGCCGTCTGTCGCTCCAGCTCTACCAGCGTTCGGCAGACACCTTCCTCGGAGTGCCGTTCAACATTGCATCGTACGCCCTGCTGCTGCAGATGATGGCACAGGTGACAGGCTTCGAACCAGGCGACTTCATCCACACCACTGGTGACACCCACCTGTACCTGAACCACCTGGAACAGGCCAAGTTACAGCTCACCCGTGAGCCACGCCCACTGCCCACGATGAAGATCAACCCTGACGTGAAGAGCATCTTCGACTTCCACTACGAGGACTTCGAACTGGAAGGCTACGACCCTTGGCCACACATCAAGGCAGAGGTTAGTGTTTAATTGAGAATTGACAACTGAGAATGATGATTACTGTAATTGCTGCTGTGGCCAAGAACAGGGCCATCGGCTATAAGAACAAACTGATTTACTGGCTGCCGAACGACCTGAAGCGGTTTAAGCAGCTGACCACCGGACATACCATCATCATGGGCAGCAACACCTTCCGCTCGCTGCCGAAGGGCGCCCTGCCCAACCGCCGTAACGTGGTACTCTCACGCCGCAGCAAGGACTTTCCCGGTTGCGATGTCTATCCGTCGTTGGAGAAGGCATTGAAGAGCTGTCAACCCGACGAGGACATCTACATCATCGGTGGTGCCTCTGTCTATGAGCAGGCCGTGAAGGTGGCTGACCGCCTGTGTCTGACGGAGGTTGACGATGTGCCTGTAGAAGCCGACACCTTCTTCCCCGACTACAGCGACTGGCATGAGGCAACAAGAGAGGCGCACCCGAAGGATGAGCGTCATGCCTTCGAATACGCCTTTGTGGATTACGTCCGTAAGTCGTAAGCTTTATTCCTGTTTCTCGCTGATGTCCATAGCGGCGTAGTTTACCCTCAGGGCACCCGCCTCGCGCAGTGCGCGTTTCACGTCGGCAATCACGCCCATAGGTGTCTTGCGGTCGGCACGTATGGATACCACCATACGCTCTGCATCCTCATCGCTCATCATCTGGCGCTGCCTCGTCAGCGTGTTGCACAGTTCACTAAGGGTCACTATCTTGTCATTCAGCTGGATAAAGTAAGTATCCTTGCTACCCATAGTCTTATCCTTCACGCCTATATAGACATACTGCGCCGTAGCCTTGTTGGTCAGCTGATTGAGTTCGGTTCCCTGAGGCACGGTATATTGCACCTTCACGTCCGTCTGTCGCATGTGCGTGACAATCATGAAGAAAAACAATACGGTGAATATCAAGTCGGGCAATGCCGCCGTATTCAATCCTGGTACCTCACGTTCCCTACGTCTAAACACCCCTTTTTAATTTACAATTTGACAATTTACAATTTACAATTACTGCGGCGGCAGCAAATTATACACTCTTCACTTTTCACTCTTAACTCTCCCCTGTTCCGGCTCTCCCTCGCTGATTCGCTGTGGGATATGAGCCTTCACCGAGTCGCGTTGTTCGGCAGAACATTGGGCTAAAGGACAGCCATAGTGTTTGCGTGCATAGTCGTCGCGAACCCTACGATAGGCGGCCACAATAGCATTCTGCATACCGAAATAGGCATCGTAGCTTGTCTCGCGAGTGGTCTGTATGCTCAACACGTGCTTGTCCAACTCTACAGTAGCCATGAAGGCCACGATGCGGTCTTCCAATTGCTGGGGCGTCACCTGCTCATCCTCGCAGTGCAGGTTATTGTTGTTGTCCAGCGTGATACGCAACACGTTATTCTCGCTGATGTCCATTGTCTGCTGAGTCTCCTCATCGGGCATGGCAGGCAACGTACGGCTGAGTCCCTTATCCGAGTCGATTGACGTGGTGACAAGGAAGAACACCAGCAACATGAACGAGATGTCGGCCGTTGCCGTTGTGTTCAAAGCCGGAACCCGGCGCCTCTTACGTCTGCGAAAAGATATCATAGCACGAACCCTTAACTTCTAAGTTTTCTTCCTACTCCAGCCGAACCAAGGACCACACCAATGGCAGCCAGAACAAGCAGGATGATAGCCGTCCAGATAAACATATCGGTGAGTTTCAGCCAAAACGCGTCCTTAAACCACTCGCCGTTAATAAGCATCGGGCTTGACGAGCCTACCAGGAACGTCAGCAACATGACGGCAGCCACAACGATAACGACGGCATAGGCAATCTTACGTGCCGGCACGCCGCGCGTAGGTTCCACGGTCTTCTTGTTGCAGCGCAGCCGGTGCACAGCCGACCAAATGGCCAGTCCCGTCACCACCAACAGCAACGCGTAAACCACGTAAAGCAGCACGTCAATAAACCAGTTCTCGCCTTCCATATACTCTAAACTCTCAACTCTCAACTCTAAACTACCCTTGCTTCTTGTACCTCGCAATTGCATCCATCAGCGTAATGGCCGACTCCTCCATCTGTGAGGTCAGATGCTCAATCTTAGAAAGGATAAAGTTATAGAACAGTTGCAGGACGACAGCCACAATGATACCGAAGATGGTGGTGATCAGCGCCACCTTCATACCCTCGGCCACAATGCTCGTTGAGATGTCACCCGCCGACTGAATCTTATCGAAAGCCATCACCATACCGATAACCGTACCCAGGAATCCCAACGATGGTGCAACGGCAATGAAGAGCGTAATCCACGTGCAGCCCTTCTCCAGATTAGCCGTCTGGACGCTGCCGTAGCTTACGATGCTACGCTCAATGTTGTCCAAAGACTCATTGATACGCAGCAGTCCCTGATAACAGATGCTGGCTACAGGGCCTCGCGTCTCACGACAGAGTTGCTTAGCACCCTCTATGTCCTTAGACTCAATACGGGCATCAATATCCTCCATGAACTTCTTGGCGTTGATTTCCGAGAGTGTCAGGTAGATAATACGCTCAATACAGAACGCCAAACCTAACACCAAGGCCAGTGCCACCAGCGACATGAAGGTCGTGGAGCCCTCAATGAACTTCGTCTTCAGCACCTTGTGCAGGCCGCTGTCCTCCTCAGTCATCTCGTCGCCCAACATGGCGTCATCAACCACCATAGCCTCAGCTACAGCCGTATCAGCGGTAGCCACATCCATCGAGTCTTGTGCCATGGATGGAAGTGAGGATACCAACATTCCTACTACGACGAACAACACCATGAAGTGTCTCATCAAACGATTATTTGCTTTGCTCATAAATCTCATTTTCGTTTTTGCGGGGACAAAGGTAATACTATGTGAGCGAAACACAAAAAAAATTAGTTTTTTTTTCATTTACAAAGCATGGATTTGGTGTAAGAAGAAAAAAGTTGTATCTTTGCTAGCCTCACGTTACAGCCATAAAAAAGTACACTATTGTTCACTATTGCAATAGTTTCATATATTCGTCATAAGTGACATACCTTCCTCCCATCGACCTGAATAACGGTGTCTCAAACTGGCAGTCAATGATACGCCCTCCTATGCTCTCCATAGCTTTAGCCAAGTGAATCAAGGCCAGTTTTGAGGCATTGGGAACCAATGAAAACATGCTCTCGCCAAAATAAGCGTGGTGCAGGGTGACGCCATAGAGACCGCCAACGAGTCGCCTACCTTGTGCTGTATCCGTTGGCTCCCATACCTCGACGCTGGCAGCATAGCCATGACGATGAAGTTCAGTGTAGGCTTTAATGATATCAGGCCCAAGCCATGCACCTGCCTCCTCGTTGCGTCCCTGAGCCTTAGAACAACCCTGTATGACACCCTCAAAGTCTTGATTGACCGTTACCTCGTACTTGTTTTGCCGCAAGAGCTGGCGCATGGAGTGGCTGACGTGAATCTCTTGGGGAAAAATGACATAGCGTTTGAGCGGACAATACCAATGGGGCTCATTTTCCATCTGATAGGCATACCACGGAAAGAATCCATTGCTATAAGCCAATACCAAACGCTCAACAGACAGGTCGCCCCCTATGGCCACCAGCCCATCATCCTCACCCCATCGTGGATTGGGGAACCACAACTCGTCATCTAATTGCCAAACCGCCATTCTAGTTGAGAATTGAGAGCTCTGAATGTTGAATTCCTACCGTCACACTGCCACCCTGCTTCAAACTGCCAAAAAGAATCTCACGCATCAGCAATGGTTTCAGCTGTTGGGCGATGACACGGTCCATCTCACGAGCTCCATATTCAGCGGTGAAGCCTTCTTTCAGCAGATGGTCGAAAGCCTCGGTAGTGAGAGCAATCTTCACTTTCTTAGCTTCGAGCTTAGCATCCAGCTCTCGAAGTTTCTTCTGCAAAATCAGTGTTGCCATCTGCCTGTCCATGTCACGGAACACAACGGCCCCAGAGAGTCGGTTCAAAAACTCTGGCTTAAAGGTCTTCTTCACCTGCTTCATCATTGCCTCGCCACGACTGACACTACTGTTAAAGCCGATGCTCTGAGAAGCAAATTGAGCTCCTGCGTTGGAGGTCATGATGAGTACCACGTTGCGGAAGTCTGCCTTGTGACCTTTGTTATCCGTCAGTCGCGCATAATCCATTACCTGCAACAGGATGTTGTATATGTCCTGATGGGCTTTCTCTATCTCGTCGAGTAACAGTACGGCGTTGGGCGACTTGCGGATAGCATCTGTCAGCAGACCACCATCTTCGTAACCGACATAGCCTGCAGGTGAGCCGATTAATTTTGCCACAGCATGTTTCTCCGTATATTCGCTCATGTCGAAACGTATCAGCTCTATTCCCAATTCCTTGGCCAGCACACGTGCCACCTCCGTTTTTCCCACACCCGTAGGGCCGACAAAGAGCAGTGAGGCCAATGGTTTATTGTCGTCCAACAGTCCTGCACGCGACATCTGAACGGCTTCCACCACCTGACGGATAGCCTCATCCTGTCCGTAAATTTGCGATAACAGTTTAGAGTTAAGCGTTTGGAGTCTGGAAATGTCATCTTCTTCGGCTACAGCCAATGCATCTACTTTACACGTCTTTGCCAGTACGTCCGCTATATCTGCCTTGGTTACTCTTACATCAACCATCTGGCCTTTTACCTCGAAACTTGCTCCCGCCTCGTCTATCAGATCAATAGCCTTGTCGGGCAAGAAGCGGTCGTTCACGTACTTGGCACTTGCCTCAACGGCAAAGTCAATGGATTCCTCATCATATTTCACATGGTGGAACTCCTCGTATCTGGGCTGTAACTGCCTCAGGATATGCTTGGTCTCATCAATGGAAGGCTCCGGTATATCTATTTGCTGAAATCGGCGTATCATACCCTTTGAACGGGCAAAATGGCGATTATATTCCTCATAGGTCGTAGATCCAATGAAGCGGATGTTGCCCGATTCCAGATAGGGCTTCAGCATGTTCGAAGCATCCATCGCTCCCTCACCAGTAGCACCAGCCCCAACCAGTGTGTGTATCTCATCAATATATATGATGTTATTACTACTCTCTTCCTGGACCCCATCCATGATTTGCTTGATGCGGTTTTCGAAGTCGCCACGATACTGTGTGCCAGCCAACAGCGTTCCCATATCGAGCTGATAGATTTTGCTGCCTTTCAGTCGTTCTGGCACCCTACCCTCTTCTATCATCCGGGCTAAGCCCCAGACAAGTGCGGTCTTACCCACGCCAGGCTCACCCACGTGCAGCGGATTGTTCTTGTCCCTGCGACACAAGACCTGAATGGTCCTTTGCAGTTCCTGTTCCCTGCCGATGAGTGGGTTCTGCTTTTTGTAGAGTTCATTCATGCAGGTCAACAGGCGCTTCCAAACAGCCTTATCACCCTGTTCCTCATCCTTTTCCTCCAGTTCGTCTTCAGATTCGTAGAAATTTATCAGTTGACTCATGAAATTGGCTTCCTTGCCACATAGACAGTCCTTCAGTAAATATGCAGCCCATGAATCTTCAAGAGCGAGAAGACCTTTTGTAAGATGGGGAATGTCCAAAGCCTTTGCACTGCTTGAAGCTACTGTCTGCAAGGCAAATTCAATCATCTTAGACATCTGGACAGATGCCTCTGGCACATATTCCGTTCCCTCAGGCAGCGTCTCAACACTCTGCAGATATTCCTTGATTCGGTCCTGTAACTCATAAGGGCTATAGAAAATATTCAACGCTGCGTTAAAATTGAAATCATCTATCAGGACCAGCAACAGGTGTTCGGGCATAATGAACTCATGCCTGAACTCCTTACAACACTCGAAGGCCTTGTTGAGCATCCTGGACACTCTAATTGTCTGTTTTATCTCTGCCATAATACCTAATCGCCACTTTCAACAGTTAACCGGAGCGGATACCCCTGCTCACGCGCCATATTGGTAGCCTTGCGAGCCTTGGACACGGCAATGTCATAACTATAGATGCCCACAACGGCTTTATCAGAGTGATGTACCTGCAGCATCAGCGCCTCGGCTTCCTCCTCACTCTTGAAAAACACCAGTGTCAGTACCATCACCACAAACTCCATCGTCGTGAAGTCGTCATTGTAGATGATAACCTTGTATCTTCGCGGCTCCCTGGTGTTCGTCCGTTGCCGCTCTCTGATTTGTGATTGTTCTTTTGCCATCAGCTGCAAAGATAGACATAATTACTGAAATACAATCAACTAACTGAACTTTTTTCAGCGACTCTCCTCTTTTTCTACTCATTTTTACAGTTTTCTGTCAGTGCGTTGTTATCACAAAGCGTTGCTATTAGGCACAAAAAAAAGGGAACCTGATGATTCCCTTTAAGTACTAAAAGCGGAGAGAACAGGATACCCTCGGAATTTTTCCTCGGAGCTTTGAATCCTGTTCTTAAGCTTCGCGGAGAGAACAGGATTCGAACCTGCGAACCAGTTTTGCCGGTTACACGCTTTCCAGGCGTGCCTCTTCAACCACTCGAGCACCTCTCCTTATCGTAAAGCGGATGCAAAATTACAAATAATGATGCGAACCACAAAAAAAATTAGGATTTATTTGCGTTTTATTCTCTTGTAACAATTCTATAATAAATATGTCAGGAAAACATCGGAAAAACACGAAGGGCATTTTCGGTGGTCTGTCTGGCAATGACTTCTTCGGTAACGCCATAGGCTTCAGCCATACGGGTGATGACGAAGCGGACGAAAGCGGGTTCGTTGCGTTGTCCACGCTGCGGCACGGGTGCCATATAGGGGGAATCGGTCTCCAGCACAATGCGGTCGAGAGGCACTGTGGCTGGCAAGACCTCAGGCAAATGGCTCTTCTTGAAGGTGAAGACGCCACCGATACCCAACACGAAGCGGGGGAACTCCAGCAACTGACGGGCTTCTATCTCGTTGCCCGTGAAGCAATGGAACACGCCGCCTGGCAGGTCGTCAGCATACTTCTTGAGAATGGTCACCAGCTCGTTCTGCGCCTTGCGACAATGAATCATCAACGGCAGCTGTGTCTCCACCGACCAGCGCACCTGTTCCTCGAAGGCCTCCAACTGCTCCTGCTCGAACTCCCGGCTCCAGTAATAGTCAAGTCCCACCTCACCGATAGCAATGGGTGACTGCTGAGCGGTAAGCAGCGAGTGGATTTTCTCCAACTGATCGCGCCAGTCAGCACGTACCTCCTCGGGATGCAGGCCTACCATGGGATACAGGAATCCTTCGTACTTACCACAAAGGTCAAGGATGCGTTGTGACGTAATGAGGTCAATGGCTGGTACGAAAATCTTTCCGCAGTCAGCCTCACGGGCACGCTGCATCACGACTTCGAGGTCTTCGCTGAATTCCTCACCATCCAAATGGGCATGGGTATCAATATACATCAGCTTTCGTTATCGTTAAGGTTAACGTTACCGTTTTCGTTACTTATTCCTATGCATCATTTCGTTGGTGAAGTCAATCAGCGGCTGCTTACGCTCTGCAGGCACGTCGATATGCGCCAGATACTGCTTGGCCTGCTCGAAGTAGTAGTTGATTTTCTCCTCACATAGCTGACGGATGCCAATCTGGTTATAAAGTTCCGTGACGGCCTTGACCTTCTCCTGACGGGAGAAATCCGTCGCATCAATCCAATGGTGCAGTTCCTCACGCTGACGGTCGTCGGCACGCAGGAAGGCGTTGATGAGCATGTAGGTCTTCTTGTTCGACGTGATGTCACCACCGATGGCCTTTCCAAAGACTGCAGAATCGCCATAGACATCGAGCAGGTCGTCCTGTAACTGGAAGGCCAGGCCGATTTGCTCACCATACTTATAAAGGTTCTCGGCATCAGTATCGCTGGCACCTGCCAGTATAGCGCCCATCTTCATGGCACATGCCAGCAGGACGCTGGTCTTCAGACGGATCATCTCGATGTATTCATCCTCCGTGACATCGTTGCGGTGCTCAAACTCCATGTCGTACTGCTGTCCCTCGCCGATTTCGAGAGCTGTCGTCGTAAAGAGTTGGAGTACGGAAGCCAGTTTGTCAGCCGGCACCTGAGCCATGCGTTCGTAAGCCAGCACCAGCATGGAGTCGCCAGAAAGAATCGCGGTATTGGCATCCCAGCGCTTGTGTACGGTGGCATGACCACGACGCAGGTCGGCATTGTCCATGAGGTCGTCATGCAAGAGCGTGTAGTTGTGGTAGGTCTCCAGAGCCACAGCAGGCATGAGGATGTCTTCAGGCTGGTCCTTGTAGAGCTGGTAGGACAACAGCATGAGTGCAGGACGTATGCGCTTACCACCTAATGACAATACATACTGTATGGGCTCATAGAGCGAATAGGGCTTGCGCTCATAGGGCAACTGGTCGATGAACGCATTGATGCGCTCGAGAATGTCGTTGGATGTCTTCATATATGGAGTTATAACTTAAATACTATTGGTATGCAGACGCGCGTGCGACAAGGCTTGTCGTTCTCAATGCCCGGTGTCCACTTGGGCATCATCTTAAGCACGCGAAGAGCCTCACGGTCGCACAGGGGATGCAGACGCTGGGTGAGTTCCAGATTGGTGATGGAGCCGTCTTCGTTGACAATAAACTGAGCGACCACTTTTCCTTCAACCTTTGCCTGTTGAACGGCAGCAGGGTATTTGAGATTGGCCGTGAGCCACTTCAGGAACTCCACAGGACCACCAGGGAACTGCGGCATATCTGTTACGACACGGAAGCGCTCAGGATTGTCGCGCGGATTGATTTCAGGAGGTGCTATTGGGTCATTCTCCTCCAGTATCTCTTCCAGCGTTTCTACATCGTTGCCATCGGTATTGGACTCCTGCTGTATGTCCTCAGGGCGCAGTTCCACTTCCTCCTCCACAATGTTCAGTTTCTCGGGAGGCGTCGGTTGCTCCTCTTCGGGTGCCAGCATCACCAGCTGTTCCTCGTGTTTGAAAAGGTCATCCAGTTCCGCATTCTCCTCGGTATCGTTCAACAGCTCATTGGGGTCAAAGCCCAGTGCCTCAGCCATATTGAACTCAAATGCCACGTAGATAAAAGACAGCACCAGAATGAGCCCCAGCAGGAATCCTGTGGTGCGGCGGCGGTTGAGGTCGGCCTGTGGCAGTTTCTTCTGTTCCATATAATATTCATGCCGTTTCTGCGTTATATTTTTAACGTCGGCATCATTTTCTGCTGCAAAATTAGTGCAGATATTTGAAAAAAGCAGTATCTTTGCCGAGAATTTAGACAAATTTAGATGAAAAAAGTAGTTTTTGCCCTTCTTGCCCTTGTTTTTGCCACTCGTTTGGCAGCACAGGAGAGCCAGACAGCCTTCAACTTCCTGCGCCTGCCCATCAGTGCGCATGTGGCTGCACTGGGTGGCGAAAACATCACCATAGCCGATGACGACCCTACGCTCATCTTCCACAACCCCGCCCTGATAGGTGGTGTAGCGGACAAAAGCATCAACCTGAACTACATGACTTACATGAAGGGCACGAAGACTGCCAGTGCATCGTTCATCAAGGCTTCAGGCGAACGGGCCACATGGGGTATTATGGCCCAGTACATGGATTACGGCGACATCATCGAGACCAGCATTGACGGCAGTCGTCTGGGCAAGGTGTCGGCCAAGGACATCATGGTAGGCGGTACGTTCCAATACTTCTTGGGCGACCTATGGTCAGGTGGAATCTCGGGTAAGTTCATATCGTCCAGTTTGGCAGGCTATAATGCCGTTGCACTGGGTGTTGACCTCGGACTCAACTACCTGGACGAGGAGCGCGGCTGGTCGCTGTCGGCCGTAGCCAAGAACCTCGGCGGGCAGGTAAAGGCCTATAACGACGAGCACGAGAAAATTCCCTTGGACGTACAAATAGGTATCAGCAAACGATTTGACAAAGCCCCCATCCGCCTCTCGGCCACCATGTCGCGACTGAATAACTGGGAAGGCCGCTTCATCAACCACTTTGCACTGGGTGCTGACGTGTTCCTCGGCCAGAACATCTACATTGCCGGAGGTTATAACTTCCGACGTGCTGACGAAATGAAGATCAGTGACAACGAGGGTAGCGGTGCCCATGGTGCAGGACTCTCCATTGGTGGAGGTCTGCAGCTGCAGCGTTTCAAGTTGAATGCTGCCTACGCCAAATACCACGTCTCGGCATCGTCACTATTGATAAACGTAACATATTCACTCTGACTATGAAGAAAATTACCATTGCCATTGACGGTCACTCGTCGTGCGGAAAGAGCACGATGGCCAAGGACTTAGCCCGTGAGGTGGGCTATGTATATGTTGATACGGGCGCCATGTATCGCTCGGTCACCCTGTTTGCCCTGCGTAACGGTTTGTTTGAGGGCGACAATATCAACGTCGAAGAGTTGCAGAAGCGCATGCCCGAAATCAGCATCTCGTTCAAGTTCAACCCCGAGACAGGACGTCCTGACACTTATTTGAACGGCGAACTCGTAGAGCAGGAAATCCGCTCGATGGAGGTCAGCAACCACGTAAGCCCCATAGCCGCCATCGGCTTCGTGCGTGAGGCAATGGTTGCCCAGCAGCAGCAGATGGGCCGCGACGGTGGCGTGGTGATGGACGGTCGCGACATCGGTACCGTGGTATTCCCGAATGCCGAACTGAAGGTGTTTGTCACGGCCTCTGCCGAGGTACGTGCACAGCGTCGCTTCGACGAACTGAAAGCCAAGGGCATGCCGGCCGACTACGAAGACATACTGAAGAACGTGCAGGAGCGCGACTACATTGACTCCCACCGCGAGGTGTCACCCCTGCGCCAAGCTGACGATGCCCTGCTGCTGGACAATTCGAACATGACCATCAGCGAACAGAAGGAATGGCTCCTGAAGCGTTTCCGCGAGACAACAAAAGAATAAATTAAACATAACAATAAGAATTATGAGCAATAGGTATATTTCCGTACAGTATAAGCTGTACACAGTAGATGAAGAAGGTAAACACCTTGTAGAAGAGACCACCCCCGAACGCCCGTTTGACTTCATCAGCGGCTTCGGATTCACGCTCGATGCCTTCGAAAAGAACATCAAGGACCTTGAGAAGGGTAAAGACTTCTCTTTCCAGCTGACCAAGGACGAGGCTTACGGCGACTACGAAGAGGCGCGTGTGCTCGAACTGGAGCGTTCCATCTTCACCATCAACGGCCATTTTGACAACGAGCACATCTACAAGGGAGCCATCGTACCCCTGCAGAATGAGGACGGCAACCACTTCTATGGCCGCGTACAGGAAGTGACCGAGGAGAAGGTGAAGATGGACCTGAACCACCCCCTGGCCGGCGAGACACTGCTCTTCAGCGGAATGGTTACCGAGAATCGTGAGGCCACCAAGGAGGAAATCCAGCACCTCATCAACCATATTCATGGTGATGGTTGCGGATGCGGCTGTGACGACTGTGAGGGAGGTTGTGACCACGACCACCATCATGAGCATGGTGACGATTGCGGATGCGGCTGCGGACACTGCCATCATTAAGAGGTTAGAAGTTAGAAGTCAAAGGTATGAGAAATACGTTCGGAAACATTTTCACGCTGACCACGTTTGGCGAGAGTCACGGTCCAGCCATTGGCGGTGTGGTTGACGGCATGCCTGCCGGCATTGAGATTGACTTGGATTTCATCCAACAGGAGCTGAAC
>LXOW01094284.1_pt1 | contig 14874 bp, 12 predicted proteins | sample 1368591 | NCBI WGS metagenome assembly LXOW01 (sample SAMN04884650, study PRJNA319009) | bovine gut metagenome | isolation source: Cow rumen | host: Bos taurus | place: Italy: Legnaro (PD) | collected 2014-07-09 | reverse complement strand
TGTTTGGAGTTGTACTTGACCACGGCGCTGCACTTCCAGCTGGTGGTCGTGCCGCCGTCGTCTTCGATCACCATGAAGGCGATCTTCTCCATCTGCTCCGTATAATTCGTCAGCAGGAGGGCGTTGAAGGGGACTTTTTTGTTCAGCTGGCTGCGCTTGATGACGACCATCATGTCCGTCAGGCTGGGCGAATAGTTCTTCAGGTCTTCGTCCTTGGTGGCCTTGAAGCCGTCCACGGCGCCGGTCTTGATGAAGAACTCGCTGGCGCCGCCGAACCAGGAGTCGTAGTTGCGCAGCATCTTGAAATCCCGGATGCTGAGGACGTATTCTTTGTCATCGCCCTTCCCCTTGTCTTTCGTGGCCTTGGTACCGACGGGCTCCTCGAAGAGCTCGAACGGAGTGAAGGCCGCGTCGTCGTTGCGGTTGATCACCCAGACCGGGCGCTCGCGCGCCACCTGCTCGGTTACGATCACGGAGTCCACCACGTGGGCGCCGTAGCTGTCGATGCGCACCTCGTAGCCGTAGTTGGCCTCGGCGCCGTAGCCCGGGTCGAAGGTGACGATGGGGAAGTCCTGGCCGTTCCATTCTTCGGAATAGGGCCAGTAGATTTGCATGTCGGACTCGCTGAGCGCGTTGATGTAGCGCTCCACGTCCGCCGCGCCGGCCTTGGTGCCGTACTTGTCCGACAGGTAGTTGGCGAAGAGATCGCGCAGCGGCATCGAGTAGCCGCTGGCTTTGGTGGCGCGCGTCTGCGGGCTGTCGCCCACGCCGGCGCCCGGCGCCTCGAAGAGGTCTGTGAGGCGGTATTCTTCGTCGTAGCCGTGGCCGGAAGAGGATGTCACGGCGTCGTAGACTTCGTCGAGGTGCTGGCTCTCGAGCGGCAGGTCGGAGAGCATCTTGGCCACGTCCGACAGGGAGAAAAGGCCCTGGTCGGCCGTCGGATCGAAGGGTTGTTTCTCGCCGCAGGAGGCGAGGGCGAGGGCGCAGAGCAGCGCCGCACAGAATCGGAAAGTTTTCATTTTTGCGAACAGTTTTGACTGCTGCAAATTGACGAACATTTATCCGATTTCTTTTCCGATTAATCGTTTAATTAATAATCGGTTAGTTCTCAGGGGATTGGAACCTTACGAATCTTTCTTTTTGGTAGAAATCGGGCAGATTCCGTACGTTTTTGAAACCCGCGGCGCGGAAGACTTCGGCGGTTTCGGGCCCGAGAGCCTCGTTGATCTCGACGAGACCGACCCCGCCCGGCCGCAGGAAGCGCTGCGCCCAGCGCGCGACGGCCCGGTAGAAGCGCAGGGGGTCGTCGTCCGGCACGAAGAGCGCCAGCCCCGGCTCCCAGTCGAGCACGTTGGGCCGCATCTGCGCCCGCTCGCGCTCCAGCACGTAGGGCGGATTGCTGACAATCAGGTCGAAAGGACCGTAAGGGAAGACCTGCTCTGTGTCGAGGATGTCGGCTTGAATAAAGGAAGGGCCCTGGGGGAACTGTTTCCTGGCGTAGTCCAGCGCCGTCTCTGAAACATCGACGCCAATCACTTCGGCGTCGCGGATGTCCAGGGCGATGCTCCAGGCGATGCAGCCCGAGCCGGTGCAGAGATCGAGCACCCGCGGCGCGCGGTCCAGCTCCATCTCCTGCAGCGTCCGGACGGCCTCGGCGACGAGCAGCTCCGTTTCGGGCCGCGGCACGAGCACGCCCGGTCCCACGGCGAAGCGCCGGTCGCAGAACTCCGCCACGCCCAGCACATACTGGATGGGCTCGCCGGCGCATAGCCGCGCCAGGTCGGCCTCGAGCTCCGGCAGCCGCTCCTCCGGGACGGCCGTCCGCGGCTCCACGACGTGGGTGTAGTTCGTCACGCCCAGCAGTTCACGGCAGAGCATCAAAACCAAACCCCTCGCCTCCGGCGAAGGGTACAGTTTTTCGAGGCGGGCGGCGCCGTCGCGGATGAAATCGGCGAGCAGCACTAGCAGTTCTCGATGATGGTGCTCAGGAAGGCGGTCATGTCCAGACCCGCCGTGCGGACCATCTTGGGCACGAGCGAAGCGCTCGTCATGCCCGGGATGGTGTTGATTTCCAGGAAGTAGAGACCGTCCTCGGCGAGGATCCAGTCCATGCGGACGACGCCGCGGCAGCCCAGGCGGAAGTAGATCTCGGCCGTGGTCTCCTGCACCTGCTTGCGGACCTCGTCGGAGACGGGGGCCGGGCAGATCTCCTGGCTGTGGCCGTTGTACTTGGCGTCGTAGTCGAAGTACTCGTTGTCCGTGACGATCTCGATGAGCGGCAGCGTGGCGACCTTCTCGCCGTCGAAATAGGCGGCGCAGGTCAGCTCGCGGCCCGTCACGCCCTGCTCGATGAGCACGGTGTGGTTCTCGCTGAAGGCGAACTGGACGGCGGGGCCGACGTCCTCGGGGCGCATGACGCGCGTGACGCCGAAGCTGGACCCGCCCTGGGTCGGCTTCACGAACACGGGGAATTTCAGCTTCTTCGCGACTTCCGCCTGCGCCTTCTCGTGGTCCATGCCGTGGCGGATGAAGACGTCGGGGGCGCATTTCGCGAGCCCGAGCTCGCGGATGTAGCACTTGCAGGCGTATTTGTCGAAGACGATCGAGCAGGTACTCGAGTCGCAGGTGCTGCAGGGGATGCCCAGCATCTCGAGGTAGCCCTCCATCTGGCCGGTCTCGCCCGGCGCGCCGTGCTGCACGATGTACGCGAAGTCGAACTTGACCCGCTCGCCCAGGACCTGGACGGAGAAATCGTTCTTCTCAATCTCGGGCCGGGCTCCCTCCGGGAAGGTGACGCGCATCGAGTTGCGCTTCTTGGCCGCCACGAGCTGCCACTTGCCGAAGCGGGCGAAGATCTCGTAGACATCGTATTCGTTCCCGTCGATGCGGGAGGCGACGAATTCGCCGCTGCGGCAGGAGACCTCCCACTCGGAGGAGTCGCTGCCGTACACGACGGCGATGGTCTTGTACTTGCTCATATCTTAGTTGAAATAGTATTCTTCTTCCTGGTTGCGCGCGTCGTTGCCGTCCTGGCCGGCATAAGTCGTCGCCGTAGCCGCCGAGGAACGTGCCGTCCGTCGCGCAGTTGTAGTGCAGCGCGCCGACGGAGGGCGCGATGAAATGGTCGTCGTCCATCGACCAGCCGATGGTCGGGTCCGCGAGGCACTTCTTCATCCAGATGCCCCAGATCGGGAGGGCGGCGTTGGCACCCTGGCCCAGGGCGGTGGAGGTGAAGTGGACGTTGCGGTCCTCGCCGCCCACCCAGACGCCGGCGGTGATGTTGGGCGTGTAGCCGATGAACCAGCCGTCGGAGTTGTCGTTGGTCGTACCGGTCTTGCCGGCGATCTCGCCGCGCAGGCCGTAGACGGAGCGGAGGCGGTTGCCCGTGCCCTCGTTGACCACGCCGCGCATCATGTTCACCATCAGGTAGGCAGTCTGCTCGGAGATGGCGTCGCGCTTCTGGTTGTTGAACTCGTCGATCACGCGTCCGTCATTGTCCGTGATCCGGTAGACGTACTGGGGCGTGATGTAGGTGCCGTGGGAAGGGAAGGTGTTGTAGGCGGCGACCATGTCGAACACCGGCACTTCCGCCGCGCCCACGCAGAGGGAATACACCTCGTCCAGGTGCGTCTGCACGCCCATCTGGTGGACCATGCGGACGAGGGCCGCCGGGCCGAGCTCCTTCATCAGGAAGGCGGAGGCGTTGTTGGAGCTGTGGGCGAGGCCCCAGCCCAGGGTGACGGTCTTGCCGATCATCTCGGACTTGTCGGTGCTTCGCGGCGTCCAGACGTCGCCGTTGGGCAGCACGAAGGTCTGCGGGAGCAGGACGATGCGGTCGCAGGGCGTCATGCCCTCCTGCATGGCCAGGGTATAAAGGTAGGGCTTGATGGTCGAACCGACCTGCCGCTTGCCCTGGCGGACGTTGTCATATTTGAAGTAGCGGTAGTTCGGACCGCCGACATAGGCGCGGATGTAGCCCGTGTTGGGCTCGATGGCCATGAAGCCGCAGCGCAGGAAGCTCTTGTAGTAGCGGATGGAGTCGTCCGGCGTCATGGTGGTGTCGACATAACCCTTGGCGTTCCAGGCGAAGACGCGCATCTTCTCGGGCTTGGAGAACTGGGCCATGATCTCCGCGTCGCTCTTGCCGGCGCGGTGCTGCAGGCGGTAGCGGTCGCTCCACCGGCGGGCCTGGTTCATCAGGGTCTCGGCCATCTTGGGCGTCACGTCGCTGGAGAACGGGCGGTTGCGCTTGCCCTTCAGCTCGCGGTCGAAGGCCGGCTGGAGATTGCTTCCCATGTGCTCGGCCACGGCCTCCTCGGCGTATTGCTGCATCTTATAATGGATGGTCGTATAGATGCGCAGGCCGTCCCGGTCGAGGTCGTAGGACGAACCGTCGCTCTTCTTGTGCTTGTTGAGCCAGCCGTAGATCGGATCGTCGCGCCAGCGGAGCGAGTCGTGCGCGTAGTCCTCGGGGAACTGGTAGTCGGAGCGCTCGGGGCGCGTGGCCTGCATGTCGCGGCGAAGCATGTCGCGGAAATAGGGCGCGTGGCCGGCGTTGTGGTCCTGCACCTGGAAGTTGAGCGTGATGGGGATCTGGCGGATCGAGTCGCGCTGCGCCTTGGTCAGGTAGCCGCTCTTCTCCATCTGGCCGATCACGAAGTTGCGCCGCTCCAGGGAGCGGTCCGGGTTGAGGACGGGGTTGTAGCGCGTGGGCTTGTTGACCATGCCCACCAGCAGGGCGGCCTCTTCGACCGTCAGGTCGGCCGGCTCCTTGGCGAAGTAGGTCTCCGCCGCGGCCTTCACGCCGTAGGCGCTGCTGCCGAAGAAGATGGAGTTGAGGTACATGTCCACGATCTCGTCCTTGGTGTAGTCCCGCTCGATCTTGACGGCGGTGATCCACTCCTTGAGCTTGATGCCCACCATCTGGAACTTGTTGCGGATCTCGCTGCGCGGATAGAGGGTCTTGGCGAGCTGCTGGGTGATGGTACTGCCGCCGCCCTGGCTGGAATCCCGCATCAGCAGCGTCTTGAAGAGCACGCGGGCGAGACCCTTCATGTCGATGCCCGAATGCTTGTAGAAGCGGGCGTCCTCCGTGGCCACGGCCGCCTGGACCAGGTACGGGGAGAGCTCGTCATAGCTGACGTAGGTACGGTTCTCTATATGGAAGGTGGCGAGGACCTCTCCGTCCTCGGCGATGACCTGGGTGGCCAGCTTGTTGTCCGGGTGCTCCAACTCTTCGAAAGAAGGGATCTTCGCGAAGATGCCGACCAGCAGCAAAAGCAGGAGCACCAGCACGAACGGGGCCGCGACCAGGATCCAAAACCACTTGACAATCTTCTTTTTGGTAGTCTCTTTCATCGGCAAAAAATTTGTCATAATATAATTATGACCCCATGATAACGAGCGCAAAATTAACGATTAAATTTTGAATTTTACCGAGTTTCTGATTTTCTTTGCAGTTCGAAATAGAAAAGAGAAGAAAATGGCGGGGAATTTAGTTATCGTCGAGTCGCCGGCCAAGGCGAAGACCATTCAGAAATATTTGGGCAAGGAATTCACGGTCAAATCCAGCTTTGGACACATCCGGGACTTGCAGGACAAGAAGCTCAGCGTGGATGTCGCCGACGGCTTCAAGCCCGAGTATGTCGTGCCCGCCGCCAAGAAGAAGGTGGTGGCCGAGCTGAAGAAGGCGGCGGACGAGGCCGCACTGGTCTGGCTGGCTTCTGATGAGGACCGTGAGGGAGAGGCCATTTCCTGGCACCTGGTCGAGACCCTGGGGCTGGACCGCAGCCGCACCCGGCGCATCGTCTTCCACGAGATTACCAAAGACGCCATCCTGCACGCCATCGAGACGCCGCGCGACATCGACGACAACCTCGTGAAGGCCCAGCAGGCGCGTCGCGTCCTGGACCGCCTCGTCGGTTTCGAACTTTCTCCGATCCTGTGGCGCAAGATCCAACGGGGCCTGTCGGCCGGCCGCGTGCAGTCCGTGGCGCTCCGGCTCGTCGTGGACCGCGAGAAGGAAATCATCGAATTCCAGAATACTCCCTATTATAAGGTGGAAGCCCAGTTCATNNTACACGGTCGCTTCCGTCGAGAAAAAGGACGCGGTCCGCTTCCCGGCGGCGCCGTTCACGACCTCCACGCTCCAGCAGGAGGCGGCCCGCAAGCTGCGCTACCCCGTGAGCCTGACGATGCGCCTGGCGCAGGGGCTCTATGAGCGCGGTCTGATCACCTACATGCGTACCGACTCCACGAACCTTTCCGCCCTGGCGCTCGGCACGTCCAAGCAGTTCATCCTGGACAACTTCGGTCCGGAGTATTCCCACCCGCGTCAGTACAAGACCCGCTCGAAGGGTGCGCAGGAGGCGCACGAAGCCATCCGCCCGACCTTCATCGCCAATACGGACATCGAGGGCACGGCCCAGGAAAAGAAGCTCTACGAGCTGATCTGGAAGCGCACGGTCGCTTCGCAGATGGCCGAGGCCAAAGTGCTGGGTACCAGCATCAAAGTGGCGTCTGACAAGCGCACCGAACAGTTCGGCATCCAGGCCACGGAGGTGCTCTTCGACGGCTTCCTGAAGCTCTACATGGAGGGCAGCGACGACGAGGTGCAGGAGGACAACACTATCTTGCCGCCGATGCAGGTCGGCAACCCCATCCAGCTGCGCAGCATCGCCGCCGACTGCAAGTTCTCCCAGGCGCCCGCCCGTTACTCGGAGGCCACCCTGGTCAAGAAGCTCGAGGAGCTGGGCATCGGCCGCCCGTCCACCTACGCACCGACCATTTCGACCCTGACCACGGGCCGCGGCTACATCTTCAAGGGCGACGTCGAGGGCCGCAAGGTCCCCGTGACGAACCTGACCCTGAAGGGCAGCACGGTCACGGCGTCGGCCAAGACGGAAACCGTGGGCGCCGAGCGCGGCAAACTGATCCCGCAGGAGATCGGCATCGTGGTGTCGGACTACCTCGTGGAGAATTTCCCGAACATCATGGACTATGACTTCACGGCCACCGTGGAGCAGGATTTCGACAGCATCGCCGAGGGCAAGCAGGTCTGGAACGAGGTGATTTCTTCCTTCTACGGAGACTTCCACCAGAAGGTGGACGCCACCATGCATGACGGGCAGTATACCCACGTGGAGCGTGTGCTCGGCGTGGATCCCGCCGACGGCCGCCAGGTCGTGGCCCGCTTCGGGCAGTTCGGTGCCTACGTCCAGAAGGGCGACGGCGACGACCGCCAGTCGGCGAGCCTCGCGAAGGGGCAGCTCATCGAGACGCTGACGCTCGAAGACGCGCTTCGGCTGCTGGAATTCCCGCGCCGGGTCGGCAATTATGAAGGCATTGACATTCAGGTGCTTAAGGGCCGTTTCGGCCCGTACCTCAAATACGGCGACAAGAACATCTCCCTGCCCCGCGGCGCGGACCCGTTGCGCATCACTCCGGAAGAGTGCGTCCAGCTGGTGAAGGATGCCGTTTCGGGCGCTTCGGCCACCCCCGTAATCAAGGAGTTCGAGGCGGCCGGGATCTCCGTGCTGAACGGCCGCTACGGTCCGTACATCAAGTTCGACGGGCGCAATTTCCGCATCCCGCGCGGGACGGACGCCGCCGCGCTGAGCGAGGAGGCCTGCCGCAAGATCATCGCCGACGCACCGGCCCCCGAAGCCGCGGCCAAACCCCGCAGATTCAAGAAAAAGCAATAGTTAGTAGCATATGGCAAATTACCAGATCGACGCAATCGACCGGAAGATTCTCTCCTACCTGGTCAACAACGCCCGGATGCCATTCCTGGAGATTGCCCGGGAGTGCGGTATCTCCGGAGCCGCCATCCATCAGCGGGTCCACAAGATGGAAAGCAACGGCGTCATCACCGGTTCCCGGATGGTGGTCAAGCCCGGCGCCCTCGGGCTCAACGTCTGCGCCTTCATCAGCGTGAACCTGTCGGAAGACAACAAGTACCCGGATGTCGTCGCCGCGCTCAAGCACATTCCCGAGATCGTGGAATGCCACTTCGTGACCGGCAAGGCCGCCTTGTTCCTGAAGGTGTACTGCTTTGACAATGAGCACCTGATGAGCATCCTGCTGAACACCATCCAGCGGATTCCCTACATCCAGTCCACGGACACGATGATCTCCCTCGACCAGTCCTTCGAGCGCGAAGTGTGGGTCAAGGATTACAAGACCACCAGCTTCCACGCTAACGGCGTGTAAGGATGGCTTCTGCGAGGATCATGTCCTCGGGAGTCGTGATTTTGAGATTGAACCGCTCGCCCGTTTCGAAGGCGAGCGGTATTTCTTTGCGCGCCGCCACCGAAGCGTCGTCGGTGAAGGAGAGGTCGTAGGCCTGCGTGTAGGCCGCCTTGATGTCCTCGGAGCGGAAGATCTGCGGCGTCTGGACGGCGACGACCTTCGAGCGGTCGGGGTCCGGCGTCGCCGGGTCGGTGGAGCGGAGCGTGTCCACGACGGGGACGACGGGCAGCAGGGCCCGGCATTCCCCGCGCTGCATGCGCTCCAGCATCCGGCGCACGAGGTCCGCGCTGACCAGCGGCCGCACGCCGTCGTGGATGGACACGATGGCGCCATCAGGCACCTTGCGGAGTGCGTTCTGGACAGAGTGGAAGCGGGTCAGTCCGCCGGCGACGAGGGTCTGCGGGCAGTGGAAGGAATGGATCGCGCAGAGGTCCTTCCAGGTCTGGAAATGAGCCTTGGGAAGGACGGTGATGACCTTCATCTCCGGTTCCGCCTCCAGGAAGCGCTCGATGGTGCACTGCAGGATGGGGCGACCGTCCAGCAGAAGGAACTGCTTGGGGGTGTCGCCGCCCATCCGGGTGCCGCTTCCGCCGGCCACGAAAATCCCGTAAATTTTTCTGCGCATAAATCGAATTTTACTACCACAAAATTAAGGAATTTTATTTATATTTGTCTTTCAAACTAACACAAGAAAAGATATGGCGTTTTCCTTCCTGAATCAGGAACTGGCTATCGACCTGGGTACCGCCAACACCGTCATCTACCAGAACGGGCAGATCGTGTTGGATGAGCCCAGTATCGTGGCCATCGACAACAATACGGGCAAGTGCATCGCCCTGGGCACCCAAGCCAAACTGATGCACGAGCGCACCAGCCCCGGTGTGAAGACCGTCCGCCCGCTGCGCGACGGCGTGATCGCCGACTTCAACGCCGCGGAGATGATGATCCGCGGTTTCATCAAGCAGGCCGGCGGCCGTCACTCCTCCCTGTTCACCCCCAACCTGAAGGTGGTGGTCGGCATCCCTTCCGGATCCACGGAAGTGGAGATCCGCGCCGTGCGTGACTCTACGGAGCATGCCGGTGGCCGCGACGTCTACCTGATCTTCGAGCCGATGGCTTCGGCTCTTGGTATTGGCCTGAACGTCGAGGCGCCGCAGGGCAACATGGTGGTCGACATCGGTGGCGGTACCACGGAGATCGCCGTCATCTCCCTGGGCGGCCTCGTCCAGCAGGACAGCATCCGCACCGCCGGCGACGTGTTCACGAGCGACATCCAGTACTATCTCCGCCAGCAGCACAATATCCGCGTGGGCGAGATCACGGCCGAGAAGATCAAGATGGCGGTCGGTGCCGTCATCGGTGACCTTCCGGAGGAGGAGACGCCCGAACCGTTCATCGTGCGCGGTCCGAACCTGATGACGGCGCACCCGGTCGAGGCCACGATCACCCACCAGGAGATCGCGCACTGCCTCGACAAGTCCATCGCCAAGATCGAAGCGTCCATCCTGCACGTGCTGGAAAACACGCCGCCGGAGCTGTACGCCGACATCGTCGAAAACGGTATCTATCTGTCCGGCGGCGGCGCCCTGCTCCGCGGTCTGGCCAAGCGCTTCCAGGACAAGGTCAACATCAAGTTCCACGTGGCCGAGGATCCGCTCCATGCGGTGGCCCGCGGCACCTGCGACGCCCTCAAACATACGGACCGTTACTCCTTCCTGATGCGTTAGGATGTCCGGTCAGAAGACATCTTCCTTCTTGCTGAGCGCGGCAACCTTCCTTTTGCTGGAGGTTGCTGCGCTCGTCTTGCTGCACAGCAGTTCGACCGCGCAGAACATCTGGATCAACCGGGCTTCGCACCGCACCAAGGCTTTCCTCTGGGGCGGCGGTGAGGCGCTGCGCAACCAGTTCCGGATGGATGACCTCAACCAGCAGCTCCAGGCGGAGAACGCCCGCCTGCAGGAGCGCCTGCGCGCCTATGAGTTGCGTGATGCGGCGCGGGAAGAGCAGGACCACGTGGCTTCCGACGAGCATCCGGCCGCGTATCATTATATCCCGGCCACGGTGGTGAAGATGAGCCGCAACCAGGTCCACAACTACATCATCCTCAACAAAGGGTCCGAGGACGGTGTCCGGCCCCATTCCGGCATCATTTCCGACCGGGGTGTGGTGGGCATCGTCGAAGCCGTGGACAAGCATTACGCCTACGGACTGACCCTGATGAATCCGGACATGAGCGTCGGCGCGCGGCTGGGCGCCACCGAGCAGGTGGGCCCGCTTTCCTGGGATGGTACCAGCACGCATCGCGCCTTGATGCGCAACCTTTCGCCGCATTACGTCGTGAACCCCGGCGACACGGTCCGGACGAGCGGCTTTTCGGTATTCTTCCCGCCGGACATCCCGATCGGCGTGACCGGGAACAGCCGGCTGGTGGACGGCTCCACGCGTGAGGTGGAAGTGTTTTTGTTCCAGGATTTCTCCACGCTCCGTTACGTAACGGTGGTGGAAAACCTGGCCCGTGAAGAAATTACGGCCCTGGAGGCCGTGGCGGAGGACGAGCTATGAGAGCATCTACGGTCAAGTTCATCCTGCTGTTCGTGGCGCAGCTGCTCCTGTGGAATTATCTCAATTTCTCACAGTACGTCTTCATCGTCTTCCTGCCGGCGATGCTGCTCTGCCTGCCTATTGAGCAGGGGAGCATCCGCCTGATGCTGCTGGCCTTCGTGCTGGGCGTGGCGGCGGACTTCCTGGTGAACGGCCAGCTGGGCCTCACCGCCCTGGCGCTGGTCCCCGTGGGGGCGCTCCGCCGCGGGGTCATCCAACTGGTCTTCGGCCACGAGCTCATCTCCCGCGGCGAGGAGCTTTCGTTTCATCGGCAGCGCCAGACGAAATTCGTCACGGCCATCCTGATGCTGACAACCGTCTTCCTGCTGGTCTATCTCTGGGTGGACGGCGCCGGGATGTATTCCCTGGTCTTCCTGGCCCTCAAGTTCGGCATCTCTCTGCTGGCGAGCACGGTCGTTTCCGTGCCTGTAGCTTATCTGTTGCTTGAAGAATCTGCCGGCAAATGGAACTAAACCGCAAAAACCGCCTGGTGACCGGCTTGCTGGTCGTGGCCGCCGTGCTGCTGGCCAAGCTGTTCTATATCCAGATCATCAACGACAAGTATAAGCGGGACGCCGACAACAACTCGCTGGTCTACAACTACATCTATCCGCCGCGAGGCATCATCTACGACCGCAACGGAGAGGAGCTGGTCGGCAACGAGGTGTGCTACGACATCGTGGTGACTCCGCGGGACGTCAAGCCTTTCGACACGCTCGCCCTGGCCCGGGCGCTGGATGTGGAGGCGGATTTCATCCGCGAGCGGATGGCCTATTACCGCAAGTACCGCACGCGGATCGGCTTCCAGACCCTGTCGTTCGTCAAGCATATCCCGCACGAGAATTATATCCGCTTTGTGGAGGAGGCCTACCGTTTCCCGGGCTTCAAGGCGGAGGTGCGCAGCGTGCGCCGTTACCCGTTCAACGCGGGCGGCAACCTGCTCGGCTACATCTCCGAGGTGGACGCCGACTACATCAAGGAGCACCCGGACTATCGTTCCGGCGACTATGTCGGCAAGACTGGCCTGGAGGCCGCGATGGAGGAACAGCTGCGCGGCGTCAAGGGTTATCACATCTACCTGCGCGACTCGCGCAACCGCGTCCAGTCGCCCTACATGGACGGCGCGGAGGACAAGGAGGCCGAGCCGGGCCACAACGTCGTCTCCACCATCGACGCCCACCTGCAGCAGTACGGCCAGCAGCTGATGGAAGGGAAAGTGGGCTCCGTGGTGGCGATTGAGCCTTCCACGGGAGAGATTCTGGCCATGGTGTCCAGCCCCGGTATCGACGTGGACGTGCTGAGCGACATCGGCCGGCACTACGCCGAGATCGCGCGTGACCCGCGCAAGCCGATGTTCAACCGCACCGTGATGGCTTCCTACCCGCCGGGTTCCGTGTTCAAGCTGGTCAACGGCCTGATCGGCCTGGAGGAGGGCGTGCTGCAGCCGTCCAACATGTACCCCTGCAGCCACGGTTTCCCCTACGGCGGCAACCGCAAGCTCGGCTGCCACGGCCACGCCTCGCCGCTGAACCTGCTCAGCGCCATCGCCACCTCCTGCAACGGCTATTTCTGCTACGTCTTCCGCAATATCCTGGACAACAAGAAATACAAGACCACGGCGGACGCGTTCGACGCCTGGCGGGAGAAGGTCCTCAGCTTCGGTTTCGGCCGTAAGCTCGGCAGCGATTTCCCCTCGGAGCTGGGCGGCAACATCCCGACCTCCGAGTTCTACAACAAGGTCTACGGCCAGGGACGCTGGCGTTTCCAGACCATCATCTCCCTGTCCATCGGCCAGGGTGAGATCGGCGCCACGCCGCTCCAGATCGCCAATCTGGCAGCGACGATGGCCAACCGCGGATACTACTACATCCCCCATATCGTCAAGGATTCCGAGGGGGTCGAGATCGATCCCATCTACAAGGAGCGTCAGTACACGCTTGTGGACACGACGCACTTCAAGACGGCCGTCGAGGGCATGTACATGGCCGTGAACGGCGGCGGTTCGGCGGGCGGCACCGCCTTCAGCGCCCGCATTCCGGGCCTGGACGTGTGCGGCAAGACCGGCACCGCCCAGAACCCCCACGGCAAGGACAATTCCGTCTTTATCTGTTTCGCGCCCAAGGACAATCCTAAGATTGCCGTGGCTGCGTATGTCGAGAACGCCGGCTTTGGCGCCACCTGGGCGCTGCCGGTGGCTTCGCTGATGCTGGAGAAATACCTGAACGGGGAGATTTCGCCGGCGCGGCAGTACCTGGAGGACCGACTGATGACCACCCGATTCTTCTGAGTATGCTGAAAGCGGACGGAATGCCCGGCTCCTTCGACCGGGGCCTTGGAAAGACGGTGGACTGGTGGCTGGTCGGCTGCTATTTCCTGCTGGTGCTGATCGGCTGGGTGATCATTTACGCCTCCATCCACTCCACGGAGCCCGCGTCCATCTTCGACTGGAGCGCCCGCAGCGGCAAGCAGGCCATCTGGATCCTGACCGCCGTGCTGCTGGACGTCTTCATCCTCTTCGTCATCAATCCCCGCCTGTGGGAAGTCCTGTCTCCATATGCCTACATTGCCGTTTTCTTCCTGTTGGTGCTGGTGATCTTCGTCAGCAAGGACGTCAAGGGCTCGCACTCCTGGTTCGAGCTCGGTCCCGTCAAGTTCCAGCCGGCGGAGATTTCGAAGATCACCACCTCGCTGGTCCTGGCGACGGTGATGAGCAAGCCGACCTTCCGCATGACCAACCGCAAGCATTTCCTGTCGGTGGCCGCCATCGTCGGCCTGCCGATGCTGGCGATCCTGGGGGAGAGCGAGACGGGTTCCGCGCTGGTATACGTGGGTTTCATCTTCCCGCTCTACCGCGAGGGCCTGTCGGGCTGGTGGCTGTTCATGCTCGGGATGGCGATCCTGCTCTTCATCCTGACGCTGATGACTTCCTGGTGGGTGTCCGTCGCGGTACTTTTCGTCGTCTGCCTCGTCTACATCGTCCAGGTGCTGCGCACCAGCCGGCGGGAGGAGCACGCCCTGCGCCGCCGGGCGTTCTTCCGCACGCTGCTGGCTTTCGCCGCCGGCGTGATGGTGATCTTCGCCACGGGTTTCGTGTTCGAGCATGTGCTGCAGGACCACCAGCGCAAGCGTATCGAGGTGCTGCTGGGCCTGAAGGAGGATCCTGCGGGCGTGGGCTACAACGTGCGCCAGTCGATGATCGCCATCGGCTCGGGCGGATTCTCCGGCAAGGGCTTCCTGCAGGGCACGCAGACGACCTACGGCTTCGTGCCGGAGCAGAGCACCGATTTCATCTTCTGCACGGTGGGCGAGGAATGGGGCTTCCTGGGCTGCCTGGTCGTCATCCTGCTGTATGTGTTCCTGATCTGGCGCATCCTGAACGATGCGGAGCGGAGCCGGGAGGCGTTCACGCGCATCTACGGCTATTGCCTGGCTTCGTGTCTGTTCATGCACCTGTTCATCAATATTGGCATGACCATTGGATTGATGCCGGTGATCGGCATCCCGCTGCCGCTGCTCAGCTACGGCGGCTCGTCGCTGTGGGCGTTCTCGATGATGTTGTTTATCTTTATCGCGCTGGATCGCCAGGAAAAGAAATATTTTTAGCTTTACGGATATGAAAAAGGTTCTGTTTGTTTCCATGCTGCTGGCGGCCGCGCTGACCGCCGGCGCACAGCCGGGCGGCTTCTCCTTCGGGCAGGCCGCCGAACCTGAGGGACTCGCCAAACCGGCGCGTCAGTTTACGCTGGACCTGACTCCGGACGGAGCCGCCCAGATGGTGGTGTATCTGCCGCAGGAGCCGACCGGCCGCGCCGTGGTCGACTGCCCGGGCGGCGGCTACGCCGTCCTGTCCAACACCCACGAGGGATCGGCCTGGGCGCCGTTCTTCAATGAGCGGGGCATCGCCTTCATGCTGGTGAACTACCGCATTCCCCACGGAGACCGGACCCTGCCGATCACGGATGTCGAGACCGCCATCCGCATCGTGCGCGACAGCGCCGCCGTCTGGAAGATCAATCCGCGCGA
>LXOW01026149.1_pt1 | contig 14875 bp, 9 predicted proteins | sample 1368591 | NCBI WGS metagenome assembly LXOW01 (sample SAMN04884650, study PRJNA319009) | bovine gut metagenome | isolation source: Cow rumen | host: Bos taurus | place: Italy: Legnaro (PD) | collected 2014-07-09 | reverse complement strand
AAATAGACATTCTCATTCTTTGCCAAAGAGCCTTTAACACTGGTCATAAAGGCTTCAACCACGGTTTGAACAGCATTCTTGTCAAAACCTGTCTTGTTCGAAATTTCGTTTACGATTTCAGCTTTTGTCATAATTGTTATTTTTAATGGTTAAATGATTGAAATTTTTTGGACTGCAAAAATACACATTTATTTCATTCAAACGCAATATATTACAAAAAAAATTTTGACCCTATAGTTTTTCTTGGATTTTCTTGGCTAAACGGCTTGCGCCGATTCTAAAATATTGTTTGTTAAGCCATTCCTTGCCAAGTGTGTNNATCGGCGATGCCACCGGCGGGTTTCATGCCGACTATCTTATCAGTTTGTTTGTAAAAATTTGCAATAGCATCCAGCATGATGAGGAAGGATTCAGGGGTGGCATTTACGGCAATTTTTCCGGTGGAGGTCTTGATAAAGTCTGCACCGGCTTCCATGGCTATCATGGAGGCAGCATAGATGTTGTCGGCGGTTTTAAGCTCGCCAGTCTCCAAAATGACCTTCAGACGCGCTTCCCCACAGGCTTGCTTGATGGCGACAATTTCGTCGTACACCTCTTGATACTTGCCTTCCAGAAACTTGCCACGGGAGATGACCATGTCAATTTCGTCGGCACCGGCAGCTACGGCATACTTGACTTCCGCCACTTTGATTTCAATGGGGGACTGCCCGGCAGGAAATGCTCCGGCCACCGAGGCCACATGGATGTCAGTGCCTTTCAACAGGGCTTTGGCCTGGGCCACAAAAGGCGGGTACACGCATACTGCCGCTGTGCTGGGAATGTGACGGCTGTCATCCTTGAAATCGATGGCTGTTTGGCACAAATCTTTGATTTTCTGTGTATTGTCACTTCCTTCTAAACTGGTTAAATCTATGCAAGCTAAAACAAAACGGTAGGCTTCCGCTTCTGTAAAATGCTTCCATTCAGCTTTGCTGTACTGCTCAATGCGTTGCGCGATTTCTTCTTCCTTGTAAGGATATCTCTTATATTCAATCATCTTAATCAAATAAATTTAACGAAAAACTACCAATTATCAACTATTAATTATTAATTGTTAATTGTCAACTGTTAATTGTCAACTGTCAACCCCTCTTCACCTTTATCTTCATCGGGTTCTTTCTCAAGGAAGTACTGGCCGAAAAACTCTTTGACCACAATGCGTGCCAGGGTATAAACGGGTACGGCAAAAATCATTCCTAATACTCCGCCAATCTTGGCTGCAGCCAGAATGACAATGAAAATCTCGATGGGATGGGCGTGGACGCTTTTCCCGTAAATGAACGGCTGCAATATAAAATTGTCAGTGAGCTGTGCACAGCCAAAGACAGCTACCACCTTTATTATATTGTACAGAACATCCATGCCTGCTGGCGACATAGGAATCATGCTGGTGCAGGAGATGACGACATTCAGGCACACGGAGATGAGGGGACCGATGTAAGGGATGATGTTCAGCATGCCCGACAAAACGCCAATCAGCACTGCATCGGGAACGCCTAAAAAGTAACAGGCAATGCCGTTAATCAGGCCGACAATACACATCTCTATGAAAACACCACCGAAATATCTGACGATTTGGCTGCGGGTGTTGGAGACAATGTTGTCGAAATTGTTGCGCAACTTGACCGGGAAAACCTTCTTTGCGGTTTTCAGGATGATACCGTCGTCGCTGAGAGAGAAGAAGGTGAGAAACAGAATAGCGAAGATGGCAACAAAAACACTGGCGATGATTCCGACAAGATGGCTGAAGAAGTTTCCGATGTCCAACTTTCTGGCAAAATCCTGAAGCTGAAGAACAAGAGCTTCGGAGATTTCCGTGGCGGTAACATCCACGTTATGTCGAGAGGCGAGCTTCTCGAACTGGGAAAGGAAGCGGTCATAGCCGGCGGTGAGTACCTCAGGGTCAATGGAGGCCAGGTTCTTGATTTCCTGGCTGATTAGCGGTGTCAGGATGGCGAAAATACCGAAAAAGATTCCGATGATAGCCGCTATGACAATGATGGCGGCCAGGGGACGGGGAAAGTGTAATTTGCCAATGCGTAGTTTGCACAACATTTGGACCACGGGCCTTCCTGCAATCGACAGCAAAAGGGCGAGAAGCAGGTAGATGATAATGTCGGAGAAGTACCAGCAAACAGCTGCCAATACTACGAGGAATAGTAGGATGGCTATCAGTTGGGTGGTGTTGGTTTTCATTTGGTGCTTTTTTGTTTCTTATTCTTGTTTTTCCGTTCTTTTTTGTTGATTTCGATTTTTGCTTGTTGCAAAAAGTCTTCCGAGAAGTCCTTGCGGTTGTTGAAATCTTGCTTGTACATCAACGCCAAACCCACACCAGGAACTTTCTGGTATGTATCAGTGACGTATTGGTCGTTGAAGTTGTACACTTTTACCCTCCAGTTGCCTTTTTTGGTAATCAGGTATTCCAGACTGAAGTCCCCGTAAAAATTTTCAAGGCCAGTCTTTCCGTTGTTGATGTGGCTGTTGTCGTAATAGCCGATACTGGTCTCGAAAATCATACGGTCGTTCAGGAACTGCACGTTGGCGTTCAAACCATATTCTCTGGCAGTTTGCTCGGTGCCATTCTTATAGACAATGCCTATGCCACCGTGTTTCATTTGTCTTGACAGGAAGTTGTTGACCATATTGGTCACAATACCAATACCTCCACTTTCCATTGAGCTGGAGATGTCTTGGGAAGAGGCATTGTCGGGCATGAATTGGTTGGTGAGCAGGAAGATGAAGAACTGTTTGGAGCGGTTTTGCGGGTTGGAGGTGTCAATAGCCACAAATACTAGCTTGCTGAATTCCTGTCCTGCGTTGGGCAATTCAAAAGAGAAGTCAATGGATGGGTATTTCATCAGTTGGCCGTCAAGGTGTATGTATGCATTGACGGGGGTTCTGGTGGAGGCAAGAGCTTCTTCGGTCGGTATAACATTGGAGAGCGAGGTGCGGGCAGAATAGTAAGCACTGGTGTGTACCACAAAATCCGCTACTGGTCCATTGAAGAGGACTTGTCCTCCCGGGACAATCTTGAGTTTGGTATTGATGATGTTTTCCAGAGATAACAGGAAGTCGCCGGACATGATCTCCAAGGTGCCGAAGATGTTTATCCCTTCGGCATCGTTATATACCAGATGCAAAGGACCGGAGGTGTTGGCGCGCATGGTTCCGCCAATGGAAAACACATCCACTTGAACTTCCGTTTCAGCTGTCACATGGAAAATGAGGTCGAAATTCAGTTTCATGTTATTCTCATCGGCAGAGGCGACGATCACAGAGTCCTGTACAATGGTTTTGAACCGGATACTGCTGTTCTCTGAAACAGATTGGGAGGAGGTGATGGGGAAAACGACAGAACTTCCTTTTAGGGTGGTGAGGCCGCCACTGTAAAAGTTGAGCTGATCCTCGTCACCGGAAATCTGAATGTCGCCAGAGACATAGCCATTGCCGTAAAAACTGGAGTTGGCATTGCGGGGAAGATTCAAGGCCAGAATNNATCTTGATGTTTTTGAAGAGTTTATGGTAGATGTGCCCTTTCATGGTGGCGACATTGTTGTCCTTGTCTTTCAGCACGACATTCTCGAAGATGATGCCTCGCTTGTCGAATCTGATATCTTGGTTCTCAATCTTATAAATGGTTCCCATAGCTTTGATTCCCATGGTCATGGTGTTGACATGGGCTTTGCCGTCAATGAAGGACGAGTCAGGAGAAGCGATAAAACTTAGCTCGCCGGAGGCATTGCCGCTGATATTGTTGCTGAAAGAAGAGAGGAACGGCCCCAGAAAACCGAGATCAAGACTGCCAATGTTGGCTTTGGCCACAAAGCGTTTGATGCGGCTCAGGTAGTAGCCATTGATATTGGCTAGTTTGTCTTGCTCTGTCTGGTAGTTTTTAATGGTGTATTCATTGATGATAGCGGAAGAAATAGGTTGCTCACGGCGGAAAATACCTCCGGAAAAACCTAGCGAGCCCATCTCTCCGATGCCTGCAGTCAGGAAAACATTGCCCAATGTGGTGTTGTTCAGGGCAAAATCAGAGGCCAGCAGTTTGCCCGCAATGAAGCGGTTGTCATCGCGCATGGTGATGTCAGCGTTGGCAGAAAGGTTGCCTCCGAATGAGATGCCGCTCAGGAAATCGTTGACAGTGCTGATATCAAAATTGTTGATGGTCACAATTAAATGGTCGTCAGGCAGTTTGGAGTAGGTGCCGTTGACCTTGATGGAGCTTTTTTCGTCACTGAATACAAGATTGTCCACCACAATCCGATCCTTCTGTATCATGATGCCATTGTGGTTGTTGAATCTGAAAGTGGAGCCGTTGAGCAGAATCTGAGAGTCAGAGATGCGGCCAACCATATTGTTTTTGTCGTGGGCATCAAAGTTTCCGTTGATGTGGGAGTGTTGAGACGAAGAGTCAGACTTGTTCCTCCATGATAACTGGAAATCAATGGATGATTGGACCATATCCGCAACGAATCCCAGCTGATGCAGGGACAGTATCGCTCCTTTCTGGTTGGATAGGGTGATGGAGTCGCTGCTCATGTTGACCATTAAATGTTTTTCCGTGGTGGAGCTTGCGTTTAACAGGAAATTGCTGAGATTAAACCGGTCTTTGTAGGTGGTTTGGGGTATGTGAATGTTGATTTTGTCTTGCTGGGTTAATCCGTCCAACTGAAGATCAATGCTGCTGTGGTCGGCCACATAAAGCTCCGGCAGGAAAATGTACAGCAGAGGTTTGGTGTCAAAGGTTTCGACAGAGAAGTTGAAAAAACGGTCAGCGCTTTCGTCCTCTGAATGAATTTTGTTTTTTCTGCTTGGCTCCTCTCTTTGTGGCAGTATATTGGGAATGTACCGGTAGGCCACGTTAATCAGGGAGTCCTTGATGTCTTTGTATTCGTAATTGGTGTTCAGCGTGGCATTGACAATGTCTGAAGAAAGGATGTATTTGTGTAATCCGGCTGCGGTGTTGATAGCGGTGAAGCGCAGTCTGTCGTTGACAAAAGGATGTTTTTCGTTGTAGATTTGAAGTCCGTCGAGACCGACGTAACCGTTCAGTTTTTCCAATTTGGTGCCGAGAATATTGGCGGTGAGAGAATCCAGCTTGACTTCCACATTCGGGTGATGTTGGGCAAAGTAAATCAGACGGTCGAAGCCTTGGGCGTCAGCGCTGTCTATCGGCGTGTGATAGGAGGCGATCTCGCTGAGTTTGACACTTTGTAGCGAGAGATCTGTCTGGAAGTTGGTCTCAAGCAAAGAAAAATCTACCAGACCATTGAAGATGAAGTCTAATCTGGGGTCGTTGGAATTGACATGGGCAGAGCATTTCTTGTCCTGGTATCGTCCAGATATGTTGATGTCGGAGGCGGGATAACCGAAGAGGTCGATGCGTGAAATGTTGCCGAGAAGCTTGGTATTGAGGGAGTTTTGGAAATCGGGCAAGTCTTGCGGGTCGTCGCTCGTTCCTTCGAGTTCCAGGTTGAAATGAACTTGACCGAGATATTTGCTGCTGTTGATGAGCCGTCCCAAATTGAAATTGTTGGAATACAGTTTTCCTCCGAAACTGACTTGGTTGCCGAGGTCCTTGGAGGAAAGGTTGGTGTTGATGTTTCCGATGCCAGTGGCGATATTCAGTTTGGCATCGATAGCGGGAACATAACCGGCAAGTTTTCCGTTGAGTTTGGCATAGCCCAGCCGTTTGGCAATGGCGGGAAGCGGGAGCTTTTTGCCTTGTGGAAGCGAGAATTCTGCCAACTCATTCATGTTGAAGTAGGACTCGCGGAAGTCCAGATTCCATATAGAGTGCTTGAAATCCGTGATGTCTTTCAGGGCAAAGTCACCAGTGAAATAGGTGGAATTTTTGTAGTGACAGTCGAAATCAATTAGTTTGAGGTCGTTGACACAGCCACTGACCAAACCTTGGAAATGCAGACAGTCGTCCATGCCTCTGATGGCTCCGGCATAACAGGCGGCATCTGTCAGGCAGAAGTCAGAAGGTCGCACGGTGGCGGTGATGTTCACACTGTCGAGAAACTCACCGAGATTTCCCCAAATGCCATAGTCAAAACGCAAGTCCAGATCCAGATTGCTGTTTTCGGTTTTTAACTTGCAGTTGTCAAAACGCAGCAAATGGCTGTTGATTTGGAAGTCGCCAGAGCCTTTGATCAGGTGGAAGCCGAAATACTGGTCATAGGCGATTTTTTTGATCAGGGCGGAAATGTCGTCGTTGTATACCTGGAATCTGTTGGCTATAAAGTCAATGTGCCTCATCTCAAAAAATCCGGGGTCGAATTCCTGGCCTTCGATGTAGGGCGTTTTCTGCTGTTTGTCCTGGTTGGCAATGGAGAAACGGGAGTTGATAAGCCGTATGTTGTTGGAACGTAGGATGAAGTCTTTGGGATTTTTCTTGGGTTTGGATATCTTTTTGGCCCAAGCGGAAATGTTGACTATGGAGTCGCCTTCGTAAGTGACCAGCGTTACATCGGCTTCTTCCGCTACGATACTGTAAAAGGACAGAGTTAAAGGCTTTGTGTTCAGATTTTTGAATCTTCCTTTAACATGCTTCACATAGATCATGGGATTGTTTCTCAGATCCTTGATGACAAAATCATCGGCGGCCAAACGCAGGGTGGGGGTGACGTAAATACGGCTGACTCCGATTTCGGCGCCCCATTTTTCGGAAATATATCCGGTGACTTTGGAGATGACATAGTTCTGGACAGAAGGCACAAAGAACAATCCAACTATCGCTAAATCAAGGGCAATAAAAATACCGATGACCCATAGTAGCAGCTTTCCGATTTTTTTTATAATTTTGCCCTTCAAAATATTGTGTTTATGTCAGCCTATATTCTTGGTATCGAATCTTCCTGCGATGACACGTCCGCCGCTGTCATTGCTGATACTACCATCCTCTCCAATGTCATTGCCAGTCAGAAAGTTCACGCCGAATATGGGGGCGTTGTTCCCGAGCTGGCATCCCGTGCTCATCAGCAAAATATCATCCCTGTTGTGGACACCGCACTTCACCGTGCAAAGATAAACAAAAATCAAATATCTGCGATAGGTTTTACAAATGGCCCTGGACTGCTCGGCTCTTTGCTGGTGGGAAGCTCTTTTGCCAAGGCTATGGCTTATAGTTTGGATGTGCCCCTGATTGAGGTAAATCACTTACAGGCACACGTTTTGGCGAATTTTTTGAACAAAAGTGATGATGATTCCGCCAAGCCCCATTTCCCCTTCCTGTGCCTGACAGTTTCGGGCGGCCATACCATGTTGCTGAAGGTGAATGACTACTTCGAAATGGAGCGTTTGGGAGTAACTATCGACGACGCTGCAGGCGAAGCGTTCGACAAAGCGGCGAAAATCATGGGCTTGCCATACCCTGGAGGTCCCGTGATTGATCGCCTGGCCGCAGAGGGTGACCCAAAGCGTTTTCAGTTTTCCATCGCCCATTTGCCGGGCTTGGATTACAGCTTCAGCGGCCTGAAAACTTCTTTTCTCTATTTCGTCAGAGATGAGCTGAAAAAAGATCCTGAATTTATCCAGAAGAATCAGAAAGATTTAGCGGCATCGATGCAGTATGCTATTATTAAGTCGTTGACCAATAAGGTGGTACAGGCATTGAAGCAATACGATTGCAAGGATTTGGTATTGGCAGGCGGTGTGTCAGCGAACAAGGGCCTACGCACAGCCATGCAGCAGATTGCCGACCGTTACCATCGCAACTTGATACTGCCTACCATCGACCTAACCACCGACAATGCCGCCATGATTGCCGTGTGCGCCTATTTCAAGTATCTGAAGAAAGATTATACCACGTTGGATGTCGTACCTTATAGCTCTTGTTAATTATGGAAACCCCTGAACTGGTACTGATAGACCCTTGGCTGAAGCCGTACAAGCAAAATCTGCTTCGTCGCCATCAGATGGCGGTGCTGCGTACGCTGGATCTTACCGATGGCAAGTGCCCGTTGAAAGACAAGGCCAACCACCATTTGTACTACGGTCTGCATAAAAGTGAAAAGAATACATGGATTTTTCGCGAAAAAGCGCCCAATGCCAAGCAGATTTTCCTGATTGGGGATTTCTCCTATTGGCAGGTGCAGCCGCAATACGCCTTGCATTCTATCGGCAATGGCGATTGGGAGATTGAATTGCCGGAGAGCTTTCTGAAACACGGTATGTTATACAAACTGTGGATGGTGTGGCAGGATGGCGCCGACGAGCGTTTGCCTTCATGCGTGACCCGTGTGGTGCAGGACGATACCACCAAGATTTTCTCCGCTCAGGTGTGGGAACCCGAAAAACCGTATCAGTTTAAGCATTCTTCCCCGAAGAAACCTGAAAATCCGCTGATTTATGAGGCGCATGTGGGCATGTCGTCCGAAGAGGAGAAAGTTTCTACCTATTGGGAGTTCAAGGAATATGTGCTGCCGAGAATCAAAGAGTTGGGTTACAATACGATACAGATGATGGCCGTCCAAGAGCATCCTTATTATGGCTCTTTCGGCTATCAGGTGTCCAACTTGTTCGCTCCTTCCTTCCGTTTCGGCACGCCTGAGGAACTGATGGAACTGATTGACACAGCGCACGGTATGGGCATTTCTGTTATTCTGGATGTGGTGCATTCTCATGCCGTTACCAATGAGAAAGAGGGCCTCGGTCGTTTCGATGGCTCTGAAACCCTGTATTTCCATGGTGGTGAGCGTGGCAAGCATCCGGTGTGGGATTCCCGCTGTTTCGATTATGGCAAGCAGGAAACGGTGACTTTGCTCTTGTCCAATTTGAAATATTGGTTAGAAAATTTCCATTTCGATGGTTTCCGTTTCGATGGGGTGACCAGCATGTGTTATTGGAACCATGGTATTGGGGTGGATTTTGTGGGTTATGACCAGTATTTCGACGGCAATGTGGATGAGGATGCGGTGACCTACCTGACTTTGGCCAATATTTTGATCAAAGAAGTGAATCCGGAGGCCTTGACGATTGCCGAGGATGTGAGTGGAATGCCTGGCATGGCATTCCCAGTGGAACGTGGCGGTATTGGCTTCGACTACCGCATGTCGATGGGCATTGCCGATTATTGGATGAAGATTGTCAAAGAGCGGAAAGACGAGGATTGGAGTGTGGGCGAGATGTTTTTCAAAATGACGGACCACCGCAAGGAAGAACGGGTGGTAAGCTATGTGGAAAGCCATGATCAGGCGATGGTGGGGGACAAGACTTTGATTTTTAGACTGATAGATAAAGAGATGTACACTTCCATGTCGGTCTTTACGCCTAACTTGGTGGTGGACAGGGGAGTGGCATTGCACAAAATGATACGTTTGCTGACGCTTAGTTTGTCGGAGGGCGGTTATCTGAATTTCATGGGCAATGAGTTCGGTCATCCGGAGTGGATAGATTTTCCGAGAGTGGGAAATAATTGGTCCTATCAGCATGCCCGCAGACAATGGTCGTTAGCGGATAACAAGGATTTGAAATACCATGCCCTTAATGAGTTTGACAAGGCGATGGTGCACCTGATTACAGAGGAGCATTGTTTACAGTCGGATGTGAAATTAATCTTGCAAAACGAAGGCGACCAGGTGCTGGCTTTCAGCCGTGGCAATTGCCTGTTTGTCTTTAATTTCAGCCCTGCTAAATCGTATGCTGATTATGGAATAGAATGTCCTTCAGGAGATTACAAAATCATATTGGATACCGATGACCCGAATTTTGCCGGTTTCGGCAATGTGGATCACAGTATGGCATACACATCCCGACCGCAAGGAGGGAAAACCTCTGTACGTCTGTATCTGCCGTCAAGGACAGCGGTAGTGCTGCGGAATTTATAGGCCCGCACACCTACGGCGTGCGAATTGTTAACATCGTTGTTCAATTTTACCAAGCCCGGCAGACCTAAAGGCCTGCCAGGGGTGTACTTTATCACGGATGAAGCTCCTGTTGGATTTCCGATGATGTGCGAAGTGATATTCTTTATTGTCATATGTGCGTGCCGCAGGCACGATATTCTATTAACCCCGCACGAGCGTAGCGACGTGTGGGGTATGCGATAATCTTAGCCGCTCATTCGTGTCGGAGACACGCCACATCATGGGAGGTCTTTATAGTAGCGTGTCTTCAACACGCTATATGGCATAGTAGACTCACCACCCCACACTAACGTGCGGGGTTAATAGGATGGTGTGCCTTTGGCACACAGATCAATTGATATTGAATCCTCTGCGAGGATAATATTTCCCCGTCAGGGGGATTAATATTAGTAGTTCTGGGCTTCCACCTGGAAGTAAGCTTGCGGATGGTCGCAAACGGGGCAGATTTTGGGTGCCTTTTTGCCAATGACGATGTGGCCGCAGTTGGCGCACTGCCAGATGGCTTCGCCGTCTTTCGAGAACACTTTCTCGTCCTCAATGTTCTGTAACAGTTTGCGATAGCGCTCCTCGTGATGTTTCTCGATGGCAGCCACCATCTCAAATTTTCTGGCGATTTCGGTAAAACCTTCCTCGCGGGCTTCTTTGGCCATGCGGGCGTACATGTCGGTCCATTCGAAATTCTCGCCTGCGGCGGCATCGGCCAGATTCTCGGCGGTTGAGCCTATTTCACCTCCGTGCAGGTATTTGTACCATATTTTGGCGTGTTCGCGCTCGTTGGCAGCGGTTTCTTCAAACAGGGCGGCAATCTGCACAAAACCTTCCTTTTTGGCCTTGGAGGCGAAGTAGGTGTATTTGTTGCGGGCCATTGATTCGCCAGCGAAAGCTTCTTCTAAGTTTTTCTCGGTTTTGGTGCCTTTCAGCGATTTGGGTGCTTCACTCATGATGTTGTGTTTTTAAGGGTTGATAATAAAGTTGTGAAAATTCCAATTTCATACTGCAAAGATAGTGATTTTTTGTAAAAATGGCAATAAAAATTTTTCGGTCACGTTTTGTTTAGACTGAAAAATGTATTTTTGCATTATTAAAGTCCGGTTTTTATGAGAAAGTTCGTTTGTGTGTTTTTCCTAGTGATTGTCGCATTAGTTCACGCGGTTGGACAAAAACCTGATTTTTATGCTGTAAATTTGACCGAAAGCAAGGGAACCGGACTTATTCATGGCATTCCTGTCTGGGCTATACAAGGAGACACCACTCTCTTTTGGATAAAAGACAAGATGTTGTCAACCAGTGAAATCAAAAATAATACCATTCGTTCTTTGTTCCAAACCGACCCTGTCATCTCTGCTCTTGATACGGTTTTTGAGATTCCTTTGGACACCATTGCCCAAATGTCTTTCATGCACGATATCAACCATGATGGAAAACAGGACTTCATTCTGTATGGAATACTTCCGTTCTGTGACTTCCAACCATACATTTACATCTTACTCAATCAAGACACGGCTTTTCAAGACATATTTCATCAAGAAGGGTGTTTTGTTGGATGGCGAGAAACAAACAACTTCACCAATTTCCAGATTTTGGTCAGCGGTTGCTGTGAAGACCGTCACGGATACTTATATGACTTCTCCTGTACAAAAAGTGACCAGACACACAGCGTATTCTGGCAGTCAAACGCTACTCATCCATCCGCCATTACAATGGAAACAACCATAACGATTAAACAGGATTCCACTATATTGTTGCCCGCTGCTGGATACTCCAAACGCTATCAAAATGACGTGTCCCATCAGTTCAACTGGATGTTTTTCAAGGGCGATACTGGCAAGGTTTTGAGCGAGACAACGGTGGATGGACAGACTTGGTACTACGTGCAGATGCCTGTAAAACCTCATAATGCACTTCAATATTTCAAAGACGCATCATACATTTACGGTTGGATTTTACACCAAGAAGATTAAAAAAAGAAAAATTCAAATAATCAACCGATTTCTTCCTCTTTTTTTTCTGATCCACGAATTATTTTGAAGCACCTTCGTCCAGCAAGGAAGGCCACAGCCGAACCCATGAGTGCCGCCAGCCATTGTAACGGCTTGTACAACTTGCGGTCGCGTTCCTCGCAGAATTCCTTCACAGACTTCAAACGAGCATAGTTCACCTCTGCTGGCTCGCATTGGTCAGTTCGCATATTGAGCGCGAATCCTTCATAATAACCCTGTGCATTATCAGTGCACCGCCCATACAACATATCCCCATCCATGTACATTGCCACTACTTCATCCACCACCACACAATTCTGTCTGTCCAGCACAGCGCAATATTCCATCGACTGATAATGGCCATTCTCAACAAGAACCGTGTAACGATGTCTCAATGGAGCTTCATAATCCCCCAAAGGGTCAACACCTATCATGTAACTGAAAAGCATGCCCAATATGGTGAAAAGAATAACGAAAGTGAAGATGGCAACAGCCGGCACCATCATAGCGGCAAAGCGTTTCCAACGGGTTTCCGGCTTTCCGAATGATGACAGCAGACGAATCAGCCCATAGAGGAGACCCGCTATCNNTTGTAATGCAAAAATACTATTTTTTTGTGACATACGTTATTATGATAATAATGTATCTTTGCAGTTTGAATCATAAAAGAATTACCATGAAAATTAAACTTTGTGTTAGCTTATTGTTGGCTATGCTATTGGTCTCCTGCGGATTCCAATTCGCTTTATTGCGCTACGCTGCTGTTTGCCTGGGATGAAGTCCGGAAAATCCTCGGTTCATCTTTGTCTATCCCTGAAAAATACCGGGATTTGAGGCTTCTTAATGCCTCTACCTCTTTTCGGGACGTGCTGAAACCAAGTGAATACAAAGCAAGTGGAGAGGTTCAAGGAGATTACATTTCGACAAGCCGTTTTATGTAATGCTTCGCCGCACGGACGCCCAAAACCCGTACTTCTGCCTTCATGTGGTCAATACCGAATTGCTTGTGAAGGAGTAGTTAAGTAAGTTCCGCGGTGTGAATCGCAGTACAGCTGTATGTATATGGCATCGAAGATGCCACATCTCAGTAACCCCAGACGTGAGTCTGGGGTGGATGCGTAGCTTGTGTGCCTCTGCCGCGGTGCGCGTTACACCTGCACCGGAGCACAGAGCATGTTCACCGCGGAAGTGAGACATTATAGCCGATGCAAAAAATCATGTGGTGATCCTCCAAAAAATGAATTTGAAATTACCACTATTTGAAAATTTTTACTATTTTTGCACGGAAGTTGTTGCCATGTTAGAATGGTGTTTGAAAAGCGTGGAGAAATGCCAACAATAAAAGAAATCTTGCAGGAGGAGCGAAGTCGTGAAAGTACTCGATTGGTGTTGTTTCTTGAGGGAAAAAAAAACTGGAAGAATTATAATCAAAAACAATAAAAATGAAGAAAATACTCTTTTTTAGTTTAATGTGCCTGATGGCATTAACAATGAATGCGCAGCGTTGTGCAGTATTGGAATTCAAAGCAGGTTCAGGTATCTTTTCATCAGAGCCAACATCTGTAATCAGTAATATCAATGCCCAGGCTCAGTATGGTTATAACAATTGGCGCATCCCTACTAATGAGGAATTGTCGTTATTGCGTGCCAATAATTACATTGGCAGTGGGGAATATATGAGCCGTGAGAACAAGTCAGGGAAGGTACTGCTTGTTACCGATGGAAAAGACTTTGCAACATTACAGGCCGAAGAACAGGAAAGAATCAAAGCCGAACAGGAAAGAATAGCCAGACTAAAAGCTCAGGGATTTGTTGATTTAGGTCTTTCAAGTGGAACCTTGTGGAAGGATAAAAATGAGGAAGGGGGACTCTATACTTACGATCAGGCGATAAGCAAATTCGGCGATAAATTGCCAACAAAAGAGCAGTTGGAGGAACTTGAGAATTCTTGCCAGTGGACATGGACAGGCAATGGCTATAAAGTGGTCGGTCCCAATGGACAATCCATTGTTTTGCCTGCTGCGGGCTTCCGCGGTTACGATGGCAGTGTGTACTACGTGGGTTCCCGCGGCCTCTATTGGTCATCTACACCCCTTGGTTCAGACGACGCATGGTACCTCGACTTCGATTCGGGCGAGGTGGGCGTGGAATACGACTACCGGAGCGGCGGGTACTCCGTTCGTCTCGTTCAAGATTAAAGCTTGCGCGCGCAAGAGCGCAAGCAAAAGACATCAAAAATTTGTTTGGCTGTTCGGGTTTCGCCCGACAGCCAAACTTCAAACAGCCGCGAAGCGGCTCGGAATATTGAGAGATAATCGGCAAGGGTGTGTCTCTTCCAGAGTGTTGTGCGCTACATGTCCGGCATGGCGCATGACAGTGCGAAAAAAGTAAAATCAGCAGACCGTCAGAAATGATGAGGGATTTTTTTTCTGATATGTATGCAGAAGCGCGGCGCCAAAGCGGTCTGAAAGGTATAACTCACCTCGAAGAGGTGCTACGCACGCAGTGCAATTAACACCACACAAACAACGGAGTTGCGCAGTGTGGTGGGTGAGGTACTCATATCATGCGAGCATCTCGGAGAGATGCGACAGCCTGTGCCTGACGGAGGTGATATGTCGCATATCTCCGATATGCACTTTACACACCGTCTCAGCCCTCACCACACTACGCCTGACGGCTTGTGTGGTGTTAATTGCGCCTGGCGGCGCGTCTCATGCCTTCGGCATGTTACGGCACCGGGGTTAATTTGCAGACGGTAGAGAGTCGGCAGATTAACGAGTAAACTTGTTTGTTAGTACTTGATCTTGAAATAGTTAAGCAATAACTTATACTGATCTTGTGCGGTCAGGCAGGTGTCGCGCAGGTAGCCGTTGATATGACCCCATTTTTGAAGACCACGGTAATAGAACAATCGCAATTCATCAGTGATGATGAATGGCACATGGCCGCTTTGCAGACATTGCCAGAACATCAGTAACC
>LXOW01250683.1_pt1 | contig 14878 bp, 33 predicted proteins | sample 1368591 | NCBI WGS metagenome assembly LXOW01 (sample SAMN04884650, study PRJNA319009) | bovine gut metagenome | isolation source: Cow rumen | host: Bos taurus | place: Italy: Legnaro (PD) | collected 2014-07-09 | reverse complement strand
TGTTGTTCGGCTTCAATTTCTTCAGCAGTTTTCATTGGAGTGTATCTAATACAAGGACCACGGCATACATCAACTGGTGCACCGCCATAAGTCCCAGTAATCTTTACACCCATACCGCCGAACATTGGACCCGGACCGTCGCCTAAGTCATCAAACTCAAACACCATCGGGTCCACATTGTTAGCTGCTATGTCAAGATATAATTGTGGGTCTATTGCCATATTGTATTTATTAAAAATACAATTTTAGCAACTGAGCATAGCAGTATTCAGGTGGGTGACCTTCTTCATAACATTCAGCAAGAATATGAGCATCTGCCTTCAAATCAGACAGAATTTCGTCCCTCTTCGGATGCATATCAACATACTTCATTACTCTATTGAAATACTCCGGTTCGGATAAAGTCTGTCTGTTGCGTTTATTCTGGTAATGTTCACGAAGCATTTCACCACAACGCTGAAGATAACCAGGAATCCAACCAGTGTTTATAATCATACACAACCCTCCAGTTCATTTACATTTACGGGACGATACCAAGCATCCCAGCATACACAGTTCTGTACAAGGTTCATTCCCTTGTATTGGAAACGAGAAAGTTTATTTGATTCGTGAGTATGCCCGTGAACGAACACAACATTACTGTCATATTCACAAACTGGCATGTGTCTTTGGTTTTCAATGAAGTCTTCGTGCTGTATTACATACAAACGATTATCCTTCATAAATTCCAAATGATAACTCATATTGAGCTTATCCCAACCAATCTTCTTTCTCAAAAGATGGTCATGATTCCCGCAAATCCAGTACATTTTCTTGCCCTTGTTCAAAGCATTGTAGTACTGGTAGAATACTTCTTCGGTCTGTTTTACCGGAGTATTCATTAAGAAATCACCCAAAAAGATTACAACGTCATTATCCCCAATGTTCTTATTCCACTGAGCAATAATGTCGGCATCCATATCAGATGCGAACTTGTAATTACGAGTTCTGTCAAAGTGTTCTGCTTCACCAAAACACAATTTCTTGTGTCTAAAGTGAGTATCACTTACAACAATCACATTTTCATTCGTCAGATTTAACATTTTCTCCGGTGTCTTCCTTCTGTTCTTCTTCAGTTGATTCCAAAAATTCAAACATAGTTTCACTTTCACGCTGAATTTCAAATTCTTTTTCGCACTGAATATACATTCTGTTAATTTGTTCATTCATACCGTGAATACGCATACACATTTCGTCATAAATCTTGTCAAGCAAGGCTTTATCTTCTTTGCTAATGTCGGCACACTTACATTCGTCAAGAGTGATACAAGCAGCAGGTGGGTCATTGTTGAACTTACTTTTCAAATAAGTTTGTGCTTCTCGCTCACCACAATAGAACACAACAAAGTTATTGTTAATGTTTACTGCACACCACTTGTAAACACCACGAACCCAAGGTTCTCCGACCTTTTCGTGAAATGAACGTCCACAGTAGCCATTCGTTTCTGTATCGGAATTGAACTTGAATGTCTGTTCATTCCTGGTTTTGTTTGCCAGATAGTCACAGGCATTTTCAATCCACTTTTCTTTTAATTCTTTTTCGGTCAGTTTCATTAGAAATCCTCTCTAATTTGTTTGAGTTTATTTTCAAGTTTTTCTTTTTTAACTCTTTCAATTTGTCGCATAATTTCTTTTCTTGCAGTTCTTACATACATTGTGTCAATATAAGACTGAAGAAATGAAATTTTCATAACATTATCTGTAAAATGATAATAATTCCCTATTGGGCAACCGGAATACATAAGTCTATTTCTATAATCTGATTTTTCAAGATTAAATTCACCAACCAATTTATCCAGTTCCCAATAAGTCATTTAGAAATCTTCCTTAATGTTATTTAGTTTGTTTCTCATTTCAGCGTCTTTATATCCCATTTGGAACATAGCCCACAGTTTGTTAAATTCTTCTACAGTATTGTATGAAATTGTTTTTTCATAACCACCACCACCATAAGAACTGTGGTATCTGAGTGCCTTATACTCAATGTATTTTACCATTTCGTCTGGGTCAAGTCCTTGTGCCTTACATTTTGGTTTCCCCATCACAAATCGGCGTGGAACGTATGTTTCGCAGATCGTGTGCATATAAAATTCACCACCTCTACAAACAACATATTCTTTCCCATTCGGACCGCGCCAGCAACTGTTGCGAATTCCAAGTTCTTTATATCGTGCCTTTAGTTCGGGTGTCATTGCTGCCATTAGAAATCTCCTTCCATCGTGTTAAGTTTTTCTTGGATTTTCTGTTCCTTCTTCAGATACAAGTATTCGTTATATCCTTCTTTAAATTGTTCCAACAGAGTTTTAAATTCTTCAAATGTCTTAAACGGAACTGTGTATTCGTAACCACCGTGCCTGCCACTATGATAACGCAATGCTTTGTATTGAACATCTCGGACTGGCTTATACGGGTCTAGTCCATTATCTTCACAATACTTAACTGCGTCATAATTATATTTCTGTAACTGTTGCCAGGTTACATTCAAACAATCTTTCTGTGGCTTTCGTGTAACACAAATAGTGTGAACGATAAAAGCACCACCACGATGAACTTCAAAGCTGTCGCCATTTGGAGCGGTCCACCAGCTACCATTTACTCCGAGTTCTTTAATTTGTTTTCTAAATTGAGGCGTCATAGCAGCCATAGTTTATCTCCTTATTCTAAAGTTTCTTCTTTCCATTCACCAGCACCAGTTGTGTAATGAATTCGTTTAATTCCAAATTTCTTAATAATTCGCATACACATCGGACACGGGCGACTTTCTTTTGAAATCTCATTGTTGCGACAAACCCACAGTTCGCATTTATGAATAATCTTGCTGTGATGTTTCATCGCTCTCATAATCGCAACTGGTTCTGCGTGTAATGCTTTCAAATCGTTGTACTGTTTCGTGAAATCGTTGAACAGTTTTGAATTTACACCACTAGAAATAATCGCATCGTTATATGTCAGAACGCAAGCGTGCTTACAACGCTTGTATTGGTGAGAATTTTCTTTCAGTGCCAAATCCTCACAGTATTCTGTTACATATTGTTCAAAAGTACTTCGTTTCACATTTTCCACCATTCGGCAGGCCAAACATAACCATCACCGGAACACCAGCTATGTTGTTTGAAATTCTTTGTTTTACAAGCCAGCACACATTTCTTTTCAATCTTTAGAATTTTCTGTTTAGTAAACGCATTAGTTTCAAACTTTGCTCTTTTCGCCATATTCGTTAGAACTGTATTTCCTTCCCACTTGGTAGGATTTTCACATTCTATTAAATCGTGTGAAACTGTGCCGTCATCGTAATGAAATTTTATCTCAAACAACATTTTTGCCATCCCAATCCCAGGTATCAACTTCACAATGTTCAAACTGCTTAATGAAATCAACCACCTTGTCATCCCCGCAGAAAATGAGAGCTTCTGCTTTGTTACGAGTCCACTGGCATTTGTTCGGACTGCCACCATAGGTCTTTAACCATTTTCCAGTCCCGCGAACACTCTTAATGCACCAGTAACCCCATCCACTATAAACAGTGAATTTAGAAAAAGTGTTTGCGTTTTTAAGCCATGCCATTGTAAACTCCTTTTTACTTATTCAGCTTTTCACAAATGCGTTCATCAACATAATCATTGTTGTTCAGTTCAACCATTCCTTCGGAACCGTTGTAGTAAACATTAGCATAAGATAACGCAGTTGCCAAATAGTTGTTCAAAAAAGCAACACCACGCGGGGTCTTTACATATCGTTCAAACATTTCTGCGAAAAGTTCATCGTTCATATTGTTACCTCTTTTGTTGTTTGATTATAATATAGAAAAAATCGGGCATTTTGTCAATACCCGATTGTCTCCTTCTTTGTAAAATTTTGTTTACTTTGTCTTTTTCGTATGACGATAACTGCTATTTTGGAGCAACTTCATAGCAGCGGCAGTACCGTGCGGATGCTGTTTATTCAATGTGGTAATGAAAGATTTGAAAGTTTCATTATCAAATGTGAAATCCCAGGACAATTCGCCATTAGCCTGCATTGTCATAATCTGCTGGATAGCCTTCTTCATAGTAACATTTCGGGCATAAGCCTTTACATAGTTATCCTTTTCCGAACAAACTATCTTGGCATCAGTAACGAAGTACTTATTCTTTTCGCCACAAATGCGAGAAGCGAAGTTTTCGCCACCATCGTAATCGTCTTCAGTCAAATAGAAAATTGAGCAGAGACCGGTTCTGCGGTGACGCTTGGTTACATCTTTTACTGGGGTATGGTCAAAGCGTACCAGGAACCATTCGGTACCACGCTTACCATCTTTGGTTAGAACATTTGCTTTTACTATCATATATGATTTTCCTTTTTATTTAAATAAATTCAAAAAAGACCTTTTTCAAAAGAACTGTTTTGGAATTACCCGAGAACTTTTTGTTTCGTTCTTTTTTAATAAATGTCACTGAAATAATTGAAACAAACTAAAAATTAAGAACTGTCAATTTTACAATCTTAAAATTTTGTAGTTTTAAGTTGGTTATCATCGGCTCCGAGACTTCAGCATATCAAACAGATGGTTACTCAGCGTTTGAAATGTGTAAATCACTATCCGACTTCATCGTACGACTTTTTGCGAAAGGCAAAATCCCAGATAAAAGCCGCCACAAATCGTTTCAGTAACTCGGTCTAAAAATTAGCCGTAAATCTTCTTATAGATTTCGTCATCCAATTCAAATGTGAATGTTTCTTTGGAGTTAATCTTTGACAATTCGTCTTCAGCACGAACCTTTTCCTTTGTCAAAGCATCCAAAATTGTTTCAAAATCGGTATCAGTAATCTTCTGTAACTTAGTTACTTCCCAGTTACCGGTTACAGGGTTACGAGACTTCTGTGTACGATTCACTTTGATAGCATTGGCACAACGGGTCGCAATTTCAATCTTCTTGTTAATCGCATTGAGTTGATTCAATACAACCTTACCCTTGTTATTGTGTTCGTCAATCAAATTTTGAAGTCTGTATGCTTCGTCACCACACTTTGAACACAACATAAATGTGTCATAGACACTCTTATTCTCAAACTTCTCAAGTTCTTCGTCAACTTGTTCTGGTTCAACAACATACTTGCTAAACGCAAGGATTTGTTCGTTTACTCTACCCAATTCCTTAATTCTCTTACGGAGAGTGAAGGCAGAAGTCAAATTCAATTCAATTTTCATAGATAATACCTCTTTTAGTTTTTAGTTAAATATAGAATTTAAATTTTTATTGTCAATAGTTTTGGATAACAATTTTGTTTAATTGAAATCTGATTCAAGTTTGTTTAATTTCTGCTGTGCTTTAAATTCTTTGATTCGTTTGTTTAAAATTGCGAACAAAGTATCGTCATCCATTTTAGCATAATAATACTGGTTCCAAGGTTTATATCCTAACAGAATAACTACTCGCCAAATAACAATCTCTAAATCAGATCCAAACGGGTCAAAACAATCAAACATATCAGTCCATTCACAGACATGTTCTTCACAAATTGGCATTAACCTGTTCATAAAATGAAAATACATTTTTCGTTCAAGACTATTCATTGAATAATCATAAACCCAGTTCAATTCTGTATATGGATAACAAGTAAATGCTGGTTTATTTTTTACACGCCGCATTGGTATTCCCATTATTCAAAATCCTTGTTTAGATTTATTTGTTTCAATTTAACTTTAACTTTTTTGTAATTTTCTATAAATTCTTGTATTTTCTTTTCAAATTCTTCTTTAGTATTGGCATTATAACAAATTTTTGACCTAGTTTGTATTGTCTTTTTATCTGGACTATAACACTTATACCAAACTTTACCAATAACTTTATCATCTAAAACACAACCTTCGTAAATAATATCTGTTACTTCGTATAAACCAAATGTGGCAGCACCTTTAATATAACAAGTACCACTACCTGTTAAATTAAGATAACCAGAATATTTTTTACAGACTTCTTCATATTCATTTCTGGTCATTAGTTAAAATCCTTTTCAATGCTCTCTAACTTACATTCTTCTTTAAATTTTTTATCAAACACATCTCTAATTGGATTTAACTGAGAATTTATAAATTCATTCAAGTCTTCCATTGTAGTTTTACCTTTCTTACCGTTAATTCCAGTAGCGAAATGTTTTTGTGGACTTGTTATTCCGAAATAACGCAAAGAGCATCTTTCATCGTGGTCTACTTTTATATCCATATCAAATGTGTATTTGTCATTCTCGTCTGTGACAAAAGTGAAGGTTAAATTTTGAGTAAACGCATCAATTTGAACTTGAACAAGTTCGTCCAATCTAAATGTAGAACCATTAAGTTGTTTGATAATAATTTTAGATTTATTAGCAGCCCAAATATAAACCATTAGAAGTCCTCCTCAATTCCAATTTCTTTAACCTTACTTTTCAACTGCTTGTTCATTGAATTATACACATCGGCAACTTTAATTAGTTTCTTAACAACAGTTTCAAACCTCTTCAATCCACTCAAACAACCAGTACTATTATAACCATCACCGACAAATTCTATATGACTGGTATTAGTTTCTGCGTCATAAGATAATGCTAGTTCTTTATAATAAATTAACTCATCATCGTCTTTATCCAGGTCTGCAAAACTATCATCAGGAACTGTTAAATTAGGAAGGTTAATTCGTATGTAATCTGAACCAGGTTCGTCTATCATAGTCAAACCATACTTCTTTATTAACTTCATTAGTTCAGGTAAATACTCTTTTTTCTCAGCCATTAGAAATCCTCTTTCAGTTCGTTAATTCTTCCACTTTCTTTGTATTTCTTTTCAATAATTCCTTTTAGTGATTTTACTTCTTCGTTCATCCAATCACCAAAATCTTCACCAACATTTTTATTGTGATGTGTAGTTCCAGTTGTAATAGATTTTTGTGGACTTACAATGCTGAAGAAATACAGATTATATTTGCCTTCACCCTTACTCCTTAATGTAAATGTGAAAGAACATCTTTCATTTTCATCGGTCTCAAGTACAAAGGTATATTCAGTTACTTTATCACCAACATCCTTTTGGTCTAAACCAACAACAGTATATGTACTTCCCTTCATTTGTCTAATGATAGTATTTTCATCTGTACTTATCCAAACATAAACCATTAGAAATCCCCTTTCATTTTGTCAAGTCTTCGTTCAGTCATAAATTCTTTCAATCGCATATCACGAAAGGCCGCAAGTTCTTCATCACTCATAGCTTTGAATTTGGCAAAATCAGCAGTATCATATTCAAACTTTAATAGTTTGTTATAAACATACTTAGAAATGAAATTCCAGTATCCCATTTCCAAATTTCGTTTCAAAGCATACTGTTCTCTAATTTCTGTATCGTAATAATCTAAAAAAGCACAAATTGGAGCATAAGCAGGATGTCCTGGTTTGACATCAAATGCTTTTGTGATTTTCTCTCTGGTTATGTTATAATCAAAGTGATTTTCAATCATTAAAAATCCTCTTTAATACTTTCCAATTTTTCTTTTTCCAGGTATTTCTTATAAGCTAAATTTAGTGTATCGTACAAATCCAGTATGGGCATTTCTAATAACTCGGCATACTTTTCTTCATCATATTCTGTCCAGCCGAGCATTTTATACAACCAAAATTCAGCACATGCTTCATAATAAGTTAACTGTGTGGTTATGTGTTGTTCCATATACTTGGTTACATCGTCAGGTTTTATCATTGAAAAGAATGGCTTAAAGTCATATTTTTCCAAATAATTACAACCAGCTAGTTCACCAAGTCTTCTAAACAAGTTACTTCTAACACTACACCTGATTTTGATAGTATTATTTTCCATAACCTTCGCAGCTCTTTGTTAACAGTTCACTTATCTTTTCACTACCAGTGAATTTGTATCTTTTATCCATTGGAGCAGTACTACTTCTAGCAATTTCCATTTTAACAGCGTCAATAAACATTGTGCCAACTGTCAAATTTCCATCTTTGTCAAACATTTCGTAGTCATCGCCCTGATAAATGTTTGCGAATTCTTCATCAGTCATTCCCAAACATTCCTTTGGATTCAACTGCTTTAGAGCCAAACAGTCAAAAGAAACTGCTCTAGCATTTTTAGCAATCATTGGTAAATCTTTCTTCAGTTGTTCAATGTTTGCTTGAATTTCGGCAGTATGTTTAGATAAATTATCGTGCCCGCGCCTGATATCCTTATAACCGAGAATTAGAACCTTTCTATCTCTCAATACAGAATAGTCCTTGGGAGTTAAAACGCCAGCAATCGTGTGTATTACGACGTTACTGCCCAGTTCATCAATCAAACGCATATCCTTCTTGTTTGAAGGATCTGTCAAGGAAACACCAATTCCTGCGAAGTCCAAGGTTTTGATTAACTGAAAGTATTTCTGTAAATGTTTTTGGTTGACTGTAACAGAAGGAACCAATCCATTACTTCTCATTTTCCCAACAAGGGCAAACAAAGATGGATGTTCCAAAGCATTTCCACCACCGATAGCAATTTCGGTACCGGGCTTACAACTATCTAGCATATTTCTAAGTGCATAGATATTTGCGTGTTTTCCTTTCTTTGTTGAGTTTTCGTGGCAATAAGCACAACCGGCGTCACAGTAATCTGTGATTTTCAAATCAAACGATTCTGGGAATTCGTATGTGAAATGGTCATCGTCAGGGTTAATAGTTTCCTTTATCTTTGTTCCGTCTGAGAACAAAGTAACCCGGTGATTACCATTGTCATATTTCGCAATAATGCTAGGTGAAGTCTTTTTCCAATTCATGCTTCTTTACCTTTTCTTGAAATGTTTTAATCAACTTCAAATACTTACCAATTTCGTTTTTGAAATCTTTTATGTTATCCACAATCTTTGAATCATATTTACCAAGTTCATTTGGGTTCTGGATAATATATGGATAAACATTGTCTTGTCCACCAAAATAATACTTCGGTGCTTTTATGATTTTGTGTGTATAAACTTCAACCTTTGGTTCTTTTGTATAACTAGCCAAATCTACAACCCAGTCTTCACGATAACCATCTGACGCAGTTGTATCTTGACGCTTGTAATTCCAACCGTTGAAGTATTCATAGTTATCTTCGTCTCCAGGATTGAAATAACTAAAATCTGTTCTGGAAGGATAAAATCCAAGACCTTCAAGATATTCAATGTATGGCTTCAATTTAGCATACAATTCTGGCATATCGTCAATAATTAACTTGTTCATAATTTCTCCTTAAGTATGATAGAAGCTCAATGAAATCTGTCTGGTCAGCATATCATTGGTTGTTATTTCATCTTCTTCGCTTTCATCGTCTCGGCCATCCCAACCGTGAGCCATATCTTCAAAATACTGTGTTGCGTGTTCATAACTAGAACTGCACAAATCATTTCCACACATTCCAATGAAGTGTTTAGCATAAGGCCAATTAGCCGAATCAGGATTGTTCTTAAGGGTCTTCTTAATATACTTATCCCATTCGGATTTCTTGTCAAACCAAGGATATTCTTCAAATGGGAAGAACCACTTGTTTATGTTGTCTTCAGTAATGTAAATCTTGTTATCACCGATATCCAGGAAATATGGGCGAACATCAGTCGGAGCTTTCAATCCAACTGTTTTATAAGCTTTCTGTATGTCCTTAAGAAGATTTGCGTGGTTATCGTTATAGTGATAAATTACTTCGTTATTCTTTCTACTCCACAGCGTTTCGTGACAAGAGAAAACTGCGTGAGCAGCAAGATATTCAATAATTGTCTTTACACTTGAAAGGTCAATGTCATCCCTTTCACGAACTTCCATATCCCAATAAACGAACAGTTCAACATCCAATGTTCCGTCAGCATTGAGTGTAGGAAATTCCTTTTTATCTCGCAGCGGGATATCTGCGATATGCTTGTATGTTTTTGTGTAGGTAGCACAGTGGGTTGTGCTAGAGTTAGTTTCAAATACACCACGTCTAATAGTTTTCATAATACCTCTACTTTACCATAATATAGTTAATTATCCCGCCACTGTCAATACTAAAAATCTTTTTCCAATTCTTTAAGTTTCTTTTTAAGCTTATCTTTTTTGATTTCGCATTTACTTTGCTCAATGAACTTAATTAAAGGTTCACCACACAAAACGCAGTTCTTACCAATACAAGGCAAAACTGCCATACCAGGACTGCTATCATTTACATTGTGATACATTTTCCCGTCACATTTAAAAAATCTTGCGATTACATACAGCACATTATCATAAAGATAACAAGCACTATAACCAAAAGCTGGCGAATCAGTACAATAATCTTTTATCTCAAAATGAAGACCAGCTTTTAAACAAGTTTCTCTGTATTCTTTGTAGGTCATTCTTCTCCACAGTATCTTTTAATACAATCTTCAATTTCTGTATAGAGTTTAAATCGTTCCTTACATTCGCTCTTACAAGTCAAAAATTCGTCTTCAGTAAAAATAGAAGAAGTCGGAACTGCTTTTAATGAGCGACCGTTAATTTGAACATCATAATTCTTAACTGGCGCAGAGTAACTTTCACGAACTGTATTTTTATGTTCCAGTTCCATATTGTATTCCTTCTGCATCAGATTCGCAATTCGTTCAAGTGAGTTTGCGATTCTTTCAAGTTTTTCCTTGCAATAAGTATCACAAGAAAAACTCATAACTGTAAACAAACTAATTAAAAGCAGTATCCGTTTCATTTTACTTCTCCAATCCGTAAGTGTAAATGTATTCGCCCTTAAGATTTTTGGATACGTCCAAGAACTTCAATCCAACCATTCTTACAGGCATAGACTGTGGGTCCTTACAAGCAACCTTTGCGTACTGTTGCCAAAGAACTCCTGACACATAATCGTTCTCAACCCACTGGGTTACTTCGCAACCTTTCTTTCGTGCGGAAAGGACGAAATCCAAATGTATGTCTGCCCAAGCACTAGCCATAGCAAACAACATAACGAGCATTATCTTCTTCATTCAATTATCTCCTTCGCAGTGATTACCCAATCCCCTGCACATACTGTTTCGTCATCAAGTTCAACCAATTTTCCATTACACTGGAATTTAACATACTTGGCATCAAATTCAAAGAAATGGTCATCAGTTTCAAGCTTGATAGTTGTTTCTTTTTCGTCGGCATAATCTTGCATTTTACCAATCAAAGAAACCTTTTCAATGTATTCTGTTTTGGTCTGCGTGATAACAGTAGTATCGTGGATGTATCTGTCAATGTATCGCATAACAGAAGTTGTATCGTGTAGAACTACTGGACGCTTCAATGTTCGCATAGTTTCGTTAATGTCGCTGACAATAAGTCCATTGACAAACAGAAACAAGAAGAACATTATAACCATTCCAATAATAAATTCACTTTTCTTAATCATTGTTTATCCTCCCACAGTTTTCTCTAATACAAAATTCAATTATAGAATTTGAAACATTGTTTTCCTTACAATTTGCCACACATTCATCAAATTCATTGGTGATTTCTCTAACCGGTTCTTCGTGTTGAATTGGTTCAGGTTTTGGTGCGATAACTGGTTTATCAGTAAGCACAAGTGGTTTTTCTTTAAATACAGATGGTTCTTTTGGATTTGGTTTAATTGGTGAATTAACTTGATAGTCAAACGGATCTGCAAAAGCAAACAAAACAAATGCGACAATAATTAAGAGTAAACTCAGTTTCATATCCATAATGCCTCGTTTAAAGAAAAAAGCCCAAACAACATTTCACAACATTGTTCGGGCTCAAGTGGTTTTTATTACTTGTTGCTAGAAATTCTATCAGCAATATCCATCAAGTATTTCATACCAACAGCGTCAAGAGCGGTAGCACCATTCTTTCCGTCACCGGCACCACCCATCATAATGGTAGGAACAATCGGGTGTTCGGACTTAGCAAGAGCTTCGGCAATACCAACCTTCGTCTTGTAATCCCATTCCGCCTTTTCCTGTGGTGTCAAACCAGCGATAACCTTTGCTCGGTTAGCAGCAGCCTCAGCTTCACCCTCAGCTCTAATTCTCTTTGCATCTTCAATGGCCTTGAGAGCATTTAGACGAGCGACTTCCTTCTCACGTTCCGCATTAAGAATTGCGACATCACGTTCCTTTTCAGCCTGGGTAACTTCGGTCATCTTTTGGACTTCCTGGGCAGCCTTTGCTTCAGCAATCTTTGCCTTACCTTCTGCTTCTGCGGTGATGGCCTTCTGTTTTGCCGTTTCAGCGGCAGTAGCATTAGACACACGCTGCATTTCACGTTCCTTCACAATATCCAACTGGCGTTGTGCCATACTATCCAGCTTTACACTCTGAATTTCAAGCTGCTTAACTACAATGCCATATTGAGAGAGTGCGGACTTCTTCGTGAGAATACGATTACCATTGGCATCCAGCTTGAGCTTCGTTACACGATATTCCTGGACTTCTGCCTTCTTAATAACCTTGCCATTTGAATCTACCTCATCTTCACCGGCCTTCTCCTTGAGAACTTCAGTAGTTGTCAGGTATTCGCCATCCACCAACTGGTCTTCAGCGAGACGTCGGAACTCAGCAATCTTCGTAACCTTCGCCTCTTCAGCCGTAAACAATGGGGCAGTCTTTCGTACCGCAGAGAGAACAGCATTTCGCACAAGATTATGCTTCACACCCTTATCATTCTTCTGGTTATTATGTAGTTCAATCAACTTATCGCAATCAGTCGGCAATTCATACAAAAGATAGCCGGAGATATTAGCATTCGCATTTCGTGAAAGCGTTACGGAAATGTCATCTTCGTCATCTGCGTCACCTTCCCAACCTTCGCCATTTACCTTCTCGGTGCTAGAGTTGAAATAGAAGGACTTCGCCAAATCATACTTGTAGATGGATGCGAAACCTCGGAAATAAAGACCCTGGCCTTCAACGCAGGACAATGTTCCGAACGGTGACTGCTTAACGAGCAATTCCGTAGACTGCTTGTAACCAACTAGCTTCTTTGCGCAGAACGCACAAACGATAACCGCGATGGCGAGAAGAATGAGTGATACCTTTGTTTTTGTATTCATAGTTTTTTGTTTTCCTTTTTGTTAGGGGTTATTGTTAGATGAAAGTATTCATCAGTCTGTTTGTTATTAGTTTTTTGTCAATCGGCAATTCCAACAAATGTATGATTTCTTCCTTCAACGCAGTGCAGTAAGCATCATAATTTTTTGGTTTACCATTTTTCTTGAATGTTAAAATTTGATTCAAGTAGAAATTGAAATTTGAGTATTTCGGACAATCCGAACCTTTCATTCCATTTGCGAACTTGTTCAAAAGATAACAAATCTCGNNAACCTTATTTTCGTCTGTATCTAAACCACCCATAGACCTCGGAAGGATATGGTGGATAGTAAACCGTGGGTCAGTATAGTTTCGCCCAAGTTTCTTATAGTAGTTACAGAATTTAGTATAAAGTTTCTTATAGTTCATAGTTTATCCAAAGAATAAGTACACAAATACGAGAACGAAAAATAGTGCAGGGCTAATTGTGCCATTACAACACATTATAAAGAATATGAATAACAGCAAACATCCGCAGCCACTTTTCTGTTGATTATCCATTACAAATTATCCTCAATAATTTCCTGTGAGACTTCTTCCAGCTTTTCTTCAACTTCAGCCGATTTGGTCTTTTCTTCAGTTACAACATCTTCGTCAAATCGGTCAATATGAAGCATTGCTTTCTTCAATTCTTCCACAGGAAAATTCGCAATCATTTCGCCGAGAACCGGCTTTTCTTTATTTTCGTCTGCCATTATTCAAATTCCTTTACAATTTCTTCCATAGCAGTTCTGTATTCGCCTTCAAGATTTTCGTCAATGTTTGAAGAGCGGCACAGAAAACTCATATCTACATTATCGCAACAGGTCAGCGGATTCACTACGGCGAAAAAGTCAAGCGTAACTTCGCCCATCAAAGCAAAATGATTATTCGTGTTGTGGAAATTCAAAACCACTTCGTGGCGACCGTTATTCGTTCCAACATTCACGTGGATAGCCGGGTAACGATTAACGATATTGTTGATTTTGCCATTGAGTGTGATTAAATCCATTATGAAACCTCTTGTTTTCTTTTCTACATAAGTAAATATAGCAAAATATCCAAGGGTTGTCAATCATTTTTAGCCAAAATTGTGTAAAATAATGTTTACATTCTATTGTAAACTTTTAGTTACAACAGAAAGAACTTCAATGTTAGCCTGGTCAAACACTTTGGCTTTTACCCGAGCCACAATTTTCTTATATTCAGTTTCGTTATTTTCGTCTTCTAATGTAAATTCGTATGTTTGATTAGCACACATAAACTTAACTGTATGGGAATAGGTCACGATGGTTTAATCTCCTTATTTTCGTCACTTTGAATTTTAATCAGTCTGTTCATTTCTTCCATCTGTTTTTCAAACAACTTTAGGAAAGCAAACAAATTCTGTAATTCTTGATAAGCGACATCTAGTTCTTTACAAAATTCAGTNNCTACATAAGAATTAGAACCTTTTGGAGGACAAAATGTAACAACGTCATATCGTTTGTCATTAATCACATGGCCGACAGAAAATATAGGTGTATCTTTTTTAACTCCCATACTTTCCAAGATACCTTGCCATTTATCTGGGAAATGTTCTCTTTGATAAACGCAGTTCGTATAAATGTTATCACAGTTAATTTCCTGTTTGAACAAGTCTTCAAACTTGCCTAAGTATCTAAAAAGTCCCATGTGTAATTTCCTTTGTATAGTTTCTTTAATGTTCATTTAATAATCTCTACGATAGTTTCAGCTAGTTCTTTTTCTTTCTTTGCTTTTGCCATTTTTTCGTTTGCGATTTTTAC
>LXOW01448726.1_pt1 | contig 14880 bp, 8 predicted proteins | sample 1368591 | NCBI WGS metagenome assembly LXOW01 (sample SAMN04884650, study PRJNA319009) | bovine gut metagenome | isolation source: Cow rumen | host: Bos taurus | place: Italy: Legnaro (PD) | collected 2014-07-09 | reverse complement strand
ATGACACGGAACTTGTCATATTCTGTGAGTGCCTTTTCTACCGCCTGTTCGTGAGTCACACGTCCAGCATCTGGAAGCAAAGGACGGTTATTCAAATCCATATAGCGCTGTAGGAGAGCCGACCAGTCTGCCATTGTCATCAAGATATGGTCTTCTGCACGTTGCTCCGCAATGTCAATGAAGGCATTGCTCAATCTGTTCAACGAATCAACTTCTTTCTCGCTCAGATAGTTCTTAGCCACCGTTACATCTGACTTTACGACTCTTCCATCTGGTGCATTCTTCCAGGTAGTCAATCCCATGTGAGGGCGTTCTGCATCCGCACGGTCATAGATAATCTCGGCAGCTGTCTGTTTTGTTACCGCATAATGCATCATGTTTTGTACTGTCTTGAAGAACAACTGTGTCACTTCTGAATCCTTATCATAGTCAGAGCTACACTCGCTGTATATGTCAGTAATCTTTTGATAATAGCGTCGTTCGCTGATACGTATTTCTCGAATGCGGTCAAGCAAATCATCAAAGTAGTCTGCCCCGAATACGTTCTTTCCCTTCAGACGTTCATCATCCAACACAAAGCCTTTGGTAAGGTATTCTTTCAGAACTTGTGTTGCCCAGATACGGAACTGAGTAGCCTCATAGCTATTCACACGATAACCTACGGCAATGACCACATCAAGGTTATACATCATCACCTCACCAGACCATTTGTCCGAAGGTAACAAAATTTTTTTGTAAGCATCGGACAAATGGAGTTCACCGCTTTCTTCTATCTGTGACAGATGATAGCTAATGTTCTGTTGAGTCACTCCAAACAACTCTGCCATTCTCTGTTGAGAAAGCCAGAAAGTATTGGTGTCGAAGATAACTTGAACCTGTACTTTCCCATGTCCACCTCTGTACATGAGTACTGAGGACTCCATGCTTCTCACGGCAACATCTGGAGTCATGGTCGCACTGAAATACTGCTGTGCAGCCTTCACCATCTCTTTCTTTTGGTCGGCATTCATAGCCACAGCCATACAGGCCGCACGTGAAAGGCGAATGCTCGTCACCTCTCTGACAGCGCCATTGCCCAACTCTGCCATCTCTGTTATCTCCACAAAATGCTCACCAAGATGATAGCCCTTCTGCGAAGTCCATGCTTGTGCCTTGGCTATGACACGCTCAAAGTTCCAGTACTTGCCATAGCCCATTACTCGTGCGAGTTTGCGTGAGTTCCACCATTCTTTACCATCAGCATCAACCTCTCTAAGCTGTTCGAAAGGAGATTGAAGTTCTGGAATGTTGTACGTATCTTTATTGATGTCGTTCATGTTTTCTATTATTGTTCTAAGAATCTTTTATCAGTCTCAACAAGTTCAAAGAAAGGCAAATCTCTGATACCTTCTACTCTTGCTCCTATTTTGCATACACTTTCGAAGAGCTTAGCCTTATTAATGAAGTCCATATAGCGGTCACTATTTGGATCACTTGCCCCAAATATGTTAGCAATCTCTGCCTTGCTGATAGAGTTTACATGATGTATCACCCAACTTAGGATGAACTGAGAATAGTCTTCCTTTGAGGTTTTAAAGTCACTAACGTTTTGAGTAGAAAGAATCATACCTACGCCAAACATACGACCTTCGCTAATGATACTGCGGAATGAATTAAAATCTTTCTTTAGGAACTGATGTGCTTCATCTACCATAATCATTGCCCTCAGCTCACGGAAACCATCTTTTTGTTTACTACCACCCAACTGTCGCATCTCCGCATAGAAAAGATCAAGAATTAGTGACACTATCACCTTCTTTGTGTCATCAGGATAGAGCGTCAGGTCTATCACTCGAACACTGTCAAGCCATTCGAACAATGATACGCAGTTACTATTGTCAGAAGTAAAGATGGTATAGTCGCGTAGTTTATCGAAAAGGGCGAATGCCTTATCATTGGCATCGTATGTTTCAAAATACTTCTCGATTACCAGTTCCATAGTTGGTACAGGATTATTCCAAGAACTAGGGTCTTTAGTGATACCCGCATCTTTATATGTATCAATAATTACTTGCTTGATATTACTTTGTTGCTTCAAGCCAAGTCCATATGCCTTTGCGAAGGAGTCTGCTATTCTGTCAGCTGTAATGGCGGGGAGGTTCATTCCCTCAACTTCATCGTTCACGACCAGTTTCAACGGATTGAAAGGATAATTGAACTTATAGCAAGTACCACTTACCGCATTCAGAAATTCCTTGTCCTTGTAGTCACCTTTATAGTCGAAAACAAGCAGTCCTACGGGCTTGCCCCCAACATTATGGATGCTTTCCTTTGTGAACTGAGCAATTACAGAGCGAGCAAACTGAGTCTTACCCGTACCCATCGTTCCAATAATGCCCATGTTAGGATGCGATACCATTTTTGTGTTGTTGGGCTCAAAGATGACCTCGCGATGACCTGATTGTGTGTGACCAACCAAGATCTTTATTTTATGAGACTCTTTAATTTGAGCTTCTTTTAGATCTAGCATATTGTTTGGATGAGTAATCTCTTTTTTCGTAGATGCCTCAACTGTCTGAACATGAGTGATATCTTCATTGTCGTCCTCTAAGATTTCAGTCATTTGTGCAACCGATTCTTCTGTATTTGCATTTTCAACTATAGGATTATCAATTGCATTTAATGTGTCATTATCAACAAATATCAAACCAGTCTTGAGAAAATCTAATTTTTGCTTATCTGGATCTGCCACAAACTGGAAACATTCTAGTTCAGAGAAATGAACCTCGCAAACAGGCACATAGTCCACAAGCGAAGTAGTCAAACTATGCGAAGCATGACTGAAGAATGAAACGATAGCTGCACTACCCATTTCCTTGACAGGTAATTTTTCTTGTAATGTATATTGCAGATTCAACAATTCATAGCGGTTTCTCTCGATTTCATTGTACTCTTCATCTGACAGTAAGTTATTTGCATTCAGCTTTTCTGCATTCGTAAGGAATTGTGACGCAAAGAATGTACGGTAGATGTTCTTCGTAAAGTTAGCATCACCAAACAGGTGCTCCTTCAATTGAGTAAACGTCTGGCTTACTTGCTTTCCTGCCTTATCAGACATCGAACTATTCTTGGAGAACTTCACCTCAACCGGATAGAGATAAAGTTTCAAATCGCTCTCATCAGTTGCATCAAGACCAATCATAAGTAAATCATCTGACATAGCACCCTTCACTCCAAGAGTTTTCTTAGAAAAAATGTATTCCTGTGGCATACCTATAGAACCTGTCACTCTTAAGATTTCCTCTAAAGACACTGGAATCCAATGCACGTCTTTATTTCGCTTCATGAAATGCAACATAGCAATGCTTGCTGCCACAATACTCATCTTCTCGCGAATCTGGTCCTCGGTTTTATTCACAATGTCGAGCATCCAACTGCCATTCAAACAGTTAAAGTAATCCATCATCGTTTCATTGAAGTGTTGGAAACGTTCTTCAGACAAAGCATATTTTTCATATGACTTACGCAACATGTTTTCGTACTGGTCAACATGTTTTGTTACCGTTATACTATCATATTTTGCATTAATGGTATATTGGTCGGTATAGTGAACGACATACAGATCTTGCTTATAGAAGAAATTGATATCAACTTCTGGATTGATGAATGTAACCCAGTTGGCACTCTCATAGATAGAGTTCAGTAACTCTGATTTGCTGAATTTATATCTCTTTGCAACACAAGTATCAGTACTGAATACGCTACTTCCTTCATGTTCCTCGTTTGCATATAAAGTATTCAAGGAGTTAGCCATTGGATAAATATAGCCATGTTCCTCTTTAGCTCCAGACGTTCCGTAACCGATAATATATGCGCCTGACTTGTTAATAGTTGAAGGTATTGATATTAAGCCATTAAAAGATAGCTCAGTTCGCATTTCATTTGTTACTTGACGAATAAACTCATTGCCCGTATCCATCTGATAAAAAGCCACATGCGAATACTCAATCTTTCCGTTTGCAGGATCAAGAGCATGTTTGTAGAATGAAACACGAGTAAACAGCTGGTGTATCATTTCTTGACTAGTATATTCACCTTTTGATTCTATTTTCACATTGAGAGATTCAAGTTCACGTGAAATGGAATCAATTGAATCCAGTCTGTTCAATTTCTCAAAGAATGTTTCCTCCATAAGATTATCAACATATTCATGAAGTTCTATTCTTTGGACGCCTCCGGCATACTCACGTCTAATGAACTCAAGAATACCCTTAATTACATTTGTGTCATCTGCAATTCCAATGGTACTAATGATAATTGGACATTCCTTATCTTGGAATAAGTATTTGAAATGGCGAATAAACGCCTGCATTTTTGTCCATACCATTTTTGTGGTAATGTCATTTGTGCGTTCTTGTGGCTTGCTATTCACTCCTTCGTAACAGAGCCAATTCCTAATTTCCGACAAATATTTGTCTGTATATGGTCGCAATGGGTTATCGTTGACATAGATGTAAGGAAGAAGATAGAATGGTGACAAAAGCTTTTTGGCAAATGTAGAATCCTCTTCTGTATCAAACTGAGCATCAAACTCTAAAAAATAAGCTACCAAAATAGGATGGAAAGGAGAAAGGTATATTTTGTCCCATTCAAAAACCACACCTAATTTTGTCATGAGATATTCTTCCCTTAACATACATCTACTATTAGGAATTGCTTGAATAGTATCTAATACTGCCTTCCAATAGTTTTTGTACAGTTCCCGCAATTCGTCATTCATTGGGCATAATGAAGGAACCGTTTCATGCTCTTTATAGTATGCGAATAGCTGAGCCAATGAAGTTTGAACACTATCAGGAAGATTCAAGTTCTCGTACTCTGGTTCATATCCTTCTATAAGTTCATTAAATACATAGTTGATATGAGAACATCCATTCATAATAAAAGCCTGTTCCCAATCAAGGTATTTCTTCCAAAAAGAAAAAATAGCACGTGGTTGGCCATCAACAATCACGTCTCCTCCAACATAAGTGCCTTCTATGGTTCCTGGTCTTGCTGGAGGAATGGGCTTGGCAAGATGTAGCTTTAATATTATCTTTATTTGCTTGTTGCCGAAGTCAACTTCAAAACAGATTTGATCATTGTCATCGTCGGCTATAACAGGCACCTCTAGACAGGCGTCATCAGTCCATTCGACTTTGTTGTCAAGTGGTAGCGACAGAATGTTTGAGCCTATACCAAATTTCAAAACATCCACATCTTCTGGCACTTCAACAACTATCTCTCCTTTTTTATTTATAGAAAAGCATTGGTCAATGTCTTTAAAGAAACTTTTACTGCATGGCAACTTCAGAATAAAAAAGTCATGATGATTATCATTTAAACCAATTGACTGCTTAATTAATGAATCTCCAACGGATACTATCAGTTCTTGACCTTGAGTCTTGCATGTGTCAGTAGATACTTNNCTGTTCGTATGGTGAATCGGTTTGGTCACATACAACAACATAAGAGGATGACCTCTTTTTGAGATTGCCTTTTGTGTTCTTTACAAGAGAAGTCATCAATCCTTCAGATGGCAGCACTATATCGAGTAATTCGAGATTGGCGGNNAGAAACTCTTGGAAGTCGATGCTTTTCCAAGATTCATTTTTAATAATCTTCTTTGACAACTTCTCATCAAGGAATTTCTGTAATAGCTTTTCCTTGTCAGTTTCATCATCCTCATTCATGATGTCACTAACTTTTCGATAGATATCATGGTTCTTATCTACTCGAACTTGCATCTCATCGTCAGATGGCTTAAATGTACTATCATATATAGCTTTATCACCAAAGAAGTCCAGCTCATTATAATGTCCCTTTATTGTTCCATTTTCAAGAACATTAAGAGCATGCTTGAAGTCAAAAAGGCTACACGTGCCGTCTGAAATGTATTCAGAGATTTTGATGAGATGCTTATTGAGATAGACACGCTCTAAATCCTTTGATATCTTTTCTTCTGCTTTCTCTTGAATGTCATGTATTACATAATTAGAATGCAAAGGCCCTCCCAACGCTTGTAAGTCTTGACAGGCTGTGATAATAGAAGAAAGAATACTATCTGAGAGTATGTATATTACGCCATAGTTTTCATACTTACTACCAGTAACACCAACTGAGTTTCTGATAGTAGTCAAATAATCCTCGGTAGAAGTTTTATCATAACCAATAATGATAGAAGGTGAATCTGGTGAAGGCTTAATAACATAAGTGTTATATTCTTCTTCTTGAACATCAGAATTGTTGCCTTGGTATATGCCAGAAATGATAATTGGTTCAGATACTTCATTGAGGGCATTTATCAAAAGATTACGATGCCCCTCATTCTCTATAATCATAAAGTATCGACTGCCTTTTTGCAGAGGATTCTTCTTAAAGTAGCCAAGCAAAAGTTCCTTGGCGATATAATTATAAAATGACTGTGACATATTGCGCTTCTCCGGAATCACTCTTCCTGTCTAAAAGGTTTAACTTCAATAAATATTCCTCGATGGCAAGCCTACTTCCTCGGTTGAAGTAAATACCATAACTATTAAAGAATTTATACATATCCTCCAGTTTTGTCTTTTTACTCTTCGTAAATAGAGCAATAAGGAATGTAAGCATTTCATTATCAATGGTTAAAACATAGCCACTTCTTTTCCTATTTTGGAGGAAACGAACACTCAAAAGATCTATCACTTTTTTGCGCATTCTTGAGGTGTAACTAGGAGACTGTAAACCAACACATATTTTCTCTAACTTTGAGTAAAACTCCTCATAAGAATTAACCTCTGTATCTATCATATCAAAGGAGTCGAGAATGTGTTTTTCGCTAGAGCGTCCTTCAAGAACTTTACATTTTTCGGTCTGATATAATTTGATTAATTCAATACAGAGTTCCCGATTCTCTTCAAAAGGAGTTTCATTGAGCTTACTAATAACATCTGAATAAAAACCAATGTTCTTTCCCAAAACACAATTAATTACATCCAAAGCTTGAGATTTTCCATAAAGTCGATCGAGTGACTTTGTCGGAACATTATTAGCCCATCCCCTAGTTATGGCATCATGACTAACAGATGCTTTTTCATTTGATAGGATGAAGTAAAATGGCTTAGGGCTATTAGTGACACCCTCACTTTTGGTGTTTATGTTGACAATTGCTTGTGTAACGGAATAGCATGCATAAAAATACAAAAGAAGATGAACATATTTTGCCTTCACTGTCTCTTCTTGTTCCATCATCCAAGTAAAGTCAATTTTGAATGATTCAGTAATATACTTTGGTATATAATAATCTCCTTCGTTTCTATCTTCTTTATGTCCAATAGAAGACGAAAGTGCTTCTTCTAGAATCTTGGAAAATAGATTCTTTGATGCAGTAGAATAAGAATAGTCCATATCCATCGGCAGCATAGAATACACATAATTTGATAGTTTTTTTTGACCGTCTTTATACTTGCTCCTTTCTTTTATTGAAATTCTTTCGTCGTTTGGAACCAATGGAAAAAACTTAATAAAGTTTGTATTTGTAATATTTAAATTACCATCAACTATCATAATATCCTTCATCATTCGTATAAACTCATTTGCCTGGGTTAACGGCATCTGCTTTATACTAATAAGGTATTCTTTTACTGGATCTGCTGCAGAATCAATAAAATCATCAATAGCCTTTGATCCGTCATTTAACCATAAACGAAAAAATTCTCCTGTGGTTCCTTGTAAACCACAGTTTTTATCATATGCCGAAGCATTTCGTGAATCAAAAGGAATAAGCTTAATTCCTTCTTGAAACTTATCGATAAATTTACCAGCTTGGTGGTAATGCTCGTTATAAGCCCCTATATCTATCTTCATGATAATTCTATATTTCCAAATGTTGACTCTGTTAATTCTATCTCGGGTAAGTCTGCTCTGACTACAGTTATTTCCTGTTCACAATTACATTTCCCCACCAATTGTCTAACAAATCTGCTGAATGTCAAATCTTTCTCATTTTCGTATGATAGTGCCAACTTTCCACGATTGAGTTCATACAAGTATGAGTATAGTTGATAATCCATTCTTAATGTTACAGGTGAATCTGAAAATTTCCACGACATGTCAAATCTCAACAAGAACTCGTTATGTTCTGTTTCTGAATAATATGGTTTTATCATATTCGGCTTTAGTTGTAAATTACCAAATAGACGATAACGGCCACCTTGAATATTTAATGGCACCATATTTGCCTTCGCATAATATGACCCATAATGTCGGGGAATGGCTTTGGCTACAACAGAATAGATTTCCTGCATTTTATGCACATCTTTTTTGTATATACCGTTTAACGTTTCAAGGTAAGATGTATAGATTTCACTTTCTGTATGATATGCAAGAAGGTGTTTTAACCTAAATATAAATTTTGTGGTTCTTTCTATATCGCGGCCATTGTTGGCATAAAACTCGTTCGTGCGCTTTACTAATGCTGCTGGTAGCTTAGAGAATTGCGTTGGATCAAAGTATGTTGCAGGTATGGAGTTTGACGTGAAAAGTACCGATAACTGCTTGTCATGTTTAGTACTGCTTTTCTTCAAAGGATCTAACTTGCTGATAGCCTTTTGTATCAAATTTTCGCTCCCGCAATACAATAAAGATGGTAATAATGCCTCATAGAAATCTTTCTTTTCCTTATACTCATACGGATAGACCATTGTTGAATATATAAAATCCAGAAATTCTCGAGGCGTAATAATCATCTTGAAACGCACGATAGCTTCAATTATCGTCAATACAATGGTATTTCGAACTTCAGGTATTGATAGCAAGTCATAATTAAGAATAAGAGGGTCTTTAGGACTAACTCCATTTGAGATGTCCCTCTGATATGCTTTATAAAAAGGATTTGCATCATTCTTAGCCACAATCTTTTCCAATATTTCAGACAAGAACATTGACTTAACAACACCTCCAGGAGAATCTGTGTTGAATTCAAATACCTGCTGATTCACAAACATAACAACTTTTACCCTCGTCGTATCAATAGGAGGGGTTGTGTCGTCATCATTAAATATCGGACTAGTTGAATTAACAATCTCTTTGTATTCTGCTTTGAATTCCGCATCATCAATCAGAGCATTCAGTTTTCCGAGATTTATGGCAAGAACTAATTTGCTATTTGTTTTATATAAATTAGCATCTTTGTAATCCGTAAGAGCTTCTTTGAGCGTGTCTATAGCGGTTTTCTTGGGTGAGCTACTAGCAGTTGCATCGTTGTAGAAACTACTGTCTCCCCAATCAGACATTTGCCTAATGCGACTTAGCAGATGAGATTTCCCGTCACCTGCACTACCTACTAGGAGAACAATACCGCCACCTGCAGCATCAATTTCATCCATCTTCACATAAAGCTTATCTTCGATGGGTCTATCAACGTGCATATACTCATCCCATTCGGTAAATGACTTACCATTCTGAACTGAATCAACTGAGTGTTGACTCAAATGAAGGAATGCTTCTTTTAATCGTGCTGCTTCCATATTACACTATTCCCACAAATGAGGATTTATTAAATTTTCCATTTTATAATTAAACATCTCCAACAGTTCATCTCTGTGCTCTGGGAATTTATCCAGAGTTTTCATTACGGAACACAAAGGCAAACACATCTTAACCTGTCCTTCACCTTCGCCATAATATCCCTTATCCAAATCTTGTTGAAACTCTTCAAAAGTTTTTAAATGAGGCCTATCTGTCACATGCAAAGTGTGCTCCTCCCAGTAAGACTGATTTCTATAAGCAAATTCCCAAAACGACATCTTTTTGTAGAACTGTTGTTGGTTACACCATCGAGCGATTTGGACATAGAGATTACAAATCTCATATTTGTGATAATCCTCATGCCTCATAACATATCCCACGCAGCCATAAGACATTAGTATCTTGATTCGCTGAAATAGTTCCCATATGTCATTATAGAATCTTTCGTGGCTGTGCTCTGTCAATCTGAAACCACAAAACAGATAGAACTTTGTCCCCTTTTTAGGATTATAATGTTTCCATATCTTTAAGGCCTTCTCAATAGTCTCTTTGTCACGCCAGTTGTCGAAGGCAAAGATAAAGTCACCATGATATCGAGCATGAGAAAGCATCTCAGCCATCTCTTCACCATGTGGACTCTCAGCCAGCATTCGTTCGTCAAGCCCTTGACGAAATTGAAATGGTTGCTTTGTGTCTATCAGTTGTTGCAGAAGCGGTCGCCAAACATTCGGCGATGAAGCCAGGAAATTGTCATCCCATAGGTAAATATATGGGCGAACACGACGTCCTTTTGCATCTCTCTCATTATCGAGGAACCACTCTAACTTTGAATATGGTAAGATGTTCTTTTCTTTCTTGTTGATACAAAAGGCGCAATGCCGCTTGCAACCCCGAGTAAGGAAACCAATACTATATTGCAGATAGTCCTTATATTTCTCGCGCTTGAATCCTTTTTTTACCTGCTGTTCCACAAATGCATCATATAGGTGATAATATGGCATTTGCCTAGCCATATCAATGCCTTTTTTCCGTGCTCCTCCACGATGGTTATCAAGTGAATTCAAATATTTGTCTCCTTCCAATCTAGTCATATCTTCTTCACGAAGCCTTGAAAATTCCTTGAGACTCTTTTCTGTTGCGTAGAAACCTGTTCCACCTACTTCAAATCTTGTCTCATCGGGCGTACCTATAGCTCTTGAATAGAATTCTGGATTCTTTGTGAATGTGAACACTTTAGATAGATAAATTCTATCGTATCTACTAATATCAGCCTGACTATCAAGTATTAGTTCGAACATCACGCCATTATCATAGAGGAAACCAGCAATTTTCAGAAGCGCAAGATTCGGATGACGTGAACCATTATCGAGCAGGTCTGCGTCAGCCAATCCTACGCACCTATACATTGGTGGAACTCTTAGTGCTTTCATTGATATTTTCTATGACAATGATTTACAGTGCTCTTTAGACAGACACACGAGGTAGTTGTCGTCAATCAGCATCAATACATCTGTTTCTGGTACTGACCATTCTGCAAGCTCGCCAAAGCCCATTTCCTTTGCTTCGTCACTCTGCACTTCTCGCCACCCGTTCGTATTGGCCAACTGTTCCAATATCTTGGCAGTATCTTCCTCCACCAAATCCATCAGGCAACTCCACTCCTGATACATCCCGCCAACGGGAATCGTTATACTTGCTTTTGGCATATTTTGAATCATTATGTATCTTCTTTTATTCTTGCTTACTTCTTTCGCTCCGCTCGGTTTAGTTACACGATCTCAATAACACAATTGTAAGGGATAATAACCTCCCATTTACCAGAACGAGGGGAACCTGTTCGAGAGATATAGCCTTTCTGTTTCATGTTTGCGATTTCTCTCTCCAACGTGCGTTTCTTTACCGCCATCTTTACCGCCATTTGGTCGATAGAAATAGAAGCATCAGCTCTAATCAAATCTATTATACCTTTCTGAATATCAGTCATTTCAATTAGTGCCACATCACCGCCAACTTTACCGCCAGTTTTACCGCCATTTTCGTTGGTATAGCTCTGTGAGACTTTCACATCAACCTTGAATGCCGTGATAAGATTAACGTTGAACTCTGCGGGTTGGTTGCCATTTTCCTTCAAGTCAGTCTGGACTTGTCCTACACCTCGATTGAACATATTGACATAGCCCAGCGTCTTCATGGCACTGGCTACAAGTGGATTGCGATAATCGTTCACACTTGGGAAATTCTCAGGACGGGCATTGCCATACAAGCCACCAGCATTCAGAATCTCCAGATGGCTGGCAAACTCATAAAAGCGAAGTGGCGTATTACTCTGCATATCGCGGTGCATACAGGCGTTGAGAAGAAGCTCTCGGATAGCCTGATAGGGGTAGTTGCTGACCATCTCCTCGCGTAGGATAGAAACGAAAACGGGTTTCTTCTTGATAACAGACAACTCCAAAAGCGATTCCAGACGTGGTAGCAGTTCGCAATAGTTGCCTTCCAACTGCATTTCGTTCTCTACCTCACTGGTCACGTCCTCGCCCTTAAAACGTACATACTGCACGTAAAGTCCTGGCATGAAACGACGTGGCTTGTAGCCAAACAGTACGACAGCAGCGTATGTGGGGCATTGATGTTCCGTGTCATACATACCCACAGCAGCCATTTGTTCCTCAATGGGACGGGTGTCTGACTCCACTAATTCATTGCCTAATAGCGGTATCAGATACTTTGTGCGCAGCAAGTCTGTGTTGACATCGTTCAGTTTGGCAGCCAAACAAGGCATCGTGTCGAACGTGGCCATGAAAGACATTCGACGCTCTGCCAATATGCGCTCCTCTGCTTCCGTTGCTATGTCACGACGAGGACCAATACGAATAAAGGTGCGTCCACGATAGCGCACAGGAGGCAGGTCAGACGGACTAACCTCAGCAACCAATAAGTCACCTTCAGGGAACTGGAAACGGTCAACGCTCATAACAGGTATAGGCAGGATGTTTCCGTTGCTGCGTATGGCTGCAATCTTCTTCAGCAAGTCATCGGTGACCTTCAGACCCGACAACTCTCCGTTGTCGTAAGCACCCAATATCAGGTAGCCATTCTTTCGTGAATTTGGCAGGTCATTGGCAAAGGCACAGATAGCCTCCTGGAACTTATCCATGTCACCTGTTGACGTGGTTCGCTCCACACGATAGGTTTCCGTGCTATGCAGCAGTTCTTGTATTTCGTCTTTTGTTATCATTTGACTTATTTCTCTTGATTGAATTCTTCCTGTCTCACCAACTCCTGCACAGGCACTTCAAGCGCATTTGCTATTGCAATGAGGGCTTCAAGGCTGGGCTGGGTGGTATTGGTGACCCACTTGGACACTGTAGCAGGATCCTTGCCGAGTTTGTCGGACAGCCACTTATTGTTCAGGTCACGTTCTGCGAGAACGACTCTTATACGATTTAACTTTGCCATGATAGATTTCTGTTGTTTGACGGCAAAGTTACAAAAATTAATCGAAACAAATGCTGATATGCTCAAAAAACTCCATAAATAAGCCAAAATTTGATTAAAAGACCAATCTTTTGATGAATACATGACAAAAATCATGCGTATATTATATATAATGTGTATCTGAAGCATCATTTAAAACAATCAACTTCCATTTGACGTTCTTAGTGACAATCCCCACTCATTATGGAAGCAATGAAAGTTCGGGAACATCCATACAATAGGAAACAAGCGAAAAACATATAATTTTACGATTTAAGTGTAAAATTTGCGAGAAGATAGCAAAAATCGCACTTAAAAAAGGGTTGAATATCGATTTGGGGATTTTTTATTAGCATCACAAAAGGTTGTTAAAGCATCCATCGATTCTTACCATTTTTGCCACATTAAACTATTATTTCGGTTGATAAATGTTAAAAATGACGGTAATAAAGCAAATAATCGCCTCAAACTTCTTGTTGATTCAAATTTAATTGCTATTTTTGCAGAAATTCTACAAAATCAAGGCCAAAATGATACTTAAAATCGAATTTGAAAATTTTTTCTCTATCCGAGATAGAGTGAGGATTGATTTCAGAGCTGCAAGCATCAATACAGCTCTGGCAAGAGAGTTGAGTCATAATGTGATGGAGTGGAAAGGTGTGCCTGTGCTTAAAACCGTTGGGCTGTTTGGACCCAATGCTTCAGGCAAGTCAAATATCCTTAAAGCCATCACTTTTTGCTGTAGAATGATTTTGGAGTCACACCTCCACAACGAGGGTGTGACTTTCAATTTTGAACCATTCAAATTCGATGGATGGCAGAAAAAACCAAGCAAATTCTTGATTGATTTTGTTTGTGAAGACGTGGAATATGAATATTCGTTTGAACTGACTCGTGAGCGTATTCTCAGTGAAAGTCTGTACTATTATCCCGTTGGCAGGAGGGCTAAGGTGTTTGTCCGTGATGCTAATGGCAAATACAGTTTTGGTACTGGAGTCATAGTAAAACCTTCAGATGTTGTCACAAACACTAGCGAGAAGAAACTTTTCCTTAGCTGTGCAAGTTCCATGAATCGTGATATTGCTCAAAAGCTATATCGTTATTTCATGAATCAATTCCTTCTGGGGCTTGTAAATGTGAATGACATGATGGTGTTGGATAGTTTCAATGCCTACAAGAAGGTGATACTCAAAGCACTTGAAATATGCGATACTGATATTACTGACATTGAGGCAAGGAAAGAGCAAATGCCGGCTCCTGTGGTTGTGCCTGGACAAACGGAACTATCATACAAGCTGGTGGATGTGCTTCGCTTCAAGACATTCCATCGCGACCAAAAGGATATCATGTTCGACATGGACATGGAAGAATCTAACGGTACAAGAAAACTATTCCAGATTCTGATACGACTCTTGGATGTGGTAAAGAACAAGAAGAGCATTATGATGGACGAGTTTGACATGGGACTTCACACTCGTCTGGCAGATTTCATTCTCGACTTGATTCATGCTTCAGAAAGCAGTCAGTTATTGTTCACATCCCACAACACGAACCTTATCGATGTCAAACGACTAAGACGTGACCAAATTGTTTTCGTCAACAAGTCGGAACAAGGTACAACGGAAGTGTATTCGTTGTATGACTTCAAGGATTTCCGTGAAAATATGGATGCCGAAAAGGGATATATACAAGGACGCTTTGATGCTGTGCCTTATGTTGATTCATCGGTGTCAAGTATCAAACAATTATTGGAAGGTTGATTATGGCAAGCAAAAGAGAACCATCACCATCTTTGCGAATGCGAAAGATTGCCCTTGTCATTTGCGAGGGCGAGACAGAGGTCTGCTATATCAACCTTCTGAAATCGTGGTATAAGTC
>LXOW01187119.1_pt1 | contig 14880 bp, 13 predicted proteins | sample 1368591 | NCBI WGS metagenome assembly LXOW01 (sample SAMN04884650, study PRJNA319009) | bovine gut metagenome | isolation source: Cow rumen | host: Bos taurus | place: Italy: Legnaro (PD) | collected 2014-07-09 | reverse complement strand
CCCGCCGGTGCGTTCTTTGCTTTGCGGTGACGACGCTGCTGTTTTTTAGTTGTATTCTACGGGTCGCGGTCGTGGCTGTTTCCGATTACAGCACGGTTCAAAAGACTCAAAGCAGTTACCGGTTGACTGCGGAGAAAATCCGCGGCACCATATACGACTGCAACATGATCCCGCTGACCAATGCTGAAACCGTGATCGTGGCGGCGGTTTCTCCGACACCCCGTGCTGTCACTGCCATCAGCAGTATTTTAGAGGGCGAAGAGCGGGAAAATGTGTTGGCGAGACTTCGCGGTGGCAAACCGGTTCTTTGCCGCGTTCCCCGCGTGATCGATTGTGACGGGATCACTTGCGCGAAGGTATACGTTCCGCATTCTTCCGGGACGCTCTCTCCGCACGCGGTGGGGTATACCGATTACGAAGGTCACGGCGCGGCGGGACTTGAAAAGGCTTACGACGATTTGCTCTATACGGGGCGATCGGTTTCCTTTGTTTATACCGTGGACGGAAAAGGCAATGTGTTGGAAGGGATTTCTCCGGAAATCGAGAATGATACATCGGCAATCGCGTCGGGCGTGGTTTCGACATTGGACGCGAATATCCAGATCATTGCAGAAGAAGAGGCGGAAAAACTGGAAACGGGCGCGGTGTTGGTCGCGGAGAGCACTACCTCGAAGATCCGGGCGATGGTGAGCCGACCGACCTTTGATACCACTGATGTCGGTGCCTGTTTGGAACAAGAAAATTCGCCGCTTTGGAACCGCGCAACAGCGGCTTACAATGTCGGTTCGGTTTTTAAGGCGTGTGTGGCCGCCGCCGGATTAGAAGCAGGAAAGGGAGATTTTCAATATACCTGTACCGGTTCCTGTCATATTATCGACCGCGATTTCCGCTGTCACAAAGAAGAAGGACACGGCGCGATGACCCTAAAAAGCGGATTGGCATATTCCTGTAATACCTATTTTTACAATTTTGCATTTTTGGTGGGTGGGCATGCTATTTGGAATTTGGCTTCGGCGTTCAATTTCGGAAAACCGTTTTCGATTTGCCGGGGAATATCGGTTGCGACAGGCAGTTTACCTTCCGAGGAAAGCCTTTCCAATATCGCTCATTTGGCAAATTTCAGCATCGGGCAGGGAAAACTGACCGTTTCACCGATTGCAATGTTGAATTTATATACTTCTATTGCGAGCGACGGCAGTTATTATCTACCCTCGCTGGTCGAAGGAAGCGTCCAAGACGGCAGGATCGAAGAGTATGATATCGGCGCGAAAACACGCGTCATGAAAGCAGAAACCGCTGCAATTCTTCGGGAGTACCTGGCGGCAGTCATAACGGAGGGAACCGGCGTTTCCGCCGCACCGAAAAGCGTTTCCGCCGCCGGCAAGACGGCAACAGCCCAAACCGGCAGGATCGAAAACGGACGGGAAATTTGCGAAGGATGGTTTTGCGGCTTTTTTCCGGCGGAAAATCCTCGCTACACTGTGGTGGTATTTTCGGAAAATATGGCAAAACAGACCGTCAGTTGCGGGGAGATTTTTTCGCGGATCGCGGATCGGGTAAGTGCTTTGGAAGAATAGAAAATGTTTGACAAAACGGCGGAATATCACTATAATATTATCCGAACAAGTGGCACGGATCTGCTTAATTTTAATGATTTTTGGAGGAAAGGTATGTCAGCATTACAATGTCAACCTCCCGTTGCGGGGGACACGGTGGCGATTATGCACACCACCAAGGGGGATATCAAAATCAAATTGTTCTCGGAACAAACACCAAAAACATTTGAAAACTTTGTCACGCACGCAAAAGACGGCTATTATAACGGTTTGATTTTTCATCGCGTGATTCCGGATTTTATGATCCAAGGCGGCGACCCTCAGGGTACCGGTATGGGTGGAGAGTCAATTTGGGGCAGCAGTTTTGAAGATGAGTTTTCCCCGGAACTGCACAACTTGCGTGGGGCGCTTTCCATGGCGAACGCCGGGCCGAACACCAACGGCAGTCAGTTTTTTATCGTGCAGGCGAAAGCCGTTCCGCAAAATATGCTCTCACAAATGGAAGGGCTTGTCGATCGCGGTTTTCCGGCGGAAATTACCAAGGCTTACAGAGAACTTGGCGGCACGCCGTGGTTGGATTTCCGTCATACGGTTTTCGGGCAGGTTTACGAAGGAATGGAAACAGTGGATGAAATTGCCGCTGTCCCTACCGCCAATGACCGACCGCTCGAAGACGTCAAGATTTTATCGATTAAAATTCAAACATTGTAGTTTTTATATAGGTACTTTTAAAGCACACTTTTGCTGATTGTATCAAGAAGACCTCTCGCTTAGCGAGAGGTCTTCTTGATACAAAACAAAGTGACAGTGGATTTCTCCGCTGCCACTCTGAATACTTAATTTTTACGTTAATACAAAATTTCGGATAGTCTCGAAAAATTAGTATTGATATCCGATTTCATCGGCAAGTTTCTTTTCGAGAATGACGGTAGCATCTCTGTGCATACGCATAAAGGTGCAGGGACATTTCGGATCAAGTTTATCTTCGATCAAAAGTTTTGTCATCGCGTCGCGTTTGTCGCCGTTTACGATCATAAGAAGTTTTTTGGCGCGCATAATGTTACCCATGCCCATTGTGAAGGCATAACGCGGTACATCGTCACGCGAAGCAAAGAAACGCGCGTTAGCATCGATTGTTGATTCATCAAGAACCTCTTTATGCGCACCGTCATAAAGTACATCGCCAGGCTCGTTAAAGCCCAGGTGGCCGTCAGGACCTACGCCTAAAACCTGAATTTCTATGTCAGCCTTGTCAAGAACTTCATTGAATTCTTTCAGGTTTTTATCAGCGTCACCGACGCCTTTGGCAACATAGGTATTAGCCTTATCGATATTGATATGGTTGAAAAGATTATCATCCATAAAATAGCGATAACTTTGGTCATGTGTCGGCTCAAGACCTACATATTCGTCAAGATTTACCGAGTGGATCTTTGAAAAGTCAAGACCTTCATCCTTGCATCTGCGAGCGAGTTCTTTGTACATTCCTACAGGACTTGAACCAGTGGCAAGACCGATCGTGCAGTCAGGCTTTTCGCGGACGATTTTCTCCATGATATCCGCACCGGCTTTGCTTACTGCTTCATAATTTTCGCAAACAATTACCTTCATTGTGATTATCTCTCCTCTTTTTTTACTATATCATTNNGCACAACACCGCGCACGCTGGACAAAGGATATACATTTGTATGCTTTCCAATCACAACACCGGGATTTAAAACGCTGCCACAACCGATATCGGCATAGTCGCCTAACATGGCGCCTATTTTTCTGCGGCCTGTTTCAATGAGTTCTCCCTCGTTTTTGACAACGACATTTTTATTATCGGCTTTTACATTACTGGTTATGCTTCCGGCGCCCATATGCGCGTGGAAACCTAAAATGGCATCACCGACATAGTTGTAATGCGGAACCTGAACATTATCAAATAAGATAACGTTTTTAATTTCAGTTGAATTGCCCACAACACAGTTGTCGCCAATGAGCGCGCTTCCGCGGATGAATGCGCACTGCCTTAACTGAGTCTTATGGCCAATAATACAAGGACCTGTAATGGATACGGTATCAAAAACAACGGCGTCTTTTGCAATCCATACATCTTCTGCAGGATGATCAAACTCATCTTCAGGCAAAGTCTTTCCAAGTTCCAAAACAAAATCGGATATGCCGGCGAGTGCCTCCCATGGATAGGTAAACTGTGATAAATATTCCGCCGCGCGAGTATGACTTAAATCATAAAGGGCTGTAATTTTAATATCCATTAACTCTTCACCTCAATCAAATGACCTGATTTTTCCATTGCCGCGATGATGGCATCCACATGCTTTTCGCATTCTTCGTCACTGCCTGCTTCACTCATGACGCGAAGTACAGGTTCTGTTCCGCTCTTGCGTAAAAGGACCCTGCCGTTGTCACCGAGTTCTTCGCTTGCTTTTTCTACGGCGGCTTTTACTGTCGGGTCGCCGAGTGTGGCGTCTTTATCATCAACCTTGACGTTTTTAAGAACTTGCGGATACATTTCGCACTTTGACGCCAATACACTTAAGGGTAACTGCGTATCAATTAAAACTCCCATAAGCATCACGGCCGTAAGGATACCGTCACCGGTATGGGCATATTTGCGGAAAATAATGTGTCCTGACTGCTCGCCGCCAATAAGGTGATCGTTTTCTTTCATGTTTTCATAAACATAACGATCGCCTACGGCGGTTTTTTCGTATCCGATACCTTCGCGGTCAAGCGCTTTGTAAAGACCGAAATTTGACATAATGGTAGTAACGACTGTGTTTGACGGCAACTTTCCGCGATCTTTTAAATATTTTGCGCAGATATACATAATTTTGTCGCCGTTAACAAGTTCACCGTTTTCATCAACCGCCAGGCAACGGTCGGCGTCACCGTCAAACGCAAAACCCACATCCAGTTTATTCTTCTTCACATATTCCTGTAAACCTTCAGGATGGGTGGAACCGCAGGCGGCATTGATATTGAAACCGTTTGGCTCGGCGTTTATAACATTGACCTTTGCGCCAAGTGCTTCAAATACTGCTCTGCCTATCATCCAGGAAGAGCCGTTTGAACAATCAATGGCAATTCTGTGCTTTTCAAATGAACGGGTGGCAAGACCTGTGAGGAAGCCGATATAACGGTTTCTGCCGGTGTAGTAGTCAATGGTTTTACCGATCTTATATCCGCTGGCAAAGGGAAGTTCTGCAGGCTCGCCGTCAATGTATCTTTCAAGTTCGTCCTGCATGTCATCATCCATTTTTTCGCCTTCGTTGTTCATCAGTTTAATGCCATTATCCGAAAACGGATTGTGCGATGCGGAAATCATAACGCCACAGTCAAAACGCTCTGTATAAGTGATATAACTGACACATGGGGTGGTGGTTACATGTAAAAGATAGGCGTCCGCACCGGAAGAAATAATACCGGATGCCAGCGCATTCTCATACATATAAGAAGAACGTCTGGTATCCTTACCGATTACGATGCGCGCTTCACCGCCGTTATTCTTGTTTTTGTAGTACCAACCGAGAAAACGACCTATTTTAAAGGCGTGTTCGGCTGTAAGATCGACTCCGGCTTTGCCGCGAAAGCCGTCGGTGCCAANNTTTTTTACCTTCCAAAAAACATGATATCACAAAAACTCATACATGTCAACACTTTTTTAAATTTTGTAAACCAACGTGTGGAAATTTTGCTTGACACCGATTGCTGGATGTGGTAAAATAGTTGAGCCGCATAGGGTGGGCTTTTTAAGTTGTGCCGTTTTTTGGCGCACGCCTATCATAGCGAGACTGTATAAATGGCAGGTGTAAAAATAATGTATGCAATTATCGAAACGGGCGGAAAGCAATACCGCGTTCAGAACGGCGATGTGATCTATGTGGAAAAACTCGGCGCCGAAGTGGACGAAGAAGTCACCTTTGACAAGGTTATTGCGGTGTGCAACAAAACCTTAAAGGTGGGCAAGCCCTATGTGAAGGATGCTTTTGTGAAGGGTACCGTTGTGAAAAACGGAAAAGGAAAGAAAATTACGGTTTTCACTTATAAACCCAAAAAGAGCAGTTCCCGCAAAATGGGTCATCGTCAGCCCTATACAAAGGTTCAGATCAACGAAATCGGCTGATGACGGTTGTGAAGTTTTTGTCGGATCCAAACGGTTTGTTCGGTTTTGAGATCCGGGGTCACAGTTCTTTTGACTGTGAGGATGAGAACGGAAAATTGGTTTGCGCGGCGGTGTCGTCGGCGGCATATATGGCTGCTAACACCATTACCGAAGTGGTGCGGGATGACGCCGATATCCGGATTGACGACGCGCTGATGCGGGTGGAGGTTCTCTCCGCGTCGCGTGAGGCGGTCATCGTATTAAAGGGGTTGCGGCTTCATTTACAGCAACTTTCCGCGCAGTACAGCAATCACTTGAGAATCACGGAGGTGTAATCGATGTTAAACGTTAACATTCAGTTATTCGCCCATAAAAAAGGAATGGGCTCTACAAAAAACGGTCGTGACAGTGAATCCAAGCGCCTTGGTGTAAAACGGGCGGACGGACAATTTGTTTTGGCCGGCAATATTTTGGTTCGCCAACGCGGTACCCACATTCACGCGGGGAACAACGTCGGCCGCGGATCGGATGATACTCTGTTTGCGTTGATCGACGGCAAAGTTAAATTTGAACGTCTCGGAAGAGACCGCAAACAGGTAAGCATTTACGCTGTAGAACAGTAATGATCTTTAATCCGGGCGCGTACGGCTCCCGGATTTATTTTTTTGGAAAAGAGGGTGAGGGTTTGAAGATGTGTCATGTTTGCAAAACGGAATGCGAAGATTTTACCGAACTTTGTCCGGTTTGCGGGGCGGATTTGACGGCGGAGGACGAAACGGTGCCGGAAGTGTCCAAAAAGGAATGTAAAAAGCCGGTTTTGTTGGCGACGATGGAAGATGTGGTTTCCTCGGAAATCCTGCGCGATCTTTTGCGCGAGGCGGGGATCCCTTATACCTGCGACAGTGAAGGGCAGGCCACCGTGAAAGTGATGTTCGGCGGCACATTGTTTTCGGATGACCTGTATGTCGATGAAAGTGATTATGACCGGGCATCGGAGATTTATGAAGCGTTTTTAGCGTCTGAGCCGACTTTTGAAGATGGCGATTTTGAGAATTTTGAAGAAGAATAACACAGGGTCTTTAAATCGTAACGCAAAGAAATAAGGAAGAAATACCATGTTTGTTGACAGTGCAAAAATCCATTTGAAAGCAGGCGACGGCGGGGACGGCGCGGTTTCCTTTCATCGGGAGAAGTATGTAGCCGCGGGCGGACCGGACGGCGGCGACGGCGGCAGGGGCGGTAATATCCTGTTTCAGGCGGACAGTAATTTGTCCACGCTGGCGGATTTTCGCTATAAACGCAAGTATATCGCGACCCCCGGCGAGCGCGGGGGAGCGGGACGTTGTACCGGCAAAAGTGCGCCTGATTTGGTCGTCCGTGTTCCGGTGGGGACATTGGTCAAAGACGCGGAGAGCGGCCGTATTCTGGCGGATATTTCCGATGCGGAACCTGTTTTGATTGCTAAAGGCGGAAACGGCGGTTGGGGAAATCAGCATTTTGCCACGCCGACACGGCAGGTTCCCCGTTTTGCCAAAAAAGGAAACCCCGGCGAAAAATTAGACGTTGTACTGGAACTGAAATTGCTGGCGGACGTCGGTCTGATTGGTTTTCCCAATGTGGGGAAATCGACTTTGATTTCGGTGGTGAGTGAGGCAAAACCGAAAATTGCCAACTATCCGTTCACAACCTTGACGCCGGTGCTGGGCGTTGTGAAAATGGGGGAAGGCAGTTCGTTTGTGATGGCGGATATCCCCGGATTGATCGAAGGCGCGGGCGAGGGTGTTGGATTAGGACATGAGTTTTTACGCCATGTCGAGCGTTGCCGGTTGCTTTTGCACGTGTTGGATATTTCGGGCAGTGAGGGACGCGATCCGCTGACCGATTTCGAAACGATCAATCGTGAACTCTCGGTTTTCAGTGAGGAATTGTCTTTGCGGCGGCAGATCGTGGTGGCGAACAAATGCGATTTGGTTGACGAAGAGGAGATCGAACACTACCGCACCTGCTTTGAAGAAAAAGGATATCGCTTTTTCCCGATTATGGCGGCAATCGGGGAGGGAACGGCGGCATTGGTGGATTGTATTGCCGCCGAACTTGCCAAACTTCCGCCGATCAAACGGTATGAAGTGGAACCGAAACCATTGGAGGATTTTTCGGTGCCGAAAAAGCGCGGTTTTTCCATTCGGGTATGCGACGGCGTGTTTTTTGTGGAGGACTGTCCGTGGCTGATGGATATTATGAATACGGTGGACCCGGACGATTACGAATCGTTACAGTATTTTGAGCGGGTGCTGCGCACCACCGGGATCATCGACGCGCTGAAAAAAGCCGGGGTCAGCGAAGGCGACACAGTCAGCGTTTATGATATTGAATTTGATTTTATTCCCTAAAACGGGGTGAGAAAAACGGAAAATCCCAATCTTTTAAGTCCTTCGGTACTGGCTTTTGTAGGCGACGCGGTCTACGGGCTGTATGTGCGTACGGCGTTGGCGGATATCAGCCGACCGTCGGGGGACTTGCATCGACTTTCGGTGACGATGGTAAAAGCCACGGCGCAGGCGAAAGCGTATCATGTTATCGAGCCACATTTGACTGAGGAAGAAACCGCGGTTTTAAAGCGCGGGCGGAATTTTCATACGGCGTCTACCCCCAAAGGGGCGACCAAAGCGGAATACCATATGGCGACCGGTTTGGAGTGCCTGTTTGGATGGCTGTATTTAACNNCGGCAGCGTCAGATGTGTATAAGAGACAGGGTTTGGAGTGCCTGTTTGGATGGCTGTATTTAACAGGGCAAACTGCGCGTGCGGAGGAATTGTTCGGGCTGATCCGCGGAGAGATGAACGATCTCTGATGCTATTGAAAACAGTGTCTACTGCTTGTAGGATGAATTCCCGCAAGCAGTTTTTTTATTGGGAAATGTGAACAAAATGTAAAAGGTCAGGAAAAGTCAAAAAATTTTTTGAAAAAGGGGTTGACATTTGGAAAAAAACGCATATAATATAATCGTTGGCACTCGAAGCGTGAGAGTGCTAATTCGAAAAACCGGCGGGAGGTGAGGCGGAAATGGAACTTTCCGAGCGAAAACGGGAAGTGCTGGCTGCCGTCACAAAGGCCTATCTTGCCACCGGGGAACCGGTCGGTTCGAAGGCGCTTAGCGTCACCATCCCGAACGCGCCGTCACCGGCGACCCTTCGCAATGAAATGAGCGAACTCTGCGGTATGGGACTTCTGAAACAGCCTCATACCTCGGCGGGGCGGATCCCGACCGATCTCGGCATGAAACTGTACATTGAAACCTTGATGCCGCCGGGAGAGATCCCGCTTTCCGCCAAACGGTATTTTGATCATCGCTTTTCCGCGATCAGCGCCGTTCCGGAAGCCATTCCCGCCCTGGTGGGAGAAATTCTTTCGGAATGGACCGGTCTTCCGGTCGTCACTTGTTTTTCGGCGGAAAAAAGTCCGCGGGTGCAAAAGGTAGAAATGATGCCGGTTGGAAAAAGCACGGCGACGGTTTTGCTTGTTTCATCAGACGGTCGGGTGCGGCATCGCATGGTACGTTTGCCGGTTCCGCTCACCGGGGAAATCGTTGATCGGTTTCGAACCGCCGTACGCGAGCGGGTGAAGGGCAGACAGATCTCGGAATGTGACCGTGCCGCTTTACAGAGCGTTGTGGCTGCTTGCGGGACGGGATCGCTGGATTTAACGCCGCTGTTGGCGGCAGTCTTCGAAATGGCTTCGGAGATGGAACTTTCCGGCGCGCAGATCAGCGGAGCCTCCGCGCTTTACCACGTTTGCGGGAGTGAGACGGCGGCAAAACGGGTGATCGGGTTTGTCAAGCAAGGGTTTCCGATTTTGGCACTGGCTGAGAAGATCAGGGACGATTGCGGCGTGATCATCGGTCGGGAAACCGGGTTTGAAGAATTGCGGGGAGCGTCGATCGTAGCGGCGAAATACCGTTGTATCGAGCAGTATCACGGCATGATCGGCGTGATCGGGCGCAGTCGAATGCCCTATGACAGTGTGATTCCCTGCGTACAGTATGCGGCCGCGCGGCTGACCGAAATGATGGCGGCGGCACAAAAGGATATGGAGGATTGAGAACGGTGGCAGAAGAAAAGAAAACCGAACCGACCGGGCAAACGGCGGAAGAACCGGTAAAGGAAGAGGAAAAGACTTCCGAAAAACCGAAAAAGGAAAAGAAATCCAAGAAAGACGCTGAAACCGAAACGCTGAAAGCGGAACTGGAAAAAACCAAAGAACTGTTACTGCGCACGGCGGCGGAATTTGATAATTTCAAAAAGAGAACCGAGCGGGAAAAGGCGAGTATTGCGGAATATACGCGTGCTTCGCTGATCAAAAAACTTCTCCCGATTTTGGATAATATTGACCGAGCCGCGTCAGCGGACAAAGAGAGCCCGGAATATTTGAAGGGCATTGAAATGATTATCAAGCAGTTTGACGCTTTGGAAAGCGGCCTTGCGATCGAGCAGATCGCCAAGCCCGGCGATCCGTTTGACCCGAATCTTCATGAAGCGGTCATGCACATCGAGGATGAAGAATTGGGCGAAAACGTGATTGCCGAGGTTTTGCAGAAAGGCTACAAAACGGGGGACACGGTGATACGTNNACACGGTGATACGTCCCGCGATGGTAAAAGTGGCAAATTGACTTATAATAAGAATAAAATCACTGATTTGGAGGAATTGAATATGGGAAAGATTATAGGAATTGACTTAGGGACAACCAACTCTTGTGTAGCGGTCATGGAAGGCGGCGAGCCGGTGGTCATTGCGAACGCCGAAGGCGCGCGGACGACGCCGTCTGTTGTGGCGTTTTCCAAAACCGGAGAACGGATGGTCGGTCAGGTTGCCAAACGGCAGGCGATCACCAATCCGGATCGTACCATCAGTTCGATCAAGCGCGAGATGGGAACGGCGAACACCGTGGAAATCGACGGCAAAAAATACACGCCGCAGGAGATTTCTGCGATTATTCTGCAAAAGTTGAAAGCGGACGCGGAAGCCTATTTGGGTCAGACAGTCACCGAAGCGGTCATCACCGTTCCGGCATACTTTACCGACGCACAGCGCCAAGCCACGAAAGACGCGGGGAAGATCGCGGGATTGGACGTCAAACGAATCATCAACGAACCGACCGCTGCGGCGCTGGCTTACAGCATTGATAAGGAAGACGATCAAAAGGTCATGGTTTACGACTTAGGCGGCGGCACGTTCGACGTTTCCATCATTGAGATGGGCGACGGCGTGCAGGAAGTGTTGGCGACGGCGGGTAACAACCGTTTGGGCGGTGACGACTTTGATAAGCGGATCATGGATTATATCGTCAAGACCTTTAAAACCGAGCAGGGGATTGATTTGTCCGGCGACAAGATGGCGATGCAGCGGATCAAAGAAGCGGCGGAGAAAGCGAAAATCGATCTGTCCGGCATGACCACGGCGGACATCAATCTTCCCTTTATCACGGCGGATCAAACCGGGCCGAAACATTTCGAAACCACCTTGACCCGCGCAAAATTCAACGAATTGACGGCTGATTTGGTGGAAGCCACGATGGGGCCGGTTCGTCAGGCGCTTTCCGATTCAGGATTGGATAAGACCGAGATTCACAAGGTTTTGATGGTCGGCGGTTCTTCCCGGATCCCCGCGGTTCAAGAGGCGGTAAAGAACTTCATGGGCAAAGAGCCGTTTAAGGGCATCAACCCCGACGAGTGCGTGGCGCTGGGCGCTTCGTTACAGGCAGGCGTGTTGGGCGGCGATGTGAAAGGGCTCTTACTGCTTGACGTAACCCCGCTTTCCTTAGGCATTGAGACCATGGGCGGCGTTTCCACCAAGGTGATCGACCGCAACACCACCATCCCGGCCAAGAAGAGTCAGATCTTCTCGACGGCGGCGGACGGTCAGACCTCGGTCGAAGTCCATGTCTTGCAGGGTGAACGCGAGTTTGCCAAAGACAATAAGACGCTGGGCGTCTTCCATCTTGACGGCATCGCGCCGGCTCCCCGCGGTATCCCTCAAATTGAAGTTACCTTTGATATCGACGCGAACGGCATTGTTCATGTTTCGGCAAAGGATCTCGGCACCGGCAAGGAAAACAACATCACTATCACGTCGAACACCAATATGTCAAAAGACGATATCGACAAGGCGGTCAAAGAAGCCGAACAGTATGCGGCGGAAGATAAGAAACGCCGCGAGACGGTCGATATCCGCAACAATGCCGATCAGATGATTTATCAGACCGAAAAGACCGTGAAGGACTTCGGCGATAAACTTTCCGATGACGAAAAAGCCAAGATCGAATCCGCCAAAGAGGCGCTCAAAGAAGCCCTGAAAGGCGAAGACATCGAAGCGATCAAAGCCAAGCAGGACGACCTGCAAAAAGAGATTTACGCGGTGAGTGAAAAGATTTATAAAGCAGCAAATCCGCAGGGCGCGCCGGAAGGTCAGCCTCAGCCGGAAAACGGCGGCGACCCGAACGTCTACGAAGCCGATTATACCGACGTGGATGACAGCAACAAGCAGTAATATTGAAAATACGCCCCGCCGTTCCGAAAGGGGCGGCGGGCGTAGCCGGCAGAATCCGCCGGGTAACATAGATAGTAGGAGTAATGGCTTTGGCTGACGAGAAAAGAGATTATTATGAAGTTTTGGGCGTGGATAAATCGGCGTCCGAAGAGGAACTGAAAAAGGCTTATCGCAAGGCGGCCAAGAAATATCATCCCGACTTGAATCCGGGGGATAAGGAAGCCGAAAAAAAATTCAAAGAGGTCAACGAGGCGTACGAGGTGCTGTCCGACAGCGAAAAGCGCGCGCGTTACGACCAGTTCGGGCATGCCGGAGTCGATCCGAATTTCGGCGCGGGCGGCGGTGGCTACGGCGGCGGCTTCACGGGCGATTTCGGAGATTTGGGGGATATTTTCAGTTCCTTTTTCGGCGGTGGCTTCGGCGGTGGCCGGAGCGCCAATCCCAACGCGCCGAGGCGCGGAAACGATACGGCGGCGACGGTCAACCTGTCCTTTGAAGAAGCCGCCAAGGGTTGCCGCAAGACGGTGAAGGTCACCAAGATCGACACCTGCAAAGAATGCGGTGGAAGCGGCGCGGAAAAAGGCTCTACGCCAAAGACCTGTCCGGTTTGTCACGGAACGGGTCAGGTTTCCTCTACCCAGCGTACCCCCTTTGGCGTGATGCAGACCCAAAAGGTTTGCGACCATTGCCACGGACGGGGGAAAATCGTCGAAAAACCGTGTCATACTTGTGCGGGGAAAGGGCGGATCCGCCATACCGTGGAACAATCGGTGGAAATTCCCGCCGGAATTGACGACGGTCAGGTCATCAACCTGCGCGGCGGCGGCGACGCCGGTTTGAACGGCGGTCCGGCAGGGGATCTGCGCATCAATGTCAATGTTCGTCCGCACCCGATTTTCGAGCGGGACGGCTATGATGTGTATTGTGAGATCCCCGTTACGTTTACCCAAGCCGCATTGGGCGACGAAATCGTGGTGCCGACTTTAGACGGCAAGGTTAAATTCACCATTCACGAGGGAACGCAACCGGGCGATGAATTCAAACTCAAGGGTAAAGGGATCCAGCGCCTGCGTTACGCCGGTAAGGGCGACCAGTATGTGAAAATCGTGGTGGAAGTCCCCAAAGACCTTTCCAAAGCGCAGAAAGAAAAACTGCGTGAGTTTGACCGGTCCGTGGATGATAAAAACTACAAAAAGCGCAAAAGTTTTATGAATACCTTAAAAGACTTTTTCCGCGAGTAAAGGAAATCCCGTGTTTTCCCGCAAGGGAAAGCAGGGGATTTTTTACGGCAAAAATATATAAAATATAAAATAATGGGTTGAAATTTTCGGGAAAGTGTGATATAGTATAAGTACCAGTACTATATATAATTGAAATTCGATTCTAAAAATAGGAGATGTTTGCATGATGAAAAAAGCATTAGGGCTCTTTTTATCGCTCGTGATTGTGCTGACTATGATCCCTGCCATGGTTCTGCCCGCGGCGGCGGCAAGCGAAGTGACGTTGAGCGACGGCTCGGTGTGGCTGGCCGATCTGGGCAGCAACGCGACCTTAGCCTGCACAACGAACGGCGTTTGGGGCGATTACACGATCACCACCTCCGCCGATAACAGCGGCGGATATAAGGTCATGCCCGAAACGCCGGTCGCCGTGAACGACACTGTGGAATTATCGGCCGACTTCAGGGGCAGCGCGCCGAGTTTCGGTTATTCCGCCACCTATTCGCTGGACGGTCTGCCCAGCAGCTCCAAATCATACGGCCGTTTTGAACTTTACCGTCTGGAATCCGGGAACAACACGATCATTCAGATCTTTATCGACGGCGTCGCAACCAATGTTGCCACCTTCACCGCGACCCGCGCGAATCTGGCGAATATTACCGTTGTGAAAGAAAGCGGCAGTTATTACGTTTCCTATCGCGGGCACGTACTGAACGGATCCGGAAAGAGTCAAGCAGTGCAGGACGCCTGCAAACTGGAAAATTATTTCCCCGAAACGGTATTGGAAAACAACGGCATGCTGTATTTCTTTGCGACGGCCGCCGCGCAGTCTTCCACCAATGGTTCTCGGATCATTTTCCACCATCACCGTGAGAATTACGGAACAACCTATTCCCATTATGTATCGGGCGACCGCAATACGCCTTCTTCTTGGACGGTTACCTCCGGCGCGGCTTCGATTGCGGTTGATTATCCAAGCGGCTATCAGGGTCGCTATACGTACACCGGCGCGGCAGGCGGCGATTTGGGAACATACGGCGTTCCGGTCGCAACCGTTTCGGCGGGCGCGACGGCTTCCAACGATTTTATGGTGTTGAATCAGTTGTCGGCTACGCCTTCGTCTAACCGTACACATTATCTTGATTTCTCCAATGACCCCACCTTTGCAACCAAAGATACGGTTACCGTATATTATGTTTCAATGGCGGGCGCAACGGTGCATGTTTTCTATAACGGCGTGACAACGGGCTGTTTGAATTTCCTGAACGGCAACGCCTGGTATTATTGCCACTTTGAATCTGATGGGACCAATATTACCGGAATTTATATGAAAACCGGCGGACACGGCGGCACGTGGGCGACGCCCGCAAACACCACCCTGCAAGTCGGCAAACCGATCTATATGCGCGTGCGGCGGGACGCGAATTCCGACGGTATCGCCTGGACG